>Ga0187844_10003456_pt1 | contig 10538 bp, 6 predicted proteins | sample SpaLakP09_SKY_50_FD_134517 | JGI IMG/M metagenome (GOLD analysis project Ga0187844, IMG submission 134517) | Oligotrophic lake water microbial communities from Sparkling Lake, Wisconsin, USA - SP09_SKY_50 | ecosystem: Environmental > Aquatic > Freshwater > Lake | place: USA: Sparkling Lake...
GAGATCACCGATGGCAAGGCCGGGCCGGGCAGCGCCGGGGGTGAGCGGATTGCCAAGCTGATCGACGGGGCCTCGACCAAGAAACTGGCCGCGCTGGTGGTGCGGGTGGATTCGCCGGGCGGATCGGTGACGGGTTCCGAGGCCATTCGCGCCGCGATCCTGCGGCAAAAAGCGCGCGGCGTGCCGGTGGTGATCTCGATGGCCAATGTCGCGGCCAGCGGGGGCTATTGGGTTTCGACCTCGGGCGCGAAGATTTTTGCTCAGCCGGGCACGATCACCGGGTCGATTGGCATTTTCGCCGTTATCCCCAGTTTTGAGCGCGCGCTGGAGGGCTGGGGCGTCAAGGGCGATGGGGTGCGTACCGGGCCTTTGGCGGGACAGCCCGATGTGCTGACCGGCCTGACCCCCGAAATCGAGCAGATTTTGCAGGCGAATATCGAATCGGGTTATGGGCGGTTTATTGGTCTGGTGGCCGATGCGCGCAAAAAGACGCCCGAAGAGGTTGATCGCATCGCGCAGGGCCGCGTCTGGGATGGCGGCACCGCGCGTCAGATCGGGCTGGTCGATGGGTTTGGCGGGCTGGATGCAGCGCTGGCCGATGCAGCGGGTCGTGCGGGGATCAAGGATGGCGCGTGGCATCCGGTGTGGCTGGGCGATGAGGTCGGGCCGGTCGATGCGGTTCTGCGCCAGTTTGGCGGGCAGGATAATGAGGCCGATGATGATGCCAGCGGGGAGGCCGCCGTTGATTGGATCGGCATGGTTACCCAGCGCCAGCGCGCAAGTCTGGCATCGGCAATGGCCGGGGCGCAGCGTTTGATCGCTGTGCGCGGGGCGCAGGCCTATTGTCTGGAATGCGAGGCCGCCGGGGCACGCAAATCGGGGGCAAAACAGGGCTGGCTGGCGCTGGCGGTGCATTGGTTGGGGGTGTAATACGCAGTTTCGGGGCAGGGTGCGTTTGGATGCTTGCCCTTTTGGCATAAGCCCTCTAAGGCCCCGCACCTGAATTTGACGTAGCTTCGTCTTCATGCGGGCGTGGCGGAATTGGTAGACGCGCTGGTTTTAGGTACCAGTATCGTAAGATGTGGGGGTTCGAGTCCCTTCGCCCGCACCAGTCTTCCGCCCCGTGCAAGCGACAGTTGCGAGTTGGGAAGGCGTTGAATTATCATGCAGATTGTCGAAACCACCAATGAGGGTCTGAAGCGCGGCTTTAGCGTGACGATTCCGGCTGGCGTCATCGCCGAAAAGATCGAGAGCGAGGTCGTCAAGATCGCGCCTCAGGTGCAATTGCCCGGCTTCCGCCCCGGCAAGGTGCCCGCGAATCTGGTCAAGAAGCGCTTTGGCGCGCAGGTTCATCAGGATGTGCTCTCGCAGACCATCCGCGAAGCGCTGGACAAGCTGGTCGCTGACCATGCCCTGCGCCCCGCCACCCAGCCTGACGTTGCGCTGGGCGAAGGCTATGAAGAAGGTAAGGATGCCGAGCTGACCGTCAGCCTCGAAGTTCTGCCCGTGATCTCGGCGCCGGACCTGACGGGTCTCAAGCTGGAAAAGCTGGTCGTTCCCGTGCAGGACGAAGCCGTTGACGAGGCCGTGGCCCGCATCGCTTCCTCGTCCAAGCGTTTCAACGATGCCGAAGAAGGCAAGGAAGCCGCAACCGGCGACCAGCTCATCATCGACTTCGTTGGCAAGCTGGACGGCGTTGAATTCGACGGCGGCAAGGCTGAAGACGCGGCGCTGGAAATCGGCGCTGGCCGTTTCATCCCCGGCTTTGAAGAACAGCTGGTGGGCGCCAAGGTTGGCGATGAAAAGACCATCACCGTGACCTTCCCTGAGGAATATCAGGCCGCTCATCTGGCGGGCAAGGATGCCACCTTCGACATCACCGTCAAGTCGGTGAAGGTCGCTGGCGAAACCGTGCTGGATGATGAATTCGCCAAGAGCCTTGGCCTGACCGATCTGGATCAGCTCAAGGGCCTGCTGCGCGGTCAGCTGGAAAGCGAGACCGAAGGTCAGACCCGCACCCAGATGAAGCGCCAGCTGCTCGACATTCTGGCCGATGGCGCCGAATTCGACGTGCCCCCCAGCATGGTCGAGGCCGAATTCAACCAGATCTGGGAACAGCTGACCCAGGAAGCCGGCCGCGAGGAAGATCCCGCCGCTGCTCTGGCCGAAATCGAAGCCGAGAAGGAAGACTATCGCAAGATCGCCGTGCGCCGCGTGCGCCTCGGCCTTCTGCTGTCGGAAATCGGTCAGGCAAACGGCGTGGAAATCACGGCACAGGAATTCCAGATGCTGGTGTCGCAGGCCGCGCAGCAGTATCGCCCGGAAGACCGCCAGCGTTTCGTGGAATACGTGCAGGCCGAACCGATGGTTGCCGCTCAGCTTCGCGCCCCGCTCTATGAAGAGAAGGTTGTGGACTTCCTGTTCGACAAGGCCGAAGTCACGACTCGCGAAGTGACCAAGGAAGAGTTGCAGGCCGCAATCGAAGCCGAAGAAGGCGAAACCGGCCACGTCCATGGTCCGGATTGCGATCACGACCATGGGCACGACCACGAAGAAAAGCCTGCCGCCAAGAAGAAGGCTGCGCCTAAGAAGAAGGCCGCTGCTGAGGGCGAGGAAGTGGCCGAAGCCGCTCCCAAGAAGAAGGCTCCGGCCAAGAAGAAGGCTGTTGAAGAACCGGCTGCTGAATAAGCGCCCGGCTTCGGCCTGATGAAAGGCCCGCTTCCCGGATAGGGCAGCGGGCCTTTTCTGTTATGCCTCAGGCGAAAGTGGCATATTTGCGATCATCGCACCAATTGCCATGCAGGCCCGATTTCAACCGGAAGGGCAGCATGGCGCGGCCCACCGGACCGTCCTCCAGCCTTTGCGCGTCCAGCACCACCAGATCGGAATAATTGGTCACCAGATTATCGACCACGGCGATGATCCAGCCATCGCCCTCGGGTAAATCGGGAGAGCGAGGCACGAAGCAGGGTTCCTGAATCATGCAATGCGGCCCGGCCCACCAACTGTCCTGCGCGCCGGTGGCGTGGTCGATATGGCCGATGCGGTTCATGCGGAAGCCCGAAGCGCGTGCGCCGGGGAAATCCACCGGCATTTCCGGGTCCATCACCAGCATATAGCCGTGGCGGTAAGGCTGCCCAACATAGCGTTCGTCGATGCGGGGGAATTCGTCGATCCAGTTCGAGATCTGCTCGACCTTGAGGAATTCGTCCGATTTCGATGCCAGATCGACCGTCCAGCGCGTGAGGAAGGGGCGGGCGGCCATCGGGTCGAAAGGCGCGCCATGGATGTCGGGGAAGAATGGAAAGCAATTGCCCACCGCCTCGGGCGTGTCAAAATGTATTTTCGTGCCATCTTCAAAGGCGTTCATCACATGGCTGGCAAAGATCGTCTTGGGCGCCTTGAACCAGCGGATGTCCTTGCCCGTCACGCCCGGCCCGCGCGGCAACACGCCGAGATAAACCGGCAGCGTGGTGTCAAACCCGAAATGCGGCAGGCCCGCTTTCAGCCGGTCCCAATTGCTGGTCGAGGGGACGATATGGAACACGGCATAATGCTCGGTGATCGCATAATCGTGCATCATGCAATAATAGGGCGCCTCGAAGAAGGTCTCATAGAGGACATTGCCCTGCGGATCGATCTCGAAGAACGAGCAGTCGCGGGTAAGCAGGCCCGTGGCGGCATAGCCGAAATTGCAGAAATTGCCGGTGACCGGATCGATCTTGCCATGAGCAGAGAAGGTCTGGTTCTTCAGCTTGCCGTCGAAAAAGGTGAAGCCTTCGGTTTCAAGGCTGAACGGGTCCATGACAAGGGCCGGGCCATCCTCCTTCATCGCGAGGAGTTTACCCGCGTGGACCATCACATTGGTGTTGGTGGTCGAACGGATCTGGCCCTTGACGCTTTCATCATCGGTCAGCGGGTTGCGATAGGCGCCAAACAGCGCGTGGCCGGCCTCGCGCTCCAGCTTGAATTTGTCAGTATGGGCAAAACGCTGCTTAAAATCGACCTTGCCGCCGCGAAAACGGAACAGGCTGACCATGCCATCACCGTTGAAAAACTGATCGTCGGCAAATTTCGGGGGAAATTGCGAATCGGGATGCACGCGGTGAAACGTGCCATTCATCGATTCCGGGATTTCGCCTTCGATTTCCATGTCCAGAATGTCGCATTCGAGGCGAACCGGGCGCAAAACGCCGGTAAAGCTGCGTGTATCGGGGAAATGAGCCATATTTTCCTCTCCGGTTTGAACCGTGTTTTCCGGCATTTTGTATGTGATACATATAATATCCAAGGCCTCGGTCAAACCTGATCTGCGGTGCTTGCGCAAAATGACCGGAAAAAGCCCTGTGGATAGGCACGTGCGAGGGGGCGGGATTAACCCAAAAGCAGGTCCTCTTCGTCCAGTGTGCGGTTAAGCCACTTGAACATTGCGGCATGAGGCGCGACATAGGCGTGGCAGACAAAGAGGAAATTTCATGATCGATCTGTTCGGACGCAGCGACGCCCAGGGCAAATTCACTGTCAATCCCGTGACCGGCGCGCTGATCCCGGTGGTGGTGGAACAGTCCAGCCGGGGCGAGCGTAGCTTTGACATCTATTCGCGCCTGCTGCGCGAACGCATCATTTTCGTGACCGGCCAGATCGAAGATCACATGGCCAGCGTGATCGTGGCGCAGCTTTTGTTCCTCGAGTCGGAAAACCCGACCAAGGACATCAGCATGTACATCAACTCGCCCGGTGGCGTGGTGACGGCGGGCCTGTCGATTTACGACACGATGCAATATATCAAGCCCAAGGTGTCGACCGTGTGCATCGGTCAGGCCTGCTCGATGGGCAGCTTCCTGCTGGCCGCGGGCGAGCCGGGACAGCGAATCGCTCTGCCCAACGCGCGGATCATGATCCACCAGCCCAGCGGCGGCGCGCAGGGCATGGCCAGCGATATCGAGATTCAGGCTCGCGAAATCCTGCGCATTCGCGCTCGGATGAATAGTCTTTACGTGAAATTCACCGGTAAGAGCCTTGAAGAAATCGAAGCGGCGATGGACCGCGATACCTTCCTTGAAGCCGATGAGGCGCTCAAGTTTGGGTTGATTGACAAGGTGTTTGAGCGCCGTCCCGAAGCGGAAGGCGCTGCGGGCTAATGGCAGCACCCGCGATGGCCACGGTGTTCCAGCTTGGGATGGTGGCCATCGGGGGTATTGAATTTGGCGCCTGCGTGGCTAGGTTGACAGAATTGTCAGGCTCCACGCGGGCCATTTGGGAAAAAGCATGACCAAACTGAGCGGATCCGACGCCAAGAGCACTCTGTACTGCAGCTTCTGCGGCAAGAGTCAGCACGAGGTGCGCAAGCTGATCGCGGGCCCCACCGTGTTCATCTGCGACGAATGCGTTGAACTGTGCAATGATATCATCCGCGAAGAAACCAAGGGTGGTATTGCCGGCAAGCGTGACGGCGGCGTTGTCAGCCCGCGCGAGATCTTCGAGACGCTCAATGATTATGTGATCGGTCAGGACCGCGCCAAGCGCGTGCTGTCGGTGGCGGTGCATAACCACTACAAGCGTTTGAAGCACAGCGGCAAAGGCGGCGAGGTCGAACTCTCGAAGTCGAATATCCTGCTGGTCGGGCCGACGGGTTCGGGCAAGACTTTGCTGGCGCAGACGCTGGCCAAGACCTTCGATGTGCCCTTTACGATGGCGGACGCCACCACGCTGACCGAGGCCGGTTACGTGGGTGAGGATGTGGAAAACATCATCCTCAAGCTGCTTCAGGCCAGCGACTATAATGTCGAGAAGGCGCAGCAGGGCATCGTCTATATCGACGAAATCGACAAGATCAGCCGCAAGGCCGAAAACCCCTCGATCACGCGCGACGTGTCGGGCGAGGGCGTGCAGCAGGCTTTGTTGAAGCTGATGGAAGGCACGACCGCCAGCGTTCCGCCGCAGGGTGGGCGCAAGCATCCGCAGCAGGAATTCCTGCAGGTGGACACGACCAATATCCTGTTCATTTGCGGTGGCGCCTTTGCGGGTCTGGAAAAGATCATTGCGGACCGCCTGCAAAAGCGTTCGATCGGGTTTGGCGCGCATGTTGCCGATCCGGAAAAGCGCAAGGTTGGCGAATTGCTGCAAAAGGCAGAGCCGGAAGATCTTCAGAAGTTCGGACTGATCCCTGAATTCATCGGCCGTCTGCCGGTGATCGCCACGCTCAATGATCTCGACATTCCGGCGCTGGTGCAGATCCTGCGCGAGCCGAAGAATGCGCTGATCAAGCAATATGCCAAGCTGTTCGATCTGGAAAACGTCAAGCTGACCTTCACCGATGATGCGCTCGAAGCCATCGCCAAGAAGGCGATTGAGCGCAAGACCGGTGCGCGCGGCCTGCGTTCGATTGTCGAAGGGCTGCTGCTCGACACGATGTTTGACCTGCCGACCGAAACCGACATTGCCGAAGTGGTGGTGGATAAGGATGTGGTCGAAGGCCGCAAGGAGCCTGTCCGCGTCCATAAGGGCAAGGAAGAGGCGGCCTGATTTCAGGCCTGAGCGAACAAGGGAAGAGGGGCGGGGCCGACATGGCCACCGCCCCTTTTTCTTGCGCCCTTATCGCCGCCGCCACATATCCCAGCTAAACACCGCCAGCGCGGCCCAGATCAGCACAAAAGCACCCAGTTGAGCCGATTGCAGCGGCTCGTGAAACAGCAGCAGACCCTGAAAGAACACCAGTGTGGGGGCGAGGAACTGGACAAAGCCGAGGATGGAATAATTCATCCGCTGCGCCGCCATGGCAAACAGCACCAGCGGCACCGCCGTTACCACGCCCGACAGCGCTACCAGCGTATCATGGCCCGTATTGCCATGCCCCAGGGTGATCCCCTGCGGCCCATGGCCCAGCGCGATCATCGCCACCCCAGGCAGGGCCAGAATGCCCGCCTCGATCGCCAGACCGGGTAATGCGGCCACCGGCGCCTTTTTGCGCACCAGCCCATAGCCGGCGAAAGTCGCGGCGAGCGCAAGGCTCCAGCCCAACGTCTCCGCCGCACCCGCAGCCAGAATGACCACGCCCACCGCCGCCAGCGCGACCGCCACCCATTGTGCCCGGTTCAACTTCTCGCCCAGCAACAGCGTGCCCAGCACGACATTCATCAGCGGATTGATATAATAGCCAAGGCTGGCGGCAAAGATGTGCCCCTGCTGGATCATCACCACATAGGTCGTCCAGTTCGCCCCGATCAGCAGCGCCGAAGCCGCGAGCGCCAACACCCGTCGCCCATCGCCCAGCGCATCCCGCAGCGCAGATCCCTGACGCAGCACGACAATCGCCAGCGCGCAGGCGGGCAGCGTGAACAAGGTGCGCCAGCCCACGAATTCAAACGGCGGCACATCATGCACCTGTCGCAGATAGAGCGGCAGCAACCCCCAGATCAGATAGGCGGCAATTGCGTAGGCCATGCCGTTGTTATGGGTCTGGGTATCAGGCTGCGTCATCGTGAAATCCTTTCGCCGCGCTCCATGGCGCAAGTGAAGGATCAGTGCATCCCGAAATCGGCGATCAAATCAGACAAATGTCAAATTTCGGGCGCGAAGCCGGTGCCGATCATCGCGCGGGGGTGGTCCATCTCGGACGAACTGACCGGATAGGCGCAGGAGTCGGCCTCGTAATAACCACCGGGGCGAAAATTGCCCGACAGGCCGATCCCGCCCGATGGCACGCCGGGTAATTCGGTGATTGTCGCCCGGTTCCAATGGGTCAGCCCGGTGCGGACATTGGCCCAGAAGCGATTATACTCCTCCTGCGTGCCGCCGATCAGCGCCGATACCAGCCCATAGCGCGTGGCATTGGCCTGCGCGATGGCGCTGTCGAAATCGGGCACGCGGATGACCTGCAACAGCGGGCCGAACAGTTCGACATCGGGGCGCTCGGCCATGTCGGTGACATCGATGATCGCCGGGCTGACAAAGGGCAATTGCGGGTCGAGCCGCGCCATATGTTTGATCGGGCGCCCGCCGCGCGACATCAGCCAGATGAAGCTCTGGATCAGCCCGTCAACCGCGCGATTGTCGATCAGTGGCCCCATAAAGGGTGTCGCCTCATCAAACGGGCCGCCGCAGATGATCCGGTCAGCCAGTCGCCTGATTGCGGCCAGCAGCGGCTCGGCCATCGCGTCCTGCACGATCAGGCGACGCGCGCAACTCGCCCGCTGGCCTGATGCGGTGAAGGCCGATTGCACCACCAGCATCGCGGCATCCTCGATCTGGGGCGTGTCCCACACCACGATGGCATTGTTCCCGCCCATCTCCAGCGAGAGCAATTTGCCCGGACGCCCGCCAATCTTGCGCGCCAGACTTTGCCCCACCTGCGCCGAGCCGGAAAAGAACACGCCATCCACGCCTTCATGCAGCGCCAGATCCATTGCGCTATCGCCCGGCGCAATGGCCATCTGAAGGATGTCGGCGGCAAGGCCCGCCCGCGTGACGCATTGCTCGATCAGGCCGGCGGTGGACAGGGCGCGGCTCGATGGTTTGAAAATGACGGCATTGCCCGCCAGAATCGCCGGGGCAATATGAGCCAGCGGGGTCAACAGCGGCTGGGCATAAGAGGTGATGACGGCCAGCACGCCCATCGGCTTGTGGCGCACGGCCACCGCGCCATTGGCGCCGCTTTCGTGGCGGCGATGCGCACAGCGGTCGGCATAGGCGCGCACGCAGCCATCGACGCGGGCCAGCGCGGTTTCCACCTCGGCAAAGCAATCCCACAGCGGGCGTCCCGTATCGCGCGCGATGCTCTCGGCCAAGCCTTGCGAATTCTGGCGCAGCGCGCCGGTCAGGCGGCGCACCGCATCGACCCGCGTGGACAGCGGCTGACAGGCCCAGCCCGCATAGGCGGAACGCGCGGCGGTGACCTGTTGCTCAAGGTCGGTGGGCCATGTCTGCATCAAAACTTCGCCCGTTGCCGGATCGCGCGAGATCACGGGATCGGCGGCGTCATCCGGTACAGAGGCAAGAGCGCTGGCGAACAAGTTTGGGCATCCAAATAAGGCGAAAGGCATGAAGGCGGCAGGGCGCGTCACGCCCGTCGCGAGGGCGAAGTCTAAGGCTATTTAGGTTAGCAATTCCCTAAAGTCGCTTAGCCCAAAGACCTAAGTGGTTGATGGATCAAATATGTCCGGCAGGTACAGGCGGTTCGCCCAAGGCATCGCCCAAAGCGCGAATGGCCGCGACATGGCTATGGAGAGGCCCCCAATCATCGTCCCGGTCGATCGCCATCCAGATGTTTTCCACTGTTTCTATATGGTTATCGGGCACTACTTCCTGCCATGCGGGATGCTGGCGCGCATCGGTCAGCGGGGAATAGCCGGCCAGCGCCGTCGCCAGCCCAGAACCATCGCGCAAAGTCGCCAGCGCCTCGGGTGGAGCGCCTCGGAACAGGTGGAAGAAGGCGTCGGGCGACATTTGCTCCTCGCGCATATGCGCGCCCGCCGCCGCCAGCAGCGCAGCGTCCCGACCTTCGGCGCGATCATCGCCCAAGGCGTCCAACCCCAGCCGCCACAGCACCCGCCGCGCCAGAGCCGCCTGATACAACCCGTCAAACCGGTCGAGCGCGGCGATCAGCGGCGCGGTATCCGCCACCAGCAGGCGCAGCGAGACGGCCAGTTGCCCGCAGTTCCACTTGATCGCCTCGGCCTGCTTGCCAAAGCGATAGCGCCCGGCATGGTCGAAATAGGCAGCGGTGAAATCGGCGTCCCAGCGCGGCAGCCAGCGCCATGGGCCATAGTCGAAGCTCTCGCCCGAAATGTTCATATTGTCGGTGTTCAGCACGCCGTGAACAAAGCCCGCCGCAACATAGGAGGCGGCCATATCGGCCAGTCTTTCGACCACTTGATGCAACAGGATGATCGCGGGCTGTTCCGCGCCCGGCGCGCCTGCGGGCGGCAGAGGGCCGGGGAACTGCGCCAGCGCATAATCGACCAGCGCCGCCATATGCTCGGCTTCCTCCAGCACCAGCAGGCGCTGGAATGTGCCGATACGGATGTGGCCATGGCTCAGCCGTACCAGCACCGCCGAGCGGGTGGGCGAGGGTTCATCGCCGCGCCACAGCGCCTCGCCGGTTTCCACCACGCTGAAGGTCTTGGAGGTGTTTGCGCCCAAGGCTTCGAGCATTTCGGTGGCCAAAATTTCACGCACCGCGCCTTTCAGCGTCAGGCGCCCATCGCCCTGACGGCTCCATGGCGTTTGCCCCGAACCCTTGGTGCCCAGATCGAGCAGGCGTCCGGCCCCATCGCGCATCTGCGCAAACAGGAACCCGCGGCCATCGCCAAGTTCCGGATTATAGACGCCAAATTGATGGCCATGATAGCGCAGCGCCAAAGGTTGCGGCAGATTGCCCGCCAGCGGCGCGAACCGTCCGAAATGGGCAACCCATCCCGCATCGTCCAAATCGCTCAGCCCAACACCGCGCGCCCAGCGGTCATTGCGCCAGCGCAGAATGGCATCGGGAAAGTCGGCAGGCCCAACCGGATCGCCCAACCATGGGGCAAGGGTAAGGA
>Ga0187844_10003457_pt1 | contig 10536 bp, 12 predicted proteins | sample SpaLakP09_SKY_50_FD_134517 | JGI IMG/M metagenome (GOLD analysis project Ga0187844, IMG submission 134517) | Oligotrophic lake water microbial communities from Sparkling Lake, Wisconsin, USA - SP09_SKY_50 | ecosystem: Environmental > Aquatic > Freshwater > Lake | place: USA: Sparkling Lake...
CGTCACCCTGGGCGTGCCGGGCCTGAACCCCGCGCGCAATGCAGGCACCTACGTGAAGCCCGAAGACTGGAACGACCTCATCGACGACCCCGGCGTGGTGGTGGTGGACACGCGCAACGACTACGAGGTGGGCATTGGCACGTTTGAGCGCGCCATCAACCCGCACACGCAGACCTTTGCGGAGTTCCCGGCCTGGGTGGCGCAGCAGTCGCAGCCGGGCGGCGTGCTGGCGGGCAAGCCCAAAGTCGCCATGTTCTGCACGGGCGGCATCCGCTGCGAAAAGTCCACCGCGTTCCTCAAGTCGCAAGGCTTTGACGAGGTGTACCACCTGGAAGGCGGCATCCTCAAGTACCTGGAAACCGTGCCCGAAGAATCCAGCCGCTGGCATGGCGACTGTTTTGTGTTCGACGAACGCGTGTCCGTAGGCCATGGCCTCGCACCGGGCCACCACCAGCTGTGCCGCTCCTGCCGCATGCCGCTGGGCGAGGCCGAACTGCAGTCGCCCCACTACGTGCCCGGCGTGAGCTGTCCGTATTGCCACGGCACCCGCACACCCGAGCAGGAACGCGCGCTGGCCGAGCGCGAGCGGCAGATGCAGCTGGCCCGGCAGCGCGGGCAGGAGCACATCGGCGCACAGCAACCCGGCCGCCCCGCGCGCACTGCGGCCAGGGACGCGGTGGACGATGGCATGGATGGCCCGACGTGACCGCCCTGCCCATCCTCTATTCCTTCCGCCGCTGCCCCTACGCCATGCGCGCCCGCCTGGCCCTGGCGGTGAGCGGCCAGGCCTGCGCGCTGCGCGAAGTGGTGCTCAAGAACAAGCCCCAGGGGTTGCTGCTGGCCTCGCCCAAGGGCACCGTGCCCGTGCTGGTGCTGCCGAGTGGCCAGGTGCTGGAGCAGAGCCTGGAGATCATGCGGTGGGCGCTGGCGCAGCACGACCCCGGGGGCTGGCTCACCCCCAGCCACGGCAATCTGCAGGACATGCTGGCGCTGATTGCCGAATGCGATGGCCCGTTCAAGCAAGCCTTGGACCGGTGTAAATACCCCAGCCGCTACCCCGATGCCGACATCAGCGTTGAACGCGCCCGTGCCGTGGCCTGGCTCAGTGCGCTAGAGGCACGCTTCTCCCCGGATCAGCCCTTCCTGTTCGGCACCCACGCAGCCCTGGCCGACATGGCGATTGCGCCTTTTGTTCGGCAGTTTGCGGGCATTGATGCGGACTGGTGGGCGGCGCAGCCCTGGCCCTGCCTGCAAGCCTGGCTGGCGCAGTGGCAGGCCAGCGAGCTTCTGGCCAGCGTGATGCACAAGCTGCCTGCGTGGGTGGATGGGACGGAGGGTGTGCTGTTCCCGCACGCGGTCGAGAGCACCGACGGAGTCCCTGGCCAAGGTTCTGCTTGAGATTGGGGCTCGGGGCACCATGTGCTTCAGACACCCCACGCACCACAACGGCTAAAGTGGCTGGAGCGCGCCTTGCTTCAGCAATGCGCCATCCAACACCCTGCCGGGCTTTGCGCCTGCACAGCCACACCAAACAACCCTGGATTTGCCAAAGATGAAGATCATCGACGAGATGCTGAACCTGGACTTGCTCACCCACGAGCAGCACCTGCAAATCAGCGCATGGATCGCCCGCTCCTCATCGCCTGACGAGATACTGCAAATGCCTGCACCACTGTGGCAGGCCGTGGAGCGCGCCAGCCAGACCATGGGCATCGATGAGGACCTTATGCGTCCACCCTCCCTGGACGCTGGTGGCGCTGTTCTTGTCTGACCGCCTCCGATTGCACCCGCTCAGACACCAGGAGCGGCCAGCGTCTCTTCGGCGGGCAGACCAAGGCCCATAACCTGCCCTCAAACAAAAAGCGCTCCGAAGAGCGCTTTTTTGTTTTCTGAGCCAGACCGAGAAGATCAAGCCATCGAGTAGCCCGAGCTGCCCTTGTTGCCGCCCTTCAGCCCACGCACCAGCAGCGCCAGCAGCACCACCGCAAACCCCACAAAACACACAAACGACCAGTTGGCAATCGAGCCCCCCAGGAAGGTCCAGTCAATCGCAGCGCAGTCGCCCGAGCCCCGGAAGATCATGGGGATGGCGCGGCTGATGGGGTAGTTTTCGATCATGCCGTAGAAGTCGCGGCCGCAGGTGGCGACTTCGGGTGGGTACCACTGCAGCCAGCTCTGACGGGCCGCCACAAAGGCGCCAAAGCCGGAGGCGATCAGGGCCAGCACGCCCCAGCCCATCCACCAGCCTTTTGAGGCCCTTGCGCTTGCCAGGCCTGTGAAGATTGCTACACCAATGAGAGCATAGCGCTGCACGATGCACATGGGGCATGGCTCCAGGCCCACCACATGCTGCAGGTACATGCCAAATGCCAGCATCGCCACACAGGCCGCACTGATCAGCGCCAGCACGCGGCGCGGGGCCTGATCCATCCAGTTCAACACCATCATTCTTGCCCTTATGGCGTATGGTCCTTCAACCGCCTAACGTCGTTGGGGCGCCTTGCCGTGCAAAAGCACTGTCTGCGGCACCCCGCCTAGTTATGCGGTCGAATCACCATACGCTGAAAGCCGCAGCATTGAGAGCAGCCTTCCAGGGAAAACCGGCTCAAATGCCTGCAGCGTGATCCAGAAAAACGCGGGCGCGGCGTGGTGTGACCACCAGCGTTTCGCCCTCTTTGAAACCCATTTCCTTGAACTGCTGCGCAGGGATCTGCGCTTCGATCAGGGATTCTGGGGACGCATTGTCCGCTGGTTTGTGGTCATCGGTCGGAATAAGTTCCAGCCGCGCAATCGGGCCCACCACAATGGCGCGGCTGAGCTGCGCCACGATGCCCCGGGGGCGGCCTTCGGCGTCCAGGCCCGCGCCGGGGGAGTAGCGCTCCACATCCAGGTCGTGCGGACGCACGTAGGCAAAGGCCTTGGCGTTCTGCGCCGCCTGGTGCTCGGGCGAGTCGAGCTGCATGCCTTCCAGGTGCACCAGGCCCTCGTGGGCCCGGCCATGGAACAGGTTCACATCACCCAGAAAGCCATACACAAACGGACTGGCGGGCTGGTCCCACACCTGCTGGGGCGAGCCGCTTTGCTCAATGCGGCCCTGGTTGATCACCACCACGCGGTCAGCCACTTCCAGGGCTTCTTCCTGGTCGTGGGTCACGAAGATGCTGGTCACATGCAGCTCGTCGTGCAGGCGGCGCAACCAGCGGCGCAGTTCCTTGCGCACCTTGGCGTCGAGCGCGCCGAAGGGCTCATCCAGCAGCAGCACCTTGGGCTCCACCGCCAGCGCGCGGGCCAGGGCAATGCGCTGGCGCTGGCCGCCGGACAGCTGCGAGGGGTAGCGCTCAGCCAGCCAGTCGAGCTGCACCAGCTTGAGCAGGTCCATCACCTTTTTCTTGATCTGCGCCTCGCTCGGGCGCTCGCTGCGGGGCTTCACGCGCAGGCCGAAGGCCACGTTCTCAAACACCGTCATGTGGCGGAACAGTGCGTAGTGCTGGAACACAAAGCCCACGTTGCGCTCGCGCACATGCACGTCGGTCGTGTCCTCGCCGCTGAAGTGGATGGTGCCCACATCGGCCGTCTCCAGCCCGGCAATGATGCGCAAGAGCGTGGTCTTGCCGCAGCCCGAGGGGCCAAGCAGCGCAATGAGTTCGCCAGACTGGATGTCCAGGCTCACATCGCGCAGCGCCTGGAAGTCGCCGAACTGCTTGCTGACGTTACGGATTTCAATGCTCATGTTCTGTGTTCCTTCACACGCCAGCGGGCGCAGGGCGCTCGGGCGGCAATTCGGCGGCGGCCTTCAAGGCCTGCTCGTTGCGGTGTTCGGCAATCGTCTTGATGACCAGCGTGACCAAGGCCAGCAGGGCCAGCAGCGAGGCTGCTGCAAACGCGGCCACCGACTGGTATTCGTTGTAGAGAATTTCGACGTGCAGCGGGATGGTGTTGGTCTGCCCACGGATATGGCCCGACACCACCGACACCGCACCAAACTCGCCCATGGCGCGCGCGTTGCACAAAATCACGCCGTACAGCAGGCCCCACTTGATGTTGGGCAAGGTCACGTACCAGAAGGTCTGCCAGCCGGTGGCGCCCAGCACGATGGCGGCCTGCTCCTCGTCGTTGCCCTGCGCCTGCATCAACGGGATGAGTTCACGCGCGATGAAGGGGAAAGTCACGAAGATCGTTGCCAGCACGATGCCGGGCACAGCAAAGATGATCTTGATGTCGTTGGCCATGAGCCAGGGACCAAACCAGCCTTGCGCGCCAAACATCAGTACATAGATCAAACCCGCCACCACGGGCGACACCGAGAACGGCAGATCCACCAGCGTGGTCAGGAACGCCTTGCCCTTGAACTCGTACTTGGCAATGCACCAGGCCGCTGCCACGCCAAACACCAGATTCAGCGGCACCGCAATCAGCGCGGTGATGAGTGTGAGCTTGATGGCCGACCAGGCGTCGGGCTCGCGCAGGCCTTCCAGGTACGCACCAAAGCCCTTGCGCAGCGCCTCGGCAAATACGGCGGCCAGCGGCAGCACCAAAAACAGCAGCATGAAGCCCAGCGCCAGCGTGATGAGCGTGTAGCGGACCCACGGCGCTTCGGTGGTACCGGCTTGTGCGCGGCGAACGGTTCGAGAGTTGGCGCCGCTCATGCTGGAGCCCCCGCGTGGCGGCGCTGCCAGGCTTGCAGCGCGTTGATGATGAGCAGCAGGATGAAGGAGATGACCAGCATCACCACGGCCACGGCCGTGGCCGTGGCGCCTGCGTAGTCGTACTGCTCCAGCTTGCCGATGATGATGAGGGGCGTGATCTCGGACACCATGGGCATGTTGCCCGCAATGAAGATCACCGAGCCATATTCACCCACGGCCCGCGCAAACGCCATCGCAAAGCCGGTGAGCAGCGCGGGCGTGATGGAAGGCAGGATGACCTTGGTGAAGGTCTGCAGGCGTGTGGCGCCCAGGCAGGTGGCGGCTTCTTCCAGCTCCTTCTCGGCGTCTTCCAGCACGGGTTGCACGGTGCGCACCACAAACGGCAGGCCGATGAAGATCAGCGCAATCACAATGCCTGCAGGCTTGAACGCGAGCTGGATACCCATGGGCTCCAGGATGCTGCCCACCCAGCCGTTGCCCGCCAGCAAGGCCGTGAGCGAGATACCCGCCACAGCGGTCGGCAAAGCGAATGGCAAATCCACCAGCGCATCCACGATCTTCTTGCCCGGAAACTTGTAGCGCACCAGCACCCAGGCGATCAGCAGGCCAAACACCAGATTGACCAGTGCCGCCAGGAACGACGCACCGAAGGTCAGCCGGTACGACGCCATCACACGCGGTGCGCTGATGGCTGCCCAGAACTGCTCCCAGGTCAGCGTGAAGGTCTTGAAGATCAGGGCTGACAACGGGATCAGCACAATGATGCTCAAGTAAAAAAGGGTGTAGCCCAGAGACAGCCCGAAGCCAGGCAGCACGCGCTTGGGCGCGCGCCGTCCGGCCGGGGCTGCGGCCACAGCGGTCGCAGTGGTCATAGATGCAGTGGTGAGTCGGGAGAAGCGCTGGGCTTGTTTTGTTTACTTGGCGCCGGGCGTGTACAGCTTGTCGAACTGGCCGCCATCATTGAAGTGCACCTTCTGCGCTTCGGTCAGCGAACCAAAATACTTGGCCACGGTGAACTGCTTGAGCGGCTTGAAAGTGTCGGCGTACTTCTTGAGCACGGTTTCCGAACGGGGGCGGATGGCGTGCTTGGCCGCGATCTCCTGCGCTTCTTCAGAGTACAGGTAGTCCAGGTACGCCTTGGCCAGCTGGGCCGTGCCCTTCTTGGCCACGGTGCGCTCCACCACGGCCACAGGGTTTTCGGCCACCACACTCACCGAGGGGTAGATCGCATCGACCTTGCCTGCACCGAACTCGCGGTCGATGGAGACCACCTCGGATTCGAAAGTAATCAGCACGTCGCCCTGGTTGCGCTGCAGGAAGGTGGCCGTAGCATCGCGACCGCCCTTGGCCAGGATGGGCACGTTCTTGTACAGCTTGCCGACAAACTCGGCGGCCTGCGCCTCCGTGCCACCCTTTTCACGCACGGCGCCCCAGGCGGCCAGATACGCATAGCGGCCGTTGCCACCGGTCTTGGGGTTGACCACGATGACCTGCACACCGGGCTTGATCAGGTCGTCCCAGTCCTTGATGTTCTTGGGGTTGCCGTTGCGCACCAGGAACAGCATGGTCGAGGTGGTGGGCGATGCGTCGTGCGGGAACTTCTTGGTCCAGTCCTTGGCGACCACGCCGCTGTCGGCCAGGAACTGCACGTCAGTCGTCGTGTTCATGGTCACCACGTCGGCGGCCAGGCCATCGTTCACGGCGCGGGCCTGGGCGCTCGATCCAGCGTGCGACTGGTCGATCTTCACATCCTGGCCCGTGGTCTTCTTGTAGTGCGCCGCAAAGGCGGCGTTGTAGTCCTTGTAGAACTCACGCGCCACGTCGTACGACACGTTGAGCAGCGAATTTTGTGCGGCAGCCATGCCACTGGCGGCCAGGGCCAGGGAGGCCAGGAGGGTCTTGAGTTTCAAAGAAGTCATGGTGTTGTCGCCCAAAAAATTGCTGGAGATGCCGGATTGTGCGGAGGCGCTCTTAAAACTCAAAAGAATATATTCTTGTTAAATAATCAACTATTGGCATATAGATTATTGATGGACTGCGCGCCGCAGATAGCGGCCGCGCCTTTCTCATCAAAAAAGGCCTCTTCCGCCTTACCACAAAGGCTTTAAAGCTATTAAAACAATAGCAATCAAAGGACAGCGGGCAGGGAATGCAATTGGGGGGCTGCTGGCTGATGGGCGGCAGGCCCGCCTTCCAGCGACTGCAGCAGTGCCCAGCCCAGGGGCCATTCGCCATGGCCCGAGTCGATATTGATGTGCCCCGCGTTCTGCATGCGCACAAACTCGCTGCCCCAGGCCCGCGCATAGGCGCCCGCCAGGCGGATGGGGCAAAACGGGTCGTTGCTGCTGGCCACCACGATGCTGCGGTAGGGCAGCGCGGCATAGGGCACGGGCGCAAAGTCACTCAGGATGGCACGGCGCTCCGGGTCGGCCGGGGCCACCAGCAGCGCACCACACACCCTGGCCGCAGCCTCCGGGCCCATGTGGTTGGTGGCAATGCAGCCCAGGCTGTGCGCCACGATCACCACAGGGTGCGGCGCAGCCAGCACGGTCTTTTCAAGCTGACTCACCCAGGCCGAGCGCGTGGGCGTGATCCAGTCGTCCTGCACCACACGGCGCGCGTTGGGCAGGCGCTCGGCCCACAGGCTCTGCCAGTGGCCGGGGCCCGAGTCGCGCCAGCCGGGGACGATGATGATGGAGGTGTTAGGGGTCACAGGGCTGGCATTCTGCGAGCCGCGCTTTAAAACCCAAACGACTTAATTCTTTTTATTTAATCGCCAAATCATCTAAAAACCACCGGTTTGCCGCCGCCACCGGGTCATTTGGGCTTTTTTTCACCCGGTTTAACCCCATCCAGCCGCCTCGTTCGTTTCACCCAGCACCACCACTTTTTTGATGGAGCTGCCATGAAACCCCGTGCCTTTACCCTGTCCGCCCTCCCCGCTATCACGGCCCTGGCCACACTGCTGGGCCTGGCCCACCTGCCCGCCCAGGCCATTGGCCGCCTGGCCGACGTGACCATCGTGGACCGCGATACCGGCGCCACGCTGCCCGTGCACTACGCCCGGGGCGAATACTGGGTGGCCGGGCGACCCGGGGCGCGTTATGCGATCAGTGTGCGCAACCGGCTGGGCGAGCGGGTGCTGGCCGTGCCCTCGGTAGACGGCGTCAACGTGCTCAGCGGCGAGACGGCTGCCTGGGACCAGCGGGGCTATGTGTTCTCGCCACACGAGCGCTACCAGATCACCGGCTGGCGCAAGAGCGACAGCCAGGTGGCAGCGTTCGAGTTCTCCCACATCGCCAACTCGTACGCCGCCCGCACGGGCCGCCCTGCGCATGTGGGCGTGATTGGCGTGGCGCTGTTCCGCGAGCAGCCGCCGGTCCCCCTGCCCGCGCCTGCCATCACCCCCGAGCCCTACAGCCAGCGCCGCGACAGCGGCCAGAGCCTGGGGCGCCTGCGCGAGTAACCGGCATCGCCCGCGTCGCCCGCTGCCGCTGCACCGGCCGCCCCTGCCCCATCGGCCGAGTCTGAATCCACTGCCCGCTCACTGTCCGCCGACAGCGTGGCCAAGGCAGCCCCCATGCCATCGGCCAAGCTGGGCACGGCTCACGGCCAGCGCGAGACCTCGGTCGTCTCGCACACGAGCTTCACCCGCTTGCAGGAGCAGCCCAACGAAATCATCAGCATCCGCTACGACAGCCGCGAGAACCTGGTGGCCAGCGGCATCATCCGTGAGCGGCCGGCACGCATGCCGGTGCCCCGGGCATTCCCGCAGTCGGACAACACAGCCTATGTGCCAGACCCGAATTGACTGGCCCGGGAGGTAGGACCGACCCTGCGCAGCCGTCCCGCGCGCTGGTGAGCGGACACCACGCACAGCGCGCGGCAGCCGACCTCCTCTCATTCGGTCAAACCATCTCGCTCGTTTCACTCAGCACCGATAAAACCGTCCACAAAACTGCCATGAAAACCGGGTCCCCCACCTGCCCTGCCCTCATCCATCCCACCGTGATCGCGCTGGCCGTACTGCTCGCGCTGACCAGCTTGCCCGCTCGGGCCACCGGCCGCTTGGCCCAAGTCACTATCGTCAACCCCACTACAGGCGCCAGGCTGCCGATGTACTACGCAAACGGCCAATACTGGGTTGCAGGCCGACCCGGGGCCCGGTATGCGATCACATTGCGCAATCGCAGCGGCGATATCGTGCATGCCGCGCTAACGGTGGATGGCACCGACGTGCTCACCGGTCAGGCTGGCGGGAGTCGGAGCCACTATGCGTTCTCGCCCTATGCGCGCTCTCGAATTGACGGCTGGTACAAACCCAGCGGCACGTTGCCTCCCTTCGAATTCGCAAACGTTGCAAACGCCCACGCTGACCTCACAGCGCGCTCAGTCGAGGTGGGTCTGATCCAGATTGCATTGTCCCGTCGGCATATCCTCGCCCCCGTTGCACCGGTAAAGCCTGAACCGCCAGGCCAACGCCGCCACCAAGGTAGCAACGAAAACCGTATGAGGGAAGAAGCTCCGAGCGGGCAGCGCCAGACCCCGGATGTGCCGTACGTGCCCCTCCTTGAAGAGGTCATCAGCATCCGTTACGACAGCCGCAAAAACCTGATTGCCAACGGCGTGATCCGAAAGCAGCGTGTGCACCCGCAGGTGCCGCAGGACTCTGCACCATCGGACCACCTGTCATACGTTCCAGACCCGAAATAGGCCTTGCAAGCCGCTCCCAGCAGACCCGCCCGCGAGCACATGAGGCCCTCGCATAATGCGCGGGTGCCATCCACCCCATTCACCGCCACTACGGAGGACTCCGACGAAACGCTGATGCAGCGCTACGCCGCAGGCGACCTGGGCGCATTCGATGTGCTGTATGGGCGGCACGAACTGGCCGTGTGGCGTTTTGTGTTTCGCAGCGTGAAGGTGCAGGCGGTGGCCGATGACCTGCTGCAGGACGTGTGGTTTGCCGTGGCGCGCAATGCTGCCCGCTACGAGGTGAAGGCCAAGTTCCGCACCTGGCTGTTCACCCTGGCACACCACCGCCTGGTGGACCACCTGCGCACCGCCAAACACCACACCAGCCTGGACGCGAGCGACGACGACGCGCGCACGCTGGCCGACACGCTGGTGGCCGACTCGGGCTTCGGGCCCGTGCGGCAACTGCAGTCGCGCGAACAGGCGGCCGCGCTGATTGCGGCGGTAGAGCAGTTGCCGCTGGAGCAGCGTGAGGCCTTTTTGCTGCAGGCCGAAGGCGACCTGAGCGTGCAGGAGATTGCCGAGGCCACCGGCGTGAACTTTGAAACCGCCAAGAGCCGCCTTCGCTATGCGCGGGCCAGCCTGCGCCAGCACCTCAAGGAGTTTGTATGACCCGGCAGGACGATGATCTGGTCCGGCGCTACCACGAAGCCAGCGAACAGGAAGGCGCCCGCCCCGGCGCACATGTGCGCGAGGCCGTGCGCGCCCATGCGCAGATGGTGGCGGCCGCCCTCACTGCGGCCGCTACGCCAGCGCCTGCCGCCCCCGCCCCTGCACGCACCGCCGCCAACCAGGCCCGCTGGAAGATCTCGGCCCTGGCCACCGTGGCCGTGGTGGGGCTGACCGGTTTGCTGATGCTGCAGTTCGAGCGCGGAACGCCCGAGGAGCGGGACACCGCATTCAGCCACCGCCGGGCCGAGACGCCCGCACCTTCAGTCCAAACCGCCCCAGCCCCCGCGCCCTCGGCCAACCCCGCAACCAAGCCCTTGCCGGAGCCCCTCTCCGCGCCCCCGTCGGCCACACTGCCAGCCCCTGACCGCCAACAAGAGCAGGAGCAGGAGCGTGCCAGCACCACCACCAGCAAAGCCACGGAGGCCGTGGCCCCCAAGCCCGCCACGGCACCTGCACCCTCGCC
>Ga0187844_10003458_pt1 | contig 10536 bp, 18 predicted proteins | sample SpaLakP09_SKY_50_FD_134517 | JGI IMG/M metagenome (GOLD analysis project Ga0187844, IMG submission 134517) | Oligotrophic lake water microbial communities from Sparkling Lake, Wisconsin, USA - SP09_SKY_50 | ecosystem: Environmental > Aquatic > Freshwater > Lake | place: USA: Sparkling Lake...
CCTCTCTTGTCTGTCTTTCTTCTTCACTTTCAATACCACCTTCACCTGCTGTTTCTGCTTTTAACTTTGCTGCTGCCTCTCTTGTCTGTCTTTCTTCTTCACTTTCAGTACCACCTTCACCTGGTCCTTTGCCACCTGGTGATCCAGCAACTTTTGCAAGTTCTGAAGGTACATGTATCTCTGGCTCGTCTAAATTTATGTACAAATATGCAACCCGTAGTTTTTTGGCAATCGTTTGTATCGTTGGAGTAGGGTCTGATTCTAATTTTTTAATAAACTCATAAAAATCCGTATTGTTATCTTGTTTCATGTCTGCATTTGGAGTCGCTGCATTCAGTTTATCAACAATCGCCAACTCTGTAAATGCAGCGGCTTGTAGTTTTTTTTGAATCTTTTCAAGAATAATCTTAATCTCAGGGGTCTTACTCATTATTAAATATATATTTAATAAATATACTAAATCTAATTCATATGATAAAATACATCAAACACATCCATAAAATAAAGCCTGAAATTACCCTTATAACTATAGGTATGACTTGCGTATGCCCTCATGAAACACAACAAATTAATTAACGGATTGGAAGTATCCTTTACATAAGGCGGTCTTACTTTACTTGACTCAATACCGAGTTTTGGATAGTTGATAGATTCACCTGACTTCAGATCAATCATTTCGCCAAAGTCAGACGAATCATCTGGAAAATGCAATTTATAATTTATTAAAATACATAGTATCTCGTGTAAACACGTATCTTCATCTAATACCGCATGAGGATCAGTAAAAAAAGTATGTGGTAAATCATACCTTTCTAGTATATTTTTTTGAGTTGTAATTCGGTACAATTGTTTGACATCCATTTGAATAAGATTGCTATTTTATTTAAGTTTAATTAAAGCATTATATAGTTTAAGATAACTGTCTCGTTCTTCTCTAATACTTTCATTACTTTTTACAAATATATCCTCAAAATCAGTTTGTAACTTATTCACACTTTTCTGATCTAAAAAAGATTCCTTTTTTGGATAAAACAAAATAACTAAAAATAAAAGTATAACAAGAAACATTATATTGTCATCATATAATATGCGTAATCCGTATCTTTTTCTTGTTATAGTTTTATTCGTTCTTTCCTTTTTTTTGAAAAAGGTGGTTACTGTGACTCCTGTTACCGTGACTCCTGTTACCGTGAGTCCAGTGTTGCAAGTACACGCAGAGCCCGTGGATGAAACCGACACTCTAAGAAAATTGTATACTCCGCCGTTAAGGTATAACGACGTGGAGTTTAGACAAGTAGGTTATTTAACCTCTGACGGAATAAGGCTCCCTTTGTTTGGACGAAAAATAGACCAAACAGATGGACCTATTATACCATGCAAGATGGAATCAAACTACCCATTGAATACAATCGTAGAGTTTGCACCCAGTTTCCGGGATGCGACGAGATGTCCGATAAAGACGAGACACTTGTTGATGGTGTTACGTTTAAAGTACATTTATACGACGTCCAAATTTGGGGATATTAAAATTGATTTAATTATAATCATTTATAAAATAAGTAAAATGGATCAAACGGGACAAACGGGACAGGACTTAGAAAAGGAATACGTTAAACAACTTACTCCTTTTCAAAAAATAGCATATGATATTGCTGTAAAAAAATTAGAGTCATCGTTTAACTTGACTCTGTCAATTGGCTTTCTGGAGTTTGTCGCTGCAAGACCAAAAATTCCTGAAACGTTATCTCCTTCGGGATAATGGATTCCTTTTTGTCGTATTCCTCTAACTTACCTTTATAGATAATTCGGTTTGTATCTTTTTCTAATAAGACACGTTCGGTCTTTGTTACAAAGGGACCACGCTGAGCCATGGCTTGCTTTTCAACCACCTTTGTTTCTTCGGAAAATTTATATATCTGTTTACAGTTAAATTCGAGGACATATTTTCGGCAAGCAATATCTAGATATTTATAAACAATATCCGAGTTTGAATAATACATAAATGCATTAAACTCTGAATCGTAATACATAATGACCTTATAATTAACATACGGAATCTGATAAGTCAGTACCTTTTCTTTTAGTTGACACAACTCTTCCTCCGTTAAATTTGAAGCAGGGGCCTCAATGACTTCTTCTAGAAATTTAGAACAAACAAAAAGTTTGTCGTAAAATTCGTCTAGTTCAATGCCTTCGGGCTCATTATGATTCCTTCGTATCACAAAAGGTACAAGCAAAAACCCAATCCCGAGTCCAAATAAATAAATAGAAACGTATCCAAGATAGTTAATTATCATTATAGAATAAGTAATCTATTATTTAATTGATTTTTCTTGAGGAACTTTTATCGTCTTTCTTATCCTCTTTTTAGGTTTTGGTTTAGACCGAGGTTTTGATTTAGAACTTGACTTGGTTCTTGTCTTCTTTTTTGAGATTCTTCGTGGAAGTTTCTTCCTTTTTACCTTTAAATGTTGTACCATGGAATTAAAATCATTTCTATTAAAGTGTACACACTTTTTGAAGGAAGGCACAATAGATCCATCATTCATAAAATCCTGAATAAGCTGATCTGGCAAAGAAAATCCGGTATTTAGTCTTATATGTCCGATCATATTCTTTAGTTCTTCGTCGGTCATTTTACGGTGTTTTACGACTCCTCCTTCTATCTCATAAACATTTCCTTGTTGAATATGCATTATATTCTAGACCGAAAATATTAATTTTGAAAAAAACCAATTAAACAAATCCTATATGTTATATTGTCTATTGCAGACAACTTGTCTATGTAGCGTAATGGATAGCGCGTCAGACTTCTAATCTGAAGGTTGCGGGTTCAAGTCCCGTCATAGACTTTGCTTCATTAGCTCAGTTGGCTAGAGCGATCGGCTGTTAACCGATAGGTCGTAGGTTCAATCCCTACATGAAGCGTTTTAATAATGTAATAGTTTTATTACCTTATTAACTTTTAAATTACTTATATAATGGGAGGAATAGATCTTTATACTGCAGGTAGCTCAGCAAATGTTTATTTAAATATTGTTATCTTTGATAAGATAAACACTTGGATCATTAACTCTATAGAGAGACGTATTGAAAATTCACAAAACAAAATGCAGGACCAAACAACAGCAGGAATGATAAAATTCGTTGTTTCACTTTTTACGAATGGTTTTCGTATATTAATTTTAGCCATAACTCTTTCTATTGTAATAATTTTTAATGTGATTGCTTATGTTATTAGTAAATACCACGTTTGGATAATGTTAGGCGCGGTGGGTGTTTTTGCCTTATGTTTATTTGTTATCTTTTATTTATGGGACATTGTTAGAACGTTAATAAATGGTAGCGTTATCCCTGCTATTAACGGAATTATTCAAGGTATTGCAAAGCGTGTGAATAAGATTGTAAGATTTGTTAAAAAGTTTGGATTGAGATTTGACGAAATAGACGATAGAGGAATAGAAGGAGAAGTACCCACGCTTCCTGGTATCGCAAAAGCGATTGCAAAGCCTTTGTTAGAAGCAATATTAAGCCCGTTAAGAGCAGGACCCGATGATTATAAATAATATTATTCTATTATAATGGATAAAATAGTAAAAAAACTTAAAACGTATGTAAACCCAAAAAATTTGCCGCGCCTTGCACTTTTACTATTCATCTTGATCGTACTCTTTTACTTTTATTCAACCTATTTAAAGGAGGGATTTGATGCAACTCCCGACAATCTTGATAAATATATTAATGGCGACAAACCTGCTCTTGTTTTATTTTATGCAAATTGGTGCGGCCATTGCACCAAATTAAAGCCGACGTGGATCAAAACCGCTAAACTTGCTGAAGAAAAAGACCTTACTATGATTCAGATCAACGTTGGCGGTGAAGAAGGTGACAGCGAGGAAACTAAACAGAAGAATGCAGAAATATCTAAAAAATATAACATAGATGGGTACCCCACCATTATCCTATTTAAAAATGGAAATGCGATACCCTATGATGGTCCTAGAACACCCGAAGGCTTTATGAATGCCTTTAATTAATATTTATAGACATTTTCGGTCATAAGTGTCATGTACCAATTGTTTCCATTTAAATTTAATAAAAACCCGGTATCATCGTATATTTTTATATGTAGTCTCTCCAGATTCGTTGGGCTGTGATACTCGCGAACATATTTACATTTGTCGCTGAAATAGATATCACCCCACGCCAATTTAGAAGAATCTAACGGAAATATGCCAAGTATTTGATTCGGCGCGTGAACGTCTATACGCTGGTTTTGATTTTGTAAACGAGTTACAGCTTCGTTCTGTTTTTGCTTCGTACAAATCTGCGCCTTTGTAAGGGTCCTATTTCCAAAATAGTTTGTGGGAGTTGATACTAAAGGATCTATCTGCGCTTGTACCAAGGTATCAGCGGTTTGCGTCTTATTAAAATCGTCCACTACCACTACAAAATACTTTATTTTTGGAGCCATGGCAATGGCGGTACCTGTTATAGGCGTGGTGCTTTTAAATGTATACTTCAGCGTATAGTCGTCGTCTGACGAGACAACTGAGTTTCCTGTAATCGTTCTAAAACCTAAATACCACCCCAAGGATGTATTTAGTTTGACTCCCTCTGGCATAAAATCTATTTTAATCGTATGTGCTGAACTTAAAGCCGTACTAATGGTAACAAGCCCTGTTCTTAATCCCCTTGCTGCAGTGATTGAGTGTCCTGTTGAGATAAGAGTTAAAATTTGATCTAGCGTATAATCACCGTCGGGTATTACAACAAGTGTAGTAGCAAATGTCAGGTTTGGTTCTACTATCGTAAGTTCAAAACGATTGTTACCTTTTCTGGCTTCAATGTTATAAAAAGTGAGAGGTAATTGTATGTTTTCAATATTAAGTGAAACGGTATTTACTATTCTTTCATTAAGGGTGCAAATATAATCAGTAGACTCTTTCAAAAGATCGGGTCTATAAAGAGAATCTATGAGGATCATTCGGGTGATTGTATTTTTGTAATCCGCGTTTAAATTGTCTCGGACTGTATTTTTCACAACTACCCCTTGAGCTTCTTTTATTCCTCCCAGGAATTTATCGGATATTATTTTTTCTGCGGCCTTATCCAGAAAGGCCTTCAACTCTTCTTTATTGTGATCTTCATGCATTTTCATAAAGAGTCTCTTTTTACTGTCTTCTATGTCTTGAACCGTGAAATCGTTTAAGCAATTGATTCCGCTATGTTTGGTAAACAACTTTTTCAACTCTGAAACTGAATATTTATCTATGTTTAATCCGTCCATTATAAATAGATAGTTTAAATTTTTACAAATTCAACATTATTTATTTCTATAGTATATGAGGATTAAGGTTTCGCTTCATGATAAATCATACAACGAAGATACCTATGTAAGAGAGAGCCATAATTGTTACTCCTATTTACTTAATTTAAAAAGCGATGCTGCCAAAAAATTATGCGTAAAGGAATTAAAATACAACGAAATATGTAGAAGGTCTCAACCTGGTTATGTGGCGGGGTTTCCTTCTTTAAAAGTCAAGGACTTTAATTGTCCGGAAATCGTAAAAAGAACTTTGGCGGATAACAAGAGTATAAAAAAAACAACCTTTGAAAAAGACTGTCCCTATGATACCTATAAAGGTGCTGTTGTGGTTGCACCTGGAAGAGATTATCATTATTATCGTCTAAATGACGAGGGTTACTGGACCCACAAGCCCGGGTACAAACCGAGTACTGCTTATGATGCCAAAAACACTCTTATCACGAATCCCGAGACGGCTTCCCGAGATTACGGTTCCTTAAATTACAAGGATTTTTGCGGCTATATTTGCGTGCCGCGCGATCCTTCCCAAAAACACATGTCTCATTACAATCCCATTGACGACCGTATGCCAAACATTACCCAAGAATACAATCAACGACCTTTGCCTACAAGGAAGAGACGCAATCGCAACTTCAAAACAGGAAAGAACAAAAATCGCAAAAAAAGAATATAAAGAATATCTATAGTTATATGTATATCAGCTGGATATCAAAATCACAGTACCAGAGTTGGTCAAATGGGCAAGCCTTAAGAGCTTGTGCTTCGGCTTCGTGGGTTCAAATCCCACCTGTGATAAAGTTCCTGTAGCTCAGTTGGTTAGAGCGGTCGTCTTATCAACGATAGGTCGTGAGTTCAATTCTCACCGGGAACAAAAATATTTTAATCTTCTTGATTAATATATTTTAAAATACTTAAAATGAATCACGGATTGGACCGGTGGGTGGCTCAGTGGGAGTGCAATACAAAATTCTAACTTCAGCCTGTTTTGTTACTTCTTTTAATATTTGTTGTATTATTCCATCATAACTAAAGTAAAGCTGACCAGTTACGAAAATATAATCATGCAACAGCCTTTTATTTTCTTCAGTCTCATTACAAGAGTAAGTTTGATAATCATCCTCAGAATGAATTTTGAAATTAAGTTTTTCATCTAATTTTCTGAGTAATTCTTTTTTCAACTTTTCAGGAGGGGTTTCATTTATCGTTTTTACTATTTCGTTCTCTAAAATATCGTATCGGATTTTATTTTTTCTGTTTCTATGACGCCTTTCAGAACCACGAGTAAGTCTCATACTATTTATTGCTGGTCCTACCCGTGATAACGCTGAACGCATACTACTTCCTACCGATCCTGCTCGTCGTCTTACTGAACGAACTACAGAACCTAAACGATTCATTCTGGTACGATTTGCGGAATTTGGAGGACGATTTAATGATGGCGCACGTTTGCTCATGACCCTTCTGCTTTTAGTTCTGTTGTTACGATTTGCGGAATTTGGAGGACGATTTAATGATAGTGTACGAGAAACCATTATATATTATTACAACTTTTTAATTTCGCTCGCAAACTTCTCAAAAAAACCACCCATAAAACTCTTTTTTACATTTCCATTTCTACTCCTAAAAGTTCTACCATTTCCATTTCTCCTAAAAGTTCTACCATTTCCATATACACTTTGTCTAGTAGCATTTTGTCTCCTGGCAGCTCCTTGTCTCAAATGAGATTTTGTAGTAGCAGTTTTATGACGAGGTGTAGGACGATAGGATCTACGCGATTTCATATATGACGTGCCGAACATTATATATACATTATATAAATTTAAAACATTTAATAGATGGAATTTTTGAGACAGACTCTATGTTTCCTATATAATCATCTATAAACAACACGTTTTTACCCTTAATCTTGAAATTCTTCTTAATAAACGAACCCTTTGATATCTTATCACCCGTATAGAATACTTTAAAAAAGTCGTAGTTTATTCCTAAAAAGGAAAATTCCTTTCGGGTTGCCTTTTCTTCCTCTAAACTACGCGCGGTCAAAAACACAAGTTCTCCCTTATCCTTTAAGATGTGCAACATTAACATAAACCCCGGATAGTCTGTAAATTTCGGATAATTTTTTTGTTTGTACTCTCTATAGATTGCATTTGTTTGTTTTAAGACATCTCTTTTTGATTTTTGTTTCATTTTATCATAAAAATAACCAAACCCCTTTTCGTATCTTAAAAAGGTGTCATCTATATCGCAAATAATCAAGGTATTCGGTTTAATGTGAGGAATGACGGATATAAAGGATTTGATATTCATTAGTTATATTATATATTTTTCCAAATCTCAAAATAACTGTAATAACCAGCATCCGTCAGATGTTTTCTAATTATTTCCTTTACATCTGGCGAGACGCTTGTAAAGTAGATGCTTGTGGAAATAACTGGCGATTCACACACTCTAGCGTAAAAGATTCCATCCTTACTTTTTAGTTTGTGAAATAGATCATCTATATGGACCATTCGTTCGTCTACAAAAAGATTCATTTTATTAGGTTCATAAAAATTGATATGAAACTAATTGCATAAGTTTTTTATAAAATGGATTGTGTCAGTTCTTATTATTTACATTCTCTTACTAAACAAGGCGGGATTGTTCAAGATTACGGCCAAGCCGTTCTAGAATACAAGGATGGAGTTTTGACGTTGTCTACCTATATTTACAGCACAGAACATCTAGGCGAAAGGGATCTGACATCTGTTCTCTTTTCTAAAGAGGTGGACCGAGACAAGTTGGATAATTACATTAGATACTTTTACAATGGATTTTACTGTCCTTACTGGAATCGCTTCTGCGAATATAAAAGGTATAAAGAAGTTGCATTGCGAGAGATAAATAGGATTGTTAACTAGAAGGTTCTACCAAAGGTTCTACCAAAGATCAAACAGTTCATTTATCTTAAACGTCAACTTGTCACAATTGTACCGTGATTTAACAGAGATATTTAAACACGGGTGATCTAATTTTTCTTTGTAGAAATGGCGTCTTTGCAAGTCGCACTTGTTTGCTATAAATAAAACAGGAGTCCTTGAATTCTCCCGGATTTTATCATACCAAAAGCACGCGTTTGTAAAGGTATCTGGGCGAGTGACATCAAACATGATTAAAACCAGTTCGCATAAGCTGTAATCTACATCATATTTTTCATCTAAAGGCGTATCCCATACTTGAAACTGTAATAAATCATGATACATTTCATAATAACTGGCCCTTAAAGTGTGCGTATAATTAGAATCAAACTCGCGGTTTTGTAATAAATGAATAAGTGACGTTTTACCTACACCTGAATCGCCTAACACATGTATCTTCATTTATAGTATAAATAAACCCTTTTTAAAATCTATTTCTATAATATAATGCGGACAATTAAAAATCGTAAAATGCCTGGAAAAGTCGGAGATGTAACAATGAAAGGAATAAACAAATGGTTTAAAAGTGTTTTTGAACAATTGGGTTATATGGTACTTGCAAAGTCAAAGGGAATGAGCAATAAGATACAAGTTTATATCAACTCGGTTCACCGATTAAAGCAGGCGATTGAAGACAAAAAAACAAAAGTATATGATGCGGATAAAGTGGAAGATCTGCGTATTATGTCTGCCAATCTGGACGTTCTTTTGAAACATATCCACAAGGATTTTTAAAAAATTGAATTGATAAAATACAATATATGTATTATAAAAATGTCAAACAACACAGTCATCGCTTATGCTGTTCCAGTTGCTATTGCAGTACCAATCGCAGAAGCAGTTGTGGAAGATTTGTCCGAGAAAGAGTGGCTACAAAAGTACCGCGCAGGTAAGTACGAGTTTAAAGAAGAGGATATGAAGGGGTTTCCTGACTATGTTCGTAGTTACGTAAAAACGTGGCCGTAGATTGAAGATACGTACACCTTCTATGTTGCACCGATTCCCTTGGACGAGGCAAATACTGCAGCAGCCGCAGTTCTTACCTACCAAGGCACCGATGCGGCTATAAACTATATGATGAAAACGGCTGGCGGTAGTTATTCACAAATGCGTTCTATGTATGGATAATACTACAAAAATCCTTGACATCAACACTTATTCTAATGTTATTTTTTTTACATTGAAGAATCAATAACTCATTGTTATCTGTTCTATGATAAAACGGGAGAATATCGTAGTTTTTTTCATAATCGTCAAAAATATTGTATAATTGTTTTGTCAGAGTGGACGGCGTACCCATCCAAAAATGGTCCATACATCTAGCACATATACTGTTGTAATAGACTGTATCTTCCTCTGGATTTAACGTTGGTAATCTATCCAAAAATTTAACATCGGGTCTTGTTATAACAACATTTGAATAACTTGATAGATTGATATTACGTATTGCCTGTTGATATATATACTCAATAGGTATACTGGTCGTTACTCTTGAATGATTTTGAAAGGGTGTATTATATTTTTGCTTCATTGTCTCGGTCAATGAATCATAAAAATCGTCAAACGACTCTATAAAATCCTCTTTTATTTTGAAAAAAGGAACCTTTGAATAATGATGGATCACACCCTCTTTCATAATTTTATCATCATTTATGTTTTGTAATTTAGTATTTCCGTGTGCATTAGAGTATCCCTTGTTCTTCCAAGTATAAATATAGAGGTCTATCTCTCCAAGGCCTGATAAATACCGATAACTATTTAAGATTTCGTTAGATTCGTAGGTTCGCATTTGTCCGGTTAAAATGAGACATATAGACATTTTATATAAAGTTATAATTATTTACCAAAACTTAAAACGCGATCGTGTTGACCTTTTGAATGTCCTCAGTACGTTCCCCATCGTTTTGTTTCCTGCAAACTCCTTCTTTAAAGATAAAAAGTTATTTTCAAACAATTTACCCCACTCTGATAAGGATCCTAATTCATAGCCCATTATTATAGCTTCGTCCGTGCTTAAAATGTTAATAGGTCCAAACTCTGGATTGAACTGGTCTAACGTAAGGTCTATATGGACCTTTTGTTCCATGTCGTACGCCCATACATGAGGTTTACCATTGAATGTTCCGTTCATGATCGTAATAAAGGGAATCTCCTCGTAAATGAGGCGAGTTGCGCAATCGCACATGGCTTCAGGAAATTGTTCTGATTCGCGTTCTAATACCTTTCTAATCCGCGTAAGTTTTTTAA
>Ga0187844_10003459_pt1 | contig 10530 bp, 12 predicted proteins | sample SpaLakP09_SKY_50_FD_134517 | JGI IMG/M metagenome (GOLD analysis project Ga0187844, IMG submission 134517) | Oligotrophic lake water microbial communities from Sparkling Lake, Wisconsin, USA - SP09_SKY_50 | ecosystem: Environmental > Aquatic > Freshwater > Lake | place: USA: Sparkling Lake...
AACGCGCTGGGGTATTCCTTCGCCGATCGCAGCGTGCGCCTGGGCGAGGCACGCCAGCTCATCCTCAAGGCGCTCGAATTCGCACCCGACGATCCCTTTATCAGCGACAGCCTGGGCTGGGTCGAGTTTCGCGAGGGCAACAAGGCCGAGGCTCTGCGCGTGCTGCAGAAGGCCTACCGCGCCCGCCCCGATGCCGAGATCGCCGCTCACTTGGGCGAGGTGCTCTGGAGCATGGGCCAGCGCGAACAGGCCCTGAGCGTCTGGCGCGAGGGTCTGCAACTCAACGCTGAGAACGAAACGCTGGTCGAGACGCTCAAGCGCCTGCGCGTCAAGCCGTGAAGTCCCCGCTACGCATCCTCGCGGCTGGTCTGCTCTGCGCCCTGGCCGCCCTGCTGTCCGGCTGCGCCCAGCCTGATGTGCGCCCCACCGTCCCCGATGGCCAGTCCCAGACCTATTGGCGCGGCCGCTTGGCACTCAAGGTGGACAACAGCCCGGAGCCGACGTCCTTTTTCGCCAGTTTCGAACTCAGCGGCCAGCCCCATGCCGGCGAACTGATGCTGACCACCCCCTTGGGCACCACGCTGGCCCAGCTGCGCTGGAGCCCGCAACAGGCCTTGCTGCGCAACAACGGCCAGACCCGCGCCTTCGAGTCGCTGGACGCCCTGGCCACCGAAGCCACTGGCACGGCCATCCCGATCGCAGCGCTGTTCGAGTGGCTGCAAGGACGCCCGGCCGCCGCCGATGGATGGCTGGCCGACCTGACGCAGCTGCCAGCCGGCCGGCTGGTGGCCCGGCGCAGCCAGCCCGCACCGGCCGCCGAACTGCGTCTCATCATCGAACCATAATCCCGGGCATGCAGTCGCTCCACGACATCCCGGCCCCGGCCAAACTCAACCTCTTCTTGCACATCACGGGGCGGCGCGCCGACGGCTACCACCTGTTGCAGTCGGTCTTCATGCTGATCGACTGGGCCGACACCCTGCACGTTGAGCGGCGCGAGCAGGGACGCCTCAGCCGCGAGGACCTGCTCACCCCCTTGCCGGCCGATGACCTGATCCTGCGGGCCGCACGGGCCTTGCAGGCTGCCACCGGCACACCTTACGGCGCGCACATCGCCGTCGAGAAACGCCTGCCGGCCCAGGCCGGTTTGGGCGGCGGCTCCTCGGATGCCGCCTCGACGCTGCTGGCACTCAACCGCCTGTGGCAGCTCGGGCTCAGCCTGGAGCAGCTGTGCGCCATCGGCCTGCAGCTGGGCGCCGACGTGCCCTTCTTCCTGCGCGGACACAACGCCTGGGTCGAAGGCATCGGCGAGTCCATCACCCCGGTCGAACTGCCACGCCGCCATGTTCTGGTGGTCAAACCGCAGGCGGGGCTGGAGACGCGGGCGATTTTTTCAGACCCGGCTTTGAAGCGCGACAGTATTCCTGCTACAATTTCAGGCTTTGCTGCAGACCCGCAAGCTTTTCTGAGGGAAGCTCGCAACGACCTGCAACCTGTCGCCCAGCGGCTCTGCCCGGGTGTCACGCAAGCGCTGGAATGGCTCGCCACTCTGGGACTGGCAGGACGAATGACAGGCTCGGGAAGTGCTGTGTTTGCGTGGGCACCGCCCGACCTGCGTGTTCCGAAGGCGCCGGAGACGTTGCAGGCCAGGTTGTGTTGCAGCCTGGAAGCGCACCCGCTGAACGGTTGGGCGGCCAGCGAATAGAGTTAGTCGGTGGGCAGCTGTACTCAGCTGTTGACCTGTGTAGGGGAGTCGCCAAGTTGGTTAAGGCACTGGATTTTGATTCCAGCATGCAAAGGTTCGAATCCTTTCTCCCCTGCCAAATTTTTCTGGGTCAATAGTCACTCACCGCTGGATCGTTCATGCAGGTCGCTCCGCCCCCCGATTTCATGCTCTTCACGGGCAATGCCAATCCGGCCTTGGCCGCCGACATTGCCAAGCACCTTGGCATCTCGCTGGGTGCCGCCACGGTCGGCCGTTTTTCCGACGGCGAGGTGACCGTCGAGATCAACCAGAACGTGCGCGCCCGCGACGTCTTCGTCGTGCAGTCCACCTGCGCGCCGACCAACGACTCGCTGATGGAACTGCTCATCATGGTCGACGCGCTCAAGCGCGCCTCGGCCGAGCGCATCAGCGCCGTGATCCCCTATTTCGGCTACGCCCGCCAGGACCGCCGCCCGCGCTCGACGCGCGTGCCGATCACGGCCAAGGTGGTGGCCAACATGCTGCAGACCGTGGGCGTGGCCCGCGTGCTGACCATGGACCTGCATGCCGACCAGATCCAGGGCTTCTTCGACATCCCGGTGGACAACATCTACGCTTCGCCGGTGCTGCTGGGTGACCTGCGCCTGAAGAAGTACGAAGACCTGATCGTGGTCTCGCCCGACGTGGGCGGCGTGGTGCGCGCCCGCGCGCTGGCCAAGCAGTTGGGCTGCGACCTGGCCATCATCGACAAGCGTCGCCCGCGTGCCAACGTGAGCGAAGTGATGCACGTGATCGGCGAGATTGAAGGCCGCAACTGCGTGATCATGGACGACATGATCGACACCGCCGGCACGCTGGTGAAAGCCGCCGAGGTGCTCAAGGAGCGCGGCGCCAAGAAAGTCTACGCCTATTGCACGCACCCGATCTTCTCGGGTCCGGCGATCGAACGCCTGTCCAAGGGCACGGCCCTGGACGAGGTGGTGGTGACCAACACCATCCCGCTGAGCCCCGCCGCCACCGGTTGCCCCAAGATCCGGCAGGTGAACGTGGCGCCGCTGATTGCGGAAACCATCCACCGCATCGCCAAGGGCGAGTCGGTCATGAGTTTGTTCTCGGACCAGGACGATCTGTTCTGATTCGGGCAAAAAGCCGGCCTGCACGCATACCGCCGCAGGCCTTTGTTGAAACGGAGTCTCACTGGTCGCGGTGGACTCTTTCTGGAGTGAACTATGAAATTCGTCGCTTTTGAGCGCGCCAAGCAGGGCACGGGTGCGAGCCGCCGTCTCCGCAACACGGGTCGCACGCCCGGCATCGTCTACGGTGGCACGGTGGAGCCGCAACTGGTCGAACTCGACCACAATGCGCTGTGGCATGCCCTGAAGAAGGAAGCCTTCCACTCGTCCATCCTCGAGATGGAAGTGAACGGCAAGAGCAACAAGGTGCTGCTGCGCGACGTGCAGATGCACCCCTTCAAGCCCCTGGTGCTGCACATCGACTTCCAGCGCGTGGACGCTAACACCAAGCTGCACATGAAGGTGCCTTTCCACTTCAGCGGTGACGAGAATTCGCCTGCGGTCAAGACCGACGGCTGCATCGCCAACCACGTGCTGACCGAAATCGAAGTGCTGTGCCTGCCCTCCGACCTGCCCGAGTTCATCGCCGTGGACCTGAGCGGCCTGAAGAAGGGTGCCTCGCTGCACCTGTCCGACATCAAGCTGCCCAAGGGCGTGACCGCCGTAACCCACGGCAAGTCCAACCCGGTCGTGGTCTCCGTGGTGATGGTGGCCGGTGCGGATGCGGCCGAAGCTGCCCCCGCCGCCGAAGGTGCTGCAGCTGGCGCCCCGGCTGCCGGCAAGGCCGCCGCTCCGGCTGCCAAGACCCCCGCTGCCAAAGCGCCCGCCAAGAAATAAGCCTCCCGGCTTAGCGTCAACGGCCCACTTCGGTGGGCCGTTTTTTTTGGAGCCCGCCCCGACGGACTCCCCCCGCGATGCACTGATAATCCGCGCATGATCAAACTGTTTGTCGGCCTGGGCAACCCCGGCCCCGAATACGAGGCCACCCGGCACAATGCCGGTTTCTGGTGGATCGACGCCGTAGCCCGTGAACTCAAGCTCGGCTTGTCCATGGACAAGAGCTACCACGGTCTCATGGCACGCACCACGGTCAAGGGCCAGACAGTCTGGCTGCTGGAGCCGCAGACCTGGATGAATGAATCGGGCAAATCGGTGGCGGCGCTGGCGCGCTTCTTCAAGATACAGCCTGAGGAAATCCTCGTCGCCCATGACGAACTCGATATCGTGCCGGGCCAGGTCAAGCTCAAGTTCGGCGGCAGCCACGCCGGCCACAATGGCCTGCGCGACATCCATGCGAAGCTCGGCACCGACGACTACTGGCGCCTGCGCATCGGCGTGGGCCACCCAGGCGTGAAGGCCGAAGTGGTGAACTGGGTTCTCAAAAAGCCTTCACCCGATCACCGCACCGCCATCGAGGACTGCATCGCACGTTCGATCAAGGCCCTGCCCGAACTTTTGGCCGGCGAGATGGAAAAGGCCACCATGCTGATCCACACCAGCAAACCGCCCCGGCCCAAGCCACCGCGCCCGGCCGATCTGCCCCCCAAGGAAGGAGAGCCCGCATGAAGACCACATCGCTCATACGCGCGATCGCTGCCATGTTGTTGTGCAGCGGACTGTCGGCACAGACGGTCTATCGCTGCGGCAACAGCTACAGCCAGACGCCCTGCCCCGGCGGCGGCACTGTGGACACCTCGGACAGCCGCACACCCGAGCAGCGCAAGGCCCACGAGGCCAGCGTGAAACATGAAAAACGCGCCGCTGACACGCTGGAGCAGACCCGGCTGAAGGAAGAAGCAACCGCACAGCGTGCCGCTGAAAAAGCCGACAAGGCCCAGCGCGATGCCGACAAGGCAGCGCAGAAGGCGGCCGCCAAGAAGAGCAATCCCAAGGAAAAACTGCCGGCCTACCGCGCGCCTGCCGCGCCCAAGTAAGCCGGGAACTCAGAGGGCAGGCGGCTTGCTGGCGACCGCCGCTGTGGCCTCGGCCTGCAGGCGGCGGTATTTCCGCCACAGGGTTTCGCGATCTTCCACGCAGTCCGGGTTCACGGGGATACACGCCACCGGGCAGACCTGCACGCACTGGGGCTGGTCGAAATGGCCCACACACTCGGTGCAGCGGATGGGGTCGATCTCATAGATCTCCAGCCCGAGATAGATGGCCTGGTTAGGGCATTCGGGCTCGCAGACATCACAGTTGATGCATTCGTCGGTGATCATCAGGGCCATAGTGAGCCTGATTATCCCCGCTCACCCAAAACCCTGGGCCGAGAGACCCCTCAGGCCGGCCCGGCTTCGGGGCTGCTGGTCTCGGCCACCGTGGCGGCAGCGCGTTCACGCGCCAGACGCTGCTGGTCATAGACCGGTTGCGGCGGCAGATCGGCTAGGTGGCGAGTGTCGGCCCAGTCGACGATCTCGATGGCCTCGCCCGAAACGCGAATCCGGTTGATGCCAGCGTTGGGAATCTCACTGACACGCGGGCCGGACAAGGACAGGCCCAGCGCGCTACGGTAGACCATGTCGAGCACACCACCATGCGTAACCACCGCCACCGTCTGGCCCGCATGGCGCTGCGCCAGGGCGCGCAAGGCCGCCAGGACGCGGGCATGGAAATCACGGGTGCATTCGCCCCCCTCGAAAGCATAGTGCGCGTCGAAACGCACCCACTGTTCCCAGGCCTGCGGGTATTGCTGCTGGATGTCGGGCACGCACAATCCCTCGACCACGCCGAAATGCTGTTCGCGCAGCGCAGACTCCAGCACCGGCTCCAGTTGCGCGGCCATCTTTCCGGCGACGGCCTGGGCCGTCTGCAAGGCGCGCTGCAGATCGCTGCTGACCAACTGGTGCATGGACTCCTGGGCCAGACGTTCTGCGACACGGCGCGCCTGTTCCAGTCCGGTGGCGTTGAGCGGTACATCCAGCTGGCCCTGGAAACGCAGTTCGCGGTTCCAGTCGGTTTCACCGTGGCGAATCAGGATGAGTTCGGTCATGTGTGAATTATGCGGCGCGCTCGTGACGGCACCGCGACGGTTTCACCTGGAAACAAAAGGTCATCCTCGAGGTGCCGTCATCGGGGGCACCTGCCGGCCGGCAGTGGGAACTTGCTACTCGCGCCCCAGGCTGCGCACCTTTTCGGCCAGGCGTTGCGCCACCACGGGGTCGACAAACTTCTCGGCCTCGCCGCCGAGGGTGGCGATCTCGCGCACCAGGGTGCTGGAGATGAACTGGTAGCTCGTGCTGGGCGTGAGGAAAACCGTCTCGACCTCGGGCATGAGGCTGCGGTTCATGCCGGCCAGCTGGAACTCGTAGTCGAAGTCGGTCACCGCCCTCAGACCGCGGATGACGACCTTGGCACCGCGTCCCACAACAAAGTCACGCAGCAGCCCCGAGAAACTCTCGACCACCACATTGGGCTGGTCGTGCATGACCTCGCGCACCATGCCTATACGCTCCTCCAGCGTGAACATGGTCTTCTTGTGATGGGCCACGGCCACCCCCACGATGACACGATCGAACAGCTGGGCGGCCCGGCGCACCACATCGCTGTGACCCAGGGTCATGGGATCGAAGGTACCGGGGTAGACGGCAAGTACGTTGCGGGACATGAGGCAGCTCCTTGTTCGCGACGATTATGCCGCCGCCCTCAGGCCGCGCCGATATTGGGCACCAGGCCGGACACCGGTTTACCGGCCTTGAGCACCGCCGTAAAAGCCAGCATGCGGTCGATGGGCACACGGGCGCGCGGGATCAGCGCCGGGTCCACATGAATCTCGTTGGCGCCGCTCTCCAGCACCCGCGCCACACCTGCCAGGCTGTTCATGGCCATCCAGGGACAGTGCGCACAGCTCTTGCAGGTGGCGCTGTTGCCGGCAGTGGGCGCCTCGATGAAGGTCTTGCCGGGATTGAGCGTGCGCAGCTTGTGCATCATGCCCTTGTCGGTAGCCACGATGAACTCCGGCGCATCCATCTCCTGCGCGGCCTTGAGGATGCCTGAGGTGGAGCCCACCGCGTCGGCCAGGGCCACCACGGCAGCGGGCGACTCCGGGTGCACCAGCACCTTGGCTTTCGGATGCTCCTTCTTGAGCTCTTCCAGCTCGAAACTCTTGAACTCGTCGTGCACGATGCAGGAACCGTTCCACATCAGCATGTCAGCCCCAGTCTCGCGCTGAATATAGCCGCCGAGGTGGCGGTCCGGCGCCCACAGGATCTTGTGGCCCTGATCTTTCAGCGCACGCACGATGTCCAGCGCGCAGCTGGAGGTGACCAGCCAGTCGGCGCGCGCCTTCACGGCCGCGCTGGTATTGGCGTAGACCACCACGGTGCGGTCGGGGTGCGCGTCGCAGAAGGCCGAGAACTCGTCGATGGGGCAACCCAGGTCCAGCGAGCAGGTCGCATCCAGGTCGGGCATGAGCACGCGCTTGTGCGGCGAGAGGATCTTGGAGGTTTCGCCCATGAAACGCACGCCCGAGACGACCAGGGTCTGGGCCGCGTGATCGCGACCGAAACGCGCCATCTCGAGCGAATCGCTGACGATGCCGCCGGTTTCCTCGGCCAGATCCTGCAGGTCCGGGTGCACGTAGTAGTGCGAGACCATGACCGCGTTCTTGTCCTTGAGCAGGCGACGGATCCTGTCCTTGAGCGCAGCGCGCTCGGCCGGGCCGGGCTCCACCGGAACACGCGCCCAGGCGTGGTGGGTAGAACAGACTGCGCCCTGACCCTGCGCTGTCTCGGGCTGTTCGTATTCGACGTCGATCACCTGACTGGTCGTGTTCATCACAACTCCGTAAACCGCATGGAAAAATCAATGGCCTTCACGTCCTTGGTCAGGGCACCGATCGAGATGCGATCCACACCCGTGGCGGCAATCTCGCGCACCGTGCCCATGTTCACACCGCCAGACACCTCCAGGATGGCGCGCCCGGCGTTCAGGCGCACGGCCTCGCGCATCATGTCCAGGCTCATATTGTCGAGCAGCACCATGGTGGCACCGGCCTGTAGGGCTTCTTGAAGCTGGTCCAGGGTCTCGACCTCGATCTCGACGAACTCGGCCGTGGGCGCCACGGCGGCGGCGCGTTGCAGCACGGCCGTCACGCCGCCCGCGGCAGCGATGTGGTTCTCCTTGATCAGCACGGCGTCGTACAGACCGATGCGGTGGTTGGTGCCACCACCGCAGTGGACCGCGTATTTCTGCGCCAGGCGCAGGCCGGGCAGGGTCTTGCGCGTGTCGACGATCTGCGCGCGATTGCCCGGCACGCCCTGCACCGCCTGCACATAGGCCGCGGTATGCGTGGCCACGGCACTGAGCAGTTGCAGGAAGTTGAGCATGGTGCGTTCGGCCGTGAGCAGGCCACGCGCCGGCCCGGTCATTTCCAGCACGACCTGGTCGGCTTCGCATCGCTGTCCGTCACGCACGTGCCACGTGACGCTGGCCTGCGGCACCACCTGCTGCAAGGTGGCTTGCACCCAGGCCGCACCGCAGATCACAGCGCTCTCGCGAGCCAGGATGCGCGCATGCGCCCGGCGCGCCGGATCGATCAGGCCGGCGGTCAGGTCGCCGCCGCCCACGTCTTCCTGCAAGGCACGGGCCACATCGGCCTGCGCCAGCTGCTGCAGGAAGGCATCGGAATAGTCAGAGACAGTTTTCATCTGCGAAGCCGGTGTCACTTGAAGCGGTCGAGCAGGCGACGGCTCTCGCGGTCGAGTGCCGTCATGTCGCGGATCAGGAACTGGATGCCGTGCGAGTCGGTCACCAGCAGCGTGTTGCCCGCCAGACGGCGGATGTCCTCGTCGCCCTTGAGCACGAAGGAGGTGTCGCCGCGGTCGGTGCGCACCTGCCAGGTGCTGGGCGTGGAAAAGCTGCTGACGCCCAGGATGGCGCGGATCTCGGGCATGAACTCGCGCTCGGCCAGCGCCGCGCGGATCAGCGCCTGGGCCGGCTCGGGCACGCTCGCCAGTTCCTCGATCCATGCCACCTCGTGGCCGTCGGCATCCAGCAGGGAAATGTCACGCTCGGGCGCCTGGATGGGAAAGGCGCGCACCGGCACCACACCGGTACGGATCTGGCCATCGGCCAGGGTCAGGGCCAGCTTGCCATAGGCATTGCGTGACAGGGCCGAGGCAAGCTGCATCTGGTTCAGGATGGAGCGCGAGTTCATTTGGCGTCGTCCTTGCGTTCGGGGTTCACTTCCGCCTCAGCGTCATCCATGTCGGTATCCACATTGCGCGCCTGCGCCTGGTAGAGGTTGTAGTAGGCGCCCTGGCGTGCCATGAGCTCGTCGTGCGTTCCCTCCTCCACCACCTGGCCGCGGTCCAGCACGATCAGGCGGTCCGCACGTTGCAGGGTGGACAGGCGGTGGGCAATCGCGATGGTCGTGCGGCCCTGCACCAGGTTGTCCAGCGCCTTCTGGATCTCCTTCTCGGTCTCGGAATCGACCGAGGCCGTGGCTTCGTCCAGGATCAGGATGCGCGGATCGATCAGGAGCGCGCGTGCGATCGAAATGCGCTGGCGCTCGCCGCCCGACAGGCCCTGGCCGCGTTCGCCGACGATCGAGTCATAGCCCTGCGGCAGGCGCAGGATGAACTCGTGCGCGTGGGCGGCGCGCGCGGCCGCCATGACCTGCTCGCGCGTGGCGTCAGGTTTGCCGTAGGCGATGTTCTCGGCGATGGTGCCGAAGAAGAGGAAGGGTTCCTGCAGCACCAGTCCGATGTTGCGGCGGTATTCGGCCACCGGCAGGGAGCGGATGTCGACGCCATCGATGCGGATCGAACCCTCGGTCACGTCGTAGAAACGGCAGATCAGGTTGACCAGGGTGCTCTTGCCCGAACCGCTGTGGCCGACCAGGCCCACCATCTGACCCGGTTCGATGGTGATGTTGATGCCGCGGTTGACCTCGCGGTTGCCGTAACGGAAACCGACGTCGCGGACCTCGATACGGCCCTGCACCTGCGTCAGGTGCACCGGCTGCACCGGCTCGGGCACGCTGGAGACGTGGTCCAGGATGTCGAAGATGCGCTTGGTGGCCGAGGCCGAGTGCTCGGTCCAGGAGACGATGCGGCTCATGGAATCCAGGCGCCCATAGAAGCGGCTGATGTAGGCAATGAAAGCCGTGAGCACGCCCACCGAGGTCTCGCCTTTTGCGATCAGCCAGACGCCCACACCCCAGACCACCAGCAGACCGACCTCGGTCAGGAAGGAGATGCTGGGCGCGAACAGGGGCCAGATCTTGTTGATGCGGTCGTTGACCAGCAGGTTCTGGCGGTTGGCCTCGTGGAAACGCGCGGATTCGCGCTTTTCCTGGGCAAAGGCCTTGACCACGCGGATGCCGGGAATGGTGTCGGCCAGCACGCTGGTCACCTCGGACCAGACGCTGTCGATCTTCTCGAAACCGGTCTTGAGGCGATGGCGCACCGCATGGATCATCCACATGATGATGGGCAGCGGGATCAGCGTGGCCAGTGCCAGCCAGGGATTGATGGAGAAGAGGATGGCCGCCGTCATCAGCAGCATGATGAGGTCGGTGAAGAAATCCAGCAGATGCAGCGAGAGGAAGACGCAGATGCGGTCGGTCTCGCTGCCGATGCGGGCCATCAGGTCACCGGTGCGCTTGCCGCCGAAGTATTCGAGCGAAAGGCGCATCAGGTGGTCGTAGGTGGTGGTACGCAGGTCGGCACCGATGCGCTCGGACACCAGGGCCAGGATATAGGTCTTGGCCCAGGTCAGGCCCCAGGCCAGCACGGCCGCCCCCAGCAGGCC
>Ga0187844_10003461_pt1 | contig 10528 bp, 9 predicted proteins | sample SpaLakP09_SKY_50_FD_134517 | JGI IMG/M metagenome (GOLD analysis project Ga0187844, IMG submission 134517) | Oligotrophic lake water microbial communities from Sparkling Lake, Wisconsin, USA - SP09_SKY_50 | ecosystem: Environmental > Aquatic > Freshwater > Lake | place: USA: Sparkling Lake...
ACGAAGCTGTTGCCGCGGTCGCCGTAGATGCGCTTCGTCGTCTGCTTCGCCGTCATGCCGAACGATGCCAGCGAGCCCCAGTTGGCGGACGTGAAAGCGACAGGCAGGCTGGGTTTGCCGTCGTCGTACTGCTGGTCGACGGCGCCGAACAGCCGCTGGAACCGGTTGATCTCGCCCCACGGCGTCTTCCAGCCGCCGAAGTCGGCCTGCAGTTTGTCGCTCGCACGCCCCAGCGCGTCCAGGCGTTCCTGCGGCGTCAGCGCCGTCTGGACGAAGTCGATCGCCGGCACGCGCTGCGCCTTCGCGCGCGCCGACGCCTGGGCGACCATGTCCTGGCCCCAGTACACGGCCAGCGACGTCGGCACGGACGCCGTCGAGAAGCGCAGGTCCCAGCCGCGCAGCAGCGCCACCTGGTCGGCCAGTTTCGCCTTCAGCGGATCGCCCGCCGGCAGCGCTTCCCAGTCTTTCACGAGGGCAGGCACGAGCGGCTCGAACGCCGTCAGGTAGCTGTCGTACGCCTTCGCGATCAGGCCGTCGAGCGTGAGGTCGCGCGCATCGTGCAACACGCGCTCCGCGTGCACGCCGCGCGGGTTCTGCGGCAGCGACCACATATAGGTCGGATACTTCGAACAATCCGGGCTGCTCGCACCGAAGCCCGTGCACGGCCAGTTGTTCGTGTTGGAGATATAGCCGCTGACCGGATTGAACAGCGTGATCGTCTCGCCGACGTCGTGCAGGCCCTTCCACTCCGTGGCCGGATCGCTGCCGTCGACGGGCTTCGTCCAGTCGAAGCGCGGGTCGCGGCGCGGGATGAAATTACCGTGGAAGTAGGCGATATTGCCGTCCGCGTCCGCATACACCGTGTTGTTCGACGAATTCGTGCGCAGGTCCATCACGTTGCGGAACGCTGCGTAGTCGCGCGCCTTCGTGCGGCCGTACGACTGCATCAGCGCGTGCATCGGGTCGTCCATCATGCGCACCGCCACCCACTTGCCGTCCTGTGCGCGGATCACGGGTCCGTGGTGCGTGAAGTACGCGGTGACGGTGCGGGTCGCCATGCCGCCGGCGGTTTTATAGGGCAGCGCGATGGTCCTCTCACGCACGGTCCGTTCGCCGGCGCCGTATTTGTAGACGAACTTGCCGTCGCGCCGGTCTACCGTTTCCAGGTACTCGTCGATGACATCGCCGCCACCCGACGTGTGCATCCAGCCGATGCGGTCGTTGAAGCCCTGGTAGACGAAGAACTGGCCCCACGTCACGGCGCCGTATGCATTCAGGCCCTCGCCGCTCACCATGTGGATCTCGGGACGGAAGTAGAACGACGTGTGCGGATTGATCATCAGCAGCGCGTGGCCATCGGCCGTCAGGCGCGGTGCGATGGCGAAACCGTTCGAGCCGCGCGGCTCCGGATCGAAGCCTTTGTCCGCCAGCGCGACGGGCGGCGCCGGCACCCCACCGTCACTGTAGAACGCCTGCAGCGCCTTCAGGTCGATGGTCTCGATGTCGCCGCCGATGCTGCCCTCGCTGAACGCGAGCGCCATCCACGGCTCGAAGCGCGCGATCAGCTTCGGCTTCACCTTCGGATGCGTGACGAGATACCAGTTCAGGCCATCCGCGTACGCATCCATCAGCTTTTTCAGCCAGGCCGGGCTCTCCGCGTACTTTGCCTTCAGCTCGACCGGATCGATGTACAGCTTCATGCGCAGGTCGCGCCAGATCTCCTTCTCGCCCTCGACCTCGGCCAGCCGCCCCAGCGCGTTGATGTAATTCAGCTCGACGCGGTTGAAATCGTCCTCCGCCTGCGCGAATAGCATGCCGAACACCGCGTCCGCATCCGTCTTGCCGAACACGTGCGGGATGCCCCACTTGTCGCGCAGGATCGTCACGCGCCGTGCCATCGCCTGCATGCGTGCGCGTTCCGCGGACGTGAACCCCGCCTGCGCCTGCGCGGCCGGCGCCGCCGCAGCGTGCACAGATCCAGGCTGGACGAGCGCGAACAGTGCGGCGCAGGCGATGGCGACCGGGGTCGCGCGGGACGTCGTCATGGGATCTCCCGGTCAGGCGCCGCCCAGCGCGGCAAGCTTCTGGCGCAGCACTTCGTTTTCCGTCATCAGGGTGGCGACGCGATCCTTCAGGTCGCCGACCTGGGCCCGCAACGCCTTCACCTGGTCTTCCGGCGAATCGGGGACGGTCTCCTTCTTTGGCTTGGCGCCGGCCTTCTGTTCGCGCACCTGGCGCGCGGCCTGCTGGAGCTCCTTGCGGCCGCCGGCAACGGCCGCAACCTGCGCGTCCGGCGGCAGCGACGCGACACTGGCGGCGGCGCTGACGGAAATCGTCCCGCTGCGCACGGCGTCGACCAGTTCCGGCGCCGCGGTCTTGCGGATGCGCTCGATCTGGCTCAGCGTGTTGGCCGACACGCGCGCGGCCTTCGCGACGTCTTCGCGCGTGCTCCATGGCGGATCGACCGGATCGTCGGCAGGTTCCTGCGCCGCCTGCTCCGGCGGCGCCTCGGCGGCACGCTGGGCGGCGCGCGCGGCGACGATTTCCTTCTTGCGCAGCGCGAGCATGCCGCGCTGGAAATCGGACACGCTGCGGCGCGCGAGATTATTGTCGATCACCCACAACATGACGTCTTCGAGCGAGTCGAACTTGTCGTTGCTGACGGTGCGGAACGGGATGCCGTGCTTGGTGCAGATGTCGTAGCGATTGTGGCCGTCGATCAGCACGTCGCGCCACAGTACGAGGGCGTCGCGGCAGCCGTCGGCCAGCAGGCTGCGCTCGAGCGCCGCGTATTCGACGGGTGTGAGGGGATCGATGAAAGAGCGGAGTTCCTCGTTGATCGTGATATTCAATGTGTGTCCTTGCATGTTTCCTGCCGCGGCGCGACCGGCCGCGGGCGTATCGCCCCGCATGCTACACCATGCGCCGCCGGCCGGCACGCGTCATGCATGGCGAATGGAAACTTTAAACGGATCGGCGCAGAATGAAACGGTCCGAACCATCCGGGAGCGAGCGATGAATCGACGCCACGACCGCATATCCGCCATGTTGATCGATGCCGTGCTGGACGCCGGCCGGGAGCACGGCATTGCCCGGGCCGCGCGCCTGTTGCGCGAGGATGGGGTGCCGCTCGACGTGGCGTTGCGCGTCTTGACGCGACCTGCGGGGCGGCGGCTGGCGCCGCGTCCGCCGCACGTCCTCGTGGCGGCGGCTGCGGCGCTCGTCAGGCCATTCGGTTCGGCCCATCGGTGGGACACGCCGGACAAGTCAACCTTGCAATTTCGACCCTGAACGGGTCCGGCTGTGCTAGAATCCTGCCCGCTGCCCGGATGGTGAAACTGGTAGACACCCGGGACTTAAAATCCCGTGCCAGAGATGGCGTGCCGGTTCGATCCCGGCTCCGGGCACCACGCCTTTGTTTGCAGCGCCGCTCCGCTCACACCGGGCAATCGTCGGCATCCGCCACCTCCCGCGCATCCACCACGCGATTCCGCCCACCCCGCTTGGCCGCGTACAACGCCGCATCCGCCCGCTGCAGCAGGCTCGCGAGCGACTCGCCGTCATCGAGGCTGGCCACGCCCGCGCTCACCGTGTAGCGCACGACCGCGCCGCCAGCCCCCGCCACGGCGGCCCGTTCGAGCGTCCGCCGCAATTCGTCGGCAAGCTGCACGGCCGCGTCCGCATCCGTGTGCGGCAGCAGGACGGCGAATTCCTCGCCGCCCAGCCGCGCGCAGGCGCCGCCGCGCAGCACGGTGCCCGTTCGCGCGACGATGTCGGCCAGCACCCGGTCGCCCACGGCGTGGCCGTGGGTGTCGTTGATGGCCTTGAAGTGGTCGACATCGAAGATCAGCACCGACAACACGCCTCCTGCGCGCACGGCGTCCGCGTGGGCGCGCTCGGCGCGGCCAAAGAAGGCGCGGCGCGACCAGGCGCCCGTCAGGTGGTCGTGTTCCGCCGCGTACCGGGCCTGGCCGATCAGGCCAGCGTTCGCCATCATGACGGCGCCCAGGGTCAGGCCGGGCAGCGCCAGCGTGCCCAGGGCAAAGCAGACGAGGTTGACGGTCGATGTATCGAACAGGGTCACATGGGCGTCATGGTGCACCGCGTACATCGTTGCACGCACCGCGTGGGCCATCGCCAGGGTCAGCGCGGCGCCGAACGCGAACCGGATCGGATAACGGGCCCGGCTGGGATGTGCCCAAGGCCGCAGGCTCCAGGCCATGGCCACGCACACGATGCCGTGGAAAAAGGAGGACAGCGCGACGCGCACGGCCATCGCGTCCACCCAATAGTGAAATATCCCCAGCGCCAGGGTCGACGCGGCCACCAGCGCCGCCAGCGTGCGGTAGGGCGCACGGCGGCCGAGGTGGCGTTCGAAACCGGCCAGCATCAGCGCGGGCGCGCCCAGGAACAGCAGGTTCGCGATATCGATGGACAGCATGTCCGGGATCCGCCCGCGGGCCGCGAACAGCAGCAGCGCCACGATCGCCAGGACGTTGGCGCCCGTCCACTCGCGCACACCGGGCACGCCGCTCCGCGCGAGCGAACGCAGGACCATCAGCATGATCACGGACAGGGCGAGTGTGACAAAAAGAAAAAGTAAGGCGCTCAAATCGGAACCGGCTGGATGGGCTGGCCGTGCAACACTGTCGTGAATGGCACGATAGCCCGGAAAGGCGCGCGACATTGCGCGGCGGAAATAATAATGAGTTTAGCAAATTCGCGCGGCCGAAACTTGGCACCCCGGAATTATTCGGCACATTTTTGTCAAAATCGATGAAAAAATATTGAACGCGATGATGCAGAAACAACACGGGCAGATTGTCCGACAACAGGAAGCCCGGCCGACGGCCGACCGGATCCAGTCCGTCGACGTCTTCCGTGTACTGGCGATCGCCGCCGTGATCGCCCTGCACACGGCACCGCATACGGGCCCGGATGCGGTCGGGTTGCGCTTCGACGTCCGCACCGTGTGCGACCAGCTCGAGCGCTTCGCCGTGCCGCTGTTCTTCATGTTGTCCGGCTATTTCTGGGCCGGACGCTGCCAGGACCCCGCCGCATGCTGGGCGGCCGGGCTCGCCCTCGCCCGGCGCGTGCTGGTGCTGTTCGTCGCCTGGTCGGTGATCTATTTCCTCATTACCGACGCCACAGTTGGCTGGCAGGCAGCCACGCGCCCCCTGCCCGGCCTGCCGACGCTGCTGTTACAGGGCACCAAGGTCCATTTGTGGTTCCTGCCGGCGCTGGCGCTGGCGGCCCTCGTCAGCGGCGCCCTGCTCGCGCGCGGGCGGGAGCGGACGCTTTTCCTGCTGGCCATCGCGTTGTACGCGGCCGGGCTCGCCGGCAAGGCGTATGCCGACACGCCGATCGGCTTCCATACGCACGTCAATATGCGCAATGGCCCGTGCTTCAGCCTGATCATGTTCGCCACCGGCATCCGGCTGCGGCACCTGGGGCCGCAGCCGGCCTGGCGCCGGCTCGGGCCCGCGCTGGCGCTGGGCGGCCTGGCCCTGCAGGTGGCCGAGGTCGCCTGGCTGCACGCACGCTGGGGCACGAACATGGCGCAGGATTTTGTGCTCGGTACCTATTTCTACGGGCTGGGCGTGACCATGCTGGCCTTGTCCGATCCGGCGCCGCTGCGCGTTCCCCGCCTCGCGGGGCTCGGTCCGCTCGTGCTGGGCATCTACGCGTCGCACTTCCTGTTCGTCGACCTGCTCGCGCGCCCGGATTCGCCGCTGCGTGCGATCCCCGGCTGGGATATCATCGTCGTCGCCCTCGTGTTCGCGCTGTCGCTGGCGCTGACGGGGCTGTTGTGGCGGTTCGCGCCCACGCGCCGCCTCGTCGCATAATCAAGGAACCCACCATGTACGGATTGATCGGCAAGATCCTTTGCGCACCCGGCCAGCGCGACACGCTCACGGCCATCCTCGGCCACGGCACGACCGGCATGCCGGGTTGCATCAGCTACGTCATCGCGCACGACGCCGCCGACCCGGACGCCCTGTGGGTCACGGAAGTGTGGGACAGCCAGCACAGCCACCAGGCGTCGCTCGCGCTGCCATCCGTGCAGGCCGCCATCGCGAAGGGGCGGCCGCTGATCGCCGGTTTCGGCGAGCGCGTCGAGACGCGGCCCGTTGCCGGTCCGGGCATGCCGGCGCCGGGACTGCCCGACTGAACGGCACGGCGCGCCCTAACGGACGACTGACGTTTCCCATCTGCGCTACCATCGTCCCATATGTGGACGATTTGACCAAAGCCAGACCGCGCGCCATTACGCCAACCTGATCGGCTGGACGGACGCCGTGCTCGACAGCGAGTCGCGGCCGACGACGAATGCGGCGCCCGGCACCTACCGCCCCGTCATGCACGTGCAGGACGGCGAGCACCGCGTAGACGACGTGTTCTGGAGCTACCGCGCCAAATGGGCCGAAGGTAAAGTGCCCATCGTCATCAACGCCCGGCTGGAAAAGCTGGCCAACCGCTACTGGTCGCGGCTCGTCAAGAACGGGCGCGGCATCGTGCCGGCCGAGGGCTGGTACGAGTGGACTGGAGAAAAAGGCCACAAGCAACCGTGGCATATCCACCGCAAGGACCACGCGCCCCTGTTCATGCTGGCCGTCGCGAACTTCGGCCCGTTCGAGGAGAACCGCGCCGAGGCGGGCTTCGTCATCGTCACAGACGACGCATCGGGCGGCATGCTGGACATCCACGACCGCCGCCCCGTCGTGCTGGATGCGGAAGCCGCGAAACTGTGGCTCGACCCGGACCTGTCGCCCCAGCAGGCGATCGAACTGGCGCGCCATGCCGCCGTACCGCCCGACGCGTTCGAATGGTACAAGGTCAGCACGGCCGTGAACCGGGCCGGCGCGGACGGTCCGGAGATCGTCCGGCCGCTGGACGACTGACGTATCCTCTATTAAACATTTCCTCTGTTCAGCCTCGCAGCGAAGGCTGAGAACCATTGTCGCGCACTGCGTTATGAGCTAGGTCGTATCGAATGTCGCAACCAAGCGCGGCGATCGATGGTCATACGAGACCGCAAGACATGACGAAAGGGTTGCGCAATGGGTGACTACCTGAGAATCCAAGAAATGTTGAAGGAAGGCGAAGCCTATGCCGGCCTGATACTCGGCAAGAACGGCGAGTCCGACTACCACCTGGTGCTGCTGCCGGACGAGGCGTCCGAAGTCAGCTGGCCCGCCGCGCGCGAATGGGCTGCCGCGCAGCAGGGCGAGCTGCCGACGCGACGCGAACTCGCCCTGCTGTTCGCCAACCTGCGCGAGAGGTTCGACCGCGTCTGGTACTGGTCGAACGAGCACCACGACACACGGCCGCAACTGGTCTGGGGGCAGAACTTTGCCAGCGGCATCCAGACCGTGTACGGCCGCCCGTTCCGCGGGCATGCCCGTGCGATCCGGCGCATCGACGCCGGATGACGGCAACGGCAGGCGGCGCGCCGCCTGCCGCGATCCACTTTATTTAGCCGCCTTCGGCTCGGTGAAGACGTTGGCGCGGCCGATCGGCTCGTCCATATTGGCCAGGAACCAGGCCGTCGTCGCCATGACGGCGGCGTGGCGGCGCAGGTTGTCCGGATCCACCTTGTCGAAGGTATCGGCGGGCGTATGGTGATAATTAAAGTAATCGGAAGAATCGATCAGGGGCTCGAAGCTCGGCACGCCCGAGTCTTCCAGGTCGTGCAGGTCGCCGGCACCGACGACGTCGTCGCGGCGGAATGCGCCCGCGCCCATCGGGTACAGCGCGGCTTGCAGCGGCGCCAGCAGCTTTGCGCCGGCCAGGCCGATGCCCGCATGGATGCCGAACGGACGGCCCGAACCGCCGTCGTCCTCATACGCGGCGAAATGCTTCCCGACGAGCTTCTTGTTGACGGCGTCGTACGTGTGCCCGCCGCGGCCGCCGTTCTCCTCGTTCATCCAGGCGACGACACGGATCGTGCGGCGCGCGTGATAGTCCAGCTGGCGCAGCGTATTGATCACTTCCATCGCGCTGACGACGCCGGACGCGTCATCGTTGGCGCCCGTGGCGAGGTCCCAGGAATCCAGGTGGCCCGACACGAGCACGATCTCGTCGGCCTTGTCGGTGCCCGGCCAGTCGGCGATCACGTTGAAGCTGTCGGCGTCCGGCAGGATCTGCGGCGTCAAGGTCAGGTGCATGGTGACGGGACCGCGCTTGGACAGGCGCGCGATCAGCAGCGAGTCCTCGATGGTCACGGCCGCCGCCGGGATGCGGGCATTGTCGTTGAGGAGCGTCGCGCCCGTGTGCGGAATGCGGTACGCGGCGCCGCCGACGGCGCGCACGAGGGCCGCCGCCGCACCCATCTCGGCCGCCATGCGCGGGCCCACCCCGCGGAACGCGACGGCCTGGCCGTACGCCGTGCCCGCCAGGCCGCGGTCCGCCATGTTCTGGTCGAACGGCACGTCGAACAGCACGATGCGGCCCTTCACCTCGGCCGCGCGCGCTTTCAATTCTTCGAACGTGCGCACGACGATCACCGGCGCCGTGATGCCGGCGGCCGGGGTTGCACCGGAGCCGCCCAGCGCGGTGAGCACGATCTTTTGCGTGACGCCGGCCGGACGGCCCTGGTAGTCGACGAGCGCGCCCTTCTCTTCGCCGCGCACCCAGTGCGGCACCTTGATCGGCTGCAGCGTGACCTTGGCGCCCAGCTTGCGCAGTTCGTCGGCAACCTGGGTCACGGCGGCGCCGGCGCCGGGCGAACCCGAGAGGCGCGGGCCGACGAGGTCCGTCAGGTCTTCCAGCCGCTGGTACGCATAATCGCTGTGCAACGCCGTGTCGCGCACCTTGGCGAGCGCGGCCGGGTCATTGCCGGGAGTGGCGGCGTTCGCGGTACTGCCCAGCAGGCAGGCGGCGATCAAACTCAAGGTGGGCAGTCGGAGGCGATTCATGCTTGCAATCCTTTGGTCGGTGGAAAAACCAAAACGATAACGCATCCGATTGCGTTTGGGGAAATATATTGGCGTGCATATCACGCCCGGCCGGGCACGAGGCGCACGAGCGTGATCTCGGACGGCGCGCCGAAGCGCTTCGGCGGTCCCCAGTACCCGGTGCCGCGGCTCGTGTACACCCACAGCGAGCGCACGCGGTTCAGGCCGGCAACGAACGGTTGCTGCAGCGGCACGAACAGGTTCCACGGGAAGAACTGGCCGCCGTGGGTGTGCCCGGACAATTGCAGGTCGAAGCCGGCAGCGGCCGCGGCCGGCGCGCTGCGCGGCTGGTGGGCCAGCAGGATGCGCACGGCGACGCCGTCCGGCGCGCCGGCGGCGGCAAGGTGCGGGTCGCTCTTGTGATCGGGGTTGAAATGCTGCGCCGTGTAATCCGTGACGCCAGCGATCATGAGCGTCGCGCCGCCCCGGCGCCGGATCACGTGCTCGTTCAGCAGCACGCGCAGCCCCAGGCGGCGCACTTCCGCGATCCATTGCTCGGCGCCGGAATAGTATTCGTGGTTGCCCGTCACGAAGAACGCACCGTCCGGTGCGGACAGGCGCGCCAGCGGCTCCGTGTGCATGGCCAGGCGCTGCACGCTGCCGTCGACGAGGTCGCCCGTGATGGCGATGGCGTCCGGCTTGAGCGCGTTGACCTTCGTGACGATGGCGTTCAGGTACGGCCGGCGGATCGTCGGGCCCACGTGGATGTCGGAGATCTGCGCGATCGAATACCCGTGCAGGTCTTCCGGCAAGCCGTCGATCGGCACCTCGACCTTGACGACGCGTGCCACGCGGCGGGCATTGATGAAGCCGACGAGCGTGACGGCCACTGCAAGCAGCGGCACCGCGACGGCGCTGTCGTGCGTAAGCGTCGGGCCACCCGCGCCGGCGAGCGCGAGGACCAGCAGCACGACGTCGCGCAGCAAGGTCAGCACGAACAGCGAAGAAAACAGGCCCATCGCGAGCAGCCCGGCCCAGGTGAGCGGTTCGGACCAGCGCGTGCGGCGCAGGCTGGGCGCCACGAGGCCGATGCGCACGAGCGCGGCCGACGCGGCAAGGAACACCGCTCCCGCCACCATGCCGATCACACCGGCGTCCAGCGCGGGCAGGAGCCGCAGGCCGATATATGCGTGCAACAGCAGGAGAATGGCCAGAATGGAAACGAAAGAACGCCGGCGCGCCATGGTGGGGGTCTATCAGCCGATAACCCCTCCAAGATGGGGCGGCCTCCGGCGTCTGCAAGGGCATCCTGACACGTTGTTACCGGCACGGAAGCAGATGTAATAATCTGTATTAACGCGTGGCAGCATACACGGATGTATCTATGATGATTGCATGCCTGGCGTAGTCGTGATCATCCCGATCCCCGTTGAGGCGCAAGGAACTAACCATGTTGAAGAAAAAATGCATTGGTGCCATGCTCCTGGCCGCAGCTGCCGTGTCCTCAACGGCAATGGCTGACGATCGGGGCGTGAACACGGTCGTGGGCGCACTGGCAGGCGCCGCCATCGGTGGCAGCGTGGGCGGCCGCAACGGCGCACTCGTCGGCGGGGCCATCGGTGCCGCGGTCG
>Ga0187844_10003463_pt1 | contig 10521 bp, 8 predicted proteins | sample SpaLakP09_SKY_50_FD_134517 | JGI IMG/M metagenome (GOLD analysis project Ga0187844, IMG submission 134517) | Oligotrophic lake water microbial communities from Sparkling Lake, Wisconsin, USA - SP09_SKY_50 | ecosystem: Environmental > Aquatic > Freshwater > Lake | place: USA: Sparkling Lake...
GGCCGATGCAAGAGGCGTGGGCGGAAAACATCATCCGCCAATGCCGAATGCAAGGTGTGCGTGTTTATTTCAAACAGCATGGCGGTCGGCGTGCGGACAAAGGCGGCTGTGTGATTGGCGGCGTCGAAATCAAAGAGTTTCCACAAGCTGCATAGTCGAGGTTCGCATGGGAACTTGGAGCCAAGATCAAATCGATAACGTCAGCGCGGCTGATATCGTTCGCTTTTTGCAAAAATGCCGACTCGACCTGTCAACGGAGAAGCATCTGCAGATGGGAATCGAGCAAGCGCTTCAGGCAACCGGACTTCCCTTTGAAAGGGAAAAGCGTCTTTCTGATCGAGATATCCCGGATTTCTTCGTGAAGGGCGGCATTGCAATCGAATGCAAGATGCGGAACAAGGCTCGCAAGATCGACATTTTCAAGCAAATCTCCCGGTATGCGGCCTATCCGGAAGTAACTGCCATCGTTTTGGCTTCAAATGCCTCAATGGGTCTTCCCGCTGAAATTAACGGAAAGCCGGTATACGCAGCATCCTTGAGCAGGGGGTGGATGTGATGAGAACATTCGGAACACTACGCCTCACTGAACATGGTTCGAAATGGGAAATGTCTCGACTCGAACCTCATGTGGCAATTCGGCTCAAGCAGCTTTTCCCTCGCGTACCAAAGCAATCGACCGGGCCGTTTTACTTCCCACAAGATCTGATGCACGCTGCCGATCTTGACTGGTTCCTGTCCAGATATCCCCTAGAGATGAGCGAGGCTGACAGAGAGTCCCTTACGGGCGGCAAGCTGGCGTTTGAGCTCCAGCAGGCAGAGATGGAGCGTATTTTGTTGCCCGATTACGCCGCTCCGCCTTTAATGGGGTTGCGCGAAGGGCAGAAGATCCGCCACTACCAGGTGCAAGCAGTCGAGCTGTTGCGCCGTCGGCGCGCGCTTCTGCTAGGCGACGAAGGCGGGCTGGGGAAAACGTACACGGCGGGTGCATTCCTTTGCTCCGAGCCAGGCGCACTGCCAGCCGCAGTGGTCTGCGATCCCCATATGCAGAAGCAGTGGAAGGACAAGCTCACGACCTTTACCACCTTAAAGGTCCATGTGATCGAAAAGGCCAAACCGTATGACCTGCCGCCGGCCGACGTGTATGTGTTCCGTATCAGCCAGATCGCCGGCTGGGTTGATATCTTCGAGACGGGTTATTTCAAGGCTGCGGTCTACGATGAACCGCAAAGTCTACGGACCGGCGAGTCCACGGTCAAAGGCAGTGCAGCCAAAGTGCTGTCAAGGCACGCCTTCTATCGACTCGGTTTGACGGCAACGCCGATCTACAACTATGGCGTCGAGATGTGGAACATCATGCAGTTTATCGACGACACGGTGCTTGGATCGTACTCTGACTTCTCCAGAGAATGGGTGGACAACAGCGGACGAATTACCGATCCCAAGGCACTTGGAACCTACTTGCGCGAGCAGCATGTCATGCTCCGACGCCTGAAGTCGGACGTTGGCCTTGAACTCCCCAAGGTATCGCGCATCGTCGAGTATGTGGATTATGACGCGAAGGCTGTTCAGTCCATTGAAGATCTCGCCCATCGCCTGGCAATCAGGGCAACCACGGGTACCTTCGTTGAACGTGGTCAAGCCGCCCGCGAGCTGGACATGATGGTGCGCCAAGCTACCGGACTTTCCAAAGCAAGAGCGGTAGCTCAGTTTGTGCGGCTGATGGTCGAAGCCGGCGAGTCCGTTCTGCTCGTTGGCTGGCACCGTGCGGTTTATGATATCTGGCTTGAGGAAATGGCCGATCTTCGCCCTGCCATGTACACCGGCTCGGAAACGGCCGGCCAGAAGAACCGTGAGGTCGAACGATTCTTGGCCGGCGATACCGATGTATTGATCATGTCATTGCGGTCCGGGGCTGGATTGGATGGGCTGCAGCAGCGATGCTCTGTGGTTGTTATTGGTGAGTTGGACTGGTCTCCCGGAATTCACCAGCAGATCATTTGGCGCCTTGATCGAGAGGGGCAGGAACATCCAGTCACGGCATTTTTCCTTGTCAGTGACGAGGGGAGTGATCCTCCAATCATGGACGTGCTGGGCATTAAAGCAAGTGAGGCACATCAGATCGTCGATCCGCATCTTGGCGTGCAGCAGGCTGATGACGATACCACCAACCTTCGGCGCTTGGTCGAGCGATACCTAGCAAAAGGAAAAGGTATTCCGAAATCCCAAGCCGAGGGAATATCACGCTCTCAGCAGGAAACGGTCGTGGAGCAACAAGCCTTATTCGGGTAGAGGGGTGACAAAGGTGATTGATAATCAAGGAATCATGCCAGACAACAAAAAACTAACAACCAATGGTGAAAACCGCAGTTTTCGCATGCACCCGGCGCTGCTATGGTCCGTGATCCAGTCGCAAGCTGGTACGCCGGAAAAGGCGCTTCTTGAGGCAATCATGAATGCGGTTGACGCAGGCGCAACCTTCTGCGAGGTGTCAATCGACGAGAAGGGTTATTTGGTGCGCGACGACGGACGCGGGTTTCAGTCACGCACAGAAATTGAGGAATTTTTCGAGACGTTCGGGACACCTCATAAGGAAGGAGACGCAACCTACGGCAAGTTCCGGATGGGGCGCGGACAGCTCTTTGCGTTTTCAACGACAGTCTGGCGATCCGGCGCATTTTCCATGGCCGTCGATATCAAGAATCGAGGACTATCCTACGATTTGCAGTCCGATCTTGAATCAACACTTGGGTGCACCATTGCAGGCACCTGGTATGAACGAGTCGATTTGGCGGAGGTCATCCGCATTGCACATGATTTGTCCCAACTCGCGCAGTGGATGCAAATTTCCATTCTTGTGAATGGAAAAAAGATTAATAAGGCACCCGCCGAACAGGAGTGGTCCATGGAAACGGACGACGCCTATATCGCTACCAAGTCAGCCGGCGGCCTGGCTGTTTATAACCTTGGCGCGCTCGTCAGGATTTATCCTCCACACCAGTTCGGGCTTTCCGGAACCATCGTCAGCAAGAACCGCTTGCAGGTTAATTTTGCCAGAAATGACATTCTGCTATCGGAGTGCCAAGTATGGAAGCGAATTCGGCGCGAGCTGGACAAGATGTGCGGCAAGCTCACCAAGAAAAAGACACTTTATGACTTTGAGCGCGACGCGATTGCCCATCGCTTCGCACGCGGGGAAATCCCTTATGCAGAGGTTTCCAGCATTGGCTTGGTCAAGGATGTGTCTGGCAACAAGCGTTCTTTGCGCGAGTTGGCCAACGCCGAAAAACTTTGCGTTGCCCCCGATCAGAAAGATTGGACGATTGGCGAACGGGTGATGAACCAAAAACTGGCCTTTGTCCTAAATTCGCAAACACTACATCGCTTCAATGTGGAAACTCCTCAAGAGTTGGTGAATCTGCTGAAGTTGCGGACAAATATCAGTGACGCCGACAGTCGCCGCATTGAATCGCTACAGAAGGTAAAGGAAGACTTGCGTTGCCAATTAGACTCCATGCGTGAAGCCGACCGCAAAATCAGTGTCGATAACAACGATGAGTATCGCGCCCTGGCGGACGAGCAAAACGAGGTATATCTAAGGATCGAGCGCATTAAGGATGACTACCCTTACCGAGATACATTCGACCTTATCAAGGTTGTTGAACTTGCCGATGTGTCTGCTCACATAAGTGATCGGTACGAATTGCTCGAAGAATCATCCTTGTCGCCTCATCAAAAGGCGATGCTCAAGGCGTTGCAACAAGCTTCGGAAGCCATCGTACGTAAAATCAATATCCGTCGATACAAAAGCCTGTCGAAAGATGAGAAACAAGCGATTCGAATGCAGCGGTACGGCACAAAGCCAAGCTATGAGATTGCGCAGCGTCGGGTGATCGTTGGCAAGTCCGATGTGGCGGAGGCATGGACGGACGGCGAGAGCTTCATTGCGGTTGATATAGAGGTGATTAGCGCCGTCTTGAAAGGTAATCGATCCGTCTCGGCCCTCGCAGCGCTCATGACGCATGAGTATTGCCACGTAGAGCCGGACATTGGCGGGCACGTCCATTCTCCGGATTTCTACGAATTGTTTCACGAATACATGTGCGACGAATGGGGGATGGAACTGGTTCGGTATTTCTTGCTAAAAGGGTACGCCAAAGGCATCGCTGAACTCGGCAAAAAGCCGAATGCCATCCTTGCACGAGAAATCAAATCTGACACAAAGTCCATGGGTGACATGCTCGATCAGGTCGAGCAAATGGCAAACGCTGAGCTGCAAGAATAATGGCGCGAGATAGAGGTAGTTGAGGATTTGGGAAATATAAATGGTCATTCGCTACAAGCAAGACTATACGCTTTCAAAATGTCGTGAAGTCGCCAAAGCAGGGACGGGTATTCCTCACTTCGTTGATAACGATATGAGACCCTATCGATTGGTCAATCATTATTTGTGCAGCCATGTAAAACGTTGGAGCGCACACACTGTTCGCACTGTGTCTGAAAATCTTTTTGATTTCCTCCTGTGGATGGAGGTTTCAGGTCTCACACTGGAGACAATTAAGCTCCGTCATGTTGAGTTATACATGAACGCGCTGGCTGGCGGTGGAAATCGGGCTTTAAGTCTTTCGACGGTTGTGCAACGGGTTGGTCATGCGTGCAGATTTTTCGACTGGGCGAAGCGCATTGCAAATGAGCCGATCTTGTGGGATGGCGAGGTTGATGCTGAACGCGGGATGATTCGCGAAACCAGGCATCATTTCACCAAGGCCACGGCAAAGCAGATCACTCCCAAGCTATTAAGGCAGAACACACGGTTTCTCCACTTGCCGGATGCGATCAGATTCATTGAATCTTTCCAGATTTCTGCTGGGGAGGACTACAAGGAACTTGCGAGCCGCAATCAACTGATGGCGAAGATCATGCTCCAGTGCGGCCTCCGTGTTGAAGAAGTTGTAACGATACCCGCTGGATGGGTTTCCGAGATCGTTGCGAACCAACGCAGGGCCATGCAACTTGGCCGAGTGCGCGGCAAGGGCGATAAAGTCCGACCAATTGAGTGGCCGACGCAGCTGTTGCTGGAGGTGCAGGAGTATATCGATTTCCAACGGCAGCATACCGTCGAGACGGCACAATCCGTTGATCGCAAATACAAGGAACCCTTAACGCTATTCCTGGCGGAAGATGGGACATCTATTACCACGAACTGGGTGAATAAGCTGTTTCGGCGGAACTCCAAGGCCTGCGGAATCCATTGCACGCCCCATATGCTGCGTCACACCTATGGAACGTATCACTATCTGATTCACCGGGACCTGGCCAAATTGGCAAACCTGATGGGGCATGCTAGCGAGGAAACTACCCGGACGTATTACGTCCATACGGCAGCGCTCATATCGATGGCCGGTTACTTCGACGATTTCCAAAGAGAGATCGACACCAAGCTCGGTATCACGCAGGGGTGATCATGGAGAGAAACGCTGGCCAGCTCGTTGAATTGCCGCTGACATTTTCGCGGAAGCGTGATTCCTACATTTTCCAGCTTAACTGCAAAAATGCCGGTCGAGATTTTACTTACGATTTTTCTGATCTTGGTGAGCGATACCCTTCGATTGTTTCTGCGTTTATCACGGCGATCATCGCAACCAGACACTTGGTTGGACATTCACGACGAAAATTCCTGAAAAGAGCAATTACAAGTTTTCTGCAATACTTGGATACTATCCAGTTTGCGACGGGTAAAACGATTGAGTTTGAGCATATCAACGCGATCATGCTGTCAAACTTTGCGGCCTGGTCCAAGCAGAGCCCCACTGAAAACCAGCTAACTCAATCCTACCGGGTGTATGCCCTTCAGCCCCTTATTACTTGGCTTCGCCGTAATCATCCCGACGCCAATCCTGATCTCGTTTTCGAGCGAAATTTGTTTCCAATGGCGCATCGCGCAAAGGAGCCAAGAAAGCCGTACTCGCCAAAGGAATGGAATGATTTGCTCAAGGCGATTGCCGCAGAAATAAAGGAATCCAAACGACGCCTCGAAACAACTTACATTTTTCAGTGGAAAGGCAAAGCTCCGCCGCTGGAGGATGTGGCCCCATTTGACGAAAACAGCCCGTCACCTAAACAGCACTCTATTTGGGAGTCGGACGAATACATGATCTGGTGGTGGGAAACAAACACCGCATGCATGCGCGTAAACGACTACGCGCTGAGGAGAGATATCCGTGGCGCGTCAAGCTTTCTGACAGCAGTTGCAGAGCGTGCAAGAACAGGCAAATTTGGAGCGCGCACAAGCGGGTTGTCCTACGTGGACATGTTCTATGACTGGGTTGGTGCCGGCCCCAATTATGTGCCTCGCTTTCAGGACTCGCCATGTCCGATCAAGTATCAGAACCGCTTTCGAAAACCTGAATATCTTGATTGGTATTGGGAAAATCTGCTGAATGCTTCGGCGCTCGATTTGGATGCATTAAAAACGGGTGGGCATTATCGTTTTCTCAGCGGAGTGATTGCTTTATTCGGAGGCACGACTAAGTTTTACGATTCCAAGAACCTGAAACGTCGGCTGACCTATGCAGACCTACTGCCGTACGTCCTTTTGCTCGCAGTACGAACGGCATTGAATCCCTCCGTTATTGCCAAACTCACAATTGACTGTATAAGGCCTGCACCCTCAATCCAAAATCCAAATCTCGAAGAGCCGGAGCACTGGCACATTGATTGGGAAAAAATTCGGTCCTTCAGCCGAGGAGCGACAATACCAACGCATGTCCGCCATGATTTGATGCCAGTTAGTGTCATCCTCCGGGTGATAAAAATCACCGCCCCGCATCGCACAAACAGTAAGCGCCTTTGGATCACCGAAACTGGGGACGAAATGATCACCCTGGCGGCCGAGATTGCTTCGTTCGTTAAGAGGCATGACCTGAAAGAACTTGATGCGGATGGAAATGAAAAGCCGTTTGCACTACAAATCGCACGCATACGTCCGACGATAGCCATGCGCGAGTACGTGCGAACCGAGAACATGGCTTATATCCAAACGCTTCTTGGCCATCGATCCATGGGGATGACCGTTCAGTATATCTCCCAAATGGATAACCCAATTCTGATGTCTCGACGCGGCGTGCATCAAGACGCGATGTTTTTGGATCTCACCGGTAATGGCGAACTTGCGGTCCAACTGCTTGAGGCACACGGAATGGGTGCCGACGCGGCCAAGGCGTTGGCAGACATTGAAAGCGAACACCATGGTCTACTCACGTCCTGCAAGAATCCCCGCAATTCGCCGCAACCAGGGCAAAGTGCTGGCAAGATCTGTAAGTCCGATGCATGTCTGAGTTGTCAAAACCTGGTAGTGACCAACCGTGATCTGCACAAGTATTTCTGTTTCATCCGATATCACGATTCGATGCGAGATACCGGGCGCATGCCTTCACTGGACTACGACTTAGCGACGGCAGAGGTGAAGCATATGTTCGAAAACTATGTTCTGCCGAAATTCCGTCCGCAAACGGTTGAAATCGCTCGCACTCAGGCGATTGAATATCCGTTGCCTGAGTGGAAATGTGAGGTTAAAGCATGACTAGGGCAGCAGCACTGAATGACCCAGCAAAGACAGCGGCAGCGCCACAAAGTGCTGAATTCTTGGATATCCGGAACCTTTCCGACCGTCGCAGGCAAGATATCCGCGTTTCGGCGGAGTCCTATTATCGAGATCAAGTGTGGAACTTTCAGAAGGAGACCGGCGCTAATAAGACCTTCGCAATTGGTTTCAACAGACTAGCCATGCTTGATGGTTCGATGCTGACTGATCCAGAAAACGAGCGATATTTATCGCTTTTCAAGGAACTGGCCTACACACTGGTGACGAACCCGCCAGCAGGCCGACCGAAACTCACGACCATCATCAAATTCCTTGGTCATGGGGCGACATTGCTGCTTCGCTTCATGCACAAGGAAAGAATTGCTCAATTCTCGGACATCACAAAAGCGGATATGGGCAGATTTCTGACTTGGTGTGCCGAGCTGCCAAATCAGAATAATCCAAAGGCCGACATTTCATCTGCCACGCTGGAGACGCGAGCTTGCGGCCTGTATTGGGTACATGCACAGCGAGCTAAAATGTCTCACGGCTTGTACGTCAACCCGTGGGAGGATATAACCTCAAAACAGTGGGCAGCTAACGCGGCTGAATCGATTAGTCAGGGCCGTACAAGGGAGATGCCGGACGAGATCGCCCGCATACTGGTTCTCAAAGCAATGGCGGTGATCCAGACAGCAAAGAGCTATGTGGATGCCGGGGATGCATACCAAGCATACCGAGCATGCCGTGGGCGATATACTCCGGACAATCCCTTTAATTGGAAGCAGTTTGGCTTTGATACCCACTTCGATTGGACGGCTCATCCTTCGCATGTGACAGTCGCCGGATATATTTTGATTGCCTTGTTCAGTGGCATGCGTGTTAATGAAATCGTGTCAATGCAACTGACCTATCCTGGACAGGGAAACAGCCAAGCATTGCCGTGTATGTTCAGGGAAGACGTTGAGGTCGACGGTCTGGTCAGGAAGTGCTATTTCGTCCGTGGATACACCAAGAAGTTGGAAAAGGTGCCCAGACTTACCCAGTGGCAGGTCGCTCCAATCGCTCACGAAGCCATTGAAGCTATTGCGACCGTGCGCGCAGCGTTAATGAACGAAAAGCAGTACCTATTCGCCGCAAGGACAAGCACGAGCATTGCCCGGTACATGTATGAAAATTCCATCAATGATGGATTGCAGAAGTTCGTAGAACGACACGATATCCGTTGGAACGGAGAATTGTGGCCTCTGGCTACGCACCAGTTCCGGAAGAAATTCGCAAGAATGCTCGTCCGTCAGGGTTTGGGGCTACGCGACATTCAGGATCAGATGAAGCATCTTGATATCGAGATGACCAAACGTTATGGCCACATGCAGCTATACCAGGAGTTGCAGGCAGAGCGGTTTGCCCTCGCCAAAGAACAATACGACGAGTTGTTACGCGGATCGACGCCGATCATAGGGGGCGGTGCCGAACAGGTAGATGCTCTGCGGGCGGAGTTTATCGGCAAAACAAGGGATAGCCAGGCTGAATTTTTGGAAAAGCTATCCAAGACCGCGCTCATTGATGCGGTCGATTTTGGCCTGTGTATGTACAACCCTAAGCGATCCCAGTGCGGCGGCAATAGACATAACTGCAAACCCGCCGACTGTCTCAATGCCGTCATCCCATTAGACACGGCACTCAGGCACCTGGAAGGCCGGCGCGCACGTAATGAGGAATTGTTGCGGGTGGTGAAATCGCCACTCAGCAGAGCGCACATTCTTGAAGCTCAAGAAACTACGATCCGATTGCTCCAGCAAGCCGAATCAAAGGCCGTGCAGATTACGGCTGATCTCAAAGCAATGGCGGAATAAAGTATGACGAAGAAATCCAGGGGGTCCACCAAAGGGCTGCAACAGCACTACAAGGACAAGGAGCAAGCGACGCAGGACGCGCTAATCCGTGCTTACCATGAGCTGAAAAAGGAAAAGCCAAAGGCGCTATGGGCAAAAGCGGAACTCTGGCGCAAAGCAGGCCTGAAAAGCGGAATGGCACTCAACAACCCACGGCATTCCAACGTCGTTGCCCTATTCGAACGACACAATGCCGACACTCGGAATGCTCTCGAAACCGGACCTGTGGCGGTGTCCGAGAGGAAGACCACGAAAGAAACTATCCGGGCGCTACGTGACCAGATTGCGGAACTGACGACGCAGCGCGACAAGGCGGCAAGCCTGAATGCGGTGTACCAGCGTGAAGCAATGCACTACAAGCAGCAGGCGGATGATCTGGAAACGTTGAATCGACGCCTGGAAGTCGAGCGCGATGAATGGCGTAACAAGTTCTTCAACTCGAACAAGCCACGCCGAACATAGATTTCGTCGGCACAACCCCAATCTATTGAAACCTCCATTACTGCATGCGGCCTTAGCATGGATTGCATGTAAGCAATCCTCATAAGCCTCCAATCGCACATCACTAAACTTTATCGTGATGCAGGCATCAAACAAGGCTCTAGCCATAGCGGTAGGCGCAGTTTCGCGTCAAATTTATTGCGCAACGGTGCCAGCATAGAAACGGTGCAATTGCTTCTTGGACACAGTGACATTTCGCATGTCATGCCCTATTTGAACGTAGATCACAAAACACTTTGTGAGATGTTTGAGGTAGTGCTATGATCCCAATGGGTACTATTAAATTAAGTTTTGAATATGCAAAAACCAATGACGCAACAGGAATTCTTGCGAGATGCAAAAGACCGGCTCGGTTTGAGTTGGAAGGATTTTGCGAATCGTATTGGAGCGCCAGAGAGTACGTTGAAGAAATGGACACTCTCAGCGGAATCGACTGCAAATGGACGTGAAATGCCATCTACGGTGTGGGTGCTAGTGCGGGAAATACTTGAACATGAGGCTTTGAAAAAGAAATTCGAAAAGATTCAGAAAAAAGCTTGACGTACC
>Ga0187844_10003464_pt1 | contig 10520 bp, 10 predicted proteins | sample SpaLakP09_SKY_50_FD_134517 | JGI IMG/M metagenome (GOLD analysis project Ga0187844, IMG submission 134517) | Oligotrophic lake water microbial communities from Sparkling Lake, Wisconsin, USA - SP09_SKY_50 | ecosystem: Environmental > Aquatic > Freshwater > Lake | place: USA: Sparkling Lake...
AGGGTTTTTGGAGAAGATTCACGCCTTAGTGGGGTCGGGAGGTGCGGATGTCGTCATTGACACCACAGGAAACGCCCGGGTGATTGAGACGGCGTATGCTTTAACCCACCCGGACGGACGAACAATCTTGGTGGGTGTGCCCACCAAGGGGGATAACGTTTCCATTTACACTCTGCCACTACACTTCAAAAAAATCCTCAAAGGTTCACACGGCGGCAGCGTAGAGCCGGACATTCTGATTCCTCGTCTGATTCGGTTGGTTCAGGCGGGCAGAATGAATTTGACCGGATTATTCACACACACTTTTCCGCTTCAGGAAATCAATGCCGCGATCGATTCGATTCGAAAATCCAAAGCTGGTAGGATTTTGCTGAAATATATACCATAAAACCCATAACGAAAACCCCTAAGCCATCTTTAAGCAAGTAAAATTAAAATATTTCAAAATAATAAATATTGGCGCGATCTGGGGCTTAATGCTCTCTACGCAAATAAAGAATCTGCAAAAAGAAAATTATGGGGCTTTTTAGATTTTATTTAGCGATAGTGGTTGTTATATCCCATTATCGAATTCTTGTTCTTAATCAGTACGGTGCAGAGCGAGACGCATCTTATTTGTTTTTTTCCACGCTTGGATTAGATGCAGGTCATGCAGTCTTTTTATTTTATATGATCAGCGGTTTCCTGATAAGTTTCGCATTGGAAAAAAATATGATTTTAAAGCTTTTACGTTTTACCTTGGTCGAATGAAAAGAATTTTTCCTCTATACTTAACATTGGCATTCCTAACCATCTTGGTGACGGGAAGTAATTACTTAAAGACGCCATTTTGGCCGTTTGGCTTAGGATTACTTGGTGGAGATTGGCTGTTGGTGTTTAAAGATTATCCAAAAGAATTTTGGGCACATTTACCCCCCCTTTTAAATCCTGCATGGTCTCTTTCTGTTGAAATGTGTTTCTACTTGGTTGCCCCTTGGTTATTAAGGTCAAAATTGTGTTTACCTATTTTTATGGCTTCAATCCTCGTGCGCTGGAGTTGCCTCCATTTTGACTTAGGAACCCTGTATTATTATTGGTTTCCGCCGAGCCTTTTCTTTTTTCTTGCTGGCCACTATGCGAGCAAATTCTATGAAAAAATGCGGATACCTAATTATCTCTACCTATGCATACTAACTATGTTCTTTTTTTTAACATGGCAAGGTATAACAGCAAAATATTTTGATAATCCGATATTCTATAGTTATGCACTTTGCTTTTTCATTACACTACCTTTTATATTTCATAAAACAAAAAATATAGCATGGATGAATAAAGCGGGAGATTTAAGTTTTCCCATCTATTTGACCCATACATGGCTGATAAGTTCTTTGTTTCTTGGGAAACAACCAATATTTGCTCCCAAAACCTTTTTTAGCAAAGGAATACCTGGATTAATGGCGCTGCTCTTATTTGTGCTAATTACAAGCATTTTATTGCATTACCTAATTGAATTAAAAGCCCCAATTGCATTTAGTTACTTAAAAACCATGAAAAACAAACTTTCAAAACAAAATACATAGAAATGTTCTTTTGTTACAACTTTAATGATGAATCTGGAGTAAAATAGAAATGGAAGATTTACTCATCAAATATCTCCCTCACATGGAATTCTACCGAACGAAGTTTCAGCAGTTCTTTTATTACCCATATATTATGCAGACAAACTTGCCCTTGTTTCGATCGGAGTTGGTTAATACCGATTCACTTGGTTTCCGGTTCACAAAAAAACCCGTGAGCGGGTGGATGAGCTTCGATGATCCTGAAGTTATCGAATGCGAAAACCTTTTCATGGGCGGTTCCACTGCGATGGGGTGGGGGTCAAAGCATGGAGACCGGGGAACCATACCATCATACTTGGCGGAATTGGGCGGTGAAAGGTGGCTCAATATGTCCGTCTGCGCCCAGTCTATACAGAATAACTTCATTAACTTCTGTTTTTTATCGGGCCGCCTTAAGAAGTTGAAGCGAGTCGTTTTTCTCGGGGGCTACAACGAGTTGGCTATTTTCATGAATGGAAACTATTTCTCAAAAACCTACGGCGGAATTTATAGTCAAACTGAATTTCACCAGTCGATGAACAAACATTTAGAAGAATTAAAAAGATCGCACGAAGGCCTCAGGGGAGACTTTATGGAACTGCCCGAAAACAGCATGGAAAAGGTCGAAATATTCAAAGAATGGCTGCAACATACGTTAGGAACAGTAATTCAAGCGATTCTCGCAAAGAACATGTCCTTCACCTTTCTTATTCAGCCATATTATGAGTGGATTGATCGAGGACTGACACAGAAAGAGGTGCTCATAACACACTGGTGTGCTGAAAATCATGCTAGGGCATGTAAAAAGAATTATTATGAGGAAATCAAAGATTCAAAACCATGGTATTTTAAGCTTTTAAAAGATACGTGTAACGCGAACAACGTGCCATGCATTGACTTGAATATGGAATTAGCCGAGAGTCAATATAAAGATTTATGGGTATTTTATGATCCAGCACATTTATCAGACGAGGCAAATCAGGCCATTGCTAAACAAATCCTAGAAAAATGTTAATCATTTATTCCGTTACAGGGCTATGCTTGTGTTTGTATTCACTGTTTTATTATTTTCGCTGGAAAAAAAATAGGAAGCGCAAGATAAAGCATCAAGACACCTACCCTATGTGGTAAAAGATGAATGATATTGGTTCAAAAGTAAAAAAGTTTTACGAAAAGACCCCTTTTAACTTTCCGGATTCACCATCTATTATTGAGAAAAAGATACGGGACAGAAATCTAATCTTAGATTACGCTCCTCTCACTAAAGATAAGCTCTATAAAAGAAAGGTCATTGAGCTTGGATGTGGGTCTGGGTGGTTATCTTTATGTTTATCACATTATTACAAATGTGAGGTTACTGCAATCGATTTCAATCAGAAATCTATCAATATTGCACGGGCAGCCCAAAACCTTCTTAAAACAAACGTTAGATTTATCTGTGCGGATTTCACAAAAGAGTTTATCAATGAAAGATTTAACTGGGTCATAAGTGTTGGGGTACTTCATCATACCGACCACGCGATGATAAATCTTGACGCATTAATAAAGCGCTATTTAGAGTACCAAGGAAATATTCTTGTCGGCTTATACCACCTGCATGGCAGAAGACCTTTTCTTGATAAAATAGAACAACTGAAAAACTCAAACCAAGATGAAGCAGTCTTAATGGAGGCATATCGAAAGATCGATCAAAGATTTCTTTTAAACGAAGAAGAGTATTTCTTATCCTGGTTTGCCGACCAGGTCTTGCACCCATTTGAAAGTCAACACACTCTAGCAGAAGTTATTAAGGTATTTGATAGAAACAAAATTATTCATCGCGGAACGAGCTTAAATCAATTTAAATCAGAAAACCTAAGAGATATTATAGAAAATGAGAGAGCATTTGAAATAAAAGCGAAAAAGAATATTAAAGAAGGAATCTTTGATCCGGGTTTCTTTACGGTCCTCGGGGAAAGGTAAAATGACACCGATCGTCGAAAAGTACAAAAATATATTCACTTCAGAGCAGTATCTAAACACACATTTATTGCTGCAGAAAAATACTGCGCTTCTTACGCCCGCTTCTGAAGTGGCTTATTTAGTGGAAGTCATAAATCAGTTTAGACCAAAGGTGGTTTATGAAATTGGCTCTTTCTTTTGCGAGACGACAAAGGTTATGGCTGATGCTATGGCGAAAAAAGCGTATGAAGGGACGCTGCACACAACGGACCCTTATGGTCGAGAAAGATGTCCCCAAATAATTGAGAAATTACCCGAAAAGATAAAAAGCTTAATTAAGTATTACCCATTCTTCTCCATGGAAATGATATTGCATTTAAAAGAAATTGAGAAAAAAGAATGTTTTCTTGATTTAACATTCATTGATGGAAACCATGATTTGGAATATGCCCTTTTCGATTTGATCTCTGTAAGCAATGCAACGAATTACGGAGGGTGTATCGTAATTGATAATATAGAAAACCAGCCGACTCGCTTGGCGCTAAAAACCTTTCTGAATCTTTTCCCGTGGTGGACCTGCCTCCTTGATGGAGAGGTTGTTGATGCATGCTCCTTAAATGAAAAAGCTGAAAGCATCTCCAGCTATCAAGGTTATAGCTGGGCTGTTTTAATTGCACCACAGGACAATATCATTGGTTTCGCAGGCAAAGTATTAAGACTAAAAATATCAGACAGAAATCCAACTGAACTAATAATAAACTTTGCAGATACGCGCACGGAAAAACACGCTTTATGCGAAGTTGAAAAGACTTACTGGCCGTTTAATTTTCATATAACTGGAGTCGGAGCAGTAACGGAGGAAAAGCATATAATCAAAATATCTTTGGAGGGACAAGAGACATCAAAACATGTAACTCTTATGAAGCCGCCGCAAGGAATAGTTGGAGAAGGATACTGGGTGGTTGAGGCGAAAATCTTTCCAGCAAAAGACGCTAAGGGATCATTCATCGTTTTAGATTGTGATTCTCCCTTGAGCGTACATAGCTAGTACGTCAGGATGCACCCATTGAATGAATTTTCGGTTTCTAGCTCCTCTGAGAAAGAGAAAGCAGAAGCGAGCTGCCCCATAGTGAACTTTCATCATATGTCCAACTCTGGTGGAGTCGCTTTTTCGCAAACTATCATGAAATATGGGTTGGCTGGTTATCACGCAATCAACTATAATCCTGAGAATCTGCATGAGTTATTTGATAAAGCGCGCGAAATAAAAAACCAATTATTGCGGGAAAGACTTTACCTTCATGGACATTGGACAAATGGTTTTGAAAAGATGCTTGGATCTGTTAGCTATAAATTTACGATTCTCCGATCACCCCTCGATCGATTCCTCTCAGAATTCTTTTGGGAGCGACGCACAGAGCCAGAGGTGCGAACTCCTTGGCTTTTGCTGGATGAGATGGGTCGATGGATCGATACACTTGGCGAAATTGGGCATGCCAATTTCTTCTGCACAGAAATCGCGACCTATCAACAAGACAAGGCGCTTTTTCATGTGCATCTTAGGCGTGAAAACCTTGTTCAGATGTCACCCCAAGAGGCATTTTCTAGGGCACATCTTAAGCTGCTCGGAGAGTATTCTTTCGTTGGGATCACTGAGCTCTTTGAGGAATCCCTGTTCTTTTTTTTCAGGGAAATGGGATGGTCGAAGCTAGGGCCTTGGACGCGAGGCCCGCATGCACCTGGAAGAGGGGGGGCGGCAAAGAAATTTAGTGCGGCTGATCTCCCAATCCGTTATTTAAAAAAACTTCGGAAACTGCTTGCGGGAGATGAGGAGCTTTACGAAGAACGGCGACAGATGTTTGAGGCCGATCTGGCACAGCGCCCCCTCAAGGGTGACTTTGCGGAGTATAAATCTCGTGGCTGGTATGAGGCATTTGGCCAGGCATGACGAAAGAATCCAAAAACTCAAATCAAGTTTACGGGGGTAGGGTGCTTTGGATCACCGGACTTTCCGGGGCGGGGAAAAGTACCGTTGCTCAACAGGTGGTTCATCGGCTGCGTGCGCAGGGAAAATCCGCGATCTTTCTCGACGGCGATGAGTTGCGGGAAGTCTTTGGCGCGACCAGCCACAACGAGAAAAATCACGGCCGAGAGGGGAGAATCAACTTGGCGCTGCAGTATTCCCGCCTTTGTGGGGTGCTTGCTTCCCAGGGGTTTACGGTGGTGATTGCCACGATCTCCCTATTTCGGGAAGTTCACGATTGGAATCGCCAGAATCTGCCTGGGTACTTCGAGGTGTACCTAAAAGTTCCTCTTGAAGAACTAAGGCGGCGCGACCCCAAAGGAATTTATCGTAAGCATCAGGCAGGAGAGTTGAAACATGTGGCCGGTCTTGATCTAGATGTAGACGAGCCGGAAAAACCGGACATCTTGGCGGAATACTCGCCAAAAAAAAACAATCACCGAGGTAATTGATCAAATTTTAGAACAGCTAAAAGGAGGTGCAATAAAATGAAAACCGAGTGGGATTATACTAAATTGGCAGATGCTTACCTAAAGCGTCCGGATTATGCCGAGGCCGCAATTGACGCCATGTTCTCCATCGCAGGCGTTGAGAAAGAAATGAAGGTTTGCGATGTTGGTGCCGGGGTAGCCCACCTTACTCTTATGCTGGCAGCCCGGGGCATGGAGATTGTTGCCGTGGAGCCGAATGATGCCATGCGGGCCAACGGTATTAAACGAACGGCAAAATTTAAACGTGTCGTATGGCACGAAGGAACCGGGGAGAGCACTGGGCAAAAATCTGGTTCTTTTGACATGGTGACGTTCGGCAGTTCATTTAATGTGTGTGATCGGCTCAAGGCCCTAAAGGAAGCTGCCCGCATCCTCAAACCCAAGGGCTGGTTTGCCTGCATGTGGAACCACAGATGTTTGGATGAGAAAAATCAGTCTCAAATCGAGCAAATTATCAAGAAACTGGTTCCCGGATACGGCTATGGAATCCGAAGGGAAGACCAAAAAGCAATCATAAATCAAAGCGGCATTTTCGGCCCAGTCATCCACCTGGATTCAAGCGTCGTTCACGAGCAAGAAATCGAAGAGTGCGTGGAGGCATGGCGCTCCCACGGCACTTTACAAAGGCAGGCCGGTGAAAAATTTGGGGAAGTGGTTGATGCGATTGAGAAATATCTCAAATCACTTCACCAGAAATCCATCCAAATCCCCTACCTAACGAATATTTGGCTCACGCAGTTAAAGTAATCGAATAGTGCCTATTCAATTTTCCACCAAAGCAAAGACTCTGCTGTCTTTGCATGGAATCCTCAAGTCTGGGCGAGTCTTGCCGCTTGCCTTCTTTTCGGTTGAGCAGTGGCGCAAAGACCCCCAAAAGAATGAGCAGGAGATCTCTAAAATAATCGGTCCCGGACCCTGGATCGTCCGTTCTAGCTGTGGTCGTGAAGATGGAATAGCGGCTTCTCACGCTGGAGCCTTTCTTTCTATCCCCAACGTTTCAGCGCCACAGCTTGCCGAAGCAGTCAAGAGGGTGGTGGAGTCCTACGGTAAGGCTTCGCACGAGGATGAGGTTCTCATTCAGCCCATGTTGCAAAACGTGATCCGGTCTGGGGTGGCCTTCAGCCATGACCCCACAACCTCCGCGCCCTACCGAACTGTTAGCTGGTCGGAGGGTGCGGATACATCCCGTGTGACGGGTGGCCAGGGAGGGCAAACATGGCAGCAAGCCGCACAAAGCCCTTATCCTCCGCCTTCCGAAATTTCAGGTGTTTTGGCCCTACTGGAAGAGGTTTGCGAACGATTTGGTGAAATACCGCTGGATATTGAATTTGCTCTTACCCGAGAGGCGGGAGGTGAGGTCCTCTGGTTGCTGCAGGCCAGACCCTTGGTTTTACGTGAAGCCCCCGAGGAACCTGGGACGCAGGGTCGCCGACTCGAAATCCTTGAGAAAAAAGTGCGAGCGGGCATGAAAACCCATCCTTTTTTGATCGGCCAGCGGAGTGTCTACGGAGTGATGCCAGACTGGAACCCAGCGGAAATCATCGGCCTTCGACCCAAACCGTTGGCCCTCTCGCTTTACCGTGAGCTGATCACGGATTCGATCTGGGCCTACCAGCGTGACAACTACGGGTATCGTAACCTCCGCAGCTTTCCCCTTATGCCTCATTTCTTCGGGCTTCCCTACATTGATGTGAGGCTCTCCTTCAACTCCTTCATTCCCGCCGATCTGCCCCCGGCGTTGGCAGGTCGCCTAGTGGACTATTACACCGAAAGGCTGCTGGAAGAGCCCTCTCTCCATGATAAAGTGGAATTTGAGATTGTTTTTTCCTGTTATACCCTGGATCTCCCCGAACGCCTGGAGGCTTTGAAGAGTCGCGGGTTTTCGCTTCAGGAAAGGGAGCATATCGAAGATTCGTTGCGCAGACTGACAAACTGTATCCTACATCCGGCCGACGGCCTATGGAAGGCAGACGAACGACGCATTCTACGGCTTTTAGAAAGACGTCAGGAACTTTTTGCCTCCAATCCGGACCCAATCGAGGCGATTTACTGGTTGCTGGAGGACGGCAAGCGGTATGGAACGCTGCCTTTTGCCGGGCTGGCGCGCGCCGGATTCATCGCCGTGCAAATGCTTAAATCCTTGGTCCACACGGGGGTCTTCAGTCAGGCGGATTACGATTCCTTTTTGGCCAGCCTAACTACGGTGAGTGGTGACCTTGCTCAGGATAAGGAAAAAATGACAAAGGGTGAGTTTTTGAAGAAATACGGACACCTACGTCCTGGAACTTATGACATTCTCTCCGAGCGATATGACGAGAACCCGGATCTGTATTTCCAGTGGCCCGAAAAAAAAGGGGAAGTTTCACACAAAAAGCCGGCCTTTGCCCTGACCTTGCCGCAGATGCGCCGGGTGGAGGCCCTGCTCAAGGAGCACCGACTGGAACCGGATCCGGTTGCGTTTTTCGGCTTCCTAGAAAAGTCGATCCAACTGCGGGAATGGTCCAAATTCCAGTTCACCAAAAATCTTTCAGACATTCTGGCGCTGATTGGCCAAGTTGGAATGTCCCATGGATTCAACCGGGAAGACATGGCCTATAGCGAAATCCTTGCGTTCAAGGAGCTGCACATCACGGCAGATTTTCCGCGGGAGCGTTTGGCGGCGAGCATTATCAGCGGAAAGGAAAAATATCGCACGGCTTGTCGCCTAGCCCTCCCGCCTCTGCTGACCCGGCCTGAGGAGGTCTGGGGTTTTCTCTGGCCGGAAACCAGTCCCAATTTTATCACTCAGAAATCCGTCGTCGCGGAGGTTGCGGACAGCCGGTGCCGAAAAAACCTAGCGGGTAAGATCGTTTGCATTCCCAGCGCTGATCCTGGGTACGACTGGCTCTTTTCCCACTCCATCGGCGGACTGGTGACTGCCTGGGGAGGGGCGAACTCCCATATGGCGATCCGTGCGGGAGAGCTAGCTTTGCCTTCGGTGATCGGAGCTGGGCAGGCCAATTACGACAGCTGGTCAGGGGCAAAAAAGCTTCGTCTGGATGCGGGAAATAAAAAGGTTGAGATTCTAGCATGAGGGTCTGTGCCATCACTCAGCGTGTGGATCGGGTGCCCGGGCGGGGTGAGGTCCGTGATTCCTTGGATCAGCGCTTGGCGGTCTGGGTCTTACGGCAGGGTTTTCTTCCTCTGCCCGTTCCAAACCGGATGTCTACGCGGTCAGCCTTTCGGGCTTGGCTTTCTCGAATCAAGCCGGACTGTTTGCTCTTGAGCGGTGGCAACGATTGGGGGGAATTTTCAGAAAGAGACCGAACGGAGTTTTGGTTGCTGGAGTGGGCCTTGACCCGAAAGATGCGGGTTCTTGGGATTTGTCGCGGAATGCAGGTAATGGCGCGGTTTTCTGGGGGGAGGCTAGCTAGGGTTGACGGGCATTGCGGAGTCCCTCATCGGCTTTTGGGCGGAACTGCCGTGGTCAACAGCTTTCATCGGTGGGCGGTTCGCGGTTGTCCTCCGGGATTCCGGATTGTCCAAACCGCCCCAGACGGATGTCCTGAGCGGATGCAGCATGGCAAGTTGCCTTGGACGGGGGTCATGTGGCATCCGGAAAGGCCCGGGAATCGAGGGGTTAGAATTCGTTTATGAAGGCGCTGATTTTGGCGGCTGGAAGGGGGAGTCGCATGAAGAACCGAACCAACGATCGGCCCAAATGTCTGGTTCCATTTCGGGGCAAACCTCTTTTGGAGCACCAAATTTTAGCCATCCAGGCGGCTGGGATCAAGGAGATCGGGCTGATCACGGGTTAGCGCAGGGAGATGCTGGCAGGGCGTGGACTGTATGAATTTCACAACCCAAACTGGGAAAGCACCCAAATGGTGACTTCGTTGGTCTGTGCACAGGATTGGCTGGAGGCGGGGCCCTGTCTTGTTAGTTACTCGGATATTTTCTATGAAACTTCGGCTGTATCCAGCCTAATGAAAACATCCGCAAAAATCGCGGTAACGTATGCGGTTGATTGGCTTTCCCTTTGGGAGAAGCGTTTTGGTAACCCTCTCGACGATGCGGAAACCTTTCGAGTAAATCCCGACCATACGATTGCCGAAATTGGTCGGAAGGCAAAATTGGTTGCCGAGATCGAGGGGCAATACATGGGCTTAATCTACTTTCATCCGGAAGGTTGGCAGGAGGCTAAAAAGATCCTTAAGCAGATGAAGCCGGAGGAATATGCCTGCTTACAGATGACCGCCTTATTGCAAAAAGTTGTGGAAAAAAAATCCGTTCCCGTTGCTGCGATCCCTTTTAAGGGTATCTGGGGTGAGGTTGATAGTGAGGAGGATCTACTTCTGTATGAAGAAAAGCGGGCTCAAAAGATCAAGGGATTCCAATAATAAAAATTCGAGTATTTGACCAAGGAATTCAATCTGACAACTAAAAGGGTAACTATCAACTGGCAAAGGGTGGATAGGGCAACACAATCTGATCTTTAAATTTGGAACG
>Ga0187844_10003466_pt1 | contig 10518 bp, 15 predicted proteins | sample SpaLakP09_SKY_50_FD_134517 | JGI IMG/M metagenome (GOLD analysis project Ga0187844, IMG submission 134517) | Oligotrophic lake water microbial communities from Sparkling Lake, Wisconsin, USA - SP09_SKY_50 | ecosystem: Environmental > Aquatic > Freshwater > Lake | place: USA: Sparkling Lake...
ACCCGCTGACCCGATCCATGATCTACGGCGAGTTTGTCGACATAGGCGCAGAAAGCTTGGTCATCAACCTCACTCAGCTACAAAACTGCCATAACACCCCACCTCGATTTAGGCCACGCACACGCATTGCTGGCGTGGACTTTGCAGCGGGTGGCGATCAGAACGTGATCTGCATAAGTGACGGCAACAAGATCCTACCTATGATTGCTTGGCGTGAGAAAGATACGATGGCAGCAGTAGGCAGGTTTATAGTCGAGTTTAAGAAGGCTGGGCTGGAGGCCAACAATATCTACGCTGACGCAAGCGGGATGGGAATGGTTATGTGCGATGCGCTGGCTGAGTCTGGCTGGGTAGTCAACAGGGTAAACTTTGGGGCTACGGCGTATGACAACAATGCGTATACCAACAGATCGGCTGAGATGTGGTACAACATGGCAAAGAAGATTGAGGATGCTGAGATCATACTGCCAGAGGATGAGGACTTGACAGCGCAGTTGACTTGCAGGCGCACAATTACCAACAGCAAGGGCAAGCTTGGCGTGGAGTCTAAGGACTCAATGCGTGCCAGAGGCATAGCCTCACCCGATAGGGCTGACGCGCTGGCCTTGTGCCTCAGCAGCTCAAATAGCGGTCTTGACTTGACATTTCAGATAGAGCGTCCAACTTGGAAGTCACTTCAAGAAATGATGGTGGCACACGACCCCGTCATGGCTGGATTTGACCCAGGAGGATAAACATTATGAATATATGGAACTGGATTACCGCTAATTGGCAAGAGATCGTAGCCGCTGTTGGTGGCATCGTTCTTGCTGCTCGCATCATTGTTAAGCTCACACCGACCCCCGCCGACGATTCATTCTTGGAAAAGATCGTCAACTTTCTGAAGACAGTCGGTTTGAATATTAAATAAGTTTATTTGTGCTGCGTGCAATCCTTGAGATCATCGCAGCCGTGTTTCGCCTCATTCCAAATTGGAAGGAAAAGCGAACGCAAAACATCGAAGGTGAGTGGAAGCATAACCGCAATGCTATTGAGCGCGATCTGCGTGGTGATTCTTGGTGGGTGCGCAACAACGACACCAGTGACAAACACGACAGGGGCAGTTGAGTCCTTAATGCAAGATGAAAACTATTCTTCTGTCCGTACTGCTGATCCAAAAGTTCGCGCTTGGGCCAAGCGTGCTTTACATTACGTCAACGATCTATCGTTTGAACTGAGCAGAGAAAGACAAAAATGAACGCTAAAGATACACGCCGTACAGATTATTACACAAGAATCATCGAGGCACTTAACCAGCGAGAGACGTGGGAGAACCGCCAACGGTTGTTTTATCAAGCTCGCTACTTTGGCGTTCGCCGTAAGGTCAAGCCTTGGCCTACAGCCGCCGACCTGCACGTCCAGCTAATCGACACAGCCATTGAAAAGTTAAAGCCTTCCTTCGTCAACAGCGCGATTGGTAACGACATTCTTTCCAGCTTCGTGCCGATGCGCCAGCAGCTAACCCCGCTGACCGTATCAGCCGAGCGTTGGTTTGATTACAATATGCGTGAGCGCACCAATTTTCAGAAAGAGATTGTTTCGGTGATTGACAATTTGCTTCTTTATGGGCGTGGCGTGTCCAAGGTAATTTGGAACGATGACAAGAAGCGAATTGAGTTTGAAGCGATTGACCCTTTCCATATCATCGTTCCTTCCTATACTAAGGAGTTCAAAGATGCCGATTTCATTGTTCACATCATCTCAACGAGTGTCGATTCCTATAAGGCAAATCCCTTGTACAAGCAGGATGAGAACTTTATCAAAACAATTTCTGGTAAACCCTCGAAATCAGTGGGCTTACGAAGTGAGATTCAAGACGAGATTTACAGGCGTGAAGGAATTACTCAGGAAGCTGAGAACGACCGTATTATCCTTTGGGAGATGTACACTCCATCCGAGGATGGATGGAAAGTCGAAACTTATAGCCCGTTGGTTGTAACCGAAGATGTACGCAAACCTTTCACATTGCCTTACCGCCACGGCGAACCACCTTTCGTAGATTTCCCCTATGAGGTAACAGGGGGCGGTTGGTACAGTCCGAGAGGCGTAGCAGAAATCCTGCTCCCGAACGAGAACCTCTTAAATAAGCTCAAAAATTCTTTGAGCGACTACGTGGAACTGGCCAACCGACCCGTCTTTGAAGCACAGAATCCTATCTCGCTAAACACAGCGAACTTAAAGATGCAGCCTGGGCAGATCCTGCCCCAAGGCTTAAAGCCAGTTCAGTTTAGCCAGCCTCCCTTCGACTTCCAGAAACTGATGCTCGAAGAGCGTCTGCTTTCTGAGCAACGGATGGGCAATCCAGACTTTGGCGCAGGCTCGCAGTACCAAGTATCAGATCGCAAGACTGCTACCGAAATTCAAGCCTTACAGTCGCAGGCAGCAGCGTCTGGTGATTTACGCAATCGTATGTTTAGGATGGGGCTATCCCATCTCTTCAAGCAGTGCTGGTCGCTTTACACGCAGTACAACAAGAAAGACTTGATGTATCGGTATGCTGAAGAGACAGGCTCAATGCCACCAGAAGGCATTCATGATGAGTACTCCATTGAACCAAAGGGTGGGTTGGATTTTATCAACCGCCAATTTGCCTTGCAGAAGTCAGTGGCGCGGATGCAGATGTTCCAAAATAATGTTTACATCAACCAAGGCGAACTGGTTAAATCGGTGCTTGAACAAGACGATCCCTCGCTGGTCCGTAGACTCTTCCAAGATCCTAACGCAGCCTCTGGCGATCAAGCTGAAGATCAAGCGACTGAAATTGCGACCATGCTTGCGACTGGATTTCCCGTTGCCATCAAGCCTAGCGATGACCACAAAGCGCATATATCCGTTCTCTTCGCGTTTAACCAAGCGGCTCAACAGCGACAACAAGCGGTCGATCAGAGCGCAATGCAAGTTCTGATGGCACATTTACAACAACACTTGCAGGCGTTAGAGCAAGTTGACCCCAACACATCTCGTGCTATCCAGAAACAACTTCGCGATGCAGGCAAGGCTCAAGCGCAACAGCAGGGGCAGCAATTGCCCCCAGAAGCGATGCAACAACAACCCCAACCACAGGTAATTTAATATGGCAGCAAGAAAACCAGCACAAAAATTAGATCCAGCAAGAAAAATAATGGGTCCAGCTCCAGATCCAGCAAGAAAAATAATGGGTCCTGCTCTATCTCCAATTGACATAATCAGAAATCCTAATTTTGATGAGGCTATGGCACAGAGGAATTATGCGAATTTAATGGCATATCAGCAAGCAAGACTTGCAGCGCAAGGCGGAGACTTTACCCAAGGAAGATTGATGGGTGCGCCGACTGAACAACCAAATCCCAATGCTGGGAAGCCACTATATTTCCAAGCATTAGAGGGAGAGCTTCAAAAACAATTTTTGGATAAAAATCCACAATTGAAACCAAAACCAGGAACTGCATTTAACCAACAATTGATGCAAGAAAATTATGCAAAGTTCCTGCAAAATCAAATGGCTGAAGTCAACAAATTTAATGTTGCAAATCCTCAATATGCCCAAGACATACGAAAACCCAATCCTATCCTAGCAAGACAATCAGAACAAAGTTTCCTAGAAGGCTTACTCGATTATTCTAAAGTTTCGCCAAGTCAAGTTAACGTCTTAAATCAACTTAAATCAAGCTATCTTAACGAAGGACAGGGCGGAGGAACTCAACCGTCAATCCCACCAGGCGGTGGCATGGGTGGGCCTGCTCCAGATCAGAATGCGGAAAACATTCAAAGAGAATTTGGAAGATATGCTTTAGGCGTAAACAAATTGATGCAAGAGCAACCGCAGCAAGGACCTGAACCAATATCAACAATTGCTGGTCCAAGACCATCAGGGCAAATGAACCCGCAAAAAATGCAAGCATTCCAAAACTTTCTCCAGCAAGGCATCCAGCGTAGCAATACGATGAACCAAGATGCTGCGGCAGGCTTTGCAAACCTACAGCCTGGAATGCAACCCACACAACCAGCCATGCCTGTAGCTGGAATGGGAATGGGAATGCAACAGCCAAGACAAGCTCCAGCACCAAGAAAGTTCTCGACAGTTAATACTCCATCTGCCAGATTTGGCTGATGAAAGTACCAGTAATGCGAGATGCCTTCCAAGCGGAAGGTCTAGCAAAACTGTGTGAGTGGGCGAATGAGGCGGGTGCGAATGGTAAGGCGGTTGAGATTGGGGCTTACAGCGGGGAAGGTACGGTGGTTATTGCTAAACATTTCAAGGAGGTTATGGCGATTGATCCTTGGCTAAATGGGTATGATATTAACGATGTAGCCAGCCAACAATGCCCGATGAAATTTGTTTTTGAGGCATTCCAAGAGCGCACAACCCCACTTGGCAATGTTTCCTATAGTCGCGGGAAAAGCCTAGATGCCTTAGAGTTTGTTAAGGATGGTGGGCTAGACTTTATCTACATAGACGGAGATCACCGCTACGAAAGCGTACTGGCAGACTTAAATGGCTGGAAGGCCAAGCTTGGGGCTGGCGGGGTAATGGCTGGGCATGATTGGAGTTTTAAGTCTGTGCAACAAGCGTTGGTTGAGGTATTTAAGGATAAGGAGGCAGTCTTATTCCAAGGCGATTCTTGGGCAATAAAGCTATGAAAAAACTAAAAGCAATACTGGCGTTTATCAGAGATCAAGAATGGGTCAACGAACCTAAGTGGGAGGATGAGGACGAGAAGGCGTGGACTGGCTTCCTATCCACCCCTACTGGCAAGAAGCTTAGTCTTGTCTTACTTAACCTAACCTTACGTCAAAACGCCTCTGCCGTGATGAAGAAACCAGAGGCACTTGCAGACGCTTGTGGTTATGCTAAAGGTTTCCGTGGTTGTGTTGCGACCTTAGAATCGCTCGCATCCCAAAAACTTAACTCCGCCATTCCAGGCTATGGGGATGGATCGGATGAACCAGTAGCCGACTAACCTTGAGGTAGAATGACTCCCTACCCACAAGCGTAAGAAAGGGTCAAATGGCAGATTCAACGGAAGTTACTGAACTGGATATGTTGAAACTTGCGGCAGCAGCCGATGCGGGATTGGAAACAATCCCCAAGGATGAGCCAGAAGTTGAAACGGAAACAGAGGTAAATTCAAGCGGAGATAACGAGCAGACACCCGCGCCTGCTGAAAAAGCCGAAAAACAAACAGAAGCATCGGATGATGTTTCGTCTACCGAGGAGAAATCCAAGGAAGATAAAAGTTCTTTAACAACGCAATCTTCAGAAGACAAGTCGGAGTCGGCTTCCGAAAAGAAGCCTACCCGTTACGAGAAGGCTAAGTCGCGACTTGAGAAAGAGTGGGAAGATGTCCGAGCAGAGAAAGCCAGAATCAAAGCTGAACGAGAGCAGATCGAGGCTGAAAGGGCAAGGAAGACTTCAGAAACTACTCAAAGCGAGACAAAGGCGAGCAGTCGCAAGTTTAGCGCGGAAGATTACAGGGAAGCAGCAAAGAGCTACCGTGATGAAGGCCGTGACGATCTTGCAAAACTTGCCGAACAAAAAGCTGGTGACATTGAAGTTGAGGACAGGAAAGAGTTCGAGCAGAAAACCCAGACAGAGCTAAAGTCTGCGTGGGATAAGAATCTGATGGAAGAGGTTGACGCAAACCCTGAACTCAAAGACTCAAATACTCCTCTGTATAAAGCCGTAACGGAAATGCTGCAAAACCACGCTATCCTGCGCAATTACCCAGCGGGTATCAAGGATGCGGTTGGAATTGCAAAGGTGAAGCTTAAAGCGGAGTCCGCCTCCGATTTGTCGAAAAAGGTTGCAGAGTATGAGAAAGAACTTTCTCAACTCAGAAAAGCGACTACTCCAGCGTCAGGTCAACCCAAAGGTCCTGCCAAGACTAAAGCTTTTCACGAACTAACGCTCGATGAGCAAGAACGTGAATTGATGAAAATGGCAAGCGAAGTTGACAGAAGCAGATAGTCACAACCCAAAAAGGTAATTAAATTATATGGTAACTACAGGCTCAGTCAGTGCGCAGTTCCAAGCTTACTTTTCAAAAGCTTTGCTAGAACGCGCAATCCCATTGCTCCAGATGGAGCAGTTCGCAATGAAAACCCCCTACCCGACCAAAACGGGTGGAAACAAAACGATTCGGTTCTTCCGCTTCGGCGATCCCAGCATCACTGCGATCTCTGAATTGTCGGAAGGAACGACTCCTTCTTCTGGTGACGAACGTGATCTCACGTTGTCCTCGGTTGAAGCAACCCTCGTACAATACGGGAGCAAAATAATCCTCACCGATGTAATTTTAGCTACGGAGCTTTTCTCACATCTGGCGCAGGCCACAAAACAACTCGGCGAAGATGCCGCCCTCCACGCTGACACTCTCTGTCACCGCGCGTTGGTGCAAGACTCCTCGACCAGCACTGGTACTAACGTAGCCACCAAATCGTATGCCCGTTATGCTCAAAACACAACGAACGGCACGACCTGGGCTACTGGTTCAGTTGCTAACGGCGCAATGACCTCCACCGACTTGCTCGATGGTGCGACTTCGCTGTTCATCGCCCGCGCTCCCAAGATCAAGGACGGCTACGCGCTCGTCGCGCACCCTGCCGTTATCCGTGATCTACAGCAGGACGATGATTGGTTGAAGGTTTCGAGCTACTCGAACCCCGATGCAATCTACAAAGGTGAGATCGGTAAATTGTTTGGCGTGTCGGTGATTTCCTCGACCAACGTCCAGACCTTCAATACGGCTGCTGCTGGTATCGCCAGCAACAGCGTAGGAACAACTGGTCCTAACACTGGTTACGCCAACGTCCTCCTCGGTGGTGGCGCGTTTGGTGTTCCTAGCTTGTCCTCGTTGGCAGCCTCTGGCTCGCCCTTCGCTCCGAAGGTCACGATCCTCGATGCTCCCGACAAGAGCGACGTTTACAACCAGCGCGTTATTGCCTCGTTTAAGACGTTCTACGCGGCCAAGCAACTCGATCCTCGCTTCTTCCGAGTAATCGTTGCGAAGTCCAACTACAGCTAATAATTAAATGGGAACCATGCTAGTCATTGGTATGGGTCCTCGGAAAGCTGGGGAGGGTAAAACCTCCCCAGCCTCTTCCACTAAGGAGAAACCAGCTATGAAAGAAGGATTGGTTAAATTGCCGATCTCTATGTTCGAGCTAGGTGAAGGCGAAGAAAACGCCACACCAGAGGCTGGAGACATGGTGGAATTGGAAGGTGTAGTAGAGAAAATCGAAGGTGGTGTGGCTATGGTGCGTGTAAACAACGCTATGGCTGAAGCATCTGAAGAAGAATCTGCTGAACCTGAAGAGTCCGAAGAAGACCGTATGATGAAGATGGCCGAGGAGTCGGATAAGGAAAACTATAGCTAATGCCTGTTTACCAGTACGAGGACACCAGAAATGGGAAAGTTGTCGAACTGGAGAAGGTTGTAGCCGAAAGGGATTCTGTCCCTCGTTACCTTAAACGATTCACCGTCCCGCAAAGATTGAGCCTAGTGGGGGTTGGCGAACCCCTCGACAACCCGCTGGGAGTCAATCAAACAAATCTATTGAAGGGGTACTATCGCCAGGAACAAAAGCTTGGCAGTAGATTCAAAAGTCAGTTCACGCCAGATAGCATCAAACGTGCGACTTTAAGGAGAAAAAAATATGGCATCTGAGTTTCAACGCAGTCCAATTAAGGCGAAGAACAAAGCCGTCCGCATTGACGGAGCTAACTTCGCCAACGTAATTGAGTTCACGGCAAGCTCCAGCGGTGGCACTGTTAACACAGTTGCAACAGCCCCTGCGTCCTTGAACGTGACTCTTAACGGCACTTCGTATAGAATTGCCCTACACAGCTAATGTCACGCGCATTAGATAAGTTCCAAGCCCAATACGGATTTTCCGTAGGGACAACTGGAACAGCACCTGCTGGCTACTGGGCGATCCAGATGCTTGCAGATACCACGTTTAGCGCGATTAGCGGTAAATACGACGGTACTCTGACAGGCGTTACGATTGGCTCTGGCAACATCATCTATGGCGAGTTCGACAGCTACACGGCTGGAACTGGCAAGGTGATCGGCTACATAGCTGGTTAATGATTCAAGTAATCACATCGCCAAAGGTTCTATCCCTTGGCGGGTGATTGCATTGTAATTATATGCCAAGATTATCTCTAGGACTTGGCGTGCAAGCCGTTCGCAAGGTTGGTGGTGCTGCGCCCAGCGGGATTGTTGCCGCAACCGCAGGAGATCTTATTATTGATTTCGGTGTTGCTAGCGGGGAAATTTACACTAAAAACAATAATACATTATGGCTATATAATTATGGAGAAGCAAGTGATTTTCAAAGATTAAGTTACAATATTTTTTCTGCACTTGCTTGGGCTTTGGACACGAATAACGGAGAGATTGTGGCAACAAATCCCAGCGCAAATCCCTTAATTATTCCGACAACTGGATGGACTTATACTGTTGGAACTGGTCCAGCAGTCACCATCACCGCCGCTTGATTATATGCCAAGACTATCTCTAAGACTAGGAGTACAGACTATCCGCAAGGTTGGTGGTGGAGCCGCACCCCAACCAACAGCGGTGCTTATTTCTGGTGCTGAAACAGAATCATCTAATGGTAATTATGTTTGGGATGGGGTTTCCTCTGCAAATGGAAAACGACTTTATTCAACTGCTAACAATTCAATTTTTTGGGATGGATCTCAATGGTTGATAGACGATACCATTTTTGAAGATATTACATATTCATCTCCTGATTTAATTACTTGGGCAGCACAGTATGGTGCAGAACCAGCCCCAACTGGAACATTGTCTTATTCTTGAAACTATTATTTATTGGACACAATGAACCTCGTCACCATCTCCATCATCTTCCTTGCCTTCACATCCTGCTCACCACGCAAGATTGACAATAACCCGCTTCCTGTATATTCAGATATGGGTGCTGCGTCTGACTTGGGGGCTACAAGGCCATGAGCGAAGAGCAAGTATGGAACATGGAAGTTAGGCTCGCCAGGATGGAAGAGCGTCAGGTTCAGCTTTACGCTATGGTCGAAAGGTCACTTGCTTTTCATGGGGATGTTGCTAATAGATTAGGTGCGCTGGAGCATCTTCGGACGAAGGTTCTGGCTGTAGCTGGGCTAATAGGGCTTGCTTGCTCAATGGCCTGGGATGTATTGAAAAACCGCTTTAACGGATAGGAGATAATACAATGGCTTCATTTACAGCAGGAACGACTTTTGTTGACGGAGTAGCTAATGACGTAACGGCTGCCAAGCTGGGTGCGCTTATTACCAATGCCACCCCTACCTCTGGTCTTATCCAAGATCGTACCGCTGAGACAGTTGTAGCTACAAACGATACCTTCCTAATTGGTGATGCCTCTGATTCAAACACGTTAAAGCGCATGACAGTGGCTAACGTGATGAAGGCCGAGCATACTGGAACGATCAATACAACGGCTGGAACGATTGAGGAATTAACTTGTTCTTCGGCAAGAATTACTTCTGGAACAGTAGCTTTTTTAAATAGCACAACTGCAACCATCCCAACCCTCACATCTATAACCAAGATTACAAGCGGAACAGGAACCGCTGCTGCCCCAGCCATCTCGCCAACTGGTGATACCAACACTGGCATTTTCTTCCCAGCCGCTGACACCATTGCGTTTTCTGAAGGTGGGACTGAAGCAATGAGGATTGATGCAAGCGGAAGAGTTGGTATTGGTAGTTCCAGCCCAGCAAGACTTTTGACTGTAGATAACGCAACTAATCCAGAAATTGCACTTTATACATCTGGAGCCGAGAGAGTAAAATTATCTACAGGCGGATCTGCGGCAAGTCAACTTGCTATTGATATTGAAGGCACGGAGCGATTCCGAATTAGTTCTGTTGGAAATGTTGGTATTGGCAGTTCCAGCCCAGCAAGATCATTAACTATTGATAATGCAACTAATCCAGACATAGGTTTTTATACATCTGGAACCGAGCGAGTAAAACTTTCAACGGGCGGATCTGCGGCAAGTCAACTTGCTATTGATATTGGTGGAACAGAGTTGGCGCGGATTACTTCGGATGGAATTTCAGTAGGCACAACGACTCCAACAATACTTTTTTCTCAATCAAAAGTAATTGATATTGTTGGAAGCACCTCTGGAGCCGTTAGGTTCCAAAGAACAAACTCCACAAACCCTTCCATTGGATTTGTCGGAGCCACAAGCGGAGCAGTTCAGCTTCATGCCGAATCAAACACGCCAATAGTTTTTTCAACATATTCGACTGAGCGCGCCCGTATTGATTCTGCTGGAAATGTTGGCATTGGTGTTGCAAGCCCTCAAACTACCCTACATATTAAAAATAACGGTGTTGTAAGGATAAATAATCCAGATGGGACAAGAAATCTTGAACTTTTTAATGATTCGAGTTTTGCAGAAATAAAATCAAGCGTAGATCCAATTAGGATTAACACTACTGAAAACGTAAGGATACTAACAGGA
>Ga0187844_10003468_pt1 | contig 10510 bp, 9 predicted proteins | sample SpaLakP09_SKY_50_FD_134517 | JGI IMG/M metagenome (GOLD analysis project Ga0187844, IMG submission 134517) | Oligotrophic lake water microbial communities from Sparkling Lake, Wisconsin, USA - SP09_SKY_50 | ecosystem: Environmental > Aquatic > Freshwater > Lake | place: USA: Sparkling Lake...
GGCAGCAAAGCCCTCTTCTTCAGCGACTGCCACAAAAACCGTCATCAGATGCAGCTTATCCATAGCACTCCAGCAATTGTTCCGCAATTTACAATAATCAATTGTAAATGATGGCTATTCTTCAGACAAACGATATTGCGTAAATTGCTCCTTTACAAATTCTCACTCGTCATTTAAAGGTTGAATAAATATGGATAAGTCAAAAGAAATTGCCCGCCCTCCCTTGCCTCCCTTTACACTTGAAACAGCAATGCAAAAAGTGCGCATGGCAGAAGATGGCTGGAATAGCCGCGACCCGGACAAGGTGGTGCTGGCCTATACCGTGGATACGGCTTGGCGTAACCGCCACGAATTCCCGCAAGGTCGTGAGCAAGTCAGGGAATTTTTGCAGCGTAAATGGGCGGCTGAACGCGAATACCGCCTGATCAAGGAATTATGGGCTTTTCGCGACAACCGCATCGCCGTGCGCTTCGCCTATGAGAGTTGCGATCATGAAGGTAACTGGACACGTTCTTACGGCAATGAGAACTGGGAATTTGCTGATAACGGTTTAATGCACAGACGCCTGGCCAGCATCAATGATCTGCGCATCAGCGCAGATCAGCGTCTGTTTCACTGGCCCCAGGGCAAGAGGCCAGATGATCATCCCGGGCTCAGTGACCTGGGCTTATAAACAAACCCGATATCCAGCCCAAACAGAGGGCACAGGAAAAACACGCGCCGTATGATTTCATAACTAAGGAAGCAAGTCGCTGCCGTCAAAGCGATCAACAGGATACCTTCAGTCAGCGCAGGCAGCGCCAGCGGCTTCAGGGTATGTGCCATGATGACGATATAAGTCTGATGCAGGATATAGACAGGAAACACAGCCTGCGTCAGATAGCGTCTTGCCGGACTATCGAAGTTCAGGTACTGCTTGGCATAACCACAAGCCGCAATGATAGACGACCAGGCCATGCAAACCCAGATGCAGCGCTGGAACATCATCAGCCATTTCGGTGTCTCGGCATAGTCGATATTAAAATAAATGATAAGGAAGATCCAGCCACATGCAGCCATCCTCAGTGCATGCCAGCGCAGGGAGACAAGCTCTTGCCAGAACGCTGAAGAATTGGCAATCAATGCGCCGAACACAAATACAAACAAGTAACAGGCATGGTTGTACCAGTCAGCAACCAGTCCATGATTCGATGGAAAAGCACTTAACAAAAACATGCGAACGATGGCCAGATAAGCAATGGGCAGAACCAGGATGCGCCAGCCCTTCATCTGTTTTTGCAAGCAGCTACGGGCGGCCTGGAACCAAGCTGGTTTATAAGCCAGCCAGAACCACAGCAACACACTATATACCCACAGGTAGGACACAAACCACAGATGGTTCCAGGTAGGCAGGTCCAGTACCTTGCCTTCGATCTTGAAACCACGGAAGCGATGCAGGTATAACTGCATGAATTCACTATAACTGCCTGCATAGGCCAGTTTTTCCACCACTTCCAGATAAGCTTGCGGCGGCACCACGATGTACATGCCAAAAATCAATGGCAGCAAAAGACGCAGGCTGCGGCTGCGCAAGAATTTCCCGGTAGCGATTTTTTCCAGCATGAAGGCAGATGCCACACCAGAAATGAAGAACAACAGGCTCAGGCGCCAGGGGCTGGTCAGCATCATCAGCGGTTGAATCGCACTACTTGCATGCGGACTTTTGACATGCCAGCCCCATTCCACATAGTACATACCTACGTGATACAGGATCAGCAGGAAGAAGGCAATGATCCTGACCCAGTCAAGAAAGTATAGCCGTTGGGATGGCAAACCTGGTAATGCGAGACTTGAACTTGACATGGCTCTTTTCTGGCGTTGATGAACACAGTTGTCATGCTAAGAGCATGATCAGATTCGTACCAGAAAAATGTGGCAGACTGGATGTGGGCAGGGGTGAAATGGGAAACTTGCAATCTCCAGATCTATCTGGCTAAGCCTTGTACCACTTCATCCCGGTGTTGACGGCTGCATGGCAGTCGTATGTCGTTCAACAGTACCAGCTCTGCATCGCCCTTTTGTGCCGGCACGACCTGGGTAATCTGGTCCAGCCTGACAATATGGCTGCGGTGGCACCGCACAAAGCCATTGCCCAGCCTTTCCTGCAAACCAGATAAGGTTTGCCTCATCATGTGCTGCTGTTGAGCGGTATGGATGACGACATAATTGTCCGCCGCTTCCAGCCGTATGATGTCGGTCAGTTTGATGACGGTGACACGGCCTTTTTCATTCAAGAGCAAATGCTGATCTGTCTGGATTTTTTTTGCGCCGCTCCTGCGTTCCTGAACTTTTTGGAGAGAGCGCAAGAACCTCGTTTCATCAAAGGGTTTAAGCAAATAATCTATCGCATTCGCATCAAATGCCTGCAGGGCAAACTGGTCATAGGCGGTGACAAAGATGATCATAGGCACAGGCGCTGTCAATTGACTGGCGACGGTAATGCCATCCATCTCCGGCATCTGTATATCGAGAAAGACGAGATCTGGCTGCTGCTTGTGGATACACTCCAGCGCTTCCTTGCCATCCCGCGCTTCCGATACAACTGCGCCTGCCAAATGCTCGGCCACCAGGCGTCTGAGCTTGTCTCTGGCATAGGCTTCATCATCAACGATGAGGATTTTCATGTCGCTAAGCCCCCGACATCAAAGGCAAGCGCAGCTCGGTCATGACACCAGCAGGTACCAGGTTGCTCAACTGGAGGCTGGCTTTATCTTGATACAAAACTTGCAGCCGCTGTCGCAGATTACTGATGCCCAGGCCTGGGCCTTGATCACTCTCATGCAAGTGCCCGACATCATCCGCCATGCGTATGATGACTTGCCCTTCCTCCCTATATGCACTGATCTTTAGCTTAGTAAGCTCGCTACGTTTTTCCACGGTATGCTTGAAACTGTTTTCGAGTATGGTCTGCAGGCTCATGACGGGTACTTTACTGGCCAGCACTTCGTCAGCAATGTCCCATTGGATTTCCACCCTGTCGACAAAGCGCAGGCTCATCAACTTCGCATAGGCTTGCAGCAGATTCAGCTCATCTGCGAGGCTGGTTTCGCTGTGCTGGCCCAAGTCCATACTGGCGCGCAAAAGTGAGGCGATCTGGCTTAGTGCAGTGTCAGCCAGTTTGACATCGCTATACATCAGCGATGAAATGGTATTGAGTACATTGAACAGGAAATGCGGCTGCATCTGTTGTGTCAACCTGTGCAATTGCGCCTCGCGCAACAGAGCTTGGGATTTTTCTGTTTTTTCTTTTTCTTCCAGCAAAGAAGCATAGGCTTGCAGACCAAAAATCACCACATAGAACATGCCAAAGAACAGGAAAATCTTGCTGCTTTCATAAAAATAAACCTTGAACCAGGCATCATGTTGGTAGCTGAGCCCCAGCAAGGCATAAACCGAGTGACGCAGGCCATATACCAGCACAACAAATAATGTGCTGAACAAAGGCAGAGACCGTATTTGTTGCCAGAACCATTTGGCTGGCGCCTGCAGCAAACGCCTGTCAGTCAGTTTTCGCTTTTGTAGCAAGAGCAGCAATGTGCCAACGAGAGCGGAAGAGCTTTCCCAGAATATGGGTTCCCAGATATGCTTGCCGCCACCTTTCAGATGATCTTGCACAGCCACGGTCACCATCAATATCCAGAACAGAAACCAGCCTGTGATTACTGGTTTCTTGATTTTATCCCGATACGCCAGTCCGTCCATCATTGCGCCACAAGATTGCTGGTGCCCAGCCATTTGCCACTTGCACTCAAATCACGGGTCATTTCCAGCACCAGTTTTTCCACTGCCATGGCAGCATTCGTCAAAGGGATATTTTTTGATGCGCAGAGTGTCACAGTGCGTGATAGTTGTACATCGCTGATGGGGCAGGCGCGCATTTCGCCACGTTCAATTTCTGCCAGCATTGGGGAGACAGGTAAGATAGTTGCGCCCATATCAGCCAGCAGTGCAGACTTTAGAATTGCGATCGAAGTGATGTCGATGACATTTTCTATGCGCATTCCCTGCTGCCGGACCACCTGCTCTATGCGCGGCCGCACACCGTGTTGTATGCTGGGCAAAATCAGCGTAGCCTCCAAGGCCTGCGCCAGGGTAATCGATTTACGTTTGCAGGCAAATTGCGAATCCGTGCGCGTGATGTACATCATTTCTTCTTCCACCAGCGGCTTAGTGGTGAAGCCACCCAATTGACCATCATCAAACAGGATGGCGAGATTCAAACGACCTGAACGCAATTGCTCAGTCAGGTTGCCTGTCAATTCTTCTGTCAGTTGAAACACGATATCTGGGTATGCAGTACGTACTGCTTTCAAAAGGGGAAAAGCCAGCGCGCCTGAAGCACTTTGCGGTATGCCCAGCGCGACTGTGCCGCTGGGTTTATCGGTCGACTGCGCGACAGCCGATTTGGCATCGCTGACTTGTTTCAAGATCGCCAGTGCATGTTCATAGAATATTCTGCCGGCATCGGTAGCTTGCATGCCCTGAGCAGACCTGTGCAACAAAGTTGCGCCCAGCTCTTCTTCGAGTTGCTGCAATTGCTGGGTCAGGGCGGGCTGCACGATATGCAGCACCCGAGCAGCACGCGACAGCGAGCCGTGATCGACGATAGCAATAAAATAACGTAGCTGGCGCAGTTCCATTTTTTTATTCCACAGGCTTGATAGCCCGTCTTTCTATTGATGAAGACAGGATCAGGGAAGTCGAGGTCACACCGCAACGTGCCAGGCTGGTGATCACTCGCTCCAGCTCGCGCACCGAAGGTGCAACGACTTTGACGATCACGCAATCTTCTCCTGTAATGGCATGGCATTCAACTACTTCTGGTACTTGTTCGGCAATTTTCAATACCGGCGTATCGGTTGCACGGCTGGCAATACGGACAAAGGCAGTGATGCCATAACCCAGCGCTTCAGGGTTGACCCTGGCATGGTAACCAGTGATGACATTCGCCGCCTCCATGCGCTTGATCCTTTCAGTCACGGCAGGCTGGCTCAGATGTATGCGCCGACCTATCTCGGCCATGGTGACCCTGGCATCGGCCTGCAAAATCTCGAGGATTTTGCCATCCATCAGGTCCAATTCTATCTTCATGGGAAAAGCCTGCTTTTTCGTTGAGATTAAAAGAAATGTACCTGATTTACCTTTGATTATCCATTTAAAATTCAATGTCACTAACATACACTGTTTACTTGAAATTAATTTTAGCCTCCCCAGTCATGCGCGATTTGCCACGTAAAGTCTTATTCTCCCTGCTCACCGTCTATATAGTCTGGGGCTCCACTTACTTTGCCATACAAGTGGCACTGAAGGCTTTCCCGCCTTTCATGATGATAGGTACACGCTTTCTAGTCGCAGGGGCTATCCTGTATGCATGGCAAAAATGGCGCGGTGCAGCCAACCCGACTTTGCGTGAATGGCGTGATGGCGGGATTGTCGGCATCCTGATGCTGGGTGGCGGCACCGGTTTGACTGCAGTGGCACAACAATATGTCTCTTCTGGCCTCACTGCGGTTTTCATTGCGTGCTCGCCCATGATCTTGTCTGGCCTGTCCGGCCTGTTTGGTGACTGGCCCAAACGCCGTGAATGGGTCGGCATATTCTGCGGTTTTGCCGGAGCCATGCTGCTGGCATCAGACGGCCAGTTCTCGGCTCAACCTTTGGGCATACTGTTCTTGCTGGGGGCGATACTGTGCTGGGACGTGGGTTCAATTTTGTCGCAAAAGAAACTCAAGATGGCAGCAGGCGGCATGGGTTTTGCCAGTGAAATGCTGGTAGGCGGCTTATTCCTGTTTATTGTCAGCCTGTTCAAGGGAGAGCAACTGACGGGTGAAGTCACCATAAATGCGGTGGCTGCCTGGGCTTATCTGGTAGTGGCAGGCTCCTTGCTGGCGTTCACGGCCTATATGTATTTGCTATCCAAAGTACCAGCTGGACTGGCCGCAAGTTATGCCTATGTTAATCCCGTTATTGCTGTTGCCCTGGGCGTGGCGTTTGGGGGTGAACATTTATCCGTGCGCGAGATGCTTGCCATGAGCATCATCCTTGGCAGTGTGGTCGTATTGACGAGTGCGCATCAAAAGCCCAAGGAGCAGACTGCCAGTTAAAGATTGAAGGCAACTTGAAAAAGAAAAAGCGGAACAGCAAAAGTCTGGGGACACTTGCTTTTCCTGCTTTAAAAGAATTCGGCAGTATCGTTGGACACTTCCGTATGCAAGTCCCCGCTGGTCACCAGTGCTTCATAAAAACAAGTGCGGTTACGTCCATTCGTCTTGGCAAAATACAGGGCCTGATCGGCCCGGCCAACGATGGCAACGGCTGGTTCAAACGGGTCTATGCGGGCATAGCCTATGCTGATGGTCACCGTCCCCACCTGCGGGAAATGGTGCTGCTCCACATTCTGACGAAACCGCTCAAAAATGCTATGGGCATCTTCTTGCGAAGTAGAGCGCAGCAAAATCACAAACTCTTCTCCACCGAAACGGAATAAGCGGTCTGAAGGCCGGAAAGAACTACGCAAAAGATTGGCAATGAGGATCAGGACCTCATCACCATATAAGTGGCCAAACTGGTCATTCACACGCTTGAAGTGGTCAATATCCAGTACGGCAAGCCAGTGCTGACGTTCAGGTTCATGGCTGCGGCGCTCTTCTTCTTCACGCTCGGCTTCGGTGCTGGCACGTTGCTGCAAGGCGCTGCTACGTAGCACCTTAGAAAAATTATCATCAAAAGTCTTACGATTAAGCAAACCTGTCAGTGAATCGCGCTCACTGTAGTCAAGCAGGTTCTGGAAGTTGCGGTAGACAATCAGCATGCCGCTGACGACTTCCATGGTGGTCGCCGTGTAATTGGCTGGTTTATAGATTTCCAGACAAGTGTGCAGCTTTTCATTGATCCAGATGGGCAACCAGATAATCTTGCCGCCCTCAATGGAATGTTCAATGACTTGCTGCTGCAATGCAATACCCTCTTTCAACTGAGGGAAGAATTCTATGGAGTCACTTGATGAGGGGGCAGTCTGGGTCTCATCGGTAATTGCGACATTCCCATCTTGTATGCAGATATGTGGCTTAATAAAGACTTGCTGACCAACAGAAACTACATCGAGTACCCGCGCCAACTCTGCGTTGGTCAATTGACGCAACGCAGTAATCACTGAAATATTCAGTAAATCGTGATCGCGATGCCCGGTAATTTCTACCAGGTGTTTAATGATTGATTCCATGCCCCGTATTCCTGCATCTTCCTGCCGATCCCTGCATCATTACCAATACGAACTCGCCAGCAATAAACAACACGGCACTTGACTCAAGTGCGCAAATTACCCTTATGCAATAGTATAACAAACAGGGCTGGCTTTACCTGATATTCTGCAAACAATTCCAGTACGACCATGTTTTAGGTAAAAAGTACTAAATATTCAGACAAAAACTTTTGTAAATAACGACAAGCTTTCTGTCCTGCGCAGAACTAAAGTAATATAAACAGGGCTTAAGCAAAATTGTCTCAGCAAGGCGTAGCGACGAAGACAGTACTTTAGTACGGCGACGAGTTGCAATGCAGCTGGGGTGCGTTTGCGTAAGCCCAAATAACAAGAGATCATTTCAACCGTTTTTTATTGGCAGGATGAAACCATGTGCAAACCACAAGTGAAGTTATCCACCCCGGCCATGATGGCGATACTGATGCCTGCAATGATGGTTAGCAGTGCGGCATATGCCGGGTCTGTCGTCCAGGTTACGGACAGCGGTGGCCAGCCAGTTCTGGATGCGGTGGTCTATGCAGAACTAGCCAGCGGGCCACAGCCTGCCAAAATGGCCAATGCCGAGATACAGCAAAAAGACAAGAAGTTCATGCCCTTTGTCACGGTGGTGCAAACTGGCACCTCGGTCTCATTCCCCAACAATGACACTGTCAGGCATCACGCATATTCATTTTCACCAGCCAAGCCCTTTGAATTGAAGCTGTACTCTGGCAAACCTGCTGCCCCTATCGTCTTTGACAAAGCGGGAACGGTAGTTGTTGGCTGTAACATCCACGACCAGATGGTGGCCTATATTCATATCGTGGACACCCCTTACTTTGCCAAGACCGATGCCGCCGGTACGGCCCGCCTGCCCAATATGCCCGCCGGCAAATATGTCCTGAAGACCTGGCATCCGAAACAGCCTACGACCGCCAACGTGCAGGAGCAAAGTCTGCAAATGGATAGCAACAATCCTGCTGTCACAGTCAAACTGAATTACAAGGCTGTATAAGATTACTTTTCCATGCACATTTTGAGGAAAGTTCATGCGTTTGCATAGTTTGGAAAGCCGTGTCGTTACCCTCTTCATAGGCTTGCTATTGACGGTACAACTGGCAGCTTATTTTGCCATTGGCAATGCCATCGACAGAAATGCACGCGATGCCGTTGAAGACAGGTTGATAATCAATGAGAAATTCCTGCTACGCCTGCTTGATCAAAATGCACAAAACCTTATACAGGGTGCCATAGTCCTGGCTAAGGAATATGCCTTTCGCGAAGCCATAGGCACGCATGATACTGAAACCATCGTTTCCACATTATCCAACCACGGCAATCGCATAGGTTCAGACCTGACCATGCTGGTTGGCCTGGACAGGAAAATCACGGCATTCTCGAACACCAGCAAAAACAACCGCACTGGCAATGGTAACGGTGTGAATAATGAATTGAGCAACAGCCTGCAACAATCAGTCGCCACGCTGATACAGACTGCAGAAAAGTCCGGCAGTGCTGCCAGGACTGCTATTGTCGATGGCAAGCCCTATCAAATGGTCGTTGTACCTATTGAAGCTCCAGTCACGATCAGTTGGGTGGTCATGGCTATTCCCATAGGCAAAGCCCTGGTGAGTGATATGCATGCATTGTCACGTATGCAAATCACTTTGCTGACCTCGGAAAAACAAGGGCGCTGGGCAGCGAATGTCTCCAGCATGAGCGACGAAAATGCCAGCAAACTGGCGCAACAATTGCCCAGTGCTGAAAAACAGGTCAGTTATCTGCCCGCCTTACAAATCGATGATGATCAATACAGCGCCCGCATACTCAAACTGGCACAAAATGAAGACTTCAGCACCATCGCCGTGCTGCAATTATCCATCAGCGAGGCAGTTGCGCCCTTTAAGGAATTACAACGCAACATCCTGATACTAACCGTCCTGGGTGCTGTGGTTGCCAGCATTATTAGTGCCATCACGGCACGCCGCATTACCGGGCCAGTACGTCAGCTCGCAGAAACTGCACGCAGCCTGGGTGCCGGTGACTACACGGCCACCATCAACGTCAAACAAAAAGATGAAATTGGCGATCTGGCGCGCACCTTCATGACTATGCGCGATGGTATTGCCCAGCGTGAGAAGGAAATCAGCCGGCTGGCTTACTGGGATACCCTGACCAATTTACCTAACCGTGCCCTGTTCACCGACATGCTGGAAGAAGCCATTGCCAGTGCACGCTCCCATGAAAAGTCCTGCTATGTGCTGATGATGGATCTGGATCGTTTTAAACATGTCAACGACGTCATGGGGCACCGTTTTGGCGATATCCTGCTGAACCAGGTTGCCATACGCCTGTCTGCGGAACTCGGCGCCGGCGGCACTAAACCAGCCCGCCTTGGTGGCGATGAATTTGCCATACTCCTGCCGCACAGCACAAAAGAAGATGCGCTGGATCTGGCGAACCGCATCTTGCGCTCGCTGGAAAAACCTATTTCCATAGAAGACCAGACTGTCGATCTGGGCGCAGGCATAGGGATTGCTGGCTTCCCTGAACATGCCAGCGATGCCCAGACCTTGCTGAGCCGTGTCGAAGTCGCCATGTATGCCGCAAAACTCGGCAATAGTGGCGCCATCGTTTATTCGCCGGATATCGATAAATCCAGCCAGCAGAGTCTGTCTCTGCTGAGCGAGTTGCGGGCGGCGCTGGAGCAGCAAGCCTTCCGCCTGTATGTACAACCCAAGGTCGACCTGATCCATGGCCAGGTGGTTGCGGTTGAAGCACTGGTACGCTGGATACATCCTGAGCGTGGCTTTATCTTTCCCGATCAATTCATTCCCTTTGCCGAGCAAACCGGCTTCATACGGCAACTCACCCACTGGGTCATGAATGAAGCAGCACGAGTATGCCGTGTCTGGCAAGAGCAAGGTATCAACTTGAAAATCTCGGTCAATATTTCTACCCGCGATTTGCTGGATCAGGACTTGCCAGCCAAATTTGCCCAGATATTGCACGCCAATGAAGTTGAAGCAGCCTCGTTTTGCCTGGAAATCACTGAAAGTGCCATCATGGATGACCCGATCAGGGCTTTTCAGACCCTGGACAAATTACATGCCATGGGGCTGGAGTTATCGATCGATGATTTTGGTACCGGCTATTCGTCGCTGGCCTATCTGAAACGCCTGCCCGTCCATGAATTGAAAATCGACAAATCTTTCGTGCTGAAAATGGAAA
>Ga0187844_10003471_pt1 | contig 10509 bp, 12 predicted proteins | sample SpaLakP09_SKY_50_FD_134517 | JGI IMG/M metagenome (GOLD analysis project Ga0187844, IMG submission 134517) | Oligotrophic lake water microbial communities from Sparkling Lake, Wisconsin, USA - SP09_SKY_50 | ecosystem: Environmental > Aquatic > Freshwater > Lake | place: USA: Sparkling Lake...
CCCCCAAGCCTAAGGCCGGCCCCGCCCGAGCCCGGTCGGCGCAGTGCGCAAACAGCCGTCAGACAAATCCTGCAGCGGGGACCTGGCTCGCCCGCACCACGGCTTGAGCCGGGGTGCTGCCTGCCTTGTGTTCCACTTCGCTAGTGCCTGATACCTCCAACACCCCCAAAATTCCCGTCGCGCCCGCCGCGCCGGCCGCAAGCGCTGCAAATGCAGCCCCACCCGCCACGATCCAGCTGCCCAACGCGCGCCATCTGACCCGCCTGCCCGCGGGGCTGGCGCCCGAGCAATGGCAGCGCATCCGCCAGTCGGCCTACCAGCTCCCGCAGGTGCTCAGCCCGGCCGACCTGGCCGGCGGCGAAGGCAGCGAAGAAGCGCTCGACCGGCTCGGCCTGATCCTGATCCAGAAGGCCGTCTCGGGCGCCCGCCCCAGCCGCTGGATCGCGCCCGGCCTGATCGCGTCCGCGCTGGCGCACCTCGACACCGTCGGCACCGCACCGACCGTGCGCGCGCTGATGCAGCAGCGCACGGCCCAGCTCGAAACCGCCCTGGGCCTGAGCCGCGACGGCCTGCGCTGGAGCCGGCTGTGCAAGCAGATTTTCAAGCTCACCGAAGCCGGCTGGCAGATCCCGGTGACCTACCGCGTGCCGATCGAGGACGACGCGGCAGTCTGGGACTTCTACCGCACCGGCGAGCTGGCGCCACTGAAAGCCGACATTGGCCAGATGCCGGCCTACCCGCAAGCCGGCGAGCTGCTGGCGCTGCTCGCCTCGCTGTATGCGCGCAGTGAGGCTGGCCACCCTGAGCACCTCGATTCGCTCCTGCCACGGCTGCAGTCCGAGTGCGCGACGCCGCAGACCTTCGAGCAATTGAAGGCCGGCTGCACCCGCGCCCAGGACCGCTGGGAACACCGCGTGGCCGAGATCCACGCGCTGGAGGGGCTCAACGCCGACCTGGCTTTCCAGGGCTACCCGGACACCTTCGAGATCGCCCGGCGCATCCAGCGCACCGTCACGCTCTATGTGGGCGCGCCCAATAGCGGCAAGACCTACGCCGCCTTCGAGCGCCTGGCCCAGGCCCATGACGGTGCCTACCTCGCGCCACTGCGCCTGCTGGCACTCGAAGGTCGCGACCGCCTGGTCGGGCGCGGCGTACCCTGCTCGCTGCTGACCGGCGAGGAGAACGTGCCGGCCGAGGATTCGCGCGTGGTGTCCAGCACCATCGAGATGGTCAACACCAGCAAGCCGATCGACGTGGCGGTGATCGACGAAGCGCAGATGCTGTTTGACAACTACCGCGGCTGGGCCTGGACGCAGGCCATCGTGGCGGTGCCGGCCAACGAGCTGATCATCATCTGCTCGGCTTATGCGGTGCCGGCCATCGAAGCGCTGCTGGGCCTGTGCGGCGAGCGCTGCACGGTGCGCCACTTCGAGCGCAAGCAGGAGGTGCAGCTGCTGCCCGCACCGGTGCCGATCGCAGCGCTCAAGAAAGGCGATGCGGTGGTGGCCTTCAGCCGCCGCGAGGTGCTGATGCTGCGCGACCAGATCGCCGAGAGCGGCCACCCAGTCTCTGTGATCTATGGCGCCCTGCCGCCCGAGGTGCGGCGCCGCGAAGCGGAGCGCTTCGCGCAGGGCGCCTCGCACATTCTTGTCGCGACCGACGCCATCGGCATGGGCCTGAACCTGCCAATCCGGCGCGTGCTGTTCAGTACCATGACCAAGTTCGACGGCCAGGAAGACCGCCCGTTGACCATTTCGGAGACGCACCAGATCGCCGGGCGCGCCGGGCGCTATGGCATGCACGACGAGGGCTTCTGCGGCGTGCTGCGCGAGGCCGAGCCCACCGCCGCGCGGGTGCTCAAGGAAACCCTGCCCAAGCAGCCGCGCGCGCCGCGCGACTTCAAGGCCGCGGTGGCGCCGAACTGGTGGCATATCAACACCATCGCCTCGCGCCTGAACCTGCAGAAGCTGCGCGCCGTGCTGGAGGTCTTCATGGACCAGTTGGCCCTGGACAACGCTCACTTCGAGGTGGCCGAGCTGGAGCAGATGCTGGAGCTGGCCGAATCGCTGGACCGCGCCTGCGGCACGCTGCCACTCAAGCAACGCTTCATCTACGCCCAGGCCCCAGTGGACACGCGCACCGATGCGCAGGTGCAGGAGTTCCTCGACTGGACGCAGCGCCATGCGCTCGGCGGCAAGGCCGGCGAGCCCTGGTTCCTCAGCGATGTGGACGAGCACAGCCGCCTCGACCGCATGGAGCAGGCGCTGCGCTCCTGCACCCTGTGGCTGTGGCTGGACCTGCGCTTTCCCGGCATCTACGGCCATGTGGCCGAGGTGGCCGATCTGCGCGGCCGGCTCAACGACGGCATCGAGCGCCACCTGAAGGGCAAGAAGCCGCTGTGGCGCTCCAACGCGCGGGGCGGAAGGCGCTAAGTCTTCGGGCCAATCGGCCGGTTCACCTACAGACCGGGCCGACCGCGGGGTGTCTGATCAAGGCTTGGCACTTAAAGAAGAAAAGGACGCCCCATGAACATCAGTCAAAGACTGAAGACCACCCTGATCGCCTGCGCGCTCGGAGCGATGAGCCTCAGCACCGCCGGCCTCGCCCTGGCCCAGGGCCGCGGTAACCACGGCGGCGATCAGCAGCGTCAGGATCAGCGCGAGCGCGGCAACAAGCAGGACCGGCGCGATGACAACCGCAATGACGCTCGCGGTCGCGACAGGGGCGACGACCGCCAGGCGCGCAACGAAGGCCCCGCCCGCTGGGACAACCGCGATGGCCGCGACTACTGGAACGGCCGCTACGCCAACCGCGGCCGCGGCGCCGGCCCGAGCCACAGTTATTACGTCGGCAACCGCCTGCCGCCGGTCTACAACCAGCCTCGCTATGTGATCAACGATTGGCGCGGCCACCAGCTGCGCCAGCCGCCGCGCGGCTACCACTGGGTGCAGAGCGGTGGCGACTACCTGCTGGTGGCCATCACCACCGGGGTGATCCTGCAGCTGTTGCTGAGCAACTGACGACAGCGGCCGCTCACTGCTGCACCTCGAAGTACAGCAGAGAGTGGTCGGAGTAGTCGCGTATCCAGGCATCGGCCGCGGCCGGTGTGGCGGCGTCAACCCAGCCATGCAGCGCCACCTCGGCGGAGGAGCCGTCGAGCGGGCGTTTGAAATTCTTGAAGCTGAGGTTGCTGCTGGCGAATACATGATCGATGTCGGCTGGCTTCAGCGAGGACTTGCTGCCATTGCTCCAGCTGGCCGGATGCGTCTTCACCAGCCGGCGCATCGCGTACTTGCTGCGCGCCGCTTCCTTGTCCCATTTCTGCAACTCGACGGCGGCATCGAAGCCACGGCCGAAGGGGTAGTCGAAGCCCATGGTGTTGAGATCGCCCAGGAACATGTAGCGGGCCTGGCCCGGACCGCCATAGGCCTTGTCGAGGTCGCGGCGGAACTCCATCGCGCGCAACAGCATGTCGTCGCGCAGACCCATGCCGCGCGGGTCGGGGCCGCTGGACAGGTGCAGGAACAGCAGGCTGTAGTTGATGCCGTTCTTGTGGACGGTCACCAGCTGGCCCGGCCGCATGTGCGTGGTGCCGGCTCGGAACTCGGTCTTCTGTGTGATGAAGGCGGTAATGCCTTTCTTGACGCCGATCAGGATCTCCTGAGTCTGTGCGCCCTCGGTGATCTGGAAGGTGTAGCCGGGCATGCGGCTGACAAGCTCGGTGAAGATGGTGGCGCCCTCCACCTCGTAGAGCCCGAACACATCAGGTGCCTGCTGGCTGAGGAACTCGACGACGCGGCCGACGCGGCTCTTGTCGTCCTTGAAGTGCTCGACGTTCCACGACGCCACCGAGAAAGCCTTGGCCATGTGTGTCTCCGGTTCTTGAATGCGTCATCGTCGCGCCGCCAGGCCTAGCCTGGCAAGCCCTAGACTCCCTCAATCGAATGACCGCGCGGAGCCCCATCATCATTACCGTCCACCACCTCAACAACTCGCGCTCGCAGCGCGTGCTGTGGCTGCTCGAAGAGCTGGGCCTGCCCTACGAGATCAAGCACTACCAGCGTGATGCCAAGACCATGCTCGCTCCGCCCGAACTGCGCGCGGTGCACCCGCTGGGGAAGTCGCCGGTGATCACCGACGACGGGCTCACCGTGGCCGAGTCGGGTGCCATCATCGAATACTTGGTCGACCGCTACGGCGCCGGCCGCCTGAAGCCCGCCGCCGACTCGCCGGCCGCGCTGCGCTACCGCTACTGGATGCACTACGCCGAGGGCTCAGCAATGCCGCCGCTGCTGATGAAGCTGATCTTCAACCGCATCGAGAGCGGGCCGATGCCTTTCTTCATCAAGCCGATTGCCAAGGGCATCGCGGCCAAGGTGAAGTCCTCCTTCATCCAGCCGCAGATCGACGCACACATGAACTTCATCGAAGCGGAGCTGGCCGCCAGCGGCTGGTTCGCCGGGGCCGAGTTCACGGCCGCAGATGTGCAGATGAGCTTTCCGCTGGAAGCGGCCGCGCAGCGCGGCGGGGCGTCGGCCAAGCAGCCGCGCATCAGCGCCTTCTTGCAGCGCATCCACGCCCGCCCGGCCTACCAGCGCGCGCTGGAACGCGGCGGGGCTTACGCCCTGCTTGGATAGTCATGCCCGGCTATCAGTTCAAGCACGAGTCCGTCGCCATCGATGGCGTGGCCGCGCTGAACATCCGCTCGCTGCTGGACAAGCAGCAGTTCGCCGACCCGCTGGGCGAGGCGCAGGCGCTGGGCATCTCATCGGCCAGCTGGCCGCTGTTTGGCCAGCTCTGGCCCTCGGGCCTGCACCTGGCCCTGCTGATGGCGGCACGGCCGCTGCGCGAGGACGAAAGCATCCTGGAGATTGGCTGTGGCATCGGCCTGGCCAGCCTGGTCAGCCACCGGCGTGGCGCCCTGGTGACGGCCAGCGACAGCCACCCTTTGGCCGGTGGCTTCCTGCTGGAGAACCTTCGGCTCAATGACCTGCCCCCCATGCGCTACTGCCACGGCGATTGGGCACCACTGGATGTGGCTGCGACCGCCCATGTGCCGCGCGTTCAGGGCTTGTTCAACCTGATCATCGGCAGCGATGTGCTCTACGAACGCGATGACGGCGGCCTGCTGCCGCTGTTCATCGCCCGCCACGCGCTGCCCGCCAGCGAGGTGTTGATCATCGACCCCGATCGCGGCAACCGCGCCGCCTTCTCGCGGCGCATGGGGCTGCTGGGTTTCGAGCTCGAAGAGACGGCGATCCGCGCGGCGGCCTACAAGGGCCGCCTGCTGCACTACCGCCGTACCTCGTCTTACATGCCGTAGAACACGTAGTCGGCCTGGTAGGCCACCTGCTTGCGCTCGCCCTTGTTGGCCATCGCGCAGGCCGTAGCCGGTGCCACGCCGCCCTGGGTCTGCAGGCGCTGGATGTGGCTGAGGCCCTGCATGGCGCCCATGCCCATGGCTGGGTCGGTTTTCACCAGCTGCAGCGGGATGTTGCCCGGCGTGCTCGGTGCCACGGCCAGCTGCTTGCCGGTGACCTTGGAGCCGTCATTGGCCTCCCAGGTGGGGCCGGCGTAATACTTGCCGACGACCGCGCCGGACTTGTCCTTCAAGGTGGCGACCGGGCCGACGAAGGCCCACTCGAAGGCGCCAGCCATGTCCTTCTTTTCACGGCATTCGTAGGTGATCTCGCCGCTGCCGACGGTCCACATCTTCTGCGTCGCACCGGCCGGCACGCGCACCGCCTCGGGCAGGCTGGCGTTGTCGACCATGCTCATCATCGGCGCAGAGGCGCAGGCGGCCAGGGCGACGGGCAGCAAAAGCATCAGGGATATCTTCATCGCAAACTCCTCGGTTGGTGGGTGTACTGCTCTTTACGCAGCCCACCGAGAAGTGGATGCAACTAAATTGTCCCTGCCGAAACAATCGGCCCGGTCGGCGCGCCGGTCGGCGAGCCACCGGCCGGCTCCAGGCTGACTGCAAAGGCTGCGGTGTCCTTCAGCAGATGGGCGCGCAGCAGGGTGGTGGCCTGCTGTTGGGCCGAGATCAGGCCCAGCGAGCGCGGCGCACCCTTGCCGGGCACGGCCCACAGCTCCAGCGCCCGGCCCTGCTCCAGCGTGAGCGTGCCCAGCGGCTTGAGCACCAGCGCGCCGCCATCGGCGCTGATGCTGGCGACAAAGCCGGTCTTGACGAAGGGCGTGCCGGCCTCGGTGCTGTTCATCACGATCACCAGCGGCGGCTGCACCTCGGGCGGCTGCGACAGCAGCACGCCCAGGCCCAGCACCCCCGCCAGGGCGACGCCGGTAAAGCCCTGCCACAGGCCCAATCGCTGCCACCAGCCGGGAGCCGGCACCGGCTCGCCGAACAGGCGGCGCTGCACGCCCGTCCAGACGTTCGCCGGCGGCGCCACCGGTGCCACCGGGGCGGCCAGCGGCTGCAGGCGCTGCTGCCAGGCCTGCACGGCGCTGGCCAATGCCGGGTGGGCCGGCAAGAGGGTTTCAAAACGGCGGCGGGCGGGGCCGCGCAGGGTGCCCAACGCGTACTCGGCAGCCAGGCGTTCCACCAGGGCGGGGCGGCTGTAATCCATTACGCGGCTCCCTTGACACTGTCGACCAGGCCGGCGGCCCGGTCAAGGCAGGCGCGCAGGCTCAAAAGGCCGCGGCGCACCCAGCTCTTCACCGTACCCAGCGGCTGGCTCATCTGCTCCGCCACCTCGGCATGAGAAAGGCCTTGGTAATAGGCCAGGGCCAGGCTGGAGCGCTGCTGGCCGCTGAGGGCCTGCATGCATTGCTGCAGGGCATTGGCCTGGGCGGCCTGGTCCAGCAGCTCCAGCGGGCCGGCATCGGCACTGGGCATGGCCTCCAGCAGGTCACGCTCGCCGCCCTCGTCATCGTCCAGACCCGTGAAACGGCTCACCGTCGCCGGCTCGGCCGCACGCCGGCGCAGGCTGTCGATGGCGCGGTTGCGCGCCACGCTGTTGAGCCAGGTCAGCGGCTGGCTGCGCGCCACATCAAAGCCGCCTGCGGCCCGCCAGATATTGACGAACACCTCCTGCAGCACCTCCTCGGCCTGGGCACGGTCGCTGTTGATCCGCAGCACCACGCCGAAGAGCTGGCTGCTGGTGGCACGGTAGAGGGCCTCGAAGGCCTGGCGGTCGCCGAGGGCGACGCGGGAGAGCAGCGTGGCCAGCTCCTGGCTGCGCGCACTCCAATCAGTGGTGGGTAGGCTCATGCCCTATTCTTACGTGGGCAAATGACGAACGGATGCAGGACTACCCGGGGCAGGCTTCATACAATGGCCGCCATGCAACGCCCCAAAGCCCAGACCGCCGCCCTGCTCGCCTCGCCCGAGGACACTGAAGCGCAGTTCTACGAAGCACTGCAGACGGCCGACCTGGAGCGCCTGCTGGAGGTCTGGGCCGACGAGGACGAAATCTCCTGCGTCCACCCAGGTGGGCCTCGCGTGGTGGGCATCGGCGCCATCCGCGCCGCCTTCGAGGCGGTGTTCGCGCAAGGCGCCATCGCCGTCCACCCGGAGCGGGTGCGGCGCCTGCAGACCAATGACACCGCCATCCACCAGGTGCTGGAGCGGGTGCAGGTCGCCAGCGAACAGGGCCAGGTGCAAAGTGCCTGGGTCATCGCCACCAATGTCTACCTGAAGACGGCCATGGGCTGGCGCATGGTGGCGCACCACGCCAGCCCGGGTACGCAGCACGACATCCAGGAAGTGGTCGAAGAACCGGCCACCCTGCATTGATGGCAGTGCTGCAATACGAGGCCCCGCGCTGGCTGCCCGGCGGCCAGGCGCAGACGATCTGGCCAGCGCTGTTCTCGCGCAGCAGTGGTGGCCCCGAGCTGCAGTTCCGGCGCGAGCGCTGGGACACACCGGATGGCGACTTCGTCGATGTCGACTGGCTCGATGGCCCGAGCGCCGACGCGCCACTGCTGGTGCTCTTCCACGGCCTGGAGGGCAGCTCGCAAAGCCATTACGCCCAGGCCTTCGCCACCCTTGCCCGCTCGCGCGGCTGGGCCTTCGCGATGCCGCACTTCCGCGGCTGCTCGGGCGAGCTGAACCTGGCGCCGCGCGCCTACCACTCGGGCGATTTTGAAGAAATCGGCTGGATGCTGGCGCGCTGCAAGGACGCCCACGACGGTCCGCTGCTCGCCGCTGGCGTGTCGCTGGGCGGCAATGCGCTGCTGCGCTGGGCCGAGGAGAACGGCCAGAGCGCCGCCGCCACCGCACGGGCGGTCTGCTCGATCTGCTCGCCGCTGGATCTGGCTGCCGCCGGCCACGCGATCGGCCGCGGCTTCAACCGCCTCGTTTACACCCGCATGTTCCTGCGCAGCATGGTGCCCAAGGCCCTGCGCAAACTGAAGCAGCACCCGGGCCTGTTCGACGGTGACAAGCTGCGTGCGGCGCGCGACCTGTATGAGTTCGACAACCTCTTCACCGCGCCGCTGCACGGCTTTCGCAACACCGAGGACTACTGGGCCCGTGCTTCAGCCAAGCCCCACCTCAAGCGCATCCGCATCCCGGCCCTCGTGCTGAACGCAAAAAATGACCCCTTCGTGCCGGCCGGCAGCCTGCCGCGCCCGCAGGATGCCGGCTCCTGCGTGACGCTGTGGCAGCCGGCACACGGCGGCCATGTCGGTTTCGCCCATGGCCGCCCGCCGGGCCATGTCTTCAGCATGCCGGAGCAGGTGTGCGAATGGCTTTCGAAAGCACTGTGACGCATGGATGCCATTGTTGAAGCCGCCCTGAAAAAATGGCCCAACGTGCCGCATTGCTACGGCTGGCTGGCGCTGGACGCGCGCGGTGACTGGTATATGCGCGACGAGCGCATCCAGGCCGCCGGACCCTTTCCACAGGTCAAGGGCAGCAAGGTCAACCACGAGAAGCTGCGCGAGTTCATCGAGCGGAACTATGCCGTCGACGACGCCGGCTGTTGGTTCTTCCAGAACGGGCCGCAGCGCGTCTATCTTCAGTTAGAGGCGGCACCCTGGATTTGGCGCATCGACGCACAGTTGCAGGTGCTGAGCCACACCGGGCTGGACACCACGGTCGACGCCAGCTGGCTCGACGAGCAGGACCGCCTCTTCCTGGCCACCCCGCTCGGCCTGGGTCTGGTGCACACGGTGGACATGCTGTGGGCCGCCCAGGCCGTGGAGCAAGGCCTGTGGGACCCGCAGCCAGCCAGCCACGCCGAGCTGTTGGCGCGTTATGGTGTGGTTCTGGCGCCCAGCGAATTGAGCGGGATGCGCAAGTAGGCGATGCCGTTGTCGTCGGCCGGCGGGAGCTGGCCGGCACGCACATTGACCTGGATGGACGGCAGGATCAGCGTGGGCACCTCCAGCGCCGCATCGCGCGCTTGGCGCAGGGCCACGAAGTCGGCCTCGCTGATGCCGTCGCGCACGTGGATATTGCTGGCCCGCTGCTCGGCCACCGTGGTCTGCCACTGCGCGTCGCGGCCGGGCGGCGGGTAGTCGTGACAGACGTAGATGCAGGTGTCCGCGGGCAGGCTGAGGATGCGGCGCATTGAACGATAGAGCTGATGCGCGTCGCCGCCTGGGAAGTCGGCGCGGGCGCTGCCGACATCAGGCATGAACAGGGTGTCACCGACGAACACGGCGTCGCCGATCAGATAGGCCATGTCGGCCGGCGTGTGACCCGGCACCAGCAGGGCCGTTGCCTGCAACTCACCAATCTTGAAGACCTCGCCATCCCTGAACAGATGGTCGAACTGGCTGCCATCGGGCAGGAATCCGCGCTCCAAGTTGTAGAGCTTCTTGAAGCTGGCCTGCACCGCGCGGATGTGCTCGCCGATGGCGATGCGCCCGCCAAGGCGCTGCTGTAGGTGGTGCGCGCCCGACAGATGGTCCGCGTGGGCATGGGTCTCCAGGATCCAGTCCACCGTCAGGCCCTGGGCCGTGACATAGGCCTCGATGCGATCGGCCGCCTCGGTGCTGGTGCGGCCGGACTTGAAATCAAAGTCCAGCACCGGGTCGATGAGCGCCGCGCGGCGGCTGGACGGGTCCCACACGACATAGGAGATCGTCCAGGTCTTGGTGTCGAAAAAGGCTTGTGTGATCGCTTGAGCGGGCATTGCAGACTCCGGTGATTTGCTTTCATTATATTAATATATATAATGACCAAGTGTAAATTTTCAGCGAGTCTTCATCCATGGTCACTGACGCCGATCAAGCAGTCACCCTCGATCCTGCGCTGCTGCGCGCAGCCGCCGGCCAGGCCGTGTCTGCACTGAAGGTACTGGCCCACGAGGCGCGGCTGTTGCTGTTGTGCCAGCTCGCCCAGGGCGAACGCAGCGTGTCGGAGCTTGAACAGCAACTGGGCATTCATCAGCCCACGCTATCGCAGCAACTGGGCGTTTTGCGTGGCGAAGGCGTGGTCAACACCCGCCGCAACGGCAAGAACATCTACTACAGCGTGGCCGATCCGGCCCTGCTGGAGATCCTCGCGGTCCTGTACCGCCTCTACTGCCCGCAAGGAGA
>Ga0187844_10003472_pt1 | contig 10509 bp, 10 predicted proteins | sample SpaLakP09_SKY_50_FD_134517 | JGI IMG/M metagenome (GOLD analysis project Ga0187844, IMG submission 134517) | Oligotrophic lake water microbial communities from Sparkling Lake, Wisconsin, USA - SP09_SKY_50 | ecosystem: Environmental > Aquatic > Freshwater > Lake | place: USA: Sparkling Lake...
AAGTCAAAATGCCCGAACGCACAAGGAAAGTGCCGACCATCGACATGGAAAACGCCACCACGCCCAGCATCACCGTCCACGCCCGCAACGCATTGCGCGCCGCCAGAACGCTGGAGGAATGGAGCAAAGCGGTCGCCGCCAGCCAAGGCATCAGCGAGGCATTCTCGACCGGGTCCCAGAACCACCAGCCGCCCCAGCCCAGCACATAATAGGCCCAATAGCTGCCCGCCGTAATGCCCACGGTCAGGAAAATCCACGCGCCCAGCACCCAAGGCCGCATCGCACGGGCAAAATCAGAGCCCACCTGCCGCGTCACCAAGGCGCCAATGGCAAAGGAAAAGGCGATCGAAAGCCCGACATAGCCCAGATACAGCGTGGGCGGATGGAAGGCGAGGCCGGGGTCCTGCAGCAAGGGGTTGAGCCCATTGCCATCCTCGGGCGCCGGATAGAGCCGCGCAAAGGGATTGGAGGCAAACAGCAGGAAGGCATAGAAACCAAGGCTGACAAATGCCTGCCCCGCCAGCGTTGCCATCATCGTGGGTTCGGGCAGGCGGCGCTCAACGGCGGCGACAAACGCCCCGCCCAGCCCCATCACCGTCACCCAGAGCAGCATCGAGCCCTCGTGATTGCCCCAGGTTCCCGCGATTTTATACATCAACGGCTTGGCCGAATGGCTGTTTTCCGCCACCAGTTTGACCGACAGATCGGTTTGCACAAACAGCCAGATCAGAATGCCCAGCGAAGCAGCCGCCAGCACGCCCTGCACCATCGCCACCGGACGCACAATGCCGCCCATGCCCTTGCCGCCCGCCGTCAGCGACAGCGCGCCCGCCAGCAATTGCAATCCGGCAAGCGCAGCGGCCAGCCACAACAGGCCCAAACCGATTTCAGGAAACACAGGCCAAAATCCTCACTTGGTGTTCTGAACGGCCTTGCGAGCCTGTTGCATATCTTTCATCTCGCGCGGCACGTATTTCTCATCGTGCTTGGCCAGAAGATTGTCGGCCACAAACGTCCCATCGCGACCCAGCTTGCCCTCGGCGACAACGCCTGAACCTTCCACGAACAGCGCGGGGCGGATGCCTGCGAAACGGACCGGAATGCGCGATTTGCCATCGGTGACGATGAACTGGACGGTGATACCATCGGGCGCATTCTTCATGCTGCCGCGCTCGACCATGCCGCCAAGGCGCACCGCGCGGTCGGCCTCGGGCGGGTTGGCGGCCATGTCGGCGGGCACGTAGAAATAGCTGGCCTGACTGCGCAGCGCCCATGTCGCCAGCAATCCCGCGCCGATCAGCGCCACCAGCGCGATGCCGAGCAATACCAGACGTTGATGCTTGGCCCGAACCGCCATTGTTAACCCTCTCGCACTTTATCGCGCCGCGCCTCGGCCCGCCGCATCGCCAGCCAGCTATAAGCCGCAAGCCCCAATGTTGTCGCGCCCCCTAGAACATAGGCAGCGATCACGAATTGCCATTGGTCAAATGCCTCGGTCATCACCAGTTTTCCGTCGTTGTGGCGCGCATCGCCTTGCGGCGCAGGCGCGCCTCGGCCTGTTCATCGGCAAGGATCGTACGCATCCGCGCCATCACAATGCCGCCAAACACCAGCGAGAAGCCGACCGTCGCGATCAGCAGAGGAACCAGAAAATCCGCCGCCATGGCCGATTTGCCCATGGTGATGCTGGGCGGCTGGTGCAGACTGTTCCACCATGTCACCGAATAATGGATCACCGGTATGTTGACCGCGCCCACAAGGCCGAAAATGGCCGTGATGCGCCCCTGCCCTTGTCCTGCCTGCTGGCTGCCCCGCGCGGCGGCGTCGAGCGCCATGTAGCCGAAATAGAGGAACAGCAGCACCAGCATCGAGGTCAGCCGCCCGTCCCACACCCACCAAGCGCCCCATGCCGGACGACCCCAGATCGAGCCGGTGATCAGGCACAGCGCCGTAAACACCGCGCCGGGCAGCGCAACGGCGCGCGCGGCAATCCCGGCCAGCGGGTGGCGCCAGACGATTTCGGTGAAGCTGGCAATCGCAATCGCGCTCCACCCGCCCATGCCCAGCCAAGCGGTGGGCACGTGAAGATAGATGATTCGCACAGTATCGCCCTGAAGCGCATCAGCGGGCGCAACAAACACGCCCCACGCCATCGCCGCCGTAGCGAGCGCAAGGCCCAGCACCAGGCAAAGCGGCGTGGCCCAACGGGCGATGCGCAGAAAACGGGCGGGATTGGCAAAACCGTGCATGACCGATCAACAACCGCAAAAGCGCCGACCCTTTCGGCGCGCGCGCATGCTTTGGCAGGCCGCATCGCGCGCGGCAAGGGGGCCATGGGGCCGGCACCATGGTTTTTACGCGTATTGGAAGAGCGATGAAAACTGCCAAGGGCAATAAAAAAGCGGCCCGCCGGGACCGCTGTAACTCTAAAAGCCACTGTGAAAAAATGGGGCGATTAATGGGGTTTGAACCCACGACCTCCGGTACCACAAACCGGCGCTCTAACCAACTGAGCTATAATCGCCACACCATTTTTGCGGGGCTTTTCAAACCGCGCCGCCGCTGTCGGGAGCGGCCCTTTGCACTAGCTTGGCGGGGATGAAAAGAGATATTTTCACTTTCCGCCAATTTTTTTGCTCTCCCCTTGGGCAGAGCAGGAGCGCGGCAAGCCGGTGCAGGCCAGCCACGCCCCCGAAACGCTTACTTCTTGGTGAGCGAGAGCCCGCCAAAGCGCTTGTTGAACTGTGCAACGCGACCACCCTGATCCAGCAGACGGCCATTGCCGCCGGTCCATGCCGGGTGCGACGTGGGGTCGATGTCCAGTGCCAGCGTGTCGCCTTCCTTGCCGTAGGTCGAACGGGTCTGGAAAACGGTGCCGTCGGTCATCTGCACGTTGATGAAGTGATAGTCGGGATGGATGTTAGCCTTGGCCATGGCATTCACTTTCGCAAATAACGACCGGTTCCGACCGGTCTGAATGGGAAGCGGCGCGCATAGACGCATGCCGCTTCCCTGTCCAGTTCAATTAATCCTTGGGCGGATCGGCGATCATCGCGGTAAAGTTGACCTCGCAGGTCACCTTGCCGTCAATCTCGGCCTTGCCCCAGAATTTGCACACGCGGGCGCGCTTCTGGATAAAGCCCACCTTGAGATCGAGCAGCACGCCCGGCTCCACAGGAGCGCGGAACTTGGCATCCTCGATGCTCATGAAATAGACCAGCTTGTTGCTGCCGGCCAGTTCCAGCGTTTCGATGGCCAGAATGGCCGCGGCCTGCGCCAGAGCTTCGATCTGGAGCACGCCGGGCATGATCGGGCGGCCCGGGAAATGGCCCTGAAAGAACGCCTCGTTGAACGAGACGGCCTTCACCGCATGAATTTCCTCGCCGATTGTCAGCGCAGCAACCCGATCCACCAGAAGCAAGGGGTAACGATGAGGCAGCGCCGCCAGTACCTTGCGAATGTCATATGCCAGCGGCGCCGCGGCTGCGGCAGTGTCGTCGCTCATCCTATCCCCCTCGTATGCTTCTTAGCGGCTCTCGCCCGCCGGGGCCTGCTGCTGCTGAGCGGCGCCTTCACGCGCTTCGCGCGGCTGCCAGCCTGCGGGCGGCACGATCTGGACCGAAGGCAGCGAGGTGTTCAGCTCGGTCAGGATCTGCTGGTTGAGGTTATAAGCGTTGGTCGCGGCCAGAATCGCTTCCGGGTTGAGCAGCAGCGTCACGCCAGCCTTGCTCATCGCGGTCTGCACGGCAGCGGCGCGCTTTTCCATGATCTGTTCCAGCACATAGGCGTCCGACAGACGAACCGGCTCGACGATCTTTTCGATCTCGGCCTTGCCCTGTTCCTGAATCGCCTGAACCTGCTGCTGAGCAGCGGCGGCCAGAGCATTCACATTGGCGCCGGGGGCCGCACGATCCTTCTGGAACTTGTCCACGATCGGCTTGATCTGGGCGTTAAGCGCGGCTTCCTTGGCCTTGGCGGCGTCAAGCTGCGGCTTGTAGGTCACTTCGCGGTCGGCCTGCGCCTTCTTGAAAGCCAGCGAATTGGCGACCACGGCATCCAGATTGGCCACAGCGACGCCATTCACGCCAGCGGCAACCGGAGCCGCTGCGGGCTTGGCAGCCGGAGCGGCAGGAGCAGCCATCGCGGCCTGCGAAGCGCCAGCCAGCGCGGCCAGAGCGATAATCTTGGCAAAAGTTTTCATCAGAACTGGGTTCCCACGTTGAATTGGAAGGTCTTTGTATCGTCGCCAAGTTCGTGCAGCAGCGATTTGGCAATATCGATGCGGAACGGACCAAAGGGCGAATTCCAGTTAAAGCCAACACCGATCGCAATACGCGGACGCGGGCTGTCGCCGTAATAGAATTCCTTGAACGGGCTGATGTTGCTGCCAACTGCGGTGTTGGCGGCGCCCGTCGCGGTGTTCGTCTTGCTGGTCGTCGTGACCGTCGAATTATCGGCATTGGTCTGATAATACAGAGCATTACCGCTGGAATCACGGGTCGGCACAAAGATCGAGCAACCGACATAGCCGCAGATCGCAGTCGAATCCTGAAGGTTGGGCTTGGTGATGCCCCAGACCGCGCCCGCATCAAGGAAGATCGAGGGACGGATGCCCATTTCCTTGGCGCCCGCGCCCAGCGGAATTTCCACTTCGGCGTGGAACAGATAGTAATATTTGCCGCCCACCGCATCCTGCGACCAGGCATTCTTGTCCGACGAGAGGATATAGGTCCCCGTGCTGTCGGTCGTATAGGGCTTGCGCACCACGCGCGGGCCGATGCCGCGAATGTCGAAGCCGCGCATCTGGGGCTCGCCCAGATAGAAGCGGTCGGTCAGGAACACGTCATCCACGCCGTCGATGTGGCGGCTGCTCAGCGCCTTGATAGCGCCGGCCTCGCCCTTTATCGAGAAGATGAAGCCCTTGCCCAGCGGATAGAATTGCGAGGCATTGGCACGGATACGCGCATAACGGACATCGCCGCCGAGGCCCGCAAAATCGACGCCCAGCGAGCCAGAACGGCCGCGCGTCGGACGCACGCGATTGTCCAGATTGTCGTAAATCAGCGAGGCGCCGACAATCGAGGACAGACGCTTGCCTTCGGCATCGCACAGATAGCGGCCCGCAAGCAGCGGGTTACAAGCCAGCACGCCCGCCGCATTCTGCGTATAGAACTGCGACTGAGAGAGCGAAACATTGTCATAGTTGAGCGTATAACGGCCAACCAGCGACATATATTCGGTCACCGGGAAGCCAAGACGCGCCTGAAAACCGATGGTCGAGTTGCTGTAGGTCGTCGAGGCGTTGGTGCTGTAATAATTGTAGTTATTATAGTCGCGGCGATAGATGTCGACACCCATCGAAACGTTCTTGTCGAACACATAAGGCTCGGTGAACGAGAGCACGAGGCTCTTGGAATAGCGCGAGACCGAACCCGACAGGCCGATGGTCTGGCCACGCCCGCGGAAATTGTTCTGCTTGATCGAGGCCTGGAAAATGAAGCTTTCAAGACTGGAGTAACCGGCCGAAAGCTGCAATTCGCCGGTCGGCTTTTCCTCGACATTGGCTTCCAGAATGATGCGGTCGCGTGCCGATCCGTTGACCTGCTTGACCTCGAACTTTTCCTGAAAATAGCCGAGGCTCTTGATGCGGTTGGTCGAACGCTTGACCTGCACCGAGTTGAACGCATCGCCTTCGGCCAGACGGAATTCGCGGCGCACCACCTTGTCCTGCGTCAGCGTGTTGCCGTTGACGTCGATCCGCTCGACATAAACGCGCGGCGCTTCCTGAAGGTTGAAGATGACGCCCATTTCGAGCTTTTTGGAATCGCGCTGATAATCGGGGCGGGCATCGGCAAAGGCATAGCCAAACACGCCGACCGTCTCGTTCATCTTGTCGATCGTGTCTTCGACCAGCTTGGCATTATACCATTCGCCTTTTTTCATCGGCAATTGCTTGGCCAACTGGGCGCCGTCGAAATCGCGAAGCTGGCTTTCCACCTTCACATCGCCAAACTTATAGCGCTGACCTTCTTCGACCACATAGGTGATGATGAAGTCACGCTTGTTGGGCGTCAGTTCCGCCACCGCCGAAACCACGCGGAAATCGGCATAGCCCTGTGTCAGATAGAACTGGCGCAGCTTCTGCTGGTCATAGGCCAGCTTGTCCGGGTCATAGGACGTGTTCGAACGGAAGATATGCAAAGGCCGCGCGGTCTTGGTGATCATCGCAGCTTCAATTTCCTTGAGACTGAAATGGTCATTGCCGATCACGTTGATCTGGCGAACCTTCGACTTGGGGCCTTCGTTGATTTCAAAAACGATATCGACGCGGTTCTGATCGAGCCGCACCATCTTGGGCTCCACGGTCGCGGCAAACCGGCCCTGACGCTTGTACAGCTCGATGATGCGCGACACGTCCGCGCGGACCTTCGACCTTGTAAAAATCTGGCGCGGGGCCAGCTTGATCTCCGGGTTGATCTTGTCTTCCTTGAGATGCTTGTTGCCCTCAAGCACGATGCGATTGATGACCGGGTTTTCCTTGACCGTAATCACCACGCGGCCACCTTCGTTGCGCACCGACACATCGGCGAACAATTCGGTGGCATAAAGATCCTTGAGCGCCTGATCGGCCCCTGCCTCGCTATAGGGCTGGCCGGGGCGCAGCTGGATATAGGACAGGACCGTATCGGGTTCGAGACGCTGTGCGCCTTCGACCGTCAGCGAAACGATCGGCTCGGCAGGCGCTGTCGCCACAGGCGCCGCCGCAGGCTTGGCCGGAACCGCCGCAGCGGGCTTGGCCGCAACCGCCGCCGCTGCCGGCTTTGCCGCCGCAGCCGTCGCCACGGGCTTTTGTGCCGGACGTTCAGCAGCGCTGGCCACCAAAGGCGCACCCGCCAGGATCGTTGTGCCCAGCAAGGCCATGCCGATCTGGCCCAGGCGCGTCACCTTATCCGTATTTGCCTGCCCGAAAGCCATATTCCGATCCATCTTCGACACGGTACTTCCCATCCTTAGCAACCGTCGGTCACCCGATCGGCCAATGCGCCCCCGACACAAGTCACCCCCATCAGGCGGCCTCTTGCACGGTCCCCGTGTTTGCCTGTTTCGTAACTTCCGGGCGACCGGACGAAACTGCATCCCTTTTGCGCGTCATGCGCCCTCTGCCCGATGCGGGCACAGCTTTCAAGGCATCTTGCACTGTCACGTCAAGACACGCCGTCAAGCCATCCCATCAAAGCCGGCCCTTTTAAAGGCCGAACAAATCAGCCGGCACCAGATCGTTGATCGTGACGAACACCATCAACGCCAGCACAAAAGCAATCCCGGTGCGAAAAGCCCATTCCTGGCTCTTGGCATCCAAAGGTTTGCGCCGCACCGCTTCGGCCAGATAAAATGCCAGATGTCCACCATCCAGCGCCGGAATTGGCAGCAGATTGATGAATGCCAAATTAATTGAAATGAAAGCTGCAAAAGACACAAAGGCCTGCCAGCCCAATTGCAGGGTCTGACCGGAATATTGCGCCATTTTTACCGGGCCGCTCATCTCGCGAACGCTGCGCTGGCCGGTCACGATCTGCTTGAGGCCCGTGGCGATCATGCCCATCAGATGCAGCGACTGATCCCCCGCCGTAACGAAGGATTGCACCAGACCCAGACGGACATGGACAATCTCGGTATCGCCCAAAGGCCGCCCGACGCCCAACCGCCCGATCCGCGCCGAATTGCCCAGACTGTCCTTGATGGTTTCCGATGCCAGCTTGACGGGAATCGCCAGACGCTGCCCCGCCCGCTCAATCGACAATTGCACGGTTTCGCCGGGATAGGGCTTCACCTCATCGGGGATTTGCTCGAATCCCGTGATCGGCGTGCCATTGATCGCCACAATCCGGTCGCCCAGCCGCACACCGGCCGCCTGCGCCGCCGATTGCTCGGCAAACCGCCCGACCACGGCGGGCACGGTGACCCGGCCATAGGTGAAATTGAACGCGGCAAAGATCAGCACCGCCACGATCAGATTGGTCGCAGGCCCCGCCAGCACGATCAGGAAACGCTGCCACAAAGGCTTGAAATGGAACCAGCCCTCGCGCTCTTTGAGATCGAGCGGAATATTGTCCACCCCCGCCGAGGCCGGGTTCATGTCGCCTGCAAATTGCACATAACCGCCCAAAGGCAGCAGCGAGAGCTTCCAGCGCGTCCCCTGCTTGTCGGTCCAGCCCAACAGCTCGCGGCCAAAGCCGATGGAAAAGGCCACCACCCGCACCCCGCACCAGCGGCCCACCAGATAGTGGCCCAGCTCATGCACCAGCACCAGTGGCCCCAGCAGCAGGCCAAAGGCAAGGATCGTCATCAAAATCGTCGGCGGCGCCATGGTTCAGGCCATCTCCAGCAAGGCTGCGGCGCGGCGGCGCGCCTCGGCGTCAACCTCATGCACATCTTCAATAGCAGCCGGAGGCGGCGGCGCATAGGCGCTCAACACATCCTCAACCATCGCCGGAATTCGGGTAAAGCCGATCCTCCCGTTCAGGAAGGCATCGACCGCGATCTCATTGGCCGCGTTCAGCACCGCCGGGATGCCTCCGCCCGCATGGGCCGCCTGCCGCGCCAGTTTCGTGGCGGGAAAGCGCGTCTCATCGGGCGCGCGGAACGTCAATTCGCCAATTGCGGCCAGATCGAGCCGGTCCGAGAGCGGCGTTTCCATCCGCTCCGGCCATGCCAGACACGAGGCAATCGGCACGCGCATATCGGAAGGGCCCAATTGCGCCAGCGTGCTGCCATCGTGATATTCGACCATCGAGTGGATGATCGATTGGGGATGCACGATGATCCGCAGTCGGTCCAGCCCCACCGGGAACAGATGATAGGCCTCGATAAACTCAAGCCCCTTGTTCATCATGCTGGCCGAATCGACGCTGATCTTGGCGCCCATGCTCCAGTTGGGATGCTTGATCGCCTGCGCCGGGGTGGCGGTGTGGAGCTGCTCCAGCGACCAGTCGCGGAAAGGCCCGCCGCTGGCCGTCAGCGTGATCCAGCGGACATGTTGGGTCTTGTTGCCCGACAGGCATTGGAAAATCGCATTATGCTCGGAATCGACCGGCAGGAGCGTGGTGCCATGCCGCGCCACGGCGGCCAGCATCACCTCGCCCGCGGACACCAAGGCTTCCTTGTTGGCCAGCGCAACCGTGCGGCCCTGCTCAATCGCGGCCATCGTGGGGGCAAGGCCCGCACAGCCGACAATCGAGGCCATCACAATATCGGCAGGACGGCGCCCCGCCTCGACCAGAGCTTCAGCCCCCGCCGCCGCTTCAATGCCGGTCCCCGCCAGCGCCTCACGCAAGGCAGGCAGCGCAGAGACATCGGCGCAAACGGCAATTTCCGCATCAAACTCGCGCGCCAGCGCCGCCAGCGCCTCTGCATTGCCATTGGCCGTCAGCGCAACCACGCGCCATTCCCCGCGATTGCGGCGGATCAGATCCAGCGTGGAGGCGCCAATCGAACCGGTGGCGCCCAAAACGGATATTGATCGCACTTAGAATCTTCCTATCGCGCCAAGAATGCCTGCAACGAACAGCACCGCGAGCAAGCCGTCAACCCTGTCAAACAAACCGCCATGGCCCGGAATGAGATGGCCGGAGTCCTTGACCCCCGCCCGGCGCTTCATCCAGCTTTCGAAAAAGTCGCCGGTCTGGGCGATGATGGCGATGAGGGCGCCCATCAAAAAGGCCTCTGGCAAAGCGACAGAAGGCGCAGGCCAACCGCCAATGCCAGCCACCGCCGCAAAAGCACCGAGCATGCCGCCGCCAAGGCCCGACCACGTCTTGCTTGGACTGATTTTCGGGGCGATCTTGGGACCACCAAACGTGCGCCCGGCAAAATAAGCCCCAATATCTGTAGCAATGACCGATACCACCACCATCAGCACCAGGCCAAGTGCCAACGCCCGCAGCGTAATCAGCATCTCCGCCGCCAGCCCGACATAGCCCACACCCGCCACCAGCCAGACGAACCGGCCCCACCAACTCGCCGCGATCAGCCTCGAAAGCTTGCTCCACTCCCACAGGACTCCCGTGGCGACCAGCAGCACGAACACCGTCCATGCGATCCCGCCGAGCCACAGCGTCGCCCCCGAAACCGCGACCATCACAATGGCCGAAAGCGTGCGCGCCTTAAGGTCCGCGTTCTTTTTAGGAGCCGCTGCTTCGGTCACAAAGCCCCCTCGCCCAAGCCGTCATGCTGAACCTGTTTCAGCATCGATGGGAAGCCATGGCCTGATGCCCTGCGCTTGCGGATTTGTCGCGCTATGGATGCTGAAACAAGTTCAGCATGACTCGCGCTACTATCAACGCCCGCCAAAACGGCGCTCCCGCTGGCCAAAGGCGCCAAGGGCATGGGCCAGATGGTCGGGCGTGAAATCGGGCCACAGCACATCGGTGAACCACATTTCGGCATAGGCCGCCTGCCACAGCAGGAAGTTCGACAGACGCACTTCGCCGCTGGTGCGCACCACCAGAT
>Ga0187844_10003474_pt1 | contig 10502 bp, 6 predicted proteins | sample SpaLakP09_SKY_50_FD_134517 | JGI IMG/M metagenome (GOLD analysis project Ga0187844, IMG submission 134517) | Oligotrophic lake water microbial communities from Sparkling Lake, Wisconsin, USA - SP09_SKY_50 | ecosystem: Environmental > Aquatic > Freshwater > Lake | place: USA: Sparkling Lake...
CAGGCTGTTTTGTCCGGTGCTCCTACGGGGCAAACCGGGACGCTTGGTGTGCGCGTCCTTCAGGCATCATCGGGGTCAGTGTCGATTGCTCGCACAACGTCAGGGATAACTGAGAACCCGTCGGGCTCTGGCATTTACATTGCCACGTTGATTGCCCCGTCAGTAGCGGGCGAGTACATCGTCGTTTGGGATACGGGAACAGTGTCTCCATCGACAAGCGCGTCGGAGGAGCTGTTCGTTACGGGCACTCCCCCCAATCCGTCTACAGCAACGTCGGGGTCGCAACCTGGAATGAATGCTTTGGCGCTTCGTACCGAAGTGTTGAATCATGGTTTTGACGGCTCGATCTTCAGCTCGTCCGTGCTCAATCAGTATTTGAATGATGCGATTGGTGACTTGTGCAGCAGGGCTTTTTATTACGGCGAGGAGCAGGAGCAGGTCACGACAACTGTTGCCGGCACCGCGAACTATGCGTTCCCAACGGATCTAACGAAGTTGCGTAACGTGAGGCTCACGAGCCCGCAGCAGGAGTTGTCGTTGATTGACTTGCGTGACATTGACCGCTCTACCCCAACGTCGGGCACACCGTATTGCTATGCGTTGAACGGGTCGGGGATCACCGTGTACCCAACACCGGATGCGGTATATCCAATGAACCTTCGCTACTACCAGATTTTGAGTCCGTTGGTGTATGACACGGATGTTCCTGGCCTTCCACCGAGGTATCACCGTTCACTGACGTACTTTGTGATTGCACGGTGTTTTGAGCGTGAGGATGACGTTCAGCAAGCTCAGTATTACGACTCTAAGTGGGAGCAGACAGTCAAGAACTTGAAATCGGATCTTGTGTTCCCGTTGACTGATGGCCCTCGACAGGTGAAGTCTCAGTGGGATAGTGGGCCTGTGAAGCCCGGTTGGGGCTTCTGGCCTTGAGAGGCACTCCCTTTGTTCACGGTGACTTCCGTGGCGGGTTGAACACGAAAGCAGCTAATTATCTCCTTGAGGACAATCAGTGTCGTGATTGCCTGAATGTTCAGAGCACGAGCACGGGCGCGATCGTTAAACGCAACGGCAGTGTTGCACTTGGCAAGAGTTCGTTGTTCCCGTCGGGTGGCGTTCCAAGGTCTTTGTTTGCGGTTGAGTCAACGGACACGGATCATTTCCTTGTTGGTGTTGGTGGCAGTGTTGTCTCAACTAAGAGCACGGGCTCTACTCTCGCTAGTGGTTTCAGTAGTGATACGTGGGATTTCGTTGAGGCAACAGCTCAGGACGGCCAGGGGCCAGTGTTCATGGTCAATGGTGCTAACCCTCCGCAGGCGTATGACGGGACAAGCCTTGTAGGTTGGACTCGGGATTCCTCTAGCACGTTGGGTACACCGGATACGGCGGTGCCGAACGGCAAGTACCTCGCGGTGCATGAGAGTCGAGTTGTGATTGCCGGCGAGAGCGAAAACCCTTCAACCTTGTATTGGAGTGAAGTGCAAGTCGGCACGGGCACTTTGCCTCGCAGGTGGATGGTTGAGAATCAGCAGTTGTTTGATCCGGGTGACGGGGATGTCATTACGGGCATTGGCAGGGTTGGCTCCAATCTTCTCGTGTTTAAGAAGCACAAGGTGTTCGTGGTCTATGACCTAAACACTGGTGCTAATCGTCGGTTGACGACAAACATTGGGTGCGTGTCGCACAGGTCGATTGTGGAGACTCCGCAGGGCACGTTCTTCTTGTCTGACTCTGGCGTGTACGTCACGAACGGCAGCACAGTGCAACTGGTGAGCGAGCAGATCACTCCAAGCTTGGAGGCGTTGACAAGCAACTCAAGTGCCGTCGGTGCCGTGCATAAGAACCATTACTACTTGAGCTTCCCTGATGGCGTGTCGTCGCCTGTCTTTGACTATGACCTTGTGTTGAAGTCTTGGTGGTTGCACAACATTGGGCCTTCGGGCAACCGGGTGATCTATGACTTTACGACAAGGTTTAATGACGCGGCTTCAGAGCTGTATGGCGTGTCCTCGGACATTGGGCAGTTGTTTGTGCCTGACACGTACACGGACTTTGGTAGTGCGTATCCGTGGCGTTGGGCTGGGCCGTGGCTTGCACCTGGTCAGGCTCGCGTTGTGTACCCGGCGACTCGTAAGCGTCTTAGGGCGTTGCGCGTTGATGGGTTTGGTCGAGCGAAGCTGACGGTGGACAAGGATTTCTACAACTCTGATACGCCCGTGTCGTCGCAGAACCCGAATGGCAGTGTGAGCACGACGTTGTTTGCGTTGCCGGAGAGCACGACGTTGGGGTCTAGTACGACGTTCTTTGGTGATTACGACGGCAGCACTACTCCCCCGACGCTTAAGGCTTCTACGACGTTTGGTGACACGGCAAGCATGTCTCAGGCGAGGGTTTGGGGCCAAGGTGTTGCACGGTCTTGGAGCCTTACGTTTGAGAACGATGCGAGTGACCTTGTGACGCCGATCGCAGCAGTGATTCAGAACTACACAATCTTCTTCCAGGAGCGTACTCAGTGAGCACCCCAGTAACCATTACGGATCTTGTTCTTGGTAATCCGAACAGCACCGAGGACGTAAAGATCAAGAACAACTTTGCGAACATCAAGACTTGGATCAGTAGCCCCGCGTTGGGAGCTGACGACATTGCCTCAAATGCAATTACTTCCGCGAAGATTGCTGACAGTGCTGTAGACACGGCTGAGATTGCTGCTTTGGCAGTGACCGACAGTAAGATTGCGGTTGGGGCTGTAACCACCGATAAAATTGCGTCAGGCGTTGTGCCCCGTGGCAAGATGCGCCCGTTTGCTACACCGACCTACGTAACGAGTCTCCCTACGTCGTGGGCTGGCACTTTGACTGCCGCAAGCGGCGCAACCACGCTGACGGTTGCCACGACAACATCGGGTTCTTTTACGGTTGGAACACTTGTGTCGCTTGTGTCGGGCTCAGGGCTTCCTTCGGACACGATTGTGACAGCGGTTGGCTCAGGCACCATTACGGTCAATCGAGCAACTACAGCAGCGTTGTCTGGTGCTAGTGCGACTGCCGGCCCACAGTCGGGTGATGAAGTGTTTTACGCCGCTGATTCCACAAACGGCATCCTTTGGCACTTGCGGTATCGGAGTGTCGCTGATGGCGGCAACGCGACGTACCCGTGGGAGTATGTTGGTGGCCCTCAGTTGACTGCTTCAAGCACTTCGGGGTCGCCAAACCAGTATTGGCAAAAGTCAGGTTCGTTGCTGGTGACTGTTCCCCTCGCGGGCTTGTATGAGTTTGAGTTGTCGGCTGGCTTGTACGCGGAAAACATTGGTGGCAGCGCGACAAACTTCGGCACAAGCATGACGTTGACTTGGCCGACGAAGCTGACTAGCGCGATTGCTACTACGTCGGCAACTTCAATGGTTGTTACAAACGCTGATGCAGTGCGAGTGTCCGGTGCTTCGTACAGCACGTATGCGTTTGTTGACAGTGAGATTGTCAAGATCACGGGCAGAAGCGGAACAACGCTTACGATCACTCGCGCACAGTTGGGCTCAACGGCTGCGACACATGCCGCGAGCGCTCCGGTGTACATCATTCCTGGTGTTGATACGGCAACGACAGGCATTGAGCACGATGGTTTAACGGCAGTGGGTTACGGCGCGACGGGCGCAAAACTTTGGAGCGGTTCGACTCGCAAGTTCAGGTTCACAGGGTTAGAGGCCGGGTCAGTGCCAACAGTCGTCTTTACGAACAGCAACGCGAACGTAACGGGCGCTTTTGCAAACGCCGTTCTTTACGCTCGACCCGTGCGCGTCAGTGCTTGATCTTCCCGTCCGTGACTTTGACACGGCAACCAGAGCATTCCAGGACGTTGAACGTCGGCTTGTTCCTGCGGGCGTTGTAGTGGCCTTCAGCGGCGTGTATAGCCCGACAAACAAGTTGGCGGATACGTGCCCGGTTGGTTGGTTGTGGTGCGACGGGTCGGTTGTTTTGCGAGCTGACTATCCGGCGTTGTCTCGTGTGCTTGCTGGCAGTGGTACTGCCGTTGCTGTTCCCAATATCCCCGGTTCAATCATCAAGGTTTAAACATGCCCATTCTTCCTAAAAGGCCAGGTTTGCCGAAGCCAATGACGCTTCCGTATGACTCGGCGTACATCAACAATATGGCTGTTGATCGCTCACAGCGTGAGCAGCAGCTCGCTGGCCTTAATCGTGGTGGGGCTTTGGACGCGACGGATACGGCTGAGGCACTTCGTCGTATGGCCGTGCAACGGCAGCAGTCTCAACAGAATTACAACGGTAATGCTGCGCGTCAGGGAAGCCTTCTTTCGGGTCGTGCAATGCAGGGTTATGGCCGGATGGATACGGGGTATCAGCAGCGCGGTAATGACATGCAGGATGCATTGGCTCGACGCGGGCAGCAGCGGAGTTTGGATGCCGCTCAGGTTCAGGGTGGCGCGTCGTTGTATCAGTCATCGCAGGAGGATCAGTTGCGTAACCGTGCGGGCCAGAGCGCGTACATGAATCGTCTTGCGCTTCTAATGGCGGGAAAGAGGGCTTAAGTCATGCCAGTGAACTCAAAAGGTCAGAAGTACACGATCAGTGACGATGGTAAGAATCGTCTGCACGTGTATGGCACTCCCGGCAAGAAGGGTGTTCGCTTCGCAAGCAAGGATTATCGCGTTGTGAAGATGGCCCGTCCAAAGGGTTACACGTATGACCCAACGAACACTCAGTACTACAAGACTTCTGAGAGCGATGGTGGGTTGACTTCGACTCGCACGTACCAGAATGGTCGCAAGGTCAGGTCGGCTGGGTCGGCTTGGAAGAAGTCTGGGTTGCCGGGAAGTGATTATCAGCAAGCGTTGAATACCTGGAACATCACGAACCAGCCAACGATCAACAAGCTCACGTTGAATAAAACTCGTGAGGGTCAGGCTCAAAATCGAGCGTATGGCACGATTGCCGGGTATTACGCTGGTCTTCAGGGGCAGACACAAGGGTTGATGGATCAGGTCGGCCAGGTCGGTCAAGCTACGGATGCTCAAGTGAAGTCGATTGGCGCTGACCGTAACGCTCAGATTCAGCAGGCGACCCCTCAGTACGGTGGGCCACTTGGCATGGTTGCGCAGCGTATGGCTGACACTGAGCAGCAGGCCGCGTTGAATCGTGGTGCGGGCGTGGACTCAGCGAACCGGACGTATGGTGTGCAGACTTCGGGCTCTCGACAAGCACTCCTTGGGCAACTTGGCGCGGGTCAAGCAGTCGCGGGCCAGGAACGCTTGTCACTCCTTAAGGGGCAGGGCAATCAAGCGTTGCAGTCCTACACGGACAAGATCAATGAGATTGAGGGTCAGAAGGGCGCGAAGGTCTTGGATACTGCGAGACAGCTCGGGTATGACCGTAAGGCTCTTGGCCTTAAGCAAGCGGCGGCGGATGCTGATGCAAAGAAGGCGGCTGCTGATTTGTACAGGGCACAGCACCCTCCGGCTCGTGGCGGTGGTGGCAGTCGTGGCGGTAAAGGCAAGGACAAAGCCGGCGACAAGGGTAAAAGCAATGCTGCTACGCCGACGCAGAATCGTGAGTTTTGGACAACTGTGAGTCGAGTAATGACGGCGGTTAAAGCCGGAGACTCTGGCCCCAACAAGAACCAGTACACCACGTACAGCGACTTGGTGCGAGGGTATGGAGAGCCTGTTGCTGCGGTTGTTCGGTCGCTTCTTGAGCGTAATATGCGGCTCACTCCGTATGCGGTCAATATCCTGCACCAAGACGGGTTTTCTCTTGGGAGTCGCTACCCAGCTCTTACAGGGAAAGAGAACGGCCCGTTTAGGACATTTCCGTGGGGCAAGACTAGGGCGTAATGGCTCGCATGTCCAGTGGTGGCGGAGGAACAGGTAAACCTGCCCCTCGGCGTAAGCCTGCCCAGAATCCGTTTGCGGTGTCGGTTGGTAGTCGTCTTGGCACTTTGGCTCGACCAGTTGCACCCGCGACTCCTGCAAGGCCACGGGTTTCAAGGCCCGCGCCGTTGCTTTATGACCGTGTTGGCCCTGGTGGTCGTTCAGTGGGGCCAAAGCCTGCCCGGTGGCAGGTTGCATCGCGTAACTCGGCGATGGCTCAGGCCGACCTCCGTGAAGCCAAGTCTCGCTTTGCTCAAGTTTACCGACCGACTGCCGTGGCTCAGTTCAGGGGTGCCCAGCGCGCTATAAGGCTTGACGATTACCGCAAGAGCCCCGTTGGACAGCTTGAGGCTCAGTTGCCGTTTGACATTTCCACAACGGACGGTCAAAGGAAGTTTTCTAAGTTGTTTCAGTCACGGCCTTTGCCAGCGGTCAAAGCTATTGTTGGGGCGGCTCAAACTTCGGCGGATTATCCGTTGTCGCAGTTGATCCTTAAGGAGAACTGGAAGCGACTCGTTAACGCTGGTGGTTATCGCAGTTTGGGAGATAGGTACACGCCGGAGCGCGGCGGTATCGCGGCTGGTTACACGGTGCAGCTTGATTCAGCAGACCCTGCCGGCTACGAGAACGCTGCGCAAGCGTTTCAGATGATGGCGGGCGTTAAAGATACGCCTGTCGGGAAGGGCGTTCAGAAGGCTGCAAATTGGGTTGTGAAGCAGTCTCCTTACGCGCAGAGCAGGACTGGAACGGGGCCACCGCTTATTGCAACTGCCGTGGGGCCAAATGCCAAGACGCTTGGCGGGTTTACTGAGAACGCTCTTGCTAATGCTTTGCGGTTTCCAGCTCAGAGCGTTGGGGCGACAGCAGAGACAGTTAGGCAAGTTGCGGGCAAGACTGGTGAGGGTGATTTTGGTGGTGCCGCAATGGTGTTGCCGAACATGGTTGGTGACAGCTACAAGCAGTTGGCTAAGAACCCTCGTGACTTTGCGTTTAACAGTCCTCTTGATGCGGGCTTGATGGTTGTTGCGCCGTTTGCTGCTGGTGGCCGGCTGCTTGGAGGTGCCATGCGAACGGTGCCGATCGACGCGGTGCGCAAGGCTGCCAGCACTAAGCGTGCACCGATTGAAGTGTCACCTGGCTTGTTTCAGCCACGGCATTACTCCAAGAACATCTTTGTAAAGGGAGCTCAAGTTCTTAGTGATGCTCCACGCAAGAACCCCGGCAAGCCTATGAGCAACCCTGGGCAAGTCCCAATTCGTGAAGGCAACCCGTTGTCTCGCCCGTTGGATCGCACAAGCCGTGAGCTTCGTAAGCTTGGTTCTGAGTACGGCGATGCCACTGAGGTTTTGAGGCGCGAGTCAATGCCAAGGGTGGCTGACGAGATCCGTCAGGCGGCACCGTTTGGGAAGTCTCCGAGGCGACGCCGCAAGGATCAGGTTGACGGCGAAGCGCCCAAGGATTCCGTTGAGGCGACTGTTGCTAAGGCTGAATCGTTTTCCCCGGATGACGTTGATTTTCTTTCGGATAGCCAGATTGCCCATGATTTTGAACAGCACAGCGAAAGCGTGGCTCAAGCAGTTGAGGGTGTTAAGACAAGCCCGAAGGGTGGCGCTACTGAGAAGGTTTGGAAGCCGGGTCGGTCAGTCAAGAAGGCCGTTGGCGACATTCTTGTTGAAGGAATCCAAGGAATCATTAGACCCTCGACTGAGGTGAAGCCGGGTCGGTTCCGTGAGGATTTGCGAAAGCGTCTTGATGTTCTTAAAGACGAGCAGGCCGGCCTTCGTGGTGCAGAGCTGCGCAAGTCAAAGGAGTTAAGTGATCCGCTGGAGCGAGTCTTGTCCCTTGGCGATCAGCGTTTGGCTGCTGTTGAGCGCGAGTTCTTTAGGGCGTCGGAAGACATTGGGCGTCGGGGCGTTGAGTTTGACAATGTGCTTGTTGAGCGTGGCGCGGGCCTTGAGCCGGAGCAGGCGCTTCGTCGTCGGCTTGCCCCGTATGCGCAGGCTCACATGGGCGCAGACTTTGATTCTGCCACGGGCACGTTGACTACCGGGGGTCGGACTCTTTCTCCTGAAGCGATTATAAAGCGGATGGTTGAGGATGGCCTTGACCCGAATGCCGTGTCGTACATCAACACTCGTGCTTGGACTGGTGGTAGCGCAAACTTCAGGGCAACGTTCAGGGTTGGTAGCCGTCCGTCTGTCGCTAGGGGCAAGTTCACTGGTTCAACTTTGAGGCGAGGCACTTACGAGTCTAAGTTTGAGAACATTGTGGAGCAGTTCGCCAAGCACTCGGGCATGGTTGAGGTTATTAAGCGTTATGACCAGATGATTCGTGAGTTTGGGTTGCGCAAGGAGGGTGCGTCTGGCCCTCAGAAGATGCAGGCGGAGGAGGCTAAGTCTCTTGCTCGCTCAATCAGTGTGAGCACTGCTGAGAACCCGGCGGTCGCGGCTAAGTACGGGAACATTGAGTGGGTTGCTGTCAGGGCGCACAGTGCCGTCCGTGGTGAGTCAATGGACAAGGCGATCGCTGAGTACCAAGGCACTGATGGGAAGGCTGTGAGCCCAGCGGAGTACGACAACCTTATGTCTGATTGGCAGCGGGATCTTTACGCGGAACCAAAGGGCAATGAGGCGTCGGTGTTGATGCCTAAACCTCTGGTTGACACGATTCGCGCTCAGGGCGCTCTTAAGTCAAATCTCGGTTGGTCGGTTGGTAATGCTTTCCGTCGTACCGTGCTGGCGCTTCACGCGACTTGGATTGCGGGCAACCAGATTGAAGCGTTTGGCGTGAGGCTTCCGGGTTCAGGTGTTCACCCTGGGCATTACCGGAATGCCAAAAAGATTCTTGCTAAAGCGAAGTCAATGGACGAGGAGCTTTACCGCGAGATTATGGCTCGAATAATGGGCGGTACTCAGGGTGGTTTGGCGCTTCGCACTACTCGCAAGACAGCACTTGGGGTTTGGGCTCATAGTGGTTCAACTGGCGCAAAGGTTGTCATGCCGCTGACCGCAGTTGTTGACTTGGCAAACCTTGTTACAACAAGTGTCTTCAAGGGCAACAAGACTATTGAGCAGCAGGGGCAGATTGCGGCGTTTGGTAAGTATGCTCAACGCGAAGCGCAGGAGCTGACTAACTCGTGGGGCAAGTCTCAGAAGTTGACTGCCGACGTTGTGAAGCAGCTTGTAGAGGGCTTCTACGATCCGGGCAAGATTGCTGAGGCGGCGCGTTACGTTGACTCCGTGCTTGGTAAGTACAGCAAGTTCAGTCCTGAGCTTCGCCAAGTTGTTTCGACTGCGACTCCCTTCTTGCCTTGGGCGCTTAATGCCGTCAGGTTCTTTGCGTGGACGCTACCTGTCAAGCACCCGGTTCAGGCGACTCTGGTTGTCTCAATGGAGCGTGCCCTTGCAGAACACTTTAAGGAGATGGCAAGCGCACATCCTGGTTCGTTGAGGCATGAGATTCCCGTTAATGGCGGGGTTCGCCAGCTCGCCCGCTACACCCCAGCAGGGTTGTTTATCGGGTCTGGCGATGATACGAATTACTTGCCGTCGATTGGCGATGTCACGACTGATACGCAAGGAATCTCTAACAAGCTTGCTGAGAATGCTGCTCGTCAGTTTCTTCCGCAATACATGAGCATCCTTGACGCGCTTAGAGGTCTTAACTGGAAGGGCAAGCCAGCCGTAGGTTCTGATGGCGCACCCGTTGATCGAGTTGCGTTTGCGTTGACAACAATGGTTAATGCTTGGGTTCCGTTTGTTTCTTTGGCGCAGCAGTACCGCGAGGGTGGCGGAATGCCGTATGACAATTCCAACGTGCTTTACCCGAAGGTTAAGCCGGGTACTCGCAAGGGCAACACTTTGGCGTCGTTCGGTGACAGGCAAAACCCATTTCGAGTAATTAAGACTGGTCAGACGGGTGGTAGTGGTTTCAACCTTGGTGGTTTCAGCGCTGGTGGCATGTCTACTGGCGGGTTCAAAGCAAGCGGAAACAACTGAGTCGCGTTGCCGTCACCCTATTCATTTTTCTATCCCTTGTTTCTGGAGCGTTAGCTAAACCTATGCCTACAACGTTGAGCGGTAAGACTTCTTGGTTCGGTGGCCCGAACGATTCTCAGAACACTGGCACTGCCCTTGGGTTGCCTGACACTGTGCGTGGCCTCGCGGTTTATAACCGTAAGACTTTGGGCGGGTATTGGCGTGTGCAGTGGCCGAATGGTCGAACGAGCGTGGAGCGCCAGGTTGATATTGGGCCCGCGCCGTGGACTCACAGGTCGATTGACTTTACGTCGGCTGCAATTAGAGCCAACGGGTACACGGAGCAGAACTTTCCAACGGATGCTCGGGCGACAATCACGTATCTTGGTAAGACGAAGCCGGCGAGTGTTCCAGCAGTTAGGTCTGGTGGTGGTGCAGCTCCGATGGCGTTCAGGCCGAGTCTTGGCAATTCCTTGTTGAAGTCTGAGCCGTATGTCGCGTTGATTAACGCTCGTATGAAAGCAACACCTTCTCAGGCGGCTTCTAAGGCTCCTTCTAGCCCCGCGCAGGGTAATGGGAGCATTAAGTACCAGTCGGGTACTCCGCGTCTTAAACACCCGTCTATTCAGGGCGCGTTGCGTGAC
>Ga0187844_10003478_pt1 | contig 10497 bp, 11 predicted proteins | sample SpaLakP09_SKY_50_FD_134517 | JGI IMG/M metagenome (GOLD analysis project Ga0187844, IMG submission 134517) | Oligotrophic lake water microbial communities from Sparkling Lake, Wisconsin, USA - SP09_SKY_50 | ecosystem: Environmental > Aquatic > Freshwater > Lake | place: USA: Sparkling Lake...
AAATTTCTTCACTTGGTTTCTGCAAATCGCAGTCGCCAATGGATGAGACACCTTCGTATTTTCTGGAGCTGATGATGGCATTCAAGATTTTGGTCACAAGTCAAAAAGGTGGTGTGGGTAAAAGCACGCTGTCAGCCAATTTGGTGGCTTTTTTGAGTCGAAGCATGAATTTGAGTGTGACCCTGATCGACTGGGACCCACATGGCTCATCCAGCACATGGCTAAACCAAGCCCCTGATGTCGGCGCTGTCATCAAACACATGGCTTTGCCAGTAGACCAAGGCGGCAACCGCCCGATTTTCGAAGCTCGTTTGCAAATGCGCCGTGCGGCCAGCGAATGCGATATTTTGGTTTGTGATTTAACTTGGTCGGACTCCTTGGCTGGCGAGTTGATGTTCGAGTTTGATATGGTGCTGGTTCCCACTTCGGTGTCTGAAATCGAACTGGCCGCGACTTCGGGATTTTTGAACCGCAACCGCTGGGTGTTTGACTCTGCCTCCGAGCGCCGCCCCATGTTGGTGGTGTGTCCTACCCGCGTGCTCAATGAGCAACTCAACTCCGATGTGTTCACCCGTCAACGCTTCCCCGTGAGTTTCATGCTGGCGCCGCCGATTTTGGAGTCGCAGTCTGCCCGCGACTTGTTCGAGCGCGGATACCTGATGGATGCACAAGATATTGGTGGCGAGTCTTTCCGTGAATTTGGTCAAGCGATTTGTGCGGCCCGTGAAATCCGCATGGCGCAATCGAGCCAGCCGCGCAAGCCCGCACCGGTCAAACTGACCGAACAAGACACCAGCCGTGCGCGTGTGCCCTTGGTGCCCGCCAAGCCCAGTGTGCTGGAAACCATTCCCAATGCTTCGCAGTACTCGGTGCTGGGTCGTTATCGCCAACGCAAGACGGCTGACGCGGACGAAGCCATCGTCAACTCACGCTCCTTATCGCAATTAGGTATTCCCGAATTTCTCAAACGTTTAGCACGCGGCAACGCGGCCAAACTCTGAAGCCACAAACCCCTAGCAAGCAGACCATGGCAGAAGAAAAATTTCTCGCATTCAAAGGTTTGAAGCAGTACGACCCGGGCATGGGTTGGGCGCAGGTGCACAACTTTGACAATGAGTCTATTGACCCGCCAGAACCTGCCCCTATAGACCAAGCGTCTAGCGAGGTCTTGCATGACCCCTTGCTCGGCGAGCTTTTTGAACAACTCAACCGTCCCGCGCAAGATGATTTGGCACAGAACTGGAAAGTCATCGCCGGCAGCGTGAGTTTGCTCAGCCAGCGCATGAACCAGCAACGCGAGTTGCGCAAACGTTTGTCCACGATCGATGTGGAGCTCGATGCGCTGCGCAACACGATTTTGAAAGACTTGCAAGAAATCCAACGCTCGGCGGACCAACAGCTGTCATTGGCTCGTTTACGCGCTGAGGTATCCTCTTTGGCACAGGCCAGATTGGCTTCACGTTTGCGCAATTCGCCACCCTGAGGACATAAGCACGGGTGGCGTCCAAGGAGATACCGACCCATGCTTGATCTTTCCGCAGTACTTCAGCGCCTTCAATCTGTTCGCGTCGCTTTTCCGGTTCGATACACCACTTTTTTCATCAGCTTAGGCGGCTTGTGTCTGTGCCTATTGGTTTGGCTCGCTGGCGGGCAACTGAGTGGGTGGTTGCTGTTGTTTGCCCTGCTCAGCGCCATAGGTGTGCACGATTTGCTGCAATCCCACCATGCCGTCTTACGCAACTACCCTATTTTGGGTCACTTGCGTTTTTTGCTGGAATTCATTCGGCCTGAAATTCGCCAATATTTCATCGAAAGCGAAAACGAGGCTGCACCTTTTTCACGCGCTCAACGCACACTGGTTTACTCCCGCGCCAAAGGCCAATCCGACAAGCGCCCTTTTGGTACGCAACTCAATGTCTCGGAAGAAGGCTTTGAATGGCTGACCCACTCGATGGCACCCACACACATTGCCAGCCCTGACTTTCGGGTGCAAGTGGGTGGCAAACACTGCAGCCAGACCTACGCCTTGAGCTTGTTCAATGTCTCAGCCATGAGCTTTGGTGCCTTGAGTGCCAATGCCATCATGGCCTTGAACCAAGGTGCACACATGGGCGGCTTCGCCCATGACACGGGTGAGGGTTCAATCTCACGCTACCACCGCATTTATGGTGGCGACTTGATTTGGGAAATTGGCTCGGGTTACTTCGGTTGCCGCGACGAGCAAGGCCGTTTTGACCCCGAGGGCTTTGCCCGCCAAGCCTGCGAGGCGCAGGTGAAGATGATTGAAATCAAGCTCAGCCAAGGCGCCAAACCGGGGCATGGTGGCGTGCTGCCAGCGGCCAAAATGACGCCCGAAATTGCCGAGGCGCGCGGTGTGAGCGTCGACCAGGACTGCGTCTCGCCAGCCTCGCACAGCGCTTTTTCTTCGCCCACCGAGTTGCTGGCTTTTGTACAGCAACTGCGCACCTTAAGCGGCGGCAAACCCACAGGTTTTAAGCTGTGTGTCGGTCACCCTTGGGAATGGTTCGCCATCGTCAAAGCCATGCTCGAGACCGGCATCACACCTGACTTCATCGTGGTCGATGGTTCAGAAGGCGGCACGGGAGCAGCTCCTTTGGAGTTTTCCGACCACATGGGTATGCCCATGCTGGAGGGCTTGCACTTGGTGCACAACACTTTGCGCGGGGTGAACCTGCGCTCTGAAATTCGACTGGGTGCGAGCGGCAAAATCATCAGCAGCTTTGACATGGTGAGGGTCTTGGCATTGGGTGCCGACTGGTGTAACAGTGCCAGGGGGTTTATGTTTGCCTTGGGTTGCATACAAGCGCAAACCTGCCATACCGGCAACTGCCCCACGGGCGTCACAACCCAAGACCCGCAACGGCAAATGGCCTTGGTAGTACCCAGCAAAGCGCAGCGGGTGAAAAACTTTCACCACCAGACCTTAGAGTCATTGCGAGAGTTGCTGCAAGCTGCGGGTTTACAAACACCACAACAACTGCAGGCAAAGCACATCATGCGCCGCCTCAGCGCACACCAAACCTGTTCGCTACAAGATTTGTACCCCAGCCTGGCACAGGGGTGTTTATTGCAAGAAGACAGCGGTGAGCTGCCCGCACCATTTAAAGAATTTTGGCCCTTGGCCAGCGCCCAGCATTTCCAGCTTGAGGCCCCAAGCGAACAAGCGACAGCTTAGTTATCGGTATTGGCGCGGGGAAAGACTACACGGTCTTCTTTGGGTTGTGCGCGTGGGGGTATGGCCGGTGCCTGCGCGGCAGCTGCAGCTCTTTCCGCAGCAGCTTTGGTTTCAATCGCTTTGGCGCGGGCTTCGGCCGCTTTGGCGTCGGCCTTGGCTTTGGCTTCGGCTGCTTTGGCGTCTTCAGCGGCCTTGGCTTCAGCCGCCGCCTTGGCCTGCGCTTTGGCTTCTGCTGCCCGTGCTTCAGCCAACTTGGCTTGCGCGGCTTTTAGCTCTGCGGCCTTGGTTTGTGAGGTTTTAACCTCTGGTGCAGGGGCCATGCTCAAAGGGGGGTTACGAGCTGCCGCAACGGCTGCTTTTTCAGCCGCTTTTTCACGCTCGTAAGCGGCTTTGGTTGCCACTTGGTTGGCCGCCAAAGCGGTTTCCAAATCTTTTTTCAGCTTTTGAATTTCGGTAATCACCGCTTGGTTATTTTGTACAGGCGCGGGCGCGGTTGCTTTGGCCGACAAGGCCTGCATTTTGGCTTCTACCGCTTGTATGCTTTTTTGTAAATTCTGCAATTTCGCGTCTAGGCTTTTTTCGCTTTGACCATTGACCTGACCGGCAATTTGCTCGGGCATTTTGTTGAACAACTTGTTCAAGTCTTCCATTTTGGTTTCAAACTTGCCATCCAGCTTGACTTGCCGCTCTTCCATGCCGATGAGTTTTTCGGCAGTGTCTCCCAAGCCATTGGTTGCGTCGCCAAACGCGGAGATGGTGGCGTCGAGTTCAACGACGCGCTTGCCCACGGCCAAGGACAGGGCATCGAGTTGGCGAATGTTTTGTTGCAAGCGGGTTGAAATAGCAAAAAAAGTACCCACAGCGATCAACAAGAAACTGAGCAAGCCAATCAACATGACACGCGAATGCAGCACATTGCGCTTGCCCATGTCGTCGACTCGGATCATCACATTGCGCATTTCTTCACTGATATTGGCAGCTACTTCGGCAGAACGGGTGGAAACCTCAGCTGAACTGAGCACCACGCCGGTCAGGTCTTCGAGTTGGCGCGAAACTTCGCTGCCATCTAAAGCATTCGATTGCAAATTGTCGATACCTGTAGCCAACCCATCCTGCGCAGCAGCAGGCGGTTCGGCCAAAAACGCGCCAGCTTCGCCCGTATTTGCGTTTTCCTGATCTTGCGCCATGGCTACTGTCCTTATCGGTATTTTCGGGTCGTCAAATGATCGAGCCGGTCGTTTATTTCAAGGATTTGTCCTTGCAAATGCTCAATCCTTGGCTTGATCTGCTCTTCCCAAGTATCGGATTGGGTTAGCCCAACTTGAGTCAAATGGGCTAAATGGGGCTGTGAAGCCTTGATGGATGACAGGTCGCCGGGGGTCAAAGAGCCATTGCTCACAACCAAGGCCAAGCTCGCCGCGGCCGCTGGGCCAGGGGTTGTTGGGGTTGGGGTTGGGTCTTCGGCCGAACCTAAAGTTGCTTGTGCGGTTGCTTGGGCCTGTTGTTCGGCCAGTTCGGGGTCGTGCAATTCGCCTGTTCCGGCGGCCGCCAAACTGGCGGGGTCTGAAAGACCGTAGCTGCTTTGAGGCTCGACAAACTCTGCGTCCAGCGGCTCAGGCTCGCGCATGGGCTCTGTTTCGGGCTCGGGCTCGTCGGGGAATTCGTTGGTGCTAGCAACAGATGGAATGACCGTGTCAGGCGAGGCGCTGCTGCGCTCGAACACATGTTCGGCACTGAGAGATTTGGCCACGTGTTTTTCATTCACCACGGGCAAAGGTTTATCGTTAAAAATATCTTCACTGCTCATACATCATTCTCCGCAGTAGAAGTCGACCGCAAAACGGACAACTTGAAAAGTCCTAACTGACATCAGTCCTGAAACTGGGCTTTCAAAGATTTCGAGGTTCGCAACCACGCCTTGGCCATGGCAGGGTTTTGCCGCATTTGGGTCTCCGCCATCGCTTTGTCAGCATAAGGGCCGGTCAAAACAATGTAAAAAGATTTTGCCCCTTTACGCTGACTGAACAACACTTGGGCTGATTTAAACAAACTGGAATTGGCTTGAAATGACTTGGCCTCGGCCAAACTGTCAAAAGCGCCATGCTGCAAAACCCAAGAATCGGTGTCTAATTTGGCGACCCAACTCACATCGTCAGGAGACACGGATTTTTCTGCCGCTGTCTCTACAGGTTTTTTTGTAGCCGGTGTAGGCGCTGGGGGCAATACAGGCGCCACCTCAGCAGGTGCTGCGGGCGCAACAGCCGCCGGGACAGGGCTGGACGCCACGCTTGAACTGAGCACTTCTTCTTTTTCACTCACCACGATATCGGGCGATTTTGGTGGCAGTGTGTTGCTAGAAGACATGGAAACCGAGGCAACTGGCACTGAAGGGGGTGTTGGCTTGGTCTGCGCTTGCGGTTTTTTTCCCTCTAAATAGTCTTGCAAGGAGGCAGCCTCTTCAACAATGATGTCTTGGTATAAAAACCCAAATGTCGCCAAGCTGCCTAAAAGCGCCACCAACAAAATGGCGGCAATTTTCGTGCTGCGCCTTGAAGTTGCTGCGTTATCAGCCCATTCTTTGGCCAACTCCTCACCACTGAGGCTGGTTCCCATGGGCACTTCTTCGCCCATCACCGGCTCCATCGGGTCGTCGTGCTCGGACAAAGCCTCATCGTTGTCGGGTGTGGCTGTCGATTTGCTTGGCGCAAAGACTGTTGGCGGCTCCAAGGGCGGCAAAGGCGCTGGCGGCAGGGTGAATTTTTTGTCTGGGCTTGGCATGGGTGGTGCGGCACGCGTACTTGTCGCTGCCGCCTCATCTCGGGTTTCTATGCGTTGCAGCTTGGGCGGGGTGGGGTTTTCCGACTCCAACACCCATTGCAACAGGTTTTTACCAAAGGTGGCCAGCTTTTTTTCATAGGCAGCTTGGTTGTTCACCAACAAAATCAAATTGATGTTGCTGGCAGGAAAGCCATTGACCAAACGCGCCAATAACTGCAACTCAAACTCCTGTATGGCTTGGGTGTCGGGAAAGATCATGAAGCGCTTAGGAGCGGCCTTGTTGCCCTTGTCTACCGCTTGGTCGACGGTGAGTTCGGAGAGTATTTCGTTGAAGCGGTCTACCAGCTTTTCCGAGTCAGCCGAGGTCCACAACTCCACATGCTGCTCGCCCTGCTCTTTGAGATGTTGAAAGATGCGCCTGCCGTAATAGGTGAGCGCCACCTCGTCGTCGCCCAAAATGGCTAAATTCAGCCGCCCTTCTCTTAATGACTTGAGCAAAATCTCAAACCGCAGTTTGTCTGCCGGGCTTTGGTAAAAATCACTCATGGTCGATTTGTTTTCTGGGGCTCATTATTGAAAGAGAAAACCATTTTCGTCATAGCGCATATTGTCAGGGATACGCAAAGTCGGCTTGATCACGCCCTCACCCGCTGCATAAGACTGGTTCAGGCTAAACACATAAGCGATCACTTGGGCCACCGCATGGTAGAGCGCCTCATGGATGGGTTCATCAAGTTTGGTGGTGAAGTACAAGGCTCTGGCCAACTCGGGGGCTTCGAAGATATACACCCCCTCCTCCTTGGCCAATTCGCGAATGCGCTTGGCCAATTCATCCGTGCCCTTGGCAATCAAAGTAGGCGCACCATCGGAGTTGGGGTCATAACTTAACGCGACTGCAAAATGCTGCGGGTTGGTGATGACCACATCGGCATCCTTGACCTTGGACATCATGCGGTTGTTAGCCATCTCTCGCTGAAGCCTGCGAATGGTGGCCTTGACCTCGGGGCGACCTTCTGAGTTTTTCATCTCATCTTTGACCTCTTGGCGGGTCATCTTGAGTTTTTTATTCACTTGGTACTGCTGCAAGGGAACATCTATCAAAGCAATAAGTACCAAACCCATGCTCATCCAAAAACATGCATCCAAAATCATGGTGCCTGCGTGCTTGACGGCCGTTCCCAAATCCAAGCGGTTGAGCGTCACCAAATCTTCGATGTTGTTGGAGACCGAGATCCACAAAATCAAACTGATGAGGCCACACTTCAAAATCGACTTGCCCAGCTCAATCAAGGCTTTGACACCAAGCATGCGACTGAATCCCGACAGGGGGTTGAGCTTGCTGAATTTAGGGGCCAGCATGCCTAAAGAAAACACCAAGCCACCGCTGAGAACGGTAGAGAGGGCGGCCACCACCGCCAACAAAATCATCACCGGCAATATCAAGCTATAGCCATCAATCACCGATTGAAAAAAGATGGCGGGCAGCAACTCGGCTTTGTCCATCACCTTTCGGTCAAACTGCAACTGCGAGGTGAACAAAGCAGCCAGTCGGTTAAATAAATAACCACCCGCCAGGCTGAAAAACAGGGTGGCCGTGACCAAAAGCGCAGCTGTCGACAATTCAACCGAGCGGGCGATTTGCCCTTCTTCACGCGCCTTTCTCATCCGCTGCGCGGTAGGTTCTTCTGTGCGTTCTGCGGAGTCGTCAGCCATGCCGTCAACCTCCCGTCAATAAGCTGCGCATTTGGCTGAAGGTTTGCACCCACAGCCAAGTGATGCGTTGGATCACGCTGGGAATAGACAACCACAGCACCACAAAACCCGCGATCAGCAAAGCCGGCAAGCCCACCGAGAAAATACTCAAACTAGGCGCTGAGCGGGTGATAAAGCCCACACCAATATTGACAAACAACAAGGTGATGACCACCGGCAAAGAAATCAGAAGGGCGGCTACAAACATCATCGCCCCCCAAGCGGTGACCTTGCCCAGCAAGTCTTGAGTCAACAAGTTCTTGCCAATCGGAAACAAGGTGAAAGACTCCAGCAGCAAACTGAAAACAATCAAGTGCCCGCCAATGGACAAAAACACCAAGGTGCCAAGAATGGTGAAAAACTGTGAAATGACGGGAACGTTACCAAACGAGGGGTCAATCATGTTGGCCATAGACAAGCCCATGGAACCCGACACCGCTTGACCCGCAACCACAATGCTGGCGCTGGCGAGTTGCATGATCAAGGCCATGACCAAACCCACAAACAACTGATTCACAATCTCTTTGAGGCCCTCTGCCGTGGCGGGGTCAATGCGTGGGATGTCCATGTGCAAAGATAAAAACACGGCAAGCACAATAGAGATAGATAAGCGTATGCGAAGGCTGACAGCGCGAATCGAAAAAATAGAAGCGAAAGCCAAAAAAGCCGAGATGCGCAGCATGGGCCAGACCAAGCCATAAAACTTGTCCAGCAAATTGAGCATCTCTATATTCATCAGCGCTTAGCCAAACAAACCAGGTATGCGACCGTACAAAATTTTGGTGTAGTCAACCAAGCTGTTAATCATCCAGCCGCCAAAGATGGCCGCTGTCAGTCCCAGCGCCACCAACTTGGGGATAAAGCTCAAGGTTTGCTCGTTGATAGAGGTGGCAGCTTGAAAAATACCGATGATCAAACCCACAATCAACGCCACCAACAACATGGGCGCAGAAATCAGTATCGTCATCCATAAAGCTTGTCGCCCTAAATCGATCACCGTGGCTGTATCCATTGTTGCCTCACTTATAAATAAAACTTGCCGCGAGCGAGCCCATTACCAGGGTCCAGCCGTCCACCAGCACAAACAACATCAACTTGAATGGCATAGAAATGATCATGGGTGAAAGCATCATCATGCCCATGGACATCAACACGCTGGCCACAATCAAGTCGATCACCACAAACGGGATGTAAATCATGAAGCCAATCATGAAGGCGCTTTTAAGCTCCGAGGTCATGAAGGCGGGCACCAGCGTTGTGAATGGCACATCGGCCGCGCTGGCAATTTCTTTTTTCTGGCCAATTTGCATGAACATGGCAATATCGTCTTCACGGGTTTGCAGCATCATGAAATTGCGCACCGGCACCTCGGCCACCGCCAAAGCTTTGTCGAAAGCTAAAGCGCCATTCATATAAGGCGCCACCGCATTGGTGTACACCTCGTCAAACACCGGCGACATGATGAACAGGGTTAAAAACAAAGCCAATCCCACCAACACAGTGTTGGGCGGCGTTTGTCCTGTGCCCAGCGCTTGGCGCAGAATGGACAAGACGATGATGATGCGCACAAACGAGGTCATCATCAACAACAAAGACGGCAGCACGGTAAGCACCGTCATCAAGCCAAGCAGTTGCAGCGTCATGCTGTACTGCTGACCGGCTTTGCCGCTGTTGACAGTCACCAAGGGCAAGCCTTGGGCCAAAGCCAGATCGGGTAGAACCAAGACCAGCAGCATCAGTGCAAAGCACCACCATGCATGTTTAGTGCGCATCAGAAACACCTTGCTCAGAGGGGGGTGAGGAATCTGCAGGCCACGCATGCAGCTTTTGAATATCGTTGGGGCTGACCGACAACAACAATCTTTGAGAATCGACCTGTACCAATAAAAGTTTGTGCCGCAAGCCCATGGGATAGGCCTCTAAAATTTGAATACGGCGTTTACCAACAGGGAGAAGAAAGCCCTTGTTGCGACGCGACAGCCACCAAAGGACCGCCGCCAACAGCAACAAGACGAATGTCATACTGAGAGAATACTGAACCCAGTCTTGGTTTGGCATGATGACCCATTATCTACTGTAGAAGCTTCAATTCATGAAAAATCTAACGCACTCCCACAAATTCCTTGTCTGCCTTAGCCTCACTGTCATGTCGCTGTGCGCCAATGCGGCCGACTGGGTCTCGTTGGGCTTGGTCGACCTCGGCACCTACGGTATTGACCGAGCATCTATCGAGAAAGATGGCGCTGTGCGCCGGGTTTGGACCATGCTGGACTACCGCGAGCCGCAAAAAACAAGCCAAGGTAAGACTTACCTCTCCAGCCGCGCATTGATGGAAATGGATTGCGTCAAAAAACAAGTTCGCACCCGCTCCATCGCTTTGTACAGCGGCCACCACCTCGCAGGTGACTCACTCACCAGCGAGGGTGTTTTTGACGCATGGCAAGCGCTTGCGCCCAACTCGCCCGTATTCACCATGTTCAAGGTGGTGTGTGAACACTAAAGTCTCAGTCCATTTACCCTGGGCCAGTTGGATTCGGGATCTGGTCCATGCCGGTGGGACCGGCGGCATCCATTGGCATGTGCATGCACTGCGCTCCTTGAACCGCTGGCTCACCACCCGAGAGCATATTGCCCAATTTTTGGCGGGCATCAAGCCCACGCAAACCCATTTGTTACTGATAGGCCCCAGCGCCGGTTGGATGTTGCCCACCCCATGGCTCACCCGCTTCAAACAAATTGATGTGTATGACATCGATCCCTTGGTGCCACTG
>Ga0187844_10003479_pt1 | contig 10496 bp, 11 predicted proteins | sample SpaLakP09_SKY_50_FD_134517 | JGI IMG/M metagenome (GOLD analysis project Ga0187844, IMG submission 134517) | Oligotrophic lake water microbial communities from Sparkling Lake, Wisconsin, USA - SP09_SKY_50 | ecosystem: Environmental > Aquatic > Freshwater > Lake | place: USA: Sparkling Lake...
GCCTCCGAAGATGCGCGCGCCAAGCAGTCGCTGCTGGCTGCGGGCACCTCCTTCATGTACCAGGACGCGCCCGAGTTCGAGCGTTTCGTGCAGACGGATGCCAAGGCCATGGCGGCATTGGTACAACGCATCGGCCGCGTCGAGTAAAGCCGCGTAGCTGCACCGCGCACTGTGACCGGCCCGCCACGCGGGCCGGTTTCTTTTGAGGCGCGCGCAGCACAGGGGCTGGCCATGCGGTAAGCTGTTTCCCACTGAACCCTGCAGGAGCGGCTGAATGAGCAAGAACTCAGATCCCACAGGCTTCGGCCAGTTCGTGCCGGGCTTCGACTTCCTGCAAAAACTCGCCCAGGGCAGTAACACGCCCATGGCCGGCTGGGTGGCCCCCACCCTGGACGCCGAGGCGCTGGACAAGCGCATCACCGAACTCAAGGCCGTGCAGTTCTGGCTGGACCAGAACGCCGCCGCGCTCAAGGCCACCATCCAGGCGCTGGAAGTGCAGAAGATGACCCTGGCCACGCTCAAGAGCATGAACGTGCCCATGCCTGGCGCCGGCATGGCCTGGCCCGCGCCGGGTGCGGCTCCTGCGGCCCAGCCCGCGGCTGCACAGGCGCCCAAGGCAGCGCCCGCCGCCAAGACAGCCACCGCCTCGCCCGGCGCAGCCACTATGGTCGACCCCATGCAGTACTGGGGCGCGCTGACGCAGCAGTTCCAGCAGATCGCCGGCCAGGCCATGAAGGACGCGGCCGAGCGCAGTGCGGCGGCTGCGGCAGCTGCGCCCAAGCCCGCCGCCAAGGCCGCAAAGAAAACCGCCCCGCGCAAGCCCAAGCCTGTTTGAGATCCCGATGAAGAACTTTCCCCTGGCCCACGCCACCCATCCGCAATGGCGCATGGCTGCTGCGCTGGTGCTGGCGCAGCTGCGCGCGCAGCTGGCCCTGCCCGGCGCTGCGCAAAGCCCCACGCTGGCCCTGCTCTACATCACCGACCACTACGCCGCCGAGGCCGAGGCCATCCTCGCCCATCTGAGCGGCGAGCTGCCCGAGGTCACCGACTGGGCCGGCACGGTGGGCGTGGGCATAGCCGCCACCAACGTCGAATACTTCGACGAGCCGGCCCTAGCCGTGATGCTGTGTGATCTGCCCAGCGACCAGTACCGCGTCTTCTCCGGCGTGGCGCCCCTGGGCCTGGGCTTCCAGGCGCACACCGCGCTGGTGCACGCCGACGGCCATACACCCGAACTCTCCGAGCTCATCGACGAAATGGCCGCGCGCACCGACAGCGGCTACCTCTTCGGTGGCCTGGCTGCCAGCCGCAGCGAGAGCGTGCAGTTCGCGCTTGGCGGGGACGGTTTCATCCGCGGCCAGGGCCGCTCCACCGGCGTCTTCCACGGCGGCCTGAGCGGCGTGGCCTTCGGCGAGGGCGTGCAGCTGGTCTCGCGCGTCACCCAGGGCTGCTGCCCGGTGGCCGGCAGCCACACCATCACCGAAGCCGAGCGCAACGTGGTCTACCAGCTCGACGGCGAGCCCGCACTGCAGGTGCTGCTGCGCGAACTGGATGTCACGCTGGACGAACCCGAGCAAGCCATCAACACCGTGCGCGCCACGCTGGCCGGCCTGGTGCATGCGCAGGACGTGGCGGCCGATGGCCGCGCCATCAGCCGCACCGGCAACTTCGGCAGCGACGTGCGCGTGCGTCACATCGTCGGGCTGGACCCGCAGCGCGGCGGCGTGGCCCTGGCCGAGCTGGTGGACGAGGGCATGCAACTGGCCTTCTGCCAGCGCAACGTGCAGGCCGCGCGCGCCGACCTCATGCGCATCTGCGCCGAGATCCGCGAGGAACTGGAACCCGAGGAACTGCCGCTCACCGCGGGCGGCCTGGAGGCCGAGCCCCCGGCGCCGAAGCGCATGGTGGGCGCCGTCTACGTGAGTTGCTCCGGCCGCGGCGGCCCGCACTTCGGCGGCCCCAGCGCCGAGCTGCAGATCTTGCGCCACGCGCTGGGCGACGTGCCGCTGATCGGCTTCTTCGCCTGCGGCGAGATCGCGCGTCATCACGTGTATGGCTACACCGGTGTGCTGACGGTCTTCACGGCCTAGGGCCTGTTCACACTCATTTCTCAAGTGCGAACAGGCCCTGGGCGGGCGCCTCATTCCTGCGACCGGGTCTTCAGCAAGTCCTTGCGGCACAGCGGCCCGTCCACCGGGTTCTCCAGGCTGTGCGCGATGGCCGTCACCAGCGCGTGCGCCTGCTCGGCGCTGAAGTGTTCCAGCAGCGGGCGTGCCACCGCCGACGGCAGCCGCACCACGGCCGAGCTGCCATCGTTGCGCGTGATGCTCAGGCTGGCCACCTGGTGGCTGCCCCAGTCGGGCCGCGCCTCGGCGCGTTGCATCTGCTCCTGCATCAGTGCCTCGTAGTCGGCCTCCAGCGCTTCCAGGGTGTCGTCGTCGGGCTCGGTGCTCAGCTCGACCACCCAGCCTTCCATCCTGTCCTTGTGCGTGCTGCATGCCAGCGCACGCACCACCAGCCCCTGCACGAAACGATCGCGCAGCTCGGTCTCGAAAAACACATAGCCGGTGGCCATGGCGGGCGTGGGGGCCTACTTGTCCTTGAGCTTCATGATGCCCAGGGCGTTCATCACCATCTTCTCGAACAGCGGCTCCGAGGTGCCGGCCTTCATCTTGCGCATGAAGTATTTCTCGAAGGCGATCTTGGCCAGGTGCACCCATTTGCCCTGCGAGAACCAGTTCACGTTGCGCGGCGGAATCTGCGGCAGCGCCACGAAACAGGCGCCGGTGTCGCCGAAGTCGGCCAGGCACACGGCGTTCCAGGTGGCCTTGGTGGCAGGCGTCTTGCCGTCGAGTTCGTCGCGGATGTTGTGCGCCGTGGCCGTCACCATGGACTCGATCATGTAGCCCGTCTTGGGCGCGCCCGTGGGTACCGGCGTGGCCTCCACCGGCGGAATGGCCACGCACACGCCGACGGCGTAGATGTTCTTGAACTTGGGGTTGCGCTGCTGCGGGTCGATCAGGATGAAACCGCGCGGGTTGGTCAGCCCCTCGATGCCGAACACCGCGTCGATGCCCTTGAAGGCCGGCAGCATCATGGAGAACTTGAAGTCCAGCACATGCTCCTTCTTGGGCGTGCCGTCCTCATTGTGTTCGGTCACGTACATCTTGCCGGCTTCGACCTTGGTGGTCTTGGCATTGCAGATCCACTTGATGTGGCGGTCGCGCATGACCGATTCGAGCAGGCCCTTGGAGTCGCCCACCCCGCCCAGGCCCAGGTGGCCGATGTAGGGCTCGGCCGTCACGAAGGTCATGGGCACCTTGTCGCGGATCTTGCGCCGGCGCAGGTCGGTGTCCATGATCATGGCGTATTCGTAGGCCGGGCCGTAGCAGGAAGCGCCTTGCACCGCGCCCACCACCACGTGGCCCGGGTTCTTGACGAAGGCCTGCCACTGCTTCTCCGCCTCCACCGCGTGGTCCACATGGCAGATCGACTGCGTGTGGCCCTGGGGGCCCAGGCCTTCCACTTCCTCGAACGCCAGCCGGGGGCCGGTGGCGATCACCAGGTAGTCGTAGTCCACCGTGCGGCCGTCGTCCAGCTCGATCTGGTTCTTCTCGGGGTGCAGGCGTTTGGCGCCCACGCCGATGAAGTCGATCTTCTTCTTCGCCAGCACCGGCGCGATGTCCATCTCGATGTCGTCGCGCTTGCGCCAGTCCACCGCCACCCAGGGGTTGGAGGGCACGAAGTGGAACTTCGGGTTGTTCGATATGACGGTGATCTTGTCTTGCGCGCGCGCCAGCGCACGCATCTCATAGGCCATCGGCATGCCGCCGATGCCTGCGCCGAGTATCACGATATGGGCCATGGTCCGGTCTCCTGGTGTGTGCCGCGCCTGCCATCGGGTGCGACTGTTCAGGAGTTATAGCCCCGGGGGTATGTCTCAGGTTGATCCATATCAATCCTGACGCAAGGAAAGTCAGCGCCGCAGTGCAGCAAACGCCTCGAATTCCCAGCTCCGCATGGCCAGCAGCAGGGTGTAACCCTCGCGGTCCTTCTCGGGCAGTTTCTGGTCGGCCTGGTGCTGCTGCGCAAAGTCCTGCGCCACGCGCTGCAGGCGTTCCATGAACGACGGCGCCAGGCTGCGCGCGATGCTGCCGTGCACCAGCAACAGGCCTTCGCCGTGGCCGTCGAAGCCGCCGCTGTAATAGTCCAGCAGCGCGTGCTCGCGGAAGTAGTCCATCACCGCGCCATGCGGGCGCCAGCGGAAGGTCTTGGCCAGTTTCAGGCGGTAGCGGTTGAGCGGCCGCAGCTCGATGATGCCGATGCGGTCCAGCTGCGCCAGGTACTTCACGCACTCGGCCTCGCTCAGGCGGTAGCTCGCCACCATCTGTTCCAGCGTCCACTGGCTCAGCACGCAGATGGCCACCAGCAGCAGCTTCTTGTCGGCCACCACGGCCTTCTCCTGCGCCTGCGTCAGCTCGGCCAGCAGGGGCTGGGCGTCGGCCACCCGGCGCGCCAGTTCGGCAAAGTCCAGCTTCAATGCGCGGCAGATCGCGTCGATGCGCGACAGCGGCATGTCACCCTTGGCCAGCATGCGCTTGACGCTGCTCTCCGCCATGCCCAGCTTCTTCGCCAGATCGGCATAGGTCAGGTGGGCGGCCTTGAGTTCCTTCTTCAGGACCAGGACGAGGTCGGCGGTGGTGCTCATGGGGAGTGTCTCCTGGGTATCGATTATCGATACTCCCGGTAGACAAAAGCGCAGAAGTCGCTTGAAATGGCCCCGCTGGCGATGCGCGCACCCCACAGTGCGGCCATCGTCATTCCCGGAGTCCTTCATGTTTCCATCGTCCTCCCGCGCTGAAGCTGTTCTGCTGGGCGTCGTGTCGCTGCTGGCATTGCTGGCCGTCTTCGCACCACCCTTGGCGCAAGCCCCGCACTTTCATGACTTTGCCGACCAGCGCAGCTGGCTGGGCCTGCCCTGTGCGCTCGACGTGCTGAGCAATCTGCCCTTCGCGCTCTTCGGCTTGTGGGGCTTGCACGTGCTGCGTCGCGTGCCAGCCGCTGCACTGGACGGCACGCAGCGCCGCTTGACCGCGCTCTTCTTCGTGGGCCTGCTGCTGACGACGCTGGGTTCTTCCTGGTACCACTGGCAGCCCGACGACGCCGGCCTCGCCGTGGACCGTCTGGGCATGGTGTTTGCCTTTGCCGGCCTGCTGGGCCTGGGTGCCGCGAGCTGCATCAGCGCACGTGCCGGCGCCGCGCTGGCCTGGGCCATCCTGCTGCTCGGGCCCCTGAGCGTGGGGGTCTGGGCGGCCAGCGGCAACCTGCTGCCCTGGGTGCTGCTGCAGGGCAGTGGCATGGTGCTGCTGCTGGTGTTGGCCGTCATGCCACCCTTGCCCGGTGCGCTGGCCGTGCGCTGGGGCGCCGTCATCGCCATCTATGGCGTGGCCAAGGCGCTGGAACAGTACGACACGGCGGTATTCGCCGCCACGGGCCAGCTGGTTTCCGGCCATAGCCTCAAGCATCTGGTGGCCGCGTTCGCCGCATGGCCTGTCATCAGCGCATTGCGTGCCCTCGGGCAGAATGCCCATCAGGTTTAAGAACAATTCAAGAGGAGCACGCCTTGCGCGATTTTGACAAGACCTGGCCGGCCGAGCCGCAAGCCGCAGCTGCCGATGCCCACCCCAACCAGTTCGCCCTGCTGCGCCAGCGCCGCTTCGCGCCCTTCTTCTGGACGCAGTTCAGCGGCGCCGCCAACGACAACCTCTTCAAGTTCGCCTTCACCGTCATGGTGACTTACCAGCTGCAGGTCAGCTGGCTGCCACCGGCCATGGCGGGCCTGGTGATCGGCGCGCTCTTCATCCTGCCCTTCCTGCTGTTTTCCGCCACCAGCGGGCAGCTGACCGACAAGTTCGAGAAGACGGCCATGATCCGCTTCGTCAAGAACCTGGAAATCGTGATCATGCTGGTGGCCGGCTGGGGTTTCATCATGGCCAATGTGCCGGCGCTGCTGCTGTGCACCTTCATGATGGGCCTGCACTCCACGCTCTTCGGCCCGGTCAAGTTCGCCTACCTGCCGCAGGTGCTGAGCGAGCGCGAACTCACGGGCGGCAACGGCATGGTGGAGATGGGCACCTTCGTGGCCATCCTGCTGGGCAATGTGGTGGGCGGCCTGATCGTCGCCATGCCCGAGGTGGGCCACCAGAACGTGGCCTTCGCCTGCGTGGCCCTGGCCGTGGTGGGGCGGGCCGCGGCGGCGCGCATCCCCGCGGCGCCGGCCACCGACCCCGGCCTCAAGATCAACTGGAACCCGGTGTCCGAGACCTGGCGCAACCTCAAGCTCGCGTACGGCAACATCGTGGTCTACCGCTCGCTGCTGGGCATCAGCTGGATGTGGTTCTTCGGCGCGGTCTTCCTGAGCCAGTTCCCCAGCTTCGCCAAGGAGGTGCTGCACGGCGACGCGCACGTGGCCTCGGCCCTGCTGGTGGTGTTCTCGGTGGGCATCGGCATCGGCTCGCTCATGTGTGAAATGCTCAGCCGCCGCCACGTGGAAATCGGTCTGGTGCCCCTGGGTGCCATCGGCATGACGGTCTTCGCCATCGACCTGTACTTTGCGTCCCGCGGCCTTCCCGCGTCGGAGGTGATGGGCCTGGGCGCCTTCCTGGCGCAGCCCGCCCACTGGCGCGTCATGGCCGACTTGTTGCTGCTCAGCCTGTTCGCCGGCCTCTACAGCGTGCCCATGTACGCGCTGATCCAGCTGCGCAGCCCGGCCACGCACCGCGCGCGCATCATTGCGGCCAACAACATCCTCAACGCGCTGTTCATGATCGCCAGCTCGCTGATCGCGGGCGCGCTGCTGGCCATGGATGTCACCATTCCCCAGATCTTCTTCCTGGTGGGCCTGGCCAACGCCGTGGTGGCGCTCTACATCTTCCTGCTGGTGCCCGAGTACCTGCTGCGTTTCGTGGCCTGGGTCATGAGCCACTTCGTCTACCGCTTCCAGGTCACCGGTGACGAGCACATCCCCACCACCGGCCCCGCCATCCTGCCCTGCAACCACGTGAGCTTCGTGGACGCGGTGCTGCTCATGGCGGCCAGCCCGCGGCCCATCCGCTTCATCATGGACCACCGCATCTTCAAGATCCCGGTGCTGGGCTGGCTGTTCAAACTGGCCAAGGCCATCCCCATCGCCCCGCGTGCCGAAGACCCGGCAGCCTACGACGCGGCCTTCACCGCCGCCGCCCAGGTGCTGAAAGAAGGCGACCTGCTGGCCATCTTCCCCGAAGGCGGCATCACCCACGACGGCACCCTGCAGGAGTTCAAAGGCGGCATCATGAAGATCCTGGAGCAGCAGCCTGCGCCCGTGGTTCCCATGGCGCTGACCAACCTCTGGGGTTCCTATTTCAGCCGCGTGGAGCTGGTGGGGGGCAAGCCCACGGCCATGGCCAAGCCGTTCCGGCGGGGGTTGTTCAATACGGTGGGGCTGAACGTGGGGGCGCCAATGGCGGCGAATGAAGTCCAGCTAGATAGTCTCAAGGGGCGAGTAGAAGGCTTGCTTGAGGGGTGAAGCTCCACAGCCCCAAAGGGGAGGTCAGGTATGCCTGAGAAGTTGTCATTTGGTCTTGTTGCTGTTCTCATCTCGGAGATGGTTGCTCTTTGGTTGATCTGGAAGCTTTGGCGCAGTGGCGATCACTTGTTCTTCAAGATCAGCCTTTCATGCATCGCTTTATTGCCGGTGCTGGGTCCCTTGCTGGTAGTGTGGATGTCCGACTTTCCGCCGAGAGTGCCTTATCAGTTTCGTGACAACCATCGGTACAGCGCTGATGTGTCGGATCGCTGGCGGGATGTGTTTGCTGAAAAGAATCCGGTCAGGCGTTTTCGCAAGTGGCGAGCGATAGCCGAGTCGGATAGCGAGAAATGGAAGCCATGAAAAAACTCCCCCTCAGCAAAGCCTTCACCCTGCTGGAGCCCGGCCCCGTGGTGCTGGTCGCCACTCATGACGGCAAGCAGAGCAACATCATGACCATCTCATGGACGATGGTCGTGGACTTCACGCCGGTGTTTGCCATCACCACCGGGCCGTGGAACCATTCCTTTGCCGCCCTGCGCAAGACCAGGGAATGCGTGATCGCCATCCCTACGGTGGACCTGCTCGATAAGGTGGTGGGTGTGGGCACCTGTTCGGGCACCGACACGGACAAGTTCGCCCAATTCAAGCTCACGCCGCTCAAGGCCAGCAAGGTCAAGGCGCCGCTGATCCAGGAGTGCCTGGCCAACATCGAGTGCCGGGTGATCGACTACAACAAGAAGCACAGTGTCGTTTTCCTGCAAGGCGTGGCCGCCTGGGTGGACGCCACGCGCAAGGAACGGCGTTTGCTGCATGCGGTGGGCGACGGCACCTTCATCGCCGACGGCCGCAAGCTGGACCGCCGCCAGGCCATGCGCTCCAAGCTGCCGGCGGGCGTCTAGGGCGCGTCGCCGCGCTTTACCTCGTTTTCACCGCCGCCGTCAGTTCCTTGATGGTGAACATGTAGCTGCTCTGGTCCAGCGGCTTGTGGCAGGCCAGGCATTCGGCCTGGTTCACGCCGGGGCGGTGCTGCCTGGCCACGGTGTAGACGCTGTAGTTCCACTCCTCGTTGCGCAGCATGTCCGGAATGTCCTTGCCCCAGCCGGTTTCGCGTGCCATGGCGGTGTAGAACATGAGCTTGTCGGCCACATAGAAGCCGTCGGGTCCGGTGATGGGCTTTTTGTCGGCGTCGAGCTTGGCGGCGTGCACCTCGACCATCAGATAGGCCCCGTTGGGCACGTCGCGGCCTTCCCGGGCTGCGGCCACGGCCGCGGGGTTGGCGTAGTAATAACGCACCTGCTTGGTCGCCGGGAAGTTGATGGTGTGGTACTTGAGGTAACCGTTGGGATAGCCCTCGGGGAAGCTCATGTTGGTCTTGGCCAGGTTGGGCAGCAGGGCCGACTTGCCGGTGCTGGTGGCGCCGCTCTGCGATGCGAAGAAGGCCGCCACGTTGGCGATGTCATCGGCGCTGAGCTGGCTGGCGATGGCGTTCATCACCGGGGCCTTGCGCGAGCCGTCCTTCAGCGCCTTGAGCTGGTTCTCCAGATAAACCGTCTTCTGCCCCGCCAGGTTGGGGATGGCGTCGCTCACGCTCACGCCGGTGGCGCCGTGGCAGGCGGCGCAGACCATGTCCACCTTGGCCTTGCCGGCCGCGGCGTCGGCGGCCAGGGCCAGGCCGGGCAGGCCCAGAGTGAGAAGCAGGGAAGTCAGCAGGGTGGGGCGCATGGCGGTCTCCTAGGTGTTGTGTTTGTTCCAGCCGGGGACATTCTGCGCGGGGCCTTGCGCAAGTTCACGGGCCGCGCGGGCCCACCCATGTCGGAGCATGGGTATCGGTCAGAAAGTATCGATTGGAGATACTTTGAGTTTTCAAAAGATGAACCGGGCTATCAATAGGCCTCTTTTTGCGAGCCGGCCACCCACACTCCGCTGCATGTTCAACCACCCCAAGGGGTCTTACATGCAAGTGCTCATCCACCGCGATTCCAAAGCCTGGTCCCTCCAGGTCTGGGTTTCCTTCCTGCTGGCCGTCTTCCTCTGCGGCGTGGGCCTGGCCTGGCTGCCGGGCAAGGACCTGGACCGCGCCTTCATGGTCATGGGCTATTTCTTCTGCCTCTCGGCCGCCTTCGTGCTGGCCAAGTTCGTGCGCGACAACGAGAAGGCCGAGGGCAAGGTGGCTGACTCGCCGATGTTCAAGTTCGTGGTCTGGATCGGCTTCTTCCTGGCCATGGCGCTCACGGGCTGGGGCCTACTGCGCATGGAGATCAGTGAGACCTACAAGGCCTTCCTGGGCGTGAGCTGGCTCTACCTGATCACCACCACCTTCACGCTGGCCAAGACCCTGCGTGACCGCCACGAAGCCGACCTGGCCGAAGCCCGCCTGGACGGCCGCCGCAGCGCGATGCGCGGCGAATGAATGACGCATTCCCTCAAGGAGTCATCATGAAACAACGTTTGTTATCCCTGGCTGTGGCGGTGAGCCTGGCCCTGGGCAGTGCGGCCAGCCTGCCGGCCCGCGCCCACACCGAGGCTTCGGCGCTCAGCACGCTCTCGGCCCTGCCCATCGCCTCGGTGGTCGTGGTGGGCAGCGCAGCGGCAGCCGCGGTGGTGATGGTGCCGGTGGCGCTGTCCGCCGCCGGCGCGGTTCTGGTGGTGAAGACCATCGAATCCACCGCACGCGGCACGGTCTATGTGCTGGAGCGCGCGTCCGACGGCGCCGTGGCCAGCATCGAGATCGTGGGCAAGGGCCTGGCCGGCTCGGCGGTGGGCGTGGGCACGGTGCTCATGGTCAGCGTGATCGGCGCCGGCGTGGTGCTGGCAGGATTCGTGATGCTGGAAATGGTCTTCCTCGCCCGCCTGTTCCGCGCGAGCCTGCTCGCGCAGGGGCAGAAGCCGGGCCTGAAGCTGCTTCTCGAGCGGCTGCGCCCGGTAC
>Ga0187844_10003480_pt1 | contig 10492 bp, 7 predicted proteins | sample SpaLakP09_SKY_50_FD_134517 | JGI IMG/M metagenome (GOLD analysis project Ga0187844, IMG submission 134517) | Oligotrophic lake water microbial communities from Sparkling Lake, Wisconsin, USA - SP09_SKY_50 | ecosystem: Environmental > Aquatic > Freshwater > Lake | place: USA: Sparkling Lake...
CTTCGATGGGGAGACTTCTTCCGCCGGGGATAATCCTCTCGACTACATCACACATGGTCCAACAAAGAAGAAACTCTCCGCAATCGCAAAGTGCTACACCCCGTCGGGTGCAGATAGCAAGGCGCGCTACGCTTGGATTGCGGACAACATGGCGGCGATGGTCGAGGAAGCCATCACCATTCGAAAGAATAACAACTAACGCGGACAGGTACTTCCAGCACACCACCAGCCGGCTGGTGAGCTGGCTTACCTCATTTGAAGCGAGTCCGTGTGAGTCACTGAACTGCCGGCTGGTCAACCATTCTTGGGAAAAGGGGTAGTGGTTAAATGGCAGTGAATGACGTCGATGCTTTCATCACCGAATATGTAAAAGAGCTCCACGAAGAAACCGCTGCAGTGTTTCTAGGAGCTGGAATGTCAGCTCCGGCGGGTTTTGTGGATTGGGTTGCTTTGCTTCAACCACTTGCTGAGCGTCTAGGTCTGGACGCAAAGCTAGAAGCAGACCACCTGGTGGCCCTCGCCCAGTACCATGTCAACGACAATGGTCAGAATCGTAGCGGCCTCACGCGAAGGCTGATTGAGGAGTTTCCGACGCACACACAACCTCCGGAGAATCATCAGCTTTTGGCACGCCTGCCAATCTCGACATACTGGACCACGAATTATGACAAGCTGATTGAAAGAGCGTTGGAGAGTGCTGGAAAGATTGTCGACGTCAAGTACCGTGTTCCACAGTTGGCCTCCACGAAGCCTCGTCGAGATGCCGTCGTTTACAAGATGCATGGTGATGTGGACCATGCCGACGAGGCAGTTCTTACCAAAGATGACTACGAGCGCTATTCGGTTGACCGCGGGGCATTCGTGAATGCGCTTACCGGTGAGCTAGTCTCGAAGACATTCCTGTTTTTGGGATTTAGTTTCAAGGACCCCAACCTCGACTATATTCTTTCGCGGATTAGAATCACATTCCAACAAAACGGACGTCAGCACTACTGCATTTTCAAGAAGGTTGCGCCGGCACCGGGAGAACTACAAGCGGATTTCGAGTACAAGCAAGCGAAGCAGCACCTACTCATTGAGGACCTCAAGCGGTTCAATATTCGGACTCTGCTTGTTGACGAGTACGTGGACATCACCCGAATCCTGCAACAAATTGACAGAGCTTACCGGAGGAAATCCCTGTTCATTTCAGGGAGTGCAGCTGAATTCAACAGCTGGAACCAAGCTGATGTGAGTGAATTTTTACTCGATTTGGGGAAAATCGTGATTCAGCGGGGCTACCGTCTCGTTTCCGGCTTTGGATGGGGTATCAGTAACGACCTTCTTTCAGGTGCGATAGAGCAAATCTACGCTCAGCAGCAAGGACATATTCAGGACCATCTTGTTGTGCGCCCCTTCCCGCGTGCAATAGCCGACCAAGAAAAGCGCAACGCATTGTGGCACGAATATCGGAAGGACCTCATATCACAGGCTGGCCTTGCTCTATTCCTGTTCGGTAACAAAAAGGATGAGGCCGGGAACATCATCGAAGCAGACGGGGTTGTGAAAGAATTTGACATCGCTCAATCTCTTGACCTGGTCTGTATCCCGGTTGGGGCTACAGGCTATGCCGCGAAGACGCTCGCCGACAGCATCGCAGCAGCCGTAGCAGATAGTTCTGAGAGTGACGCCGCCAAGGCAGCATTCTTGCGCCTGCAGGAGAAAGTCACGAAGCCGCAGGAGCTTTTGAGTCGGATTGCTGACGCATTGGATGCCCTTGCGAAGAGGTAGAGCGCCGTGTTCCGCAAGACCCCGGGCGGTGCAATAGCTTTGGTTCGCGTGTTATAAGATTGAATATGACATTATAAAAAACGACCACCCAATCGGTGGTCATTTTTTATAATGAAATCTAATGTGCGTACACTGGCGATGGTAGTGTCGGATACGCCCTCCAGATATGCTGATAGACCTCAATAGTCAGCGTTTCCACATCCTCTTCGTCATAGCTATCCACAGGTAAGCCAGTAGCATCGGCATACAGATAATCGTGAATAGTCAGCCGTACGGAGTCCCGGTTGACCTCTGTGGCTTGCCAATCTGAAATTTCGGCCAAACTCGCCTTCAAGGTGGCAAGTAAGCCAACTGCTACCATTTTCAATTTTTCGATAACCTCCTTGTCTAGTTCAGGCTTGCTCAGCAGGTCGAACAAGGCCAGCGTTTCTTCGTCCAGGCCTAGTGACACAGCACGCCGTTCTTCTTCGTTCAACGCATTGGTGATGAGCAAAAGCTGCTGGAACGAGGTCTCGATAGTAACTCGGTCTTTTTCACGATTATATTCGGCGACGATTTCTTCAAACCGCGCTTGCAGGTCTTTGCGCATTGGGTTCAATGCCAGCAGCTTCGCTAGCCGTGACTCGATGGCCGCTTTTAGGTTTTGCACCGTAGTGTTCTTCTTTTTACTACGCTGGAACTCTTTGGCCAATTTGTCGAAGTCAATCCGGCTGATGTCATACAGCGGACTTTCCTGTTTGGCTTCCAGCTTTCCATCGGCGTGCTGGATGGCTGCATCCACTTCTTCGTGCAAGGCTTGTAAGATGTGACTGATATCAGCGTGTTCCACATCTTTCAGCAGCGACTTGTAGACGATTTTTACCGCTTCAACACGGTCGCGCCGTGCATTCGATTCTTGCAGATGGACACATGCCTTGAACTTGCCAAACGCATCCCGAGCCATCACCATAAAGCGCTTTCTGGCCTCATCGTTTTCATTAACAGCATTCTTGGATTTTTCAATTGCGGCATTACGCTCAAAGCCAGTCTTGTTGAGGATGTCTTCCAACGGTGCCTGTCGTTCGACCAGGTAAGTGCCGATGCCAGCCAGTGATTCATCCAGTTTTTTGAGCAGGTCTTCTTGTGGCTGTGCCGGGTCAACACCTTCCTCATCTCCAGCGTCGCCGTTCACGCCGCTGCCGGTGGCGAACGTCGCCAACGCTTTGCGCAGATTTTTCAGGATGCCGCAGTAGTCCACGATGAGACCGTTGGTCTTGCCTTCATCCACGCGATTGGCCCGGGCGATGGCTTGCATCAGTGTGTGCGCCTTCAGCGGCTTGTCCAAGTAGAGTGTGCCGAGGCTTTTCACATCGAAACCGGTCAGCCACATGGCACAAACTATGGCAACACGGAACGGATGGTCGGTACTCTTGAATGCGGACTCCATATCAAGCCGCCTGGACTCGCCTGGAATCTCAAATCCTTCTTTCATCAGTTTGCGATGCGGAGTAATGTCCAAGTCCCACTTCTTGAAACGGTCTTGCTCGTTCTGCTCCTCGCTGACCACCACGGCGAATTTCGTTTCCGCCATCCACCGCAGCTGGTGGTTACGCTGGGCGAGCTCCTGGTCGTCGACCAACTTGTCGCGCTCAGCCGTCAGTCGCTTGAGATGTTCCTCCCAGTGCTTCTGTATCAGGTCGTACATGCGTACGCAGGTAATTTTGTCGATGCATACGAACATCGCTTTGCCGGACTCCCAGCCGTCGGCGTAATGCTTCACGAAATCTTGTGCGATACGTTCTAACCGCGTACCGGCAGTAATAACGTGGTAGTCCTTGCCGATGGCCTGCTCCAGGCGGCGCTGTGCATCAGGGTCATCGGCAAGCTCGTCATCAAACTCGGCCAGCTTGTCGGCGACACGCTGGTTCAGGTCATTAGTGGCTACCTTCAGCTTGTCGCCACGGGCATCGTAATACAGAGGAACCGTTGCACTGTCCTCCACGGCCCGTTGGAAGTTGTAGGTGGACACGTATTCACCGAACACTTGTCGTGTGATTTCATCACCAGTCATCAACGGGGTACCAGTAAAGCCGATGTAGCCAGCGTATGGCAGCGCATTACGCATGTTCAGCGCTAACGTACCGTATTGGGTGCGGTGTGCTTCGTCGCTGATGACGATGATGTCGTCGCGGTGTGAATACGGATTGTCTGGCTCTACCTTCTCGTTGAATTTCTGCACCAGCGTGAAGACATAACTCTTGTGTTGCGTGAACAGTTCTTTTAAGTGTGTGCCGTTGGCAGCGCGTGCGTCATCTTTTTCGTTTACGACATCGCAGCTCACATAGGTCTTGTAAATCTGCGTATCCAAATCCTCGCGGTCGGTGACGATGAGGAAAGTGAAATTGCCGCCGATGCGCCGATGTACCTTGCGCGTGAAGAACAGCATGGAATAGCTTTTGCCGGAGCCTTGTGTATGCCAGAACACTCCGAGCTTGCCGGCGTTCTTGTCTCGATTGGCAATGCCCTTGAGGGCGCGGTTCACGCCGATGAACTGGTGGTTGCGAGCGACAATCTTGACCGTTTTCGTGCCGGTGTTCGTGGGCGTTTCATCGTAGAGGATGAAGTTCTCGAACAGGTCGAGGAAGTTGCGCTTGTCGCACACGCCCTTGAGTAGGGTCTCCATGTCCACCACACCAGGTTCTGCTTCTTCCAGGCGCTTCCAGTTGTAGAAGTGTTCGTATTTGCCGCCGAGAGCGCCGATGCGTGCCTCCATGCCGTTGGCGAGCATCAGGAAGGCGTTGTGGTGGAACAGATGCGGAATGCTCCCTTGATAATCCTTCAAGTTGTTGTCGTAGGCGTTGCGCAGATTCTTGTGGACGTTCTTGCACTCGATGAACAACAACGGAATGCCATTGACGAAGCCGATAATGTCCGCCCGTCTGCGGTACAAATCACCTTTTACCCACAGCTCCCGAACAGCAAGGAAGTCGTTGTCCTTTGCATTGTCGAAGTCGAACACGCGCAGGGTCTTGGCATCCATCTCACCCTGGTCGTTGCGGAACTGGACTTTGACTCCATCGCGCAGCAGGTAATACTTCTCCTTGTTGGTCGCCATCCCGCTCTGACCGATGGCGATTTCGACGATTTGGCGTAGGGCGTCTTGATAGGCGACTGATGGCAGGCCAGGATTGAATTCGATGAGCTTCTCGCCAAGGATACGAGTCAACACCACTTCCTTGTCGGACTTGCGCCCCAGTGTTCCCTCGGGGCCGAAGGACTCAGCGTTATAAGCGTAAACGCTGCGCCAGCCGAGTTGGCTTTCCAAGTAATCAGCAGTGGTTTGTTGTACCAACGTGTCTTCGTTTAGCGCCATCGTTTCCGCTCCCTTTCCTACACCTGAATCTCGCCGCTCATTAAACGCGGTAGTAGCAAATCCCGCGCTTCGCGAAGTTTATTGTTGTATTGAGTCAGATTGTCGATTTGCTGATGTGTCGGCATAACTAACTCCAGAAACTCATCAAGTAACAATTTCTGCGGAATCAGCAATAGGCGACTATGCGCAAAATCGCGATTCAGCCCGGGTACCGCGACATCTGTGTTGATGAACTGCATATGCTGCAATGCATAGTAGAGATACAGGTTGCTTCTCACTGCATCTATGAAATAGACCGTGTCAATCGGGAAGAAGCCAATAGGTGACCAATAAACACTACCCACATTACCCTTCCGACCGACGATTATTCCAGGGCCTTCTGACAGCGCAACCTTATGTGAGCCGACAATCCCGCTAGAACCGTAGACAGGGTAAGGGCCTGGCACACGATTTTCTTCTTTCAATGCCTTACCGTAGTTCAATTTTGCAATATCACTAAGAGGCTGGCGTTTCCAGCCCTCCGGTACTCCATCCACTACCTTCACATGTTCATGTCCAGGAAAGCGCAGATACACAAACCATTCGCGGTACAGAAGTCGTGCTGATTGCTCCAAAAGGGAAATGCGGCGGCGATTGTTTTCGATGAGGTCGTCGTAGCCGGAAAGGATATCCCCTATTCGTCGTTGAATCTCAATAGGGGGAACAGGTATTTTTAGGTTCTCTGCATCACCAACCTTGATGTGTTCGACTGTTGCGCCAAACCCCATTCCCTTGAGACGGCCTTGAACTTCTCGACTTTGAAGAACATAAGCAAGAAAATTCCAATCGAGCTTCTTCGGGTCAGGTCGGTAATGGAATAAGCGTTGACCGAGAAAAACATGCTGGTCATTTGAAGTGAATCGCCCGACCTCCCCAACAGGCGCCTCACGGGTTAGTATGACGTCACCATATTGCGGCTTTGAGCGGCGTGTCCATTTCTCAAAAACGGCCTCTGATACGTATTTGACCTCATCCAAATAAATGAATCCGCCTTTGACATTCGTGGTACGAATCATCTTGTACGGCGTTTCGAATTCCGAAATTGGCGCTGTTTTATTGACGCAATCCACTGCGAATTCACAAACTGAATAAATTGGGAGTATTGGCCAACTCACGCGCCCAGCTCCTCAAAGTTGCGCGCAATTTTCGCAGCCAGCTCTACGGCTTCATCGTTCAAACCTTGCAGTTCGACGTGAATGTCCTTCAATGCCGCCTCGAAGTCGAAATCTTCATCCACCTCTTCCGGTGCAACGCCAACATACCGACCTGGAGTGAGGCTCCAATCATTCGCCTCGATTTCTGCACGGCTTACCAGTTTTACCAATCCCGGCACGTCGCGTAGCTCGGCATCTGGGAAGCGTTCCTGCAGCCACAAGGCCTGCCTGTGGAAATAGCGCACGAGCTTCAAGGCTTCCACTACCAGCTTGCGGGCTTCCTCAACATACTTGCGGACGCGATTGATTTCACGCCCATTACCTTCTCCATTCAAGGTATCAATTGCATGACCAGCCAGTTTGTAGAGATGGTCGGCATCCTTGATGAGGTCACGGCTTTGCTCTGCCAGTGGTGCAAGAGTTTCGCTGGCTTTGTGCAACGTGACGTTGTCTGCATCTGCGTTGATGGAATTTTGCGCGTGGTCACCTACAGTTTTTTCATAGGCGGCCACGTCAGCGGTGAAAGTCGCGAGTGCATCTTTCAGAGGCACGTCCTTGTCCAGCATTTCGGCCAGCTTGCGTGACTGTGTCAGATATACCTTCAACGGCTCGATACTGGCTTGCGCTTCACCCACGGCGTTTTGCAGATGCTCGCCGACCAGTTGTAGGAAGCGTGCACGCTGTCCACGATACAGCCAGACGATGCTGCTCAGATTCGCCAGCTGTTCCGGGCTAAAGTCATAAATCTTGCGTGTAACCTTACGGTACACATTGCGCGCATCCAGCATCAGTACGTAGTCTTGGTGTTCCTTCGGTTTTGCCTTGTCGAAGAACCATAGCTCGCACGGTACGGTACGGGTGTAGAAGAAGTTGCTGCGGATAGCAACCATCGCATCCACATGACCGGTTTCCACCAGTTTGCGACGCACAGTGGCTTCATCACGCCCGGCGCTGCTGGCCTGAGATGACATTACGAAGCCAGCACGTCCCTTTTCCGACAGATAGCTGTAGAAGTAGGAAATCCACAGGTAGTTGCCATTGCTAACTTTGCCAGCCTTGTTTACACCGGGCAGGCCGAACGGCAAACGCGGGTCGTTCCTGACCTTTTCTGCGTCCACTTCATCCACGTTGAAGGGCGGATTTGCCATGACGTAGTCGGCCTTGCCGAGCAATTCGTGCGGGTCGGCATAGTAGCTGATGGCTTCGGCAATGTTGCCCTGCAAGCCGTGGACGGCGAGGTTCATTTGCGCCAAGCGAATGGTGGTGGCGTTCTTCTCCATACCGAAGAAGGTCAGCGCCTTGGTCGGGTCGCTGTGATTGCGCTCCACGAGGTTGGCACTTTGCACAAACATGCCACCAGAGCCACAGGCAGGGTCCAAAACCTTGCCATGTAGGGGCTCAATCAGGTTAACAATCATTTGCACCAGCGAGATGGGCGTGAAGAATTCGCCGCCATCGTGCGCGCCTTGGTCGGCGAATTGGGTGAGAAAGTATTCGTAGATTCGTCCGAAAATGTCCCCGGTGGCGGTTTTCAGCTCTTCAGGATTCAGTCGGCGTAAAAGCTCGCCAAGGTCATCATTAGAGATTTGGTGATACTCTGCCTTAGGCAACACACCGCTTAGAGACTCGTAGTCAGTTTCGATGCTCTCCATTGCGGCAATGATGGCAGCGGCGCGGTCGGCGGAGTCCGGCAAGGCGACTAGGGCATCGAACTCAGCCTCGGAACGCAGGTAGATGGCGCCCTGCTGGCTGAAGTCTTCCTTGGTGAGAGCACGGGTCTTCCCGCCACGCGTGGGCAAGTTAGCTTCGATAATGGGCTTGACGGCCAGGTAGCGGCTGTATGCATGACGCAGAAAAATCAAGCCCATCACGGGCATGAAGTATTCATTACTGGCGAGGCCGGAGTTGGCCCGCAATAAGTCGGCGGCACTCCAAAGACGTTTTTCGATGGCTTCGATACTTAGTAGCTGGCTCATGTAGCGATTGGTAATTTGCAGTTAAAGCACATTATGAGACTCCGACCGCCTCACTCGCAACGATTTGGGTACTGAGAAATGAAGATACTTCCAATCTGTCTGTCCTTGGGCGGATTGCATGCATCTTCATTAGCAGGTCTATCTGCAGAACGGCCACCAGCCGACTACCAACAATACACTTCTCAATCTCCCGCCGCGATTCCTGCCCCTTGCCGTTCGAAAGCTTCATCCACTCGAAGACAGGCTGACATGAATTCGTGGCAGCCATCAATTAAAGCTATTGATACCTAACAGGAAAAATTTCTTGTCCTGTCACTTAAATAGTTATCAGGCTTATCTCCATCATTTTATGCCGTAGAAAACCTCAATCAGAGACTGAACTACTGAACCACATTTTCAGATAGCAACATAATTGATTTCACACTAGCAATACTCGTGACACACTCAGCCATCTCCAGTTTTACCTCACTATCAGTTAACCACGACCCATCATGATGCTCACAGAAGTAGGTAACTACTTGGCTCACCTTTCTGACTTGTAAACAGCGCTTAGGTCAACTAGGTTTGATAGACATCAGTGCAACGCTGATGCCGAATTTTGTCATGCACACGGTACTTGTTGACAGACACACCAACATTGGCAACTCGCTATTTATGAGAGGCTATGTTGGGAGCTAGGGATGCAACAAGTAAGCTTAAATAGTAATGACGCTAGTCTCATAATGGTATTGAGACGAAGCAATGTTAACTTCACATCGGGTCTAAACCGCAAGAAGTTTGCTCTTGGACCTGATGCTGCTGCGCACACAGATGTGTTGCTTATTTGCAAATTAGCTTTTCCTGCTTTGGTATATTTAAATACTCCATATTTACGCCTTTCAAGACACAAACTCAGAGCGCCATGTTCTGTAGCTCGTTGTTTTAGCAAAAAATACACCAACATTGTAAATGCACTAATGGAATGCATTTACATCCAGACCGGGCAAACCCCTACACCACATCGTTCGAAAAGTCATCTAATAAATTATCTTTTTCAAAAACCACCAATAAACTGGGGGTGTTTTTGCGATTTTGATGCCTTTGATGAAAATTCGCCGTCTTTTTTTAGAAAAATGCTTGCGATACGCTGCACAGCAACAAATTCATCAGAGCCCAATATGCAGCCTATCCACCTTACTTATACTCAACCGTTCCCGCTGTTTCATTTAGATTACCAATGTACTGAAAATAGTCACGCCCCCTTAATCTCAGGAGGCATGCTATGACCCGCGAATCCCACGCTTACGGCCGACGGGGCCGTCAGAGCGAATCAGACTCCGGTATCCGCCAAGTTGCCTCAACCTTTGGCAAGCCGAAGTTCAGCACCTTCAATGAGAAGGCGTCCGGGCACATCAATGTTGAACACAACCCAGAGCGGCTGATTTCCCACTTGCTCGCGATTGACCCACGAGTCAAGGCGTTTCATCCGCAGCCATTCAGCGTTGACTTGGTTGACCAGCGCCTGCTGCTGACTAAGGAAGCAAAAAACGAAGCTTGGCATCGTCATCGCGATGTAGAAGGTGAAAAACTCTACACACCTGACTTCAGCATCGACTTCGTCGATGGACTGCACTCGGCAGTCGAAGTTAAAGCTGAAGGCTTCGAAGGCCATCGCATTTATTGGGACAAGATTGCTCGAGCTCGCCCGATTCTGAACGCGAATGGCTACCCACTGCGCACCGTCGTTATTCCCGCCGACGCCGGCCACCCCTTACGTGCAAACGCGTGGCTACTCAAACAAGCCATGGGCCGGATTACAACGTATCTGAACGACGAAATCGTTGAAAAAGTCATGGAACGCTGTGAGCGAGGCCCGGTCACGATGTCTTGCTTGTGCAAAGAGTTGCAGCTCCATCCAGGGCTGATTCCGGTCTTGCTTGTTGCTGGCGTGTTGAGCGGTGACCTATGTCAACACCGCATTCATGGCACGCTCGAGCTGAGCCTCGCTTATGGAGACCTCAGTCATTTGTGCATGATAGAGGTACTTGAGAAATGATTCGCACTTTACGTTTGCATGACAAAATTGCTTCAGCGAGCACCCCGGATGCTTACCTGGAAGTACTCGACCCCAAACCGAAAAATGGGTGCATTAAAGTCTTTGACGCGGTTCAGTGCAAAGAACACTACGTTGAAGTTTCTAAGCTTCAATCTGCGATTCATGA
>Ga0187844_10003481_pt1 | contig 10490 bp, 10 predicted proteins | sample SpaLakP09_SKY_50_FD_134517 | JGI IMG/M metagenome (GOLD analysis project Ga0187844, IMG submission 134517) | Oligotrophic lake water microbial communities from Sparkling Lake, Wisconsin, USA - SP09_SKY_50 | ecosystem: Environmental > Aquatic > Freshwater > Lake | place: USA: Sparkling Lake...
ATTCAGGACATCGCGACCGTGCTGCAGGGCTGCGGTCCGGCGGACTCGCCGCTGGACGCCCTGCGCCGTCGATTCCCCGGCCTGAAGACGAGCCGGTGCGACGCCGCCGACATCGACATGGAAACGCCGTTCCGCAGCTTCCCCCAATTCGATCTGCACCTCATCGACGGGCGCGACCATTGCTGGCGGCTGACCGAGGATCCGCAACACGCGACCAGCGTGCTGATCGCCATGCGCGGGAGGGGGGCATGACCGAGGGCGCCATTCCCCTGTCCGATCCCGATATCACCTCCGCTGAACTGGAGGCGGTGCGGGCCGCGCTGCAACTGCCCTCGCTCACCGGCGGCCCTAGGGTCCAGGCGTTCGAACAGGCCTTCGCCGCCTATCTGGGACGTGAGCATGCGGTGGCCTTCTGCGGCGGCCAGATGGCGCTGATGATGGCGCTGAAGGCCTGCGGCGTGGGGGCGGGAGACGAGGTGATCGCCTCGCCCTATTCCTATCGGGAGGCGGTCAACGCCATCGCCCTTCTGGGCGCCAAGCCGGTGTTCTCGGACATCGACTACTGGTCCGGCGCCTTGGTCGCGGAAAAGATCGAGCCGCGCCTCACCAGCCGCACCCGGGCCATTGTCGGCGGAAATCCCAATGGTCATCCGGCGGCTTGGTCCTCCTTGCGCAAACTGGCCGAGTGGCGTGGACTGACCCTGATCGAAGACTCCACCGAAGCGATCGGCTCCAGCTATCGCGGGGCCCTGGTCGGCACCTTCGGCGACTGTTCGGTGTTCGACTTTTCCCAGCCGGGTCCCATCAGTTGCGGCGAGGGCGGCATGGTGGTCACCGACGACCCCCTGGTCGCTGCGGCCCTGCGCCGACACCGGGGCCGCCGACCGGATCAGCGCGCCTCGGTGAGCGGCGGGACGGTGGTCGCCCACCAAGTCGGCATGAGCGACATCGCCGCCGCCCTCGGCCTGGCCCAATTGCAGCGGCTGGACACCATCTTGGCCAAGCGCAAGACGGTCGAACTCTACTACGGCGAATATATTCGGTCGTTCGAGGGCATCAAACCGCCCTTTGTCGCGCCCGAGGTCGATGAGATTCACTGGTTCTTGTACGTGGTGCATCTGGGTACGCGCTTCACCCGCACCAGCCGCGACGCCATTGTCGATGATCTGCTGACTGAGCAGGTGACGGCGGCGGCCTACGCCCTGCCGCTGCATCTTCGGTCCGTCTATCTCGAGGCGGGCTACAAGCGCGGCGACTATCCGATGACGGAAAAGGTCGCTGATCGCGCCGTCGCCCTGCCGTTCCACACCCACCTCACCGAATCCAAGGTCGCGTTCATCGCCCAGACCTTGAAGGACGCGTCGATCAACGTCGGCGCCGGCGCCGCCATCTATCTTTGAGTTGAACTTTCAATCGGAGCCCATTCATGCCCGTCCTGACCATCCTTCCCGCCGGAAAAACCGCCACCGTCGAAACCGGGACGAGCCTGCTGGCGGCCCTCATCGCCGCTGGCGAAATCATCAAGCACAAGTGCGACGGCAAGGCTCAATGCGGTTCGTGCCACGTGTTCGTGCCTGAAGGACGCAAGTCGCTCTCCAAGATGCAGCGTTTGGAGAACGAGCGGCTGGATGAGATCGTCGGCGTCGGCTCCAAGTCCCGGCTCGCCTGCCAGGCCCTGATCGGCGCGGAGGACGTCACCGTGGAGTTGCTCAGCTTCATTTGACCGCCGGCGCCCTCGATCCCTCGGCGCGACCTTAGGAGGCCCATGGCCATGACCACCGAATTTCGAGCGGCGCCCCTCTTGTGTGCGGCGGCGGCGTCATGAGCCATCCGGTTCCCGTCGACCTGTTCGAGGCCCTCGAGGCCGGGCGCTTGGTTCCCTATCTCGGGCCCGGCGTGTTGGCGCTGGCGGGGGAGGGACCCTTGCCGGCCTCGGCTGATCAACTGGTGGCTCGCCTGACCGCCAAGGCCGCCGTGCCGCACAAGATCCGCAACAACATGACGGCGGCGGCCCAGTTCATCGAGAACTTCAAGCATCGGACCACCGTCACCGCGGTGATGACCGAGTCGTTCGGGCCGCAACTGGCGCCGTCGCCGCTGCATCTGTGGCTGGCGGGCCTGCCCAAGCTGCCGCTGATGGTCCACGTCTGGTACGACGACCTGCCGCAGCAGGCCCTGGCGCGCCGGGCCGACTGGGGCGTGGTGCAAGGCGTCAGCCAAGCCGAGCACTTCGGCGTCTGGCATCACTTCTTCCAGCCCGATGGCGCGCGAAGCGCAGGGGCGGACGGCTGGTCGACCCTGTTGTACCAGCCGCTTGGCTCGGTGCGGCCAGCGGCCAACTTCCTGATTTCCGATTCCGATTTTGTCGAGGTGCTGACGGAGATCGACATCCAGACGCCCATCCCCGAGTGCGTGCAGCAGTTGCGCCAGGGGCGAAGCTTCCTGTTTCTTGGCTGTCGCTTCGCCAATCAGCTGGAGCGGACCTTCGCCCGCCAGGTCATCAAGCGCTCGTCGAACCGTCACTGGGCGGTGCTGCCGGAAGAGCCGACCAAGAACGAAGCGAAATTCCTACAGGACAACAATATTCGGCGGATCGAAGCGCCGCTGGAGGCGTTCGCCGCCGCTCTGATGTCAGACGCCTTGAGCAGTGCGGTTTAGGTGCGCACCTATTCGCTGGGCGCGATCTTCGCCGTCTGTGATCGGCGGGCGTCGTGCTCGCGGATCGCCTTGAGCGTCGCCCGGGCGAAGGCCTTGCCGCGATTGTCGAGACCGCTCCATTTGGCTTGGCGGATGCGTTGGTCGATTTCCACCAGGCGCGCGCCGGCGCTCACCGGCGTGCCATCGCGAACGAGGCCGATCAGCATCCCGTCCAAAGGGGCCAGGATCGAGGCTTGGTCGAGCTTGCCCAGCGCCAACCCCCGGAACACATGGGCGCCGATATCCAAAGGCGTGCGCCAAACCCCAGCTGACGCGGCGGCGATCATCCTGCGGGCGTGGTGATCCGCCGCTGATGGCGGGGCGGCGTCCTCGCCAATGGCGATGTCGCAATTGACGCCAGCCACATAGCCGTCGCCTAAGCCTACCGTCACTCTCGCCAGCCAGCGCAGGTCCGGCAGGGCCCCGCCGGGCTGCCGGCGCGCGTCCACCAGTTGATCAATGCGGCCGAGGACGATCAGGTCCAACAGGCCGATGGCCGTGATCACCACATCTGGATCGCCGTCCATCGCTGCGAGAATTTCGGCGGTCGTGTCTGCGCGCGCCACCCTCACGCCGGCAAGGGCGGTCGGATCGCCGAACAGTGCGTCGTAAAAGGCCATTCCGCGCCTTAAGACCGGCTGGGTCGGATCCTCGGTGAGCACCACGCTCCAGCCCGCGCGGCGCAGCTCCACGGCGAGGGCCGAGGCCACCTCGTTGGCCCCCAAAATGACGGCGTAGGCGCGGCCGCCCCTTCCTGTGAAGCGAAAGGGCCGGTGAGAATTAACGGCGAGGCTCATGCCGCAGGAGTCCGCGACGGGCTGCCGTCAGCTTTGGTGAATGGAAACAGGCCTGCCTTGAAGCTCTTGGTCATGTGCTGGGCTTTGGCCAGGGCCTTCTCCGCATATTCGGCCGGCAAGGTCTCCCGCGCCGCCTCGGCGAACAGGCTCAGCCACTGTTCGAAATGCTCGAAGTCGATCGGCAGGTGCGTGTGGGCGTTGTAAGGGGAGCTGGAATAGCGCGACGTACCTAACAAGACATGGGACCAGAAATCCCGGACAATGCGCAGGTGTTCCGGCAGATTGGGGATCGCTTTCACGAACATCGGACCCAACTGCGGATGCCCGATCGCCCGGGTGTAAAAGACGTCGACACACCGCTCGATGGCAAGTTCGAGGTCGATGGCCGCCTCTGGATTGGGCGGTTCCTCATTGGTGTTGGCGGGGGTCTCGCACATGTCTCTCGAGCCTCGAATTCAGGAGTTTGCGGTCAGCGACTGCAGGGGGATGAAGTCGGCGCGCTTGCGGCCGAGCGCGATGTCGACGCGGTCGCGCACCCGCTCGACGGTGAACGGTTTGACCACGGCGCCGAAGGCTCCGGCCTTGACGCATTCCAGCGCGCGCGGATCGGTGGCGGTCTCGGCCACCACCAGGATCTTGCAGCCGGGATAACGGCCCTGGAGCTCACCGAGGAGGCCCGCGCCCCGCTCTTCGATAAAGCCGAGACCCAGAATGATCAGGTCCGGCGGCCAATCGACCCCCTTGGCGTAAGCCTCGTCGAGACCGGCCAGTTCGTGGGTCTCGTTCTCGTCGTGCAGAATGAATTGCAAGACCGCGCGGGTGACCATGTCGTGCTCAATGACGAAGATACGCTTGTTGTCGATCATGGCGGAAACATCGACCCCGACCTGCATTGGCGCCTCGCTCTTTTCGACCTGCTTCACGTGTGAATTGCCGGCAAGCGACATGCCGTTGCTAAAGGCCCGTCGAGGCGGCGGTTAAGAGGCCGATTTCGCCCGATCCGCGCCCCGGGGCGATGTTTTGTTTGCGACAGAACGCGAAGGGTTTGTCCGTCAGGCGGCGCCAGTGTCGCATTGTCCACAAGCCCGCCGTGTTTTTTCACTCCAAAAAATACAGCAAATAATCAAAGGGTTACGGAACGTGCCGCGAATGGCACGGCGGTTGCCGCCTTGACCTGCGAAGGCGACTGACGCCGTCGGCGCGACCCACTCTTTGGGAAGCTCAAGCGGACCAGGCCCTGCCGATTGGCGTCTCGCGCCCGTCGGATGAACGGCGAACGGATCTAAGGAGACACCCATGTCGCTAAGACAAATCGCTTTTTACGGAAAGGGCGGGATCGGCAAGTCGACCACCTCCCAAAACACCCTCGCGGCGCTCGCTGAGCTCGGCCACAAGATTCTGATCGTGGGTTGCGACCCGAAGGCCGACTCCACCCGCCTCATCCTGCACGCCAAGGCCCAGGACACCATCCTGAGCCTCGCCGCCGAACAAGGTAGCGTCGAGGACCTCGAACTCGAAGACGTGATGAAGATTGGCTACAAGGACATCCGTTGCGTGGAGTCCGGCGGTCCGGAGCCGGGCGTCGGCTGCGCCGGCCGCGGGGTGATCACCTCGATCAACTTCCTCGAGGAAAACGGCGCCTACGAGGACATCGACTACGTCTCCTACGACGTGCTGGGCGACGTGGTTTGCGGCGGTTTCGCCATGCCGATCCGCGAGAACAAGGCCCAGGAAATCTACATCGTCATGTCCGGCGAGATGATGGCCATGTACGCGGCCAACAACATCTCCAAGGGCATTCTCAAATACGCCAATTCCGGCGGCGTGCGGTTGGGCGGCCTGATCTGCAACGAGCGCCAGACCGACAAGGAACTGGAACTGGCCGAGGCGCTGGCCAAGAAGCTGGGCACGCAGCTGATCTATTTCGTGCCCCGCGACAATATCGTTCAGCACGCTGAACTTCGCCGCATGACCGTCATTGAATATGCGCCGGAGTCCAAGCAGGCGGAGCACTACCGCACCTTGGCCCGCAAGATCGACGCCAATGGCGGCAAGGGCATCATTCCCACGCCCATCACCATGGATGAGCTGGAAGACATGCTGATGGAGCACGGGATCATGAAGGCCATCGATGAATCGATGGTTGGTAAGACCGCGGGCGAACTGACCCTGGCCTGATCCGCACATAGCCCCGGCCGTCCACAGGGCGGACGGCCGGGCTAATCCGACAAGAGACGAGGACACAGCCATGAGCTTGGCGACGGCAGAAACCCTTGAAGACATCAAGGCGCGGAATAAGGCGTTGGTCGCCGAAGTTCTGGAAGTCTATCCCGAGAAGACGTCCAAGAGGCGCGCCAAGCACCTCGGCGTTTTCGAGGAAGGCAAGCCGGACTGCGGTGTGAAATCCAACATCAAGTCCGTGCCCGGCGTCATGACCATTCGCGGCTGCGCTTACGCCGGCTCGAAGGGTGTGGTCTGGGGGCCCATCAAGGACATGATCCACATCAGTCACGGCCCCGTGGGTTGTGGACAATATTCCTGGGGCTCGCGGCGCAACTATTACATTGGAACGACCGGTGTCGACACCTTCGTCACCATGCAGTTCACCTCGGATTTTCAGGAAAAGGACATCGTCTTTGGCGGCGACAAGAAGCTCGCCAAGGTCATGGACGAGATCGAAGATCTTTTCCCGCTGAACAAGGGCATTTCGGTGCAGTCCGAATGCCCCATCGGCCTGATCGGCGACGACATCGAGGCGGTGTCCAAGCTCAAGTCCAAGGAATTCGGCGGCAAGACCATCGTGCCGGTGCGCTGCGAGGGCTTCCGCGGCGTCTCCCAGTCCTTGGGCCACCACATCGCCAACGACGCGGTGCGCGACTGGGTGTTCGACAAGCAGGAAGGCAAGCCGGCGCGCTTCGAAAGCACGCCCTATGACGTGGCCATCATCGGCGACTACAACATCGGCGGCGACGCCTGGTCCTCGCGCATCCTGCTGGAGGAGATGGGTCTGCGGGTGATCGCCCAGTGGTCCGGCGACGGCTCCATCGCCGAGCTGGAGGCCACTCCCAAGGCCAAGCTGAACGTGCTGCACTGCTATCGTTCGATGAACTACATCTCGCGCCATATGGAAGAGAAGTATGGCGTGCCTTGGGTGGAATATAACTTCTTCGGTCCCAGCAAGATCGAAGAGTCGCTGCGCAAGATCGCCGCCCACTTCGACGAACACATCCAGGCCGGCGCTGAACGCGTCATCGCCAAGTACCAGGCGCTGACCGATGCGGTGATCGCCAAATACCGGCCTCGCCTGGAAGGTAAGACGGTGATGCTGTTCGTTGGCGGCCTGCGTCCGCGCCACGTCATCGGCGCCTATGAAGACCTGGGCATGGAGGTGGTCGGCACCGGCTACGAGTTCGGCCACAACGACGACTATCAGCGCACCACCCACTACGTGAAGGACGGCACGCTGATCTATGACGACGTGACCGGCTACGAATTCGAGAAGTTCGTCGAGAAGATCCATCCGGATCTGGTCGGGTCGGGCATCAAGGAAAAGTACGTGTTCCAGAAGATGGGCGTGCCGTTCCGTCAGATGCACTCGTGGGACTATTCGGGCCCGTACCACGGCTATGACGGCTTCGCCATCTTCGCCCGCGACATGGACATGGCGATCAACAACCCCGTGTGGGGCCTCGCCAAGACCCCCTGGAAATAACCGCCTATGCGCCTCCGCCCCTGGCGGGCGGAGGCCTCGCGCACGCCTTGAAGGACGCGACCATGACCCAGACCGCTGAAAAAGTAATCGACCACTTCGACCTGTTCCGGCAGCCGGAATACAAAGAGATGTTCGAGAGCAAGCGCAAGAACTTTGAAAACCCGGTTGCGGACGCCGAACTCGAGCGTGTTCGCGAGTGGACCAAGACCGCCGAATACCGCGAAAAGAACTTCGCTCGCGAAGCCTTGACCGTGAACCCGGCCAAGGCCTGCCAACCCTTGGGTGCGGTGTTCGCCGCGGTGGGCTTCGAAAGCACCCTGCCGTTCGTGCACGGCTCGCAAGGCTGTGTCGCCTATTACCGCAGCCACTTCTCCCGTCACTTCAAGGAGCCGGCTTCTTGCGTCTCCTCGTCGATGACCGAGGACGCGGCGGTGTTCGGCGGCCTGAACAACATGGTCGACGGCCTGGCCAACAGCTACGCCATGTACAAGCCGAAGATGATCGCGGTCTCCACCACCTGCATGGCGGAAGTGATCGGCGACGACCTCAATTCGTTCATCAAGGTGGCCAAGGAAAAGGGCTCGGTGCCCGAGGCCTTCGACGTGCCTTTCGCCCACACCCCGGCCTTCGTCGGCAGCCACATCACCGGCTATGACAATGTGATGAAGGGCATCCTGGAGCACTTCTGGGACGGCAAGGCGGGCACGGTCCCGGCTCTCACGCGTGAACCGGGTGAGAAGCTCAATTTCATCGGCGGCTTCGACGGCTACACCGTCGGCAACCTGCGCGAGGTCAAGCGCCTGTTCGAGCTGATGGAGGTCGACTACACCATTCTCGGCGACAACAGCGACGTGTGGGACACCCCCACCGACGGCGAGTTCCGCATGTATGACGGCGGCACCACGCTGGAGGACACCGCCCTGGCCCTGAACGCCAAGGCCACCTTCTCCATGCAGGAGTTCTGCACCGAGAAGACCTTGTCCTACATCGCCACCAAGGGCCAAGAGGTGGTGGCCTTCAACCACCCCATCGGCGTCGCGGCGACCGACAAGTTCGTACTGGAGCTCGCTCGGGTCACCGGCAAGCCGATCCCGGAGGCGATCAGCAAGGAGCGGGGCCGGCTGGTGGACGCCATCGCCGACTCCAGCGCCCACCTGCACGGCAAGAAGTTCGCCATCTATGGCGATCCCGACCTTTGCCTGGGCCTGGCCGCCTTCCTGCTGGAGCTGGGCGCCGAGCCGGTCCACATCCTGGCGACCAATGGTAATAAGGCCTGGGCGGAGAAGGTCGAGACGCTCCTGGCCTCCTCGCCGTTCGGCAAGGGCTGCCACGTCTATCCCGGCAAGGATCTGTGGCACATGCGCTCGCTGTTGTTCACCGAGCCGGTGGATTTCCTCATCGGCAACACCTACGGCAAGTATTTGGAACGCGACACCGGCACGCCCTTGGTGCGTATCGGCTTCCCGATCTTCGACCGCCACCATCACCACCGCTATCCGGTGTGGGGCTATCAGGGCGGCATGAACGTGCTGGTGACCCTGCTCGACAAGATCTTCGACGTCATGGACGCCACCACCAACGTTGCGGCCAAGACCGACTACAGCTTCGACATCATCCGCTGACCGAACGGGCGGGTCCGCAAGGCCCGCCACCCGCCGGCCCCGCCGGCTGCACCAACCCTATTCGGAGGGTGGCGTGACTTCGATCTCGAGCAAAATTCAAGATGTGTTCAACGAGCCCGGCTGCGACAAGAATCTGACCAAGTCGGACAAGGAACGGAAGAAGGGCTGCACCAAGCAGCTGCAGCCGGGCGCCGCGGCCGGCGGATGTGCCTTCGACGGGGCCAAGATCGCGCTGCAGCCGATCGTCGATGTGGCGCACCTCGTACATGGGCCGATCGCCTGCGAAGGCAATTCCTGGGACAATCGCGGCGCCAAGTCGTCAGGGCCGCAGCTCTACCGCACCGGATTCACCACCGACATCACCGAGACCGACATCGTCTTCGGCGGGGAGAAACGCCTCTACAAGTCCATCAAGGAGATCATCGAAAAGTATGATCCGCCGGCGGTGTTCGTCTACCAGACCTGCGTCCCGGCGATGATCGGCGACGACATCGGCGCGGTGTGCAAGGCCGCCGCCGCCAAGTTCGGCAAGCCGGTGATTCCGATCCAGTCGCCCGGCTTCGTCGGCCCTAAGAACCTCGGCAACAAACTGGCGGGCGAGGCCTTGCTCGACCATGTGATCGGCACAGAGGAGCCGGACTACACCACCCCCTACGACATCAACATCATCGGCGAATACAATCTCGCCGGCGAGCTGTGGCAGGTGAAGCCGCTGCTGGATGAGCTCGGCATTCGCATCCTCGCCTGCATTTCAGGCGATGCGCGCTATTACGAGGTGGCGTCGTCGCACCGGGCGCGGGCGGCGATGATGGTCTGCTCCAAGGCCATGATCAATGTGGCCCGCAAGATGGAGGAGCGCTACGGCATCCCCTATTTCGAGGGGTCGTTCTACGGCATCGAAGACACCAGCGACTCCTTGCGCCACATCTGCGGCCTGCTGGTTCAACGCGGCGCGCCTGACGAGCTGCTGGCGCGCGCCGAGGCGGTGATCGCGCGCGAGGAGGCGCGGGCCTGGGCGCGGCTCGAACCCTACAAGGCCCGCCTGCAAGGGCGCCGGGTGCTGCTGATCACCGGCGGGGTGAAATCCTGGTCGGTGGTGGCGGCCCTGCAGGAGGTCGGCCTGGAGATCGCCGGCACCAGCGTCAAGAAGTCGACGCGTGAGGACAAGGAGAAGATCAAGCAGCTGATGGGCGACGACGCCCACATGATCGAGGACATGACCCCCCGGGAAATGTACCGCCTGCTGAAGGACGCCGAGGCCGACATCATGCTTTCGGGCGGCCGCTCGCAATTCGTGGCCCTGAAGGCCAAGATGCCGTGGCTCGACATCAATCAGGAACGTCACCGGGCCTATGCCGGCTATGACGGCATGATCGAGCTGGTCGCCGAAATCGACAAGGCGCTGCACAATCCGATCTGGGCCCAGGTGCGCCAGCCCGCGCCCTGGGACATCGCCTCCCCCTCGGCCGTCGCGCCGATGCTGGCCGTGGCGGCGGGATAGGCGTCGCCATGGCCAAGCTCGTCAGCACCGGCAAGTCCTGCACCGTCAATCCGCTGAAGATGAGCCAGCCGATCGGCGGCGCCTTGGCCTTCATGGGGGTGAAGGGCTGCATGCCGGTGCTGCACGGCTCGCAGGGCTGCACCTCGTTCGGATTGGTGCTG
>Ga0187844_10003483_pt1 | contig 10489 bp, 8 predicted proteins | sample SpaLakP09_SKY_50_FD_134517 | JGI IMG/M metagenome (GOLD analysis project Ga0187844, IMG submission 134517) | Oligotrophic lake water microbial communities from Sparkling Lake, Wisconsin, USA - SP09_SKY_50 | ecosystem: Environmental > Aquatic > Freshwater > Lake | place: USA: Sparkling Lake...
CATGGTGGCCGATGTGCACCGCATCCTGACCCGCGGCGGCGTCTTCATGTACCCCTGGGACCAGCGCGAACCCAACAAGGCCGGCAAGCTGCGCCTGATGTACGAGGCCAACCCCATGGCCTTTCTGGTCGAGCAGGCCGGCGGCGCGGCCACCAACGCCCGCCAGCGCATCATGGACCTGACCCCCACGCAATTGCACGAGCGCGTGGCCGTGGTGCTGGGCTCCAAGAACGAGGTGGAGCGCGTCACCGCCTACCATCTTGATTCGGCCAAATAATTCCTGCTAGAATTTAAGGCTTGATGCCGGTGTAGCTCAGTCGGTAGAGCAGCTCATTCGTAATGAGAAGGTCGGGTGTTCGATTCATCTCTCCGGCACCATCAAAATGTCCCGCAACCCGCATGAATGCTGGGTTTGCGCTGTTTGGCAGGGGTCCAGTGTGGTAGAAACTGAGGTAGTTTCTTCCCATGCGCCTATCCATTGGCCTCCTGCAATTGACAGTTCCATACACTTACCAGCGCGGTAAGACCATCATCTTTCAGCGGGCAGTCCCTACCGACCTCCGCGACAGATACCCCAGCAAAACCATAAAGCTGGACCTCAAGACTTCAGACTGGCAAGTGGCGGCCCGCAAGGCTGCAAAGTTGCTTGCTGCGTATGAAGCTGAGTGGTCAGGCCTCCGCGCCGCCCCCGCCTCTTCCCCCAAGGCCCTCAAGGTCCACGCGGCAGCCCTGCTCCGGGAATTCGGCATTGAGCCTGGCGCTGCGAACAATCACCCCACGGCAGTGGATTTGTTCATCAGTCGCCTGGAGGAGAAGCAGGCAGAGCACGCCAAGGGCTGCGAAGTGACCTACAGGGAGGCAGAGCCTGCCGAGTTCCTGCCCCCGGTTGAGCTTGAGGCCCTGCGCCTTCTCAAGGGCAACAGTGCGCCGACCATCACGGAAGCCCTGGAGTTGCACCTGTCCATTCACAAAAAGCAGGGCGACGAAAAGTTCACCACCTACCAACGGCGGGCATTTGCCACGCTGGTGGCAGTCACGGGAGACAAGCCCATTGAGGCATTCACCCGCGACGATGCACGAAGCTTTATCTCCCAAGCCCTGGAAGACGGCAGCGCCACGGGGACAGTGCGCCGCAGGCTTGGCGTATTTCGTGCGGTCTTCACCACGTGGAGGCTTGAGAAAGCCAAGAACCTAGCAAATCCCTTCGAGCGATTGGCTATCGCAAATGAAGGCGTGGACAAGAAGAAGCGCCCGCCGTTCACTGCCGCAGAGCTGGCGGCGCTGTACCAAGCATGTAAGAGCAAGGATGATGATGCGCGCTGGCTGCTAGCCATGCTGATTGACACAGGAGCACGCCTCGCTGAGGTGACCGGCCTCGCCCTGTCTGACATTGTTCTAGCGGCCCCCATCCCCTACGTTCAATTCCAGTTCCACCCCTGGCGGTCACTCAAGAACCGAGACAGTATCCGCAAGGTCCCGCTGGTGGGGGCCTCGCTGTGGGCCGCTCGTCGGGTCATGGAGGATGCCGCCCTAAAGCCTGGGCAGACCCTGGCATTTCCAAGGTACACGACCCTTACGAACTGCAACGCCACCGCAGCTTCGGCCACGCTGGTCAGCTGGATCAGGCGCAAAGGCTTTGACCATGTGGTCCATGAACTGCGCCACACCATGGCAGACCGCCTACGGGATGTCGGATGCCCGAAGGATGCCCGCTACGCAATCGACGGCCACGCATCACAGGACGTAGGCGACGATTACGGCAGCGGCCACGGCCTGCCCATCCTTGCGGACTGGCTTTCCAAGGTAGCCCTGAAAGAGTGAGCCCGCAAGTGGTCAGTCATCGGCTCGCCACCCACCAAAGCGGCCACTACATACAGTGCATCCGGAGAGAAAGCTCTCTTCGAGCTTCCCCGCGTTCAAATCGCCACACCACGAGCATTGCGCCATGCTCTCTTCTGCATAGATTGAGAAGCACGATGCACACAGGCATTCGCCCCCATGATGAACAACAGTGCGGACTCCAGCGCAACCGACGCAATGAGCGGGCAGGCCCTTCTCGTAGTGGCCCTTGGTGCCCGGTTCGTCATCGCTAATCAACCTCGCCAGCTCTTCCGGCTCGACAGCTCTGCCGCAGGATGCGCAGGTTTGAAATCCTTCATCTAGGAAGGTCATCATCGCGCTGCATTCGGGACACTCAACTTCCAACTGAAGGGAAGGCATGCCACAAACATGGCATTCACCATTCCCAAGCGCTCCGAAAACTCCGAGAACTTCGTTCGACTGGTAGCCGCAGGACTCGCAATTCGTCAGCCTGGCACCTGCTTTCTCTTTCGCCAACAGGTCGGGTTTTAGGGCCTCGTACCGCACCAGCAAATAATCCCGGTGCTCCTTGAGAGCCTCGTTCAAACGGTGGATGCGCATGTCCCAAGGATCAAACACCTCTCGCCAGCGCTCAAGCAATAGCCGGTTTAACGTGTGCCACGCTCGAAGTTGCTCAACCGCAATTTCCTTACGCAGTTCTACGCCTGCAGCGCCATCCGCATCATGGAAAAAGTGCATCATCCGATTTCGATGCCTTCCCAGACGCTGAACCTGCTGAACTTCGCCTGGTGTTAATCCGCTGCCGACAATCCTTTCCAGTCGTTTCACGGCATCGTCAAGCGTGACTGACTGGAAGTCGCCCTTTAGGAACTTTTCTTTATCCGCATCCTGAGGCTTTGCAATAACCAGGGACCAGTGCTCCGCAAGCAGACGTGCCTTCAGTAACAACTCTACAGCTGCATAGAAATGGATGACGGAGTACTTGGGCGACGCCTGGAACTCGTTGAAGGCCCGCTCTAAGAAATCCAAGGCGTTGTCAACGAGTCCGGCCATTGGGTCTGATTGATTCATTGAGGCGAGAGCAAGGTCAAGGTCGGAATTTGCACCACTGGCGCCTAGGGGCAGCCGATAAGCATAAAGCCATTCGGGCGGCGCGTTAGGGGCAGTCAAGAACGCATTTCCTTTTTCTAGCGGGGCTATATGCTGCCACCGCTAGGACTGCTGCGAGCAAGGGGGGGGGGGCTAGATGGATGCTTTGCTGATTGCCTGCGCTGATGTGGGGTCGGTAGCTAGGGGCCGTTTCGGATGGGCCGACAGTGACGGAACCATGGGAAGCAGCCCCCTGACCTTGGTCGATCAAGTCGCAATAGCGTTGAAGGCGGCAAGGCCTGTAGCTCTGGGTTTTGAGTGCCCATTGTTTGTACCGCTTGAGAAAGACGAAGAGTTACTTACCAAAGCCAGATTTGGAGAAGTGGCTGACGGCAAGAGCCGACCTTGGTCAGCTGGGGCAGGTTGTGGTGCTCTGGCTACCGGGCTAGTTCAGATGACTTGGGTGCTGCACGAACTGCGCCAGCGCTTGCAAGAACCTTTGCCCGCGTTTCTAGACTGGCAGGGTTTTTCTGCCTCCGGTTGTGGCCTCCTTGTCTGGGAAGCGTTTGTTTCGGGCGCATCAAAGGGCCAGGGGCATTTGGAAGATGCAGCCCTGGCGGTGGCAGCATTCGCGTCTGTGATGCCAAGGCCTGTAACGCAAATCAGTACGCCCCGCGCAATTTCGCTTGCTGGGCTGGCGCTGCTGAGGTCGGGGTGGTCAACCGACCTCCAACTCCTTGCGGAGCCTACATTGGTAATAAAGGCTCATCCCAGATTGGCCTGAGTCTTCATCAAGGGCCGGGCGACGGAAAGGGCAACCCGGGCTGCCCGTCAGATGCCTGAAGTCATGCAATCAGCGCCTAATCCGTGCAGTGCCGCAGTTCGGGTCACATTGAATCTATTGACCCGACTTCGATCCGCTTGCGCCTCGGAGGCTTTTCAGTCGAGACCCCGGGCACATGGAGGGCAAAGGCGCACAGTCCCTCCAGCTCCGACAGTTCTGCGCCCAGCTCGGCCCGCAGCCGCTCCAAGCCCCTCACCCTCCCTTCTGCCAAGGATTGAGCCCTTGAAACGATGGTGTAGCACCAGCCATGGCCGGGAGTTGCGGGGTCAGCGTAAACAGCATCCATACGAACAGAAATCATTTGAGACTCCGATAGTGAGGTGAGGGAATTTCACTATCACACCTGTTTCCGGAAATGCAACCGGACAGGGGGAGGTCCGTAGGAATGGCCTGTTATCCTGCCCCCACCAAAAAGGGACAGGGAGAGAACATGGACCAGACCTCATCAGAGGACCCAGACGGAAAGCCGGCCGCCCAGAATTGGGACTGGCTGGACACCAGGAACTATGCCAACTTCTCCAGGAAGGACGCGGCGCACATTGAGAACACCGGGTCGTGTGCTGGCGGGAAAGGGCCGCTTACGCTTGGCGACCTGTTGGCTAAGGTGCTCGCTGTGGTCCTTCTCCTAGGCTTGCCCGCGCTCATCATGTACAACTCACCGCCTGGGGGCGTGGAGGTGGAGCAGGTCTACCGGAAGTAGTCCGACAGAAAACAGGCCCCCCAGGCCGAAGCCTGAAGGACCTGCAAGCGGGTCAATGCGCGGGGGCCTTTGTCGGGTCAGTGGCAGGGAAGCCATTTGCCCAGTAGTTCCCCAGCGCCTGTAGCCCGTAAAGCCTGGCCAAGGGCACAGCGCCGAGTAAGTCCCTGGCCTCCCGGCTGGTCGTTACATCGGTCCCCAACGTCATCCCCGCTAGGGTAGCCGGGGCATTCATGAGCCTCCCGACCACAATCATGGACGGGCTGCGCCACATGCTGCGGTTGTCTGTGTTCGTTGTCATGCCAGGGGAAACAAAGGAGTTCCCGCCTGACCCTACCGAATACAAGCTCTCCGTCAGCATGGAGAGGGTGCCCATGCTCGCCATCCGGAAGAAGGCCGATGTGGCAATCTTCTCGGGGGTCAGCTTGGTGTCCAGCTCCGTGGGGTAGTTGATGGCCGTCTGGGTGGAGTAGGCCAGTGCCTCCGCGAGGAAGCCGATGGTCCACACCTGGAGGGCGGTGGCATCGTGGAACACAGCGTTCTTCAGGAAGTTCTTCGCGTGGCCCACCAGGAAGAAGGTCTTCAGCTCCCCGAACAGCTTGCCCAGCGGGCCGTGCATGAAGGGCATGGACTCGCCCAGGTCGTGGTCCTGGACAGCCTCCCGCACCTGGCGGGACAGGAAGGTCTGGAAGGTGTCATAGGACTTCTGGTCCTTGGCCTGCCAGTCCTCATAACGGATGCCCGTCACGGTGCCCTTGTCGTCCAGCTCCGCGTGCTCCTTGAAGGCAGCCATCACATCGGGAAGGTCATCTTCACCAATGCCCTGGCCCACCCAGCGCTCCTGCAGCTTCTTGGTCAGCTTCTTGCCGTGGGCGTGGTTACTGAATTGCTGGACCGCCATACGGGCGCCCCACTGCTTGGTGAGGGAGGTGAAGCTGGCGTTACCTGACAGGACATCGGAGATGTGTGACAGCCGGTTGGCGCCGTGCTCCATGCGGGTCAGCGCCTGGCCGAAGAAGCCATCCTCAATCTCCTGTGCGCGGATGTAGCTCGCGTGCATCTCATTGCCGAAGCCGGTCATCAGGCGGATGTCCTGCGCCAGGCCCTTGTCGGGGATGAAGCCCTGCCGCAGTGCGCGGATGAACCCGTGGAGGGTCGGGAGCTGGCGGAGCATGGTGGTGAAGCCGAACATCGCCACCGACTTGCCGAACTCAAAGGCTGCAGCGATGCCCAGCTGGGGCAGCATCACAGACCGGGTGTAGCCCCGAACTGCAGCTGCCGTCCGATTGGCTGCGCTGAAGGCGGCCTCCGACATAGGCCGGCCCACGATGTTGTTGTGGATGTCCTGGAGCCGCTGCATGTCCGCCTTGATTCGGGTCTCATCGGCCTTGAGGGACACCGAGGCCTCCTCCTCTACCTGCTTCAGGGCCTTCATCCAGTCAGCCTGGCTGGTGATGCCGTGCTTGGCGAGGCCCACATGACCACCCACGCTGTTGACGTAGGTGTCCACCAGTACCCGGGCGTCGGTCTCAAAGAGGTCCGACAGGCGAAGGGTGCCCTTCGGGGTCTTCACCTCTGCCGATTGGTCCAGCTGGAAGCGGAACTTCAGGTTAGCTGCGCGGCCCGCATCGGCATCCTGAGGGCGGACCTCAAACATCAGGTCTACCAGGTCGTCAATGTGGGACTCGGCCACACCCAGGGACTTCAGCTCCACCCGCAGGGTCCCCATGTCGCGGCCAGCGAGGGCCACATCACGAAGAGCTGGGGAGAATTCCAGGGCCTTGATGGCCTTCAGGAAGCGGGTAGCCTTCAGCTTCAGCAGCTCGGCATCCGTCTTGCCCGCGTGGGTGACGGTGTTGGTCAGCGTGTCGCGGACCTCATTGGTTCCTGGGGACTTGCGCATGCGCTCCAGGACACCCGGCTTGTCCTTGATGGCCGAGGCCAGCAGTTCAAACAAGGCGTCATCCCCGTGCAGCTCGGCCATTCGGCGGATGTTGCCGGCATGCCAGATGCGGTTTGTGTAGAACTCATCCGGGGTTATCTGGTCAGCGCCTTTGACCCCAGCGTCCTGCATCTCCTTGAGCATCTTGGCGTAGACGGCCTTCATCGCGGAGGAGGCCTTCTGCACATGCGCCTGTACCTCCGTGGGGAGGGTGGACAGCATCTTGGGGTCGTAGGTGGACTCAGTGACCCAGCGGTGGAAGTCCACAGCGAAGGCCTCCTTCTTCCAGAATGGAATCTGCATGTCCTTCATGGCCCCAGCCAGGGCCTGGCCGGCCTGCACATGGAACTCACCGGCCACGATGCGGCGGAGCTGTGACTTCCACTCCGAAGCGGTCATGGCCTGGGCTTCCGCCAGGTCGTTCTGCAGCGGGTCCTTGATGAGCTTGTAGGCCAGCTCGCGGACTGTCTTCAGCGGGGAGCTGTTGAGGATGGCGAAGTAGTCAAAGCGGGTGGGGATTTTGGTATCGAACTCCCGGCCTCCCTTGACGAACTTCAGGGTCTTGCCGAAGGAATCACCAGAGGCCGTGGAGTTGAGCTGTGTCCCACGGACCTGCATGGCGCCCACCGATGACCCCACATCTGATGTGAAGTGTTCCGGTGCGTGACCCATCGGCACATCCAGGCTGTCCGGGTGGACCGCCTTCATGCCTTCGCTGGTCTTGACAATCAGCTTGCCGATGGCCGGGTTCCAGCTGGTGACCTTGCCTTCGATGGTCTCGCCTTCGGGGCCCATCCAGGAGACCTCCTTGCCGACTTGCGCCTCTGCCGGGTGAGGGGCAGCAGGCTCAGTAGGCGGGGCCTTCACGGGGGCCGGGGCCAGCGGGTCATGCTCGGCCAGGAGGAGCTGTTGCATGTTGACCATGCGCTCCATGTCTGCCTTCTTCTGGGCTTCGATCCCGGCCTGTGCCTGTGTCCACTGCGCTTCCCGTTCGGCCTTCAGGGCCGCTGCTTGGGACTCGTCCAGGGCGCGGAGGTCGGCAGCCTTTCGGCGCTTACCCCGCTCGGCCAGGGCGGTCTTGAAGGCGGACCGCATGGCCCCCTCAAGCGGCGGATTGGTCCCCGGCGCCTGGTCCGGGAAGTTCGTCAGGGTCTCCATGTCCACTGCATCGTCCATGCGGGCACGGGCAGCGGGGGACGGAGCGGCCCTGCCGGTCTCCTTGCCGTTCCTGGAGGGGTAGTGCTGGGAGATGAAGTCCTCGGTCTCCCGGGTCAGGCGCTCCCCGTACCGCTCAAGCCAGCGGTCTGCCGGCTCATGGGGACCATGGAACTCCGTCAGGGCCGCCTCGGCATCCTCGGGGGACAGCCGGCCAGCCTCCAGCTCGGCCACTACCTTGTGGGCTTTGTGCAGCTCGGCCAGGCGCTGCCCCTGCTCGGGCGTCAGCTTGTGCCCTTGCTCAACAGCACGGAGGGCGCGCAGGGTCTGCAGCTCCTGGTCCGCGGTGCGGGCAGCTGTGATGGCAGAGCGGGACCCCTTGATGGCAAAGGGGCTGGTGATAGCGGCGCCCATCAGGCCCGCGGCCAGGACCCCTGAGGACTCATCCTCAAAGTTCACGGACTGGCGCAGCTTTTCATAGGCAGCGTTCTCCGCAGCGCCCAGGCCGATGCCACCAGCGATGGCCTTCCCGGAAGCGGACCGGGCAGCCTGCGAAGCAGACACACCGGCCACGGCCTCCAGCTGTGCCAGGCGCGAGGCATCCTTCGCCAGCTTCACAGCACGGGCGGACTCATAGGCCATGGCACCACGGGTTGCCCAGCCACCGGCCATGCCGATGAGCAGCTGGTCAGGCATGACCGCATTGAAGGCAAAGCGGCCCACATCACCAGCGGTGCCCATGTCGCCCAGCCTGGTCAGGTCCTCCTGCTTCTGCAGCAGGCGGTCCCGGATGTAGTAGGCGTTGGCCTTGGAGGTGGCCTTGTACAGCTCAGGGTGGAAGTCAGGCCACACCCCCTTCGTCAGCTCCTGGGTGGAGGCATCCGTGAAGGGGTTGTAGTTGGCATCAGGGGCCATCTGGTGGCCCACGATGTTGGCGATGAGGCCATCGGTCAGGCCATCCTGGCGCCACATGGACCCGATGTAATCGGACCTGGTGGTGCTCTGCTCGCGGGCCAGGCGGGTCTGTGAGGCCTCCCAGGCGCTGGAAGGCGTGGGGGCGTTGAGGGTGGGGTCAAGGTTCCCGAAGTCCTCCAAGGGGCGGAGGGGGGCCGGGGTTACTGCAGGAGGAAGGGGGAACTTGGTGGGCATTGAATCTATCCGGGGTCCGATTAACTGGGGCTCAACTTCCAGCCAGGGCTGCCGCAAGGGCGATGCGGAGCGCATCCCGCTCCCGCCTCAGCTTTTCCAGCTCAGTGGCTTGGGCCTCGCCCTGCACTGGCTGTTTGACAAGCCGGGGCATGCTGACCCCGTCCTCCTTCAGCCAGTACCCAAGGGTGGTTGGGTGGATGCCCAGGGCCCTGGATGCTTCGGCAAGAGTCATGCCGCTCTGCCGCGCATGGGCCACCGCAGCGGCCCTCTGTTCGGGGCGGTATGTGGCGCGAGTGCCCTTGATGCGGGGCGGAGCGTCCAGAGGTGGAGTGAGCAGGTCGGGCAGGTGCTGCGAGTTGAGGGGCTGGGCTGTATTCATGGGGAGAGAGCGAAATTGCGGTGAATGGGATGGAGGGGATGAAAGCGAGGGGTCATAGGTTCAGGCGCTCAGCCCAGGCAGCGTCCAGGTCTGCAAGGGCAGAGTCCTGGGCTGCCACTACCTCAGCCCCGTGGAGGGCCACCCAGAAGCGAGGGAAAGGGCTCCCCGCCTCCAGGTCTGCAAGGGTGTTGAGCCGGGCCAGAGCTGCGTCCTGAAGGTCTTCCTGGGGTGCATTGCTGCACCTGGAGCTGACCTCATTCCCTGCGCCTGCCCGCTGGATTGCCCGCCACTCGGTCAAGAGGTCGGGACCCGTGCGCGTCTCCAGGTGGTGGGCATAGAGGGCCAATGCACGGCGGACGATGATGGAGGCTGCAGCCTTCTGACCCCCCGCCCTGGAAGCCCAGGCTTGGGCATATCCAAGAGCGAATGCGGACTCGAAATCCAGTAGTGCGGCGATACGGGAGTAGGACTTGCCCAGGGGGACGGTGAGACGGCGCTGGCCCGCCTGCTGGATACGCTGTGCCATGGTTTGTGAATCCGATGTATGGAATGCAAAAAGGGAGTGCTTGGGGCACTCTGAGAATGAGGGGCGGAAAGCAGATGCCCTCTGAAATGCAAGCAAAGAAGCCAGGCTGTGGGATGGCCTGGTCAATGGTTTGGTAGGGCTACTCCCATGGCTCAGGTGTGCTGTGCCCCAGGCTGGAAACCGGGAGGCCTCCTTAAGGAGAGAAGGAGGGGCTCTCCCCGAAGGCAAGGGTTTACCGGGCCATTGCCTGGTCAGAGCTAGCTAAGTGCTTGCTGCACCGAGCGATTTGGCTGAATCCGGCGTTCTACCTTGCGGGTGGCCTTGATGTGATCGAAGGCGGATACGGGGACGGCGAGTTGACGGAAGACAGCCTTCTCAGTACCGCGCATTGGCTGCCCCTTTCCGGCCGCTGAGGGCCCATGCAGCCATGCCCGAACAATCGGAAGGGAGCATTTCCGATAGCAGGGAGCCCAGGTCTTGCGCTGTCGCCAGCAGCGGGCCGACCGACCCGGGTAGCAGCGCCGCGAACGTGACTCCCTCGCTGGTATCCAATATCAGCACATCCATGAAACCCACATCGGCCAGCCATTGATCGCCGTCCACATCTGACAGGTAGGCATAGGCGCCCTCCAGCACATCTAACGGCGCGTTGTCCGCGTGGAGTCGAAGGCATGCCCGCTCGTTGCCGCCATCGATATCCGTCTCGAAGCTGACGCTGCCGCGAAGGTCCTGCTGGAGGCAAAAGATGCTCCAACAGATGGACAGAAAGGCGCGGCCTGCGGTCGTGAACTTCATTTCGGAACCCGCCTGCAGCCGGCCGTGAAGGTCGTACTGCTGGAATAGCTTCTCCGCTTTTTTCGGCCAGAAGGCAGCGGGTTGCTTAATAG
>Ga0187844_10003484_pt1 | contig 10486 bp, 6 predicted proteins | sample SpaLakP09_SKY_50_FD_134517 | JGI IMG/M metagenome (GOLD analysis project Ga0187844, IMG submission 134517) | Oligotrophic lake water microbial communities from Sparkling Lake, Wisconsin, USA - SP09_SKY_50 | ecosystem: Environmental > Aquatic > Freshwater > Lake | place: USA: Sparkling Lake...
CCATTGGCGTGACCATGCAGGCGAAGGGCAATGTGCTGGACTTCGGCCATGCGCTGGAGCAGAGGCTGGCGCAGATTCGGCAGGAGCTGCCAGCGGGTGTCGAGGTCCAGCAATATGCCGATCAGCCGCGCGTGGTCGCGGAGTCGGTTTGGGAATTTGAGCGCTCCTTCCTGGAGGCGCTGGCCATCGTGCTGGCGGTGTCCTTCCTGTTCCTTGGCTGGCGCACCGGCATCGTGGTGGCCGTCTCGGTGCCCCTGGTCCTCGGGCTGGTGGCGGCGGTCATGTATGCCGCCGGCTGGGCGCTGGACCGCATTTCTCTGGGGGCGCTGATCATTGCGCTGGGCCTGCTGGTGGACGACGCCATCATTGCCGTGGAAATGATGGTCGTGAAACTCGAAGAGGGCTGGGACCGCGTGCGCGCGGCCAGCCATGCCTATACCTCCACCGCCTTCCCGATGTTGACCGGCACCCTGGTCACCGCAGCGGGCTTCATGCCGGTAGGCTTCGCCAAATCCATTGCCGGCCAGTACGCCGGCGGCATCTTCTGGGTTGTCGGCGTGGCCCTGATCTTGTCCTGGTTGGTGGCCGTCGTTTTTACGCCCTACCTGGGCGTGCTTTTGCTGCCCAAGAATCTGGCCACCCGCCATGGCCATGGCGCCCACCACGACCCGTATGACCGGCCGGTTTACCGTTGGCTGCGAGCTGTCATCGAGCGTGCTGTGCATCACCGGGCCTGGGTGCTCGGCTTCACGGTGCTGCTGTTCGGCCTGGCCGGCGCGGGCATGCTGGCGGTCCAGCAGCAGTTTTTCCCGACGGCCTCGCGGCCCGAGCTGCTGGTCGATCTGCGCCTGCGTGAGGGAGCATCGTTCGCCGCCACCTCGGCGCAGGTGAAGCTGCTCGAAGCTCGCCTTGCCAAGGACCCGGACATTGAGTTCTTCACCGCCTACACGGGCGGTGGCACACCGCGCTTTTACCTGTCGATCCAGCCGGAGCTGCCCAATCCTGGTTTTGCCCAGTTCGTCGTCAAGACGGCAGGCATTGAGCAACGCGAACGCGTGCGCTCACGCCTGCTGCAGCTGTTCGAGAAGAACGAGGCCCTCCCTGACGTCACCGCGCGCGTCACGCGCCTGGAGTTCGGCCCGCCGGTGGGCTTCCCCGTGCAGTTCCGCGTGATCGGCCCGGACAAGGCGCAGGTGCGGGACATTGCCTACCGCGTGCGCGACACGGTGCGCCAGAGTGCCCTGGTGCGCGACACGCAGCTGGACTGGAACGAACAGGTGCGCTCGGTTCAGGTTCATGTCGATCAGGACAAGGCGCGCTTGCTCGGTCTTTCGAGTGCCGACATCCAGGGGCTGGTGCAGACCACGCTGGACGGCGTGCCGGTGACACAGATTCGCCGCGGCGAAGAATTGGTCGATGTCGTGGTCCGTGCCTCGGTCGAGGAGCGGCGCGGCATTGGTCAGCTGGGCGACTTGCAGCTGTTCACTCGTGGCGGAACGACCGTGCCGCTGTCTCAAGTGGCGCGCATCGAGCCGAGCTTCGAGGAGCCGGTGCTGTGGCGGCGCAACCGCGACATGGCGCTGACGGTTCGGAGCGACGTGGTGGACGGTGTGCAGGGCCCTTACGCCACGGCGCAAATCCGCCCCATGCTGCAGCCCCTCATCGACAGCCTGCCCGCGGGCTACCGGATCGAGGAGGGCGGTGCCATCGAAGAAAGCGACAAGGCCAATCGAGCGCTGTTTGCCGTCTTCCCGGCCATGTTCGCCGTGATGCTGACGCTCTTGATGATCCAGCTGCAGAGCTTCTCGCGCCTGTTCATGGTCTTCATGACGGCGCCGCTGGCCTTGATCGGTGTGGTGCCGGCGTTGCTGCTATTCCAGGCGCCGTTCGGCTTTGTCGCCTTGCTTGGGGTGATCGCCCTGGGCGGCATGATCATGCGCAACTCCATCATCCTGGTCGATCAGATCGACCAGGATATTGCGCGAGGCGCCGTGCCCTGGAGCGCCATCGTCGAGGCCACTGTGCGGCGCTCGCGGCCCGTCGTGCTGACGGCCGCCGCTGCCGTGCTGGCCATGATTCCGCTCACCCACAGCGTCTTTTGGGGGCCGATGGCGATTTCCATCATGGGCGGCCTGGTCGTGGCCACGGCACTCACGCTGGTGTTCGTGCCCGCGCTCTATGCAGCCTGCTTCCGTGTGCAGCGGGACAGCCCGGCGGAGGCTGCAATGTCCACGCCTGTGGCGGCAGCTTCGTGATGGGCACCCCAAGGCCCCGGTGCAAGTCAAGCAAGCAGTGGGGACGGGTTCATGCGCGTAGCGGCTTCGGCTCGTCCGCTTGCAGTGAGTGTGGGCGATAGGGCGCCCAGCCGCGCCGGGCGAAGTTCGTGAGAGCGACGAAGCGCTGGGGAATCAGCGCTGCAGAGTGATGGTGCGCGCCGGTAGCACGGCGCGGCCTCAAGCGGCCATCGACGAGCGTTTGCTGGGATGCGGCAGCTTGAACAGCGCGACGGCTTCCACAAGCTGCTTCGCCTGGATCTTCAAACTTTCTGCCGCGGCCGCACTCTGCGCCACGAGTGCGGCATTCTGTTGCGTGACTTGGTCCATTTGACTCACGGCTTCGCCGACTTGGGAGATGCCCGAGCTCTGCTCGACGCTGTGCAAAACCTCTCTGCGCGCTCAGCAAGGCTTGCGACCCCATCGAACTCAGAACCACGCTATCGCCACGGATGCGCGCTCGCTTGATTTTTTTGAGGGCGCCGAGGCGCGATGCAGGTCGCCTGCACGGGCCAAGCCTGCAAGGACAGGCTCAATGAGTTGGCGCCGTCCGAAAGACAGCGACCGCTCGAACCAACTGATTGGCCTGAGCTTTCAAGCTCTCGGCCGCGGCTGCGCTTTCTTCAACCAAGGCGGCGTTCCTCTGCGTGACATGGTCCATCTGGGAGATGGCCAAACCGATCTGACCGACGCCTGCGCTTTGCTCGCTGCTGGCCGAGGTGATCTCACCCACGATGTCACTGACGCGCTTGATGGCGTCCACCACTTCATCCATGGTTTTTCCGGCGCGATCAACCAGGGTGGAGCCTTGCTCCACCTGCTCAACGCTGGCTGAAATCAATGCCTTGATTTCTTTGGCGGCCTGCGCGCTCCGTTGTGCGAGGTTGCGAACCTCACTCGCCACAACGGCGAAGCCCCGGCCTTGTTCGCCTGCGCGAGCGGCCTCGACGGCGGCATTGAGTGCGAGGATGTTGGTCTGGAACGCGATCCCATCGATGACGCCGATGATGTCGGAGATGCGCTTCGAACTTTCGTTGATGCCCTTCATCGTCGTGACGACTTCGCTGACAACGCTGCCTCCATTGATGGCGACACTGGACGCGCCGAGCGCGAGCTGATTGGCTTGCATCGCGTTCTCCGCATTGTTGCGAACCGTCGTGCTCAACTCTTCCATCGTCGCGGCTGTTTGCTGCAGGGCACTGGCCTGTTCTTCCGTGCGTTGGCTCAAATCCGCATTGCCGGTCGCGATCTGTGCCGATCCAGTCGCGATGGAATCAGAGGAGTTGCGGACCTGTTCCACAATGGCCGACAGGCTCGCTTGCATCTTGCCCAGAGAGGCGAGCACGCTGCCTGCTCTAGCGGCTTCCATGCCTTCGATCGGGCACAAATCTCCTGCCGCGACTTTTTGTGCCGCCGCGCCGAGTTCAGCCGGTTCAGCCCCCAATGCACGGGTCAAGCCTCGGGTGATCAAGAAGCCGGAGACGGCCGCTGCCGCAAAGGCGAGGGCGCAGCCAGCGAGCAGGTAGTTTCTCTCGACCGCGTATTGCTCGTCAGCCTTGTCGATGAGTTCAAGCGCATGGGCTGCGGTGTAACGGCTGTATTCATCGGTAATCTTGGCCAGGGCAGCCAGCAAGGGCCGGCATTCCGCAATCATTTTTTCCACGGCCATGTCGGTCTGTTTTTTGAGGGCCATCTCAACAATGGCCAAGGCGATCGGCGAGTAGAGCCGCTCCAAGCGCCCGATCTCAGCAATCATCTCTTTGGCTTTGGGCGGAACGTCTGCGGCCTCGGCCAGCTTTTCCAATTGGTGGAGCCGATCTTTGACGTCCGCATGAGCTTGGGTGACAGCCAGTCTCTCGGACTCCAGGTCGGCCGGGGTGCTCACCAGCACCAGGTTGCGTGCTGCAATGGCCCGTCGGTCTACCGCAGCGCGAACGCTCTCGGCCATATTGGCCCGCGCGTTGACACCTTGGACGTAGCCGTCAAAGTTCTGATTCGAATCGTCGAGTGCCTTCAGGGCCAGCCCTGCAACCATTGCAATCAAGACCGTCAATCCGCCGAAAGCGATGGTCAGCTTTGCGCGAACAGTCATGGTGTGTGTCGACATGGCGGTTTCCTTTCGGGCACGAGGGGCTGATGCCGAGCTTGGCGTTGAGTATTCGCTCGCGGGAGGTGAGTCGGATCGGGACAAAAAGCACTCAGCGCAGGCGGGTGGGTGGCACCCGGGCCAACTCTGACTTTCGGGCCCAGCTCAGAATCTGTGAGGCGGCTTGATGCGAGGTTCGGATGTGCGAACTCTAGCGTCAGGCGCTCGATTAAATGATGCAATCGATACTTTTGGTTTTGCGCAATTTGTTAGAAATTGCCGATACATGCATGTTCTCCACCAAAAGGCCGGCGGGCAGTCAGAGCCCTTGCTTTGTGGCCCGCTGATGTGAGCATGGCCTGGTGCAGGGAACACCGAGTTCGATTGCTTGCCGGCTCAGCGCTGTCAGCACCCTTCAGCACCCTTCAGCAGCCTTCAGCGCGGAAGTGCCTGTCGCTGCGCCTTTCGACAGTGCCTGCACTTGGCAGGCTTGTCCACCGCACTGGAGGTGCCAGGCAAGGGGCTACCGGCAGGGCGGGTTCGATAGCCGTGCACGCCACCAACAGTTACTCCCCCCTAACTTGCCGGGCTGGCGCTGCAACTTTTTGTAGGTCCGAGGCTACTCACGCACAGCCAACGCTCTTTGAGCGGCGGCTTCTTCGGATTTTCGATAGTCAACTGGGACCTACACATGAAGCACAGCGTATTGAATAAAGCCTATGCAGCCGGTTCGGCTCTTGTGGTGAGCGTGGCTGCATTGGCAGCCTCACCGGCACAGGCCGTCACTGTCGCAGACCCCATGGGGGACTTTCTGAGCACCTACAAGGGCGCTCAGACCGGCGAGTTTGATGTCATCGCCAGCTGGGTCAATTACGACGTCGACCGTGATGTGTTTGAACTGTCAGCCACCATGGCGGGCAACATCTCGCCGACCTCCTTGGCGGCCTACGTCTGGGGCTTCAATCGTGGCCAAGGCACGGCAGTGTTCGGCAGCAGCCTCGGCTTGACCGAGGTGTTGTTCGATCGAACGGTGGTGGTCAATGCCAATGGCTCTATCACCAGTGCTGGCGCCAATGTCGGTACGGCCACGATTTTCGGCTCCACCATCACGGCCACCATTGCAGGCTCTGTCTTGCCTGAGAACGGCTTCAGCAAGGCCAATTACACCTGGAATTTGTGGCCGCGTTTCACAGGCACCAGCTTCAACGGTGTCTCGGTCTCGGGTGTGGCGGCGATTCCAGACTTCGCGCCCAACACCGTCAACGCCACGGTGACGGCCGTTCCCGAACCTTCCACCACGGCCTTGATGTTCTTGGGGATTGGCGCCTTCGCTTTGCTGCGGCGTCGTCAGCCAAGTTAAGGCTCCGCCTGCAATGGCTCGCCGCTTGGCTCGGAGTTTCGCTCCGGGCCAAGTGCACCGGCCTCCTCTCAGGCCGTGGGCAGCAAGCATCTTGTTCAGTCTGGGCCGCGGCACCGCATCACGGCCTTTGCGATTCGGTGCAAAATCAATATAAATGATTAATGTGATTTGCTTGTGATAAATCTGCTGGATTTTTCGATGATGCCCATGCATCATGGAGCAGCTCTCCAGATCGGCAGGGCCAACATCGAAGGACTGCAGCATGGTCAAGTCACTACGTTGGGTCATGGCATTGCTGGGTGCCATTGGCGTCCTGGCCGCACTGGCAGTCGCTGCTCAAGGTTACTTTTTCATTCGAAAACTTGACTCCTCGGCGGCCAGGGTCTACGTCGCCAAGGACGTGGTCGCCGACATCCTGCCGCCGCCCATGTACCTCATCGAAACTCGCCTGGTTCTGTCGATGATGTTGGATGGCAGCATGGGCGCCGCTGAAGGCAAGAAGCGCTTCGAGGAACTGGCTGCCGAGTACCAGCAGCGTGTCGACTACTGGTCCAAGAATCCGCCACACGGCCTGGAATCCAAGTTGCTGGGTGCCCAACATGTGGCGGGCCAGGCCTTCATCGCAGCTGCGCGCAGCAAGCTTGTGGATCCACTGGTTTCGGGACACACCGAGGCCGCCAAAAATACCTTGCCGGCCGTGCATGCCCTGTATCTTGAGCACAGGTTGGGTGTCGATGCGACCGTGGCGGCGGGGAACGAATTCGCTGCGGCCTCGATGAAGGACTTTGAGGAGGCCGACCGGGCCGCCATCATGGCCATGTTGATCACATCGCTCGTAGCTGGCATGGTCGTTCTCGTGGTCTACCGGCTGGTCTTGGCAAGTCTCCAGAAGCCCGTGCGAGCCAGCACGGCGGCGGCCAAACGTATTGCGGCGGGCGATTTGGCGACGCAGGTTCAGTTCGACGAAGGGCGCTCGGACAGCCTGGGTGACCTGCAGACGGCCCTGCAATCCATGCGTCTGGACCTCAACCGCACCGTGACCTCCGTACGGGCGGTGGCCGGGAGGGTTTCGATCGCCAGTTCGGAAATTGCCCAGGGCAACCTCGACCTGTCAGCACGGACGGAAAGCCAAGCCAGCTCATTGCAGCAAACAGCCGCGACCATGGATCAGTTGACGGCCGCCGTGAATCAGAGCGCGGAGTCCGCTTCGCGGGCTGACATGCTGGCCAAACAGGCCGGCGACGTCGCTCAGCGTGGCGGCAAGGCGGTAGAGCAAGTGATTCAGACCATGCACGAGCTGAACACGTCCTCGGAGCAGATTTCGAGCATCGTGAGCGTCATCGAGGGCATCGCGTTTCAGACCAACATCCTGGCCTTGAATGCAGCCGTTGAGGCGGCAAGGGCCGGCGAACAGGGCAGGGGGTTTGCCGTTGTGGCTTCGGAGGTGCGGTCTCTGGCAGGGCGCAGCGCGCAAGCAGCCAAGGAAGTGAAAGCGCTGATTGGCACCAGCGTCGAACGTGTTGCTCAAGGCTCAAGGCTTGCGGACAACGCGGGTGCGACCATGACTGAAATGCTTGACGCGACACGCCGTGTGCAGAGCATCATGAGCGAGATCAGCGCAGCCAGCCGAGAGCAGTCCAGCGGTATTTCTCAGGTTGGAGAAGCGGTCACGCAAATCGACCGAGTCACACAGCAGAACGCTGCCTTGGTCGAAGAGATTGCAGCCGCTGCCAGCAGCCTCGAGACGCAGGCGGCCGAGCTTGTCGGACAGATGGCGTTGTTCACGGTCGACGAACAAGTGCAACGAGAGCTGTCGCTGAACACCGTTTAAGACACTGCTTGCCTTGCGGTCGATTGTTTTGGATGCCGTGCGCCTTGTCCAATTCGGCCGGCAAACGCTGGCTATGGTCGAAAGCGGAGTTCACAAGCAAGGCGGGGCAGTGACAGCATCCGCGGGTAGGGTTCCCGGTCCGCTGGCTTGCAACGTTGCTCGGGCCGCGACCATCAGGGCCGGATGGCTGTTGTTTGCGATGCTTGTAAGTTTACATAATACACATTGTCGCTCAAATGGACGATTGGGCTGAGCCTTACTCACTCCGCTCACAGTGCCCTGAACTGAGTATTCAGCCTTGTTGAACCGGCAAGCCATGCGCCATCCAGGCGCCCAAGCCGCCTGCCAGATTGCGGACCTGCGTGTGGCCGCGGTGCAGCAGGAACTGCATGGCTTGCAGGCTGCGGCCACCGGCGGCGCAGGCAACGATCAGGTCGGCGTCTCGCGGCAGTTCTGTGTGGCGTTGCTCGAGTTGACTCAGCGGCAGGTGCAGCACATGCGGCACGGCATAGGCCGTGCGGGCCACTTCATGGGCCTCTCGGACATCGAGCAGCCAACAGGCCGTCTTGTCAGGTTCGGCACCGCTGGGGTCGGCTGCACGGTTCAGTTCAGCGTGGGCAGTGATCGGGTCCAGATTCAGGTGTGCATACGGGTTCATGGTCGTCCTTTCGGTGTGAACTTCTAGCGTCGGTTCGGCGGTTCGTGTTCGCATGTGGTGCCTGGGGTGGCGTGAGTTCTTCGACGACTCAAGCGGTCCCCACTCACATCTCGTTTGACTATTTGCGTGAATGCGCAAATAATAAATAGAAGAAGCGCTGAAGTCCAGCGCATTGAGGCCCCTCCATCATGCCTTCCATCCATTCCTCTCGCATCCAAGCTCATTGGCGGATGGCTGTGCTCAGCCTTGCGACGCTGGGCTTGCTGCCTTTGGCGCCAGCCTGGGCGCAGACCGGTGCAGACGCACGTCCTGCTGCAGCCCGCCCTGATTCAAGCCCCAGCCTGCGAAGCCAGCTCGTGGGATTGGCGGCGCCCCGCATGGGCGCCTCCGTCGATGGCGTGGTGGAAGCGGTGCGTCAAACCGTGGTGGCCGCCCAGGTCGCGGGCAGCATCGTGCAGCTGGATGTCAAGGCCGGTGATCGGGTCAAGGCGGGCCAGGTCTTGCTGCGCATCGACGCCCGTTCCGCCCAGCAAGCCAACCAAGCCAGCGAGGCGCAAGCGCAGGCCGCACGTGCGGCGCTGCAGCTGGCCGGCCGAGAACTGGAACGTCAGCAGCAGCTGTTCCAGCAGCGCTACATCAGCCAGGCTGCGCTGGACCAGGCCGAGGCGCAGTTTCAGGCCACACAGGCCCAAGTCAAGGCGCAGCTGGCGCAACTGGCCTTGTCGCGCACCCAAGGCGACTTCAATGTCGTGCGCAGCCCGTACGACGGCGTGATCTCAGAGCTCTCGGTGGCCCTGGGCGATATGGCCATGCCGGGGCGAGCGCTCTTGAGCGTGTACGACCCGAGCGCCCTGCGCGTGACCGCCCATCTGCCGCAAAGTCAGGCTCTCGGTTTGACAGACTCAAGCCAGTTCCAGATCGAACTGCCGGGCCAGGCGCAGCCGGTTCGGCCCTTGAAAGTGCAGTTGTTGCCGACCGTGGATGCCAGTTCCCACACCATGCCGCTGCGCTTGGATCTGCCGCGTCTGGTGGGCGTGGCACCGGGCATGTTTGCCCGTGTGCAACTGCCGGCCGCCATCGGAGGCCAAGCCAGCCAAAGCGGCCAAAGCGATCCAAGCGCGACCACCGCCATCAGCGTGCCGGTCACGGCGCTGGTGCGCCGCGCTGAAATGAGCGGCATCTACGTACTCAATGCCCAAGGCCAGGCCCGCTTGCGCCAGCTTCGATTGGGCGCGCAGCAAGCGGGCATGGTCGAGGTGCTCAGCGGCTTGAGCCGGGGTGAGCGCATTGCGCTGGATCCCCAGATCGCCGCGCGGCAACGCTGAATGCGACGCGCCCATCGCAGCCCCACGGAGCTTCCCGCATGACATCACCTCTTGCATCGTCAGCCACCGCGCCTTCGTCAAAGCCTGCAGCACTGGGCCTGTCCGGGCGCGTGGCAGCCTTCTTTCAATCCGCCCAGATCACGCCGTTGCTGGCTTTGATGGCCTTGCTGCTGGGCATCTTTGCGGTGTGGGTCACCCCGCGCGAGGAAGAGCCGCAGATCAATGTCACCATGGCCAATGTACTCATCCCCTTCCCTGGCGCCAGCGTCAAGGATGTGGAGCAGATGGTGGCGATCCCGGCGGAACAGGTGCTGTCGCAGATGGCCGGGCTGGAGCATGTGATGTCGGTCTCTCGGCCGGGCCTGGCGGTGTTGACGGTGCAGTTCAAGGTCGGTGTGCCGCGTACCGAAGCCTTGGTCCGGCTGCACGACACCGTGGCCAGTCATGCCGATTGGTTGCCGCCGAATCTGGGCGTGCAGACCCCCTTGGTCAAACCGAAAGGCATTGACGATGTGCCCATCGTCACGCTGACCTTGTTTGCCAAGCAGGGCGAGAGCAGCGCCTTCGATCTGGAGCGCGTGGCGCACAGCATGGAGATCGAACTCAAGCGTGTGCCGGGTGTGCGCGAGGTTCGCAGCATCGGCGGACCGGGCCGCGCCCTGAACGTGCGCATCGATCCGGCCCGGCTCAATGCCAGCGGCCTGACCTTGGCCGATCTGCGCCAGGCCCTGCAGGGCGCGAACCTGGCCTTGCCTCTGGGTGATTTGCTGCAGAACAACCAGGCCATTGCGCTGGAGGCCGGTGCTTTCTTGAGCGACGCCCGTGAGGTGGCCGAGTTGATCGTCGGTGTGCAGGGTGGCAAGCCCGTGTTCCTGCGCGATGTGGCCACGGTGGAAGACGGGCCGCTGCGCTCGAGCCGCTATGTCTGGCATGGCGACAAGGCCAGCGGCACG
>Ga0187844_10003487_pt1:0-5000 | contig 10481 bp, 5 predicted proteins | sample SpaLakP09_SKY_50_FD_134517 | JGI IMG/M metagenome (GOLD analysis project Ga0187844, IMG submission 134517) | Oligotrophic lake water microbial communities from Sparkling Lake, Wisconsin, USA - SP09_SKY_50 | ecosystem: Environmental > Aquatic > Freshwater > Lake | place: USA: Sparkling...
CAAGGAAACATATATCTAGATTTTCTCTCAGGAATTGCGGTCAATTCTCTAGGTCATGCTCACCCAGTTGTAACTGAAGCTGTGAATGATCAAATCAGAAAATTAGCTCATACCAGTAATTTCTATGCCAATGAGCCTGCGATCAAATTAGCGGAGAAACTTATTGAAATCTCAAAATTTGATGCCAAAGTCTTCTTCTGTAATTCTGGGGCTGAGGCAAATGAAACTGCCATAAAACTAAGCAGAAGAACTGGGAAGAAGCAACTAATTTCTGCTCACAATTCATTTCATGGAAGAACCATTGGGGCTTTAAGTATCACGGGTCAGACTTCCAAGCAAAAACCCTTCGAACCATTGCTAGGTGATGTCAGATTTATTGATATAAATGCCAATTCAGCAATAAGAAAAATCAAAAGAAAAACGGCTGCAGTGTTTTTGGAATCTATTCAAGGCGAAGGTGGTGTTACACCTTGCGAGGATGAATTCTTGCAAAAAGTTCGCAAGAAAACACTGCGAACTAAATCTTTACTAGTGATGGACGAAGTCCAAACCGGTTTAGGAAGAACAGGGCAATGGTTTGGTTATGAAAAATCTGGAATCAAACCTGATGTGATTACCTTGGCCAAAGGCCTAGGTGGTGGTTTGCCAATGGGCGCAGTTTTAGTTACAGGGGATGCACAGAATCTCTTTGAACCTGGACAACACGGCACTACTTTTGGTGGCAACCCTGTTGTGGCTAGAGCTTCCTTAGCAGTGATTAATTTTATTGAAAAAGAAAATCTTCTAGACAATGTCAACAACATGGGTAATTTGTTAACTAAATTAATTTCACAAATCCAAGGAGTAAAAGAAATTAGAGGTAGAGGTCTGCTCTTAGGGGTTTGTTTAGAATCGCTGCCCGCTAAAGAAGTGGAAAATGAATGTCGAAATTTAGGGCTACTGATAAACGCTGTAACCGAGGACACTCTGAGAATTGCTCCTGCTTTGATTGTAAATATTGAACAAGTTAAAAGATGTGCTGAAATTATTGATGATGCAATCAAAAATGTGACGAAAAAGGGATGGATTAAATGAAATACGCAGAGTCTAGATCTGCCAGACAACACTTAATACAAAATATTCTGGCCAACAAGGCGATTGCATCCCAAAACGAATTATTGATTGAATTAAAGAAAAAGGGCTTTGCAATTACTCAAACAACTTTGTCGCGCGATTTAGATGAACTAGGAGCAATCAAAACGAATGATAAAAAAGGTCAAACTAAATATTCCGTTCCTGAAACTGACCCAGACCGCACTAGTGACACGGGTGCTGCTCGAAATCGTTTAGAAAAATTGGCAAGTGATTTAGTTGTGGGCGTGGATCATTCCGCTAATTTGGCAGTCATTCACACACCTGCTGGGGCTGCGCAATTTGTGGCATCAATTGTTGATCATGCGGCACTTGAAAATGTGATAGGCACTATTGCTGGTGACAACACTGTTTTAGTAATAACTAAAGGTTTAAAAGACGGAGAGTCCGTCGCAAGTCAAATATGGGAATACGTTCAATTCCGCCGATAGGCTGAGTTTGAATACAAGAAAGAGGAAAAAGTGACTAAGAAAGTTGTTTTAGCTTATTCAGGTGGTCTTGACACTTCTGTTGCCATCGAATGGATTAAAGACAAAACCGGTGCCGAGGTTGTGGCTGTGGCTGCAGATGTTGGTCAAGGCGGGGAAGACATGAATGTTATTAAACAACGAGCACTTGATTGTGGTGCTGTTGCTGCTGAAGTATTAGATTTGAGAGAAGAATTTGCAAATGAGTATTGTGCACCTGCACTTAAAGCCAACGCACTTTACATGGATAGGTATCCATTGGTGTCAAGTTTATCTCGTCCGATTATTTCAAAATATTTAGTTGAAGCGGCAAAAAAGCATGATGCCTACATGGTGGGACATGGTTGCACGGGTAAAGGAAATGATCAGGTTCGTTTTGAAGTAAGCATCGCAGCCCTTGATCCTGATTTGAAAGTATTTGCACCAGTAAGAGATTCTGGGATGACACGTGATAAAGCAATAATTTTTGCTGGTGAAAAGAACTTACCAATTGATGTTAATAAAAAGAATCCTTACAGTATTGACCAAAATGTTTGGGGTAGAGCAATAGAAACAGGATTTTTAGAGGACATCTGGAATGAACCTATTGAAGATATCTATACCTACACCAAAAACCCTGCAGAAAAAAGAGAAGCAGATGAAGTCCTGATAACTTTCAAAAAAGGATTACCAACCCATATTGATGGTCAAGCCGTTTCAACGTTGCAAGCAATTGAAATCATGAACAAAAGAGCTGGTGATCAAGGTATCGGCCGAATCGACATGGTGGAAGACAGACTGGTGGGAATTAAAAGTAGAGAAGTCTATGAAGCACCAGGAGCAATGGCTTTAATAACCGCTCATCAAGAACTTGAAAATGTTTGCTTGGAAAGAGATCTTTCTAGATTCAAACGTGGCGTTGAACAAAGATGGGGCGAATTAGTTTACGACGGACTTTGGTTTTCCCCATTAAGAAAAGCTCTTGATGTTTTCATTGAAGAAACACAAAAACATGTAAGTGGAGATATCCGTATGAGACTTCATGCAGGTAAAGCTGTGGTAACTGGAAGAAAGAGTACTGAATCTCTTTACCGTTACGACCTGGCAACTTATGACTCTGAAGATACCTACGATCAATCATGGGCCAAAGGTTTCATTGAAATATTTGGTATGACTGCAAAAATTGCAGCTGATAGGGATCGTAAGAGTAAATAAATGAGTAAATCAAACAAACTTTGGGGTGGCCGTTTTGAAAAAGACACCGCTACCTCAATGACGAATTTATCAAAATCAACACACTTTGATTGGCGTCTTGCTCCGTTTGATTTACTACAAACAGATATTCATGTTCAAGCACTCAATAGGGCAAAACTTATTAATGATAATGAAAATAAACAAATAAGGAAAGCAATCCAAGATCTATTTAAAAAAGCATCCAGTGGAGATTTGTTTCCTAACGAAATGGATGAAGATGTTCATACAGCTATTGAAAGAATGATTATCGAAGTTGTAGGAGAAATTGGTGGCAAAATTCGCGCAGGTAGAAGTAGAAATGATCAAGTTGTAACTGATCTTAAACTTTTCTTGAGAGGTTCCGCCAGATTGATCTCTCAGCAACTAGTCAGTTTATGTGAAGAAATTAATGTGCAAGCAACAAAATATTTTGATCAAACTTCACCAGGTTTTACTCACTTACAGCATGCTCAACCTGTAACTCTGGGCCATGAATTAGCTAAACATTCCCAAGCCCTAATTAGAGATATGGAAAGATTTACAGATTGGGATATCAGAGTTGATAGTTGTCCCTTAGGAGCAGGAGCATTAGCTGGTTCTGCTTTAGTGACAGATTCAATGTGGGTTGCTAATCAACTAGGATTTTCTAAACCAAGTGAAAATTCCATTGATGCGGTTTCAGACCGAGATTTTGTCGCCGAATACTTGTTTATCTGCTCAGTTATTGGCGTGCACCTATCCAAATTTGCGGAGGAAATAATTCTGTTAAGTTCAAATGAATTTGGTTATGTGAAATTAGATGATCAATATTCAACTGGATCGTCGATTATGCCCCAAAAGAAAAATCCTGATGCTGCTGAATTAGCAAGAGGAAAAAGTGGCAGGTTGATCGGTAATCTGACAGGTTTGTTGGTCACACTTAAAGGTTTACCATTTGCATACAATAGAGATTTGCAAGAAGACAAAGAACCGGTTTTCGATTCTCATGACACCTTGATGTTGCTATTACCTGCATTCACGGGAATGGTTAAAACTCTTTCCTTTGATACACATAAACTGAATGAAAACGCCTCCAAAGGTCATTCGTTGGCAACTGAAATAGCTGACTTCCTGGTTAAGAAAAATGTCCCATTCAATCAAGCCCACGAAATAAGCGGCAATTGCGTAAAATTAGCTGAAAGCAAAAAAGTGGAAGTTCACGAACTAACTTCGCAAGATTTAGCTAGTGTATTTAAAGAACTGACAAATGATGTCATGGAAGTTCTAACTGTGAAAGCCTCTTTGCTTGCTAGATCGAGTTATTCAGGAACTTCTCCGGTCAACGTAAAGGCACAAATTGGTAGGATGAATGAAAAGATATCTGTCTTAAATAAGTGGGCTAATCACAACCCGGTACCGGAGATTTCATGAGTAATCTGTGGCAGGACCTGCAATGGCGAGGTCTTATTGCTCAAAGTACTGATGAGAAAGTCCTTTCAGATCTATTAAACAACAAGTCAATCGCGTTTTATATTGGTTTTGATCCAACCGCACCAAGTTTGCATTTAGGAAATTTGATGCAAATTCTTCTGGCCAAAAGATTACAACTTGCAGGACATAAACCTTTGGCATTGGTTGGTGGGGCAACTGGTCTGATTGGAGATCCAAAAGAATCTGGGGAAAGAAACTTAAATGAAGAAGAAATTGTAATCACTTGGACTGAAAATATTGCGAAACAATTAGTAAAATATTTTGATTTTTTTGGAGCTAATAAATGTGATGTGGTCAACAATTTTGATTGGACTTCTAAATTAGACGCTATCTCCTTATTGAGGGACTTAGGTAAACATTTCAGTATTAATCGAATGCTAGAGCGAGAAGCAGTTTCGGCGCGTTTGAACGCATCCGGGATTTCTTACACCGAGTTCTCTTATGCCCTATTGCAAGCAAATGATTATTTGGAACTGCACAAAAAATTTGATTGTCAATTACAAACAGGTGGCAGTGATCAATGGGGCAATATTATTGCCGGTGTTGATTTGATAAGACGAGTAGAAGCTAAATCAGTGCATGCTTTGACCACACCTTTAATGGTCAAAGCTGATGGTAACAAGTTTGGTAAAACTGAAGCTGGAACTATTTGGTTATCACCTGAATTAACTTCACCTTATGCTTTCTACCAATTTTGGCTCAACACAGATGACAGAGATA
>Ga0187844_10003487_pt1:7500-10481 | contig 10481 bp, 5 predicted proteins | sample SpaLakP09_SKY_50_FD_134517 | JGI IMG/M metagenome (GOLD analysis project Ga0187844, IMG submission 134517) | Oligotrophic lake water microbial communities from Sparkling Lake, Wisconsin, USA - SP09_SKY_50 | ecosystem: Environmental > Aquatic > Freshwater > Lake | place: USA: Sparkling...
CGATTAGCAACTTCAATTGGACCGTAAAAAGTCCGATTACGGACTTAGTTTCTTCAAACTAATCATCAAATGGTGAATAAGTGAGGATTAAAAACTAAGGACCGATCGTAACTTGAGAACTGCATAGAGGACGCGAGCATCTTTCTTTAACAAGGTTTTAAATATTTAGATCGTGACAACAAGCTACTAAGAGCGCACGGCGAATGCCTTGGCACTAAGAGCCGATGAAGGACGTAGGAATCTGCGATAAGCCCCGGGGAGCTGATAACCAAGCTGTAATCCGAGGATTTCCGAATGGGGGAACCCGACTGGAGTTATGTCCAGTTACCACTGTTTGAACACATAAAACAGATGGAGGACACGTGGGGAAGTGAAACATCTCAGTACCCACAGGAAGAGAAAACAAATAGTGATTCCGTTAGTAGTGGCGAGCGAAAGCGGATGAGCCTAAACCAAAGTTGCGTGATAGCTAACAGGCGTTGCAGTTTTGGGGTCGTGGGACTCGATAGCAGGATCTGTTAATCCTGCAAGAAGTAAGAAACTCGATAAATAGACGAAGAACGTGGGAAAGTTCGGGAGACAAGGTAAAACCCCTGTAGTCGAAATTTATCGAACTTCTTTTGAGTATCCCAAGTAATACGGGGCCCGTGAAATCCCGTATGAATCTGTCAGGACCACCTGATAAGGCTAAATACTACTTAGTGACCGATAGTGAATCAGTACCGTGAGGGAATGGTGAAAAGAACCCCGGGAGGGGAGTGAAATAGAACCTGAAACCGTGTGCTTACAAGCCGTTGGAGCTACGCCACGCAAGTGGCAGTGACAGCGTGCCTTTTGAAGAATGAGTCTGCGAGTTAGTGGTATGTGGCGAGGTTAACCCATGAGGGGAAGCCGTAGCGAAAGCGAGTTCGAATAGAGCGAATTAGTCGCATGCCCTAGACCCGAAGCGAGGTGATCTAACCATGAGCAGGTTGAAGCGCGGGTAAGACCGCGTGGAGGACCGAACCCACCAATGTTGAAAAATTGGGGGATGACTTGTGGTTAGGGGTGAAAGGCCAATCAAACTTCGTTATAGCTGGTTCTCTCCGAAATGCATTTAGGTGCAGCGTCGCGTATTTCTTGGTGGAGGTAGAGCACTGAATTGCCGAGGGGCCCGAAACGGTTACCAACGTAAATCAAACTCCGAATGCCATTAAGTAAAGCGCGGCAGTGAGACTGTGGGGGATAAGCTTCATAGTCGAGAGGGAGACAACCCAGATCAACAACTAAGGTCCCAAAGAGTGTGCTAAGTGGTAAAGGATGTGGAGTCGCATAGACAACCAGGATGTTGGCTTAGAAGCAGCCACCATTAAAAGAGTGCGTAATAGCTCACTGGTCAAGTAATTCCGCGCCGACAATTTAACGGGGCTCAAGCACATCACCGAAGTTATGGCATCAAATCATGTATCAGGCCTTCGTGGTCCAGATGATTTGTTGGGTAGGAGAGCGTCGTGTAGCTAGCGAAGCGGCGGTGTAAACCAGCCGTGGAAGCTACACGAGTGAAAATGCAGACATGAGTAGCGAATGACGGGTGAGAAACCCGTCCGCCGAATGACCAAGGGTTCCAGAGTCAAGCTAATCTGCTCTGGGTAAGTCGGGCCCTAAGGCGAGGCCGACAGGCGTAGTCGATGGACAACGGGTTGATATTCCCGTACCGGTTTTGTTGCGCCAATATTGAACCCAATAATGCTAAGTGTTTGAACCTGGGAGCAATCTCAGCGGATGGCACGACCCAGTTTGGTAGTAGATAAGCAATGGAGTGACGCAGGAAGGTAGCCCATCCCGGGCGATGGTTGTCCCGGGGTAAGGATGTAGGTGGGTGTGTAGGCAAATCCGCACACTAATACTGAGATCTGACGCCGAGGCGCAAGCCGAAGTGGGTAATCCTATGCTGCCGAGAAAAGCTTCTAGCTAGTGACAAATCCGCCCGTACCCCAAACCGACACAGGTGGTCAAGTAGAGAATACTAAGGCGATCGAGCAAACCGTAGTTAAGGAACTCGGCAAAATGCCCCCGTAACTTCGGGAGAAGGGGGGCCTTGAATTGTGTAGGGATTTACTCCCGAAGCAGTTCATGGCCGCAGAAACAAGGCCCAAGCGACTGTTTAACAAAAACACAGGTCCGTGCGAAGTAGTAACACGATGTATACGGACTGACGCCTGCCCGGTGCTGGAAGGTCAAGGGGACGGGTTAAGGAGTAATCCTGAAGCTCAGAACTTAAGCCCCAGTAAACGGCGGTGGTAACTATAACCATCCTAAGGTAGCGAAATTCCTTGTCGGGTAAGTTCCGACCTGCACGAATGGCGTAACGACTTGGGCGCTGTCTCAACTATGGACTCGGCGAAATTGCAGTACGAGTAAAGATGCTCGTTACGCGTGGAAGGACGGAAAGACCCCGGGACCTTTACTATAACTTGGTATTGGCGGTCGATTCGGATTGTGTAGCATAGGTGGGAGACTTTGAAGCAGGGACGCCAGTTCTTGTGGAGTCGAAAATTGAAATACCACTCTGTTCGTATTGGCTGTCTAACCTCGATCCATTATCTGGATTAGGGACAGTGCCTGGCGGGTAGTTTAACTGGGGCGGTTGCCTCCCAAAAAGTAACGGAGGCGCTCAAAGGTTCCCTCAGCCTGGTTGGTAATCAGGTGTTGAGTGTAAGTGCACAAGGGAGCTTGACTGTGAGACCGACGGGTCAAACAGGGACGAAAGTCGGAACTAGTGATCCGGCACCGGCAAGTGGAAGCGGTGTCGCTCAACGGATAAAAGGTACCCCGGGGATAACAGGCTGATCTTCCCCAAGAGTCCACATCGACGGGATGGTTTGGCACCTCGATGTCGGCTCGTCGCATCCTGGGGCTGGAGTAGGTCCCAAGGGTTGGGCTGTTCGCCCATTAAAGCGGTACGCGAGCTGGGTTCAGAACGTCGTGAGACAGTTCGGTCC
>Ga0187844_10003490_pt1 | contig 10480 bp, 7 predicted proteins | sample SpaLakP09_SKY_50_FD_134517 | JGI IMG/M metagenome (GOLD analysis project Ga0187844, IMG submission 134517) | Oligotrophic lake water microbial communities from Sparkling Lake, Wisconsin, USA - SP09_SKY_50 | ecosystem: Environmental > Aquatic > Freshwater > Lake | place: USA: Sparkling Lake...
GTATATTACTAAAATTTGAACCATTTAGAGTTTGTATAATGCTTGTAATTATGTTAACAGTTGAACCACTTATATTAGTATAGTTGTAACTATAATCAAGACTCGCTTCACTTGTCTTGTTTCCTATTCTAACAGTTCCAAAAAATCCCTTATATAAAGGATTATAGTAAATAGTAAAAGGAATATTTTCAAACTCATCAAAATTGCTAACATTAATAGTTATTCTATGTTTGCTGTCATTATTCAAAAATTCGCTGCTAATGGTATTAATTAGACCATTATTAAAAGTAACATAACTATAATCAGCAAAACTTTCATTGAAAAATGAATTAGTATTAAGTTTTATGTTTAAAAAGAAATTGCTATTGCGACTAGCTAATCTACTAAATCTAGATATATTAACATTTGTAGATCCATCTATAGAATTAACTGAAACATAATTAGGAATATATTCTTGCTCTTGCGGAAGAGAACCCGGATTCCAAGAAACTCTGAAACTTATATCAATAATAGAATTATTTACTAATGTGATTGTTCCATAATAACCTGTGCCAAAAATAACACTATCCAATAGAGAATATAAATCATAACTAATACTAGCAATATTAGAATTTAAAATAGAACTGTTACTACTTAACCCATTAAAAGAAGATTCTAGTCTATAATATTTTGAGCTTAAATCATTGAAAGTATTAGAACTTAAATTTCCGCTTATGCTAATATTTGTCACGCTTATATCATTTATATAAGCATTGCGCCACAATTTGTTAGGAGCACCAAGCGAACCTGTTAAAGGCATTAAGGGATTTAAGTTAAGACTTACATCAAGTGAACTAACGCTTATATCATTTATGTAAGCATTGCGCCACAATTTGTTAGGAGCACCAAGCGAACCTGTTAAAGGATTAAGCGGATTTAAGTTAAGACTTACATCAAGCGAGCTAACAATTACATGACGCACATTAATAGTTGTTGAAATAATATTTCCGCTAATACATGTATCTCCTAAAACATGCAAACTATAAGCACTACTTGGGTCTAAACCAATACCCATTTTATTACTTACTCTTACATGGTTGTTGTTGCGAGCTTGTAATACAATATTAGAACAGCTATCAATAATCATGGAGCCATTTGACAAATTTTGTAAATATGTTACTGGAATTTTATATACAATTGGCTGATTAGTGGCCGCTGAATAACTATTTAAAAGACCACCCATTACGGGTATATTAATAAATTGTGATGATGCCATTTGAATTTTAATATAGCAAAATATAATTTTTGCTATATTAAAACATAATACACTATTATCCATTATTATCTAAGTCTTAAATAATTAGAAGCATCAACATAAATCTCTCCACTGAGCATTGAGCCGATGTTGCTAGAATTGATAATATTATTAGCAAATGTTAATCTACTAATATCACTTATAATAAGTCGTGGCGTTCTAATATATGATTTTTCACTTGTATTAGCAACATTGCTTATATCAATTTCATATATAGGAGTTAATGTATTTATACCAATTTTATTATTAGATGTATCTATACATATACATTGTTCTAAAAACTGTTCTTCTAGATCGGTTGTAACATTTGAAAAAGTTCCTATTAGTGTATTAATAGAGTCTTCCGGCATAGCTATTTATCTAATATGTATAACTAGCTTTTATATATATATTTTTCTTATTACTAAAATGCTTTTTCAATAGTACTAATTCTATTTTCTAAAATACTTATTTTATTTATTAATTCTTGTATTTGAATATTTTGATTGTTTATTATATTTATTAAATCATGATTAGTTGACCCATTATTGCTTTGAGTATTAAAATTTAATACATTTTTTATATTTTCAACATTAGTGTCTAATTCTTTTAATGCTGCTAAACAATATATAAAAATAGAGTTATAATTTATGCTATAAGGAAGTTGTTCGTTACCTCTAATTACGCTAAATTTTAGTTCGTCTATTTTTTCAACTTCTTGAGCTATTAAACCTGCTTCTACTATATAAGGTTGTTCTAGCGGTCCACGATAATCTAGTGCCATAAAATTGTCTGTTTTCTGATAAATTTGAGGGTTTAATTTTCTTATTATTGTTAAAGCATTAACAATAGCTTCCTCATTTTGTTTTAATCTATCGTCAGAACGAAGATTTATAAAACTAGAATTTATAGTTCCAGCTGTAATAGAGTTTTCGTTAGCTGTGTTTCCTCTAATATTTAACGAACCATCTATCCATACATTTCCATTTATAGAAATATCGCTTCCACTTATATTTGTAATATTTCTAACAAATAAATTGGTTGTTCTTATTGAATTTGAAGAATTAGCACTTACTAAATTTCCATTAATACTTATGTCGTTAGTCCCTATATTTGGTGTAATAGATTTTACAAAAAAATTAGTTACGCAAGTTAAACTATTTACAGTACAACCACTTATAGTACAATTAGGAAAAGTTCCACTAGCACAAATGATTTGTCCGAAGTTTACTAAACCAGAAAAGTTACTTGAACTATCACTTATTTTAGCATTTGTTCCTACACTAATAGAGTTAGTTCTAATCCCAGAACTATCAATAATATTTAAACCATTTTTTAATGAACCGTCAATATTTATTGTACCACTCACATCTATTTCATATTGTGGTAGTGACTTTTTTACTCCAATTCTACTATTTCTTGTATCAATACAAACAACATTATTTTCAGTTGGACTTATAACATTATCCACTATAGCACTAACACTGGTTACTATCTTATTTTGTGCCATATTAATTATATTAAATAAATATAATTAATATAATAAAAAAACTTATAAAAACTTGTATATATTAAAACCCAAATCTTTGTTCTAATGTTTTGTTTGTTTTATTTGAATAAATAGGATGTTGCATAGGTTTGTGCATTGAGCTAGCATCTTCTTTATATTTCAAATATGAAACAGCTTCATTATATACACTTGCTATACAATAATTTAGAACATGATTATTTAACTCTTCTATTTGTTTCGGTATATTTATGTCCAAATTTTTTGAATATTGCAAATACATTGAGCGCATTACTAAAACAAGTTGGTCTTCTGATTGTTTATCTATTAATATACGTTGATTAGATTTGTCATAAACTCCTTTGCGAATACTATTTTGTATTAACTCTATATTGTTTTTAGAAAAATAGCTATCAGATAGTTTTGATCTCTCAAAACTACCAGCTAATACATTTTGATAATTAGTATTAGTATTTATGGGAATTCTATCCATCATGGAAAATTGAGTAGCTATATTTGGACCCATTATATTTACTTTACCATTAAATTGGTTCATGTTATTATAAATAATAATATATTTTATTTCTAATATTTATAATAATATTTATAATAATATTTATAATAATATTTATAATAATATTTATAATAATATTTAATAATTTAATAATTTAAAATTCTTTGATTAATAGAACTATTATATTAATATTAATAATATTTTATTAATATAATAATGTTAACAACTTTCAATAAAAGTGTGTTGTTTATTTCTACAATATTATTAATAATAGGATTAATAATTGTAGCAAATTTTATTATGAAAAATAAAGAAAATGAAGTGTATCCACCTGTTGTAAGTGATTGTCCTGATTATTGGGATGTTGATTATGATAATCAAGGAAAAAAATACTGTAAAAATAATACATATATAAATGATGGTCGTTCAACAGCAATTTGTCGCTCATATCCACATGCTTTATTTTCGGCAAATGGTTCTTCACCCGATGATATAGTTTGTGAAAAGTCTAAATGGGCTAAAGATTGTAATATTCATTGGGATGGAATTACAAATAACCCCAGCGCATGTGTAAATACATCTATTTAAAATTATATTATATAATATAATATATTATATAATATAAACTTAATTATTATATAAGTATAATAATATATGACTAGTTATGTTGTTAGCGATTTTAGCTTTAATTTAGGTGAAACTAATATAAGTCAAGAATATGTTAAGTTGTTTAAACCCGATGTTCCTTGGGGTATTAATACAACTTATATTTACAAAGAAAGTTCCCTAACAGAACAATTTATTAGTACTAATCAACATTTAGTTATTGAAAATAAGACTCTAGATGGAAACATTATTTTTAAAACACAAGGAACAGGAAGAACTATTATAAATGATTTAAGTGTTAATTTAATAAATGGACAACCTTATATTGGAGGTGGAAGTGAAGGTGGAAGTAACGGGGTTAGTTTAACACCAAATAGCATTAATAGTAGTCATATTCAAGATGGTTCACTATTGGGAATTGATATTTGTGATGGAACAATAACAACAAGTAAAATTGCTAATAATACAATAACGTCACAACAATTAACTACATCATTATTAGATAGATTAGTTAGTCTTGAAAGACCACAAGTAAATTTAATTATTTATAATTTAGTCGATAGCACCGCAAATATTCCTTATACTATTTATTTAAATGATGGGCAAACTAATACTTCTTATTTTACAGCATTCAAAGAAATAGGTATTGGTTCATTCCATAGTGTTCTTCTAAATCTGTCTAGTAGTTCAACAATTATAGTATTAGAACTAGATACAGATAATGTAACTATAATTAACCAAAATATTTATAGTGGAGCAACTTTAGTTGACGCTACAGTGGATAGCTTAAGTTTTACACTAATTAATGGTTCTAGTAATATACAAGTATATTTTGAAGTTATTCCAGTTCCAGTTCCAGTTCCAGGAACTCCTTAATCGGTAAAAAGACTATTTTTATTTAATTACATTTTATTTAATTACATTTAATTTTATTAAATAAAATACATTTTATTTTATTTAATAAAATACATTTTATTTTACTAGTTTTTATATTAATTAAATATAGAAACTACTTGGTTGTTATGTCAATAACAAATAAATTAGTAGCAAATATAAAACAAACACAAGTTGATATAAATAAGTTTACAGACACAAATAATGTTATATGTATTGATACGTGTAATAATCGCATTGGTATAAATACTAAAACTCCACGTTATTCTATTGATATATGCGGGACAAATGGTAAAATTTTTGTAAGTAATTTAGACACAAGTTTTATTAATTTTAACACTATTAGTGGGACTTCTATAAATTGTGTTGATGGTAGCTTTATACGCAATTTAGACACAAGTTTTATTAATTTTAAAACTATTAGTGGCTCATTAATAAGAGCAACAACTATTAGTGGGACTACTATAAATTGTCTTGATGGTAGCTTTACACGCAATTTAGACACAAGTTTTATTAATTTTAAAACTATTAGTGGCTCAACAATAAGAGCAACAACTATTAGCGCAAATACTATTAATGCTATTATTATTAATACAACTGAATTAAATGCTAGTACTTACAATATTAATAGCAGTGTTTTTAATACTATGTCAAGTCTAACCGGTGATTTTAGCACTATTTTTGTTAAAAGAACTACTAAAACTACTATTAGTGGCGGAACTATAGATTGTAGTAATTTAAATGCGAACTTTATACTAAGTACTGATATAAGCTGTTTACAAACACTTTCCGCTGGAACTATAAGCACAAATAACTTAGTGTCAGTTTCAGGAATACCATTTTTTACACTTTCTAATGAGCTATTCTATTTAAATACTAGATTAGGAAATGATAACAAAGCTGATATAAAAACTTTGATAGGTCAAGAATTAGGAGATAACATTACAACAACCACCCTAATAGCTAGTAAAGGTTATATTAGTGATTGTTGTATAAATAATTTAAAAGTGACAAATATTGATATTAGTGGACGTTTGACATTACCACAACAAACTTCGGGAACTGCATATACTATTTCTTATGGAAGTTTAGCAATTAAGACATTTAGAAGTAGTTCAATTAATAGTTTAACACTTTATAATAGTAATTTAAAATGGTCTAATATTTTTACTGCTACACAGTATGCTACACTTGACTTAAGTGGCAATTCTAATAACAATATAAAAAATAATAACATAAGATCAGATATTAATATTTTACCTAATTATAGATATATTCCAATAAAATTTAAAATGATTAATGCTAGTCCATCAAAAACAGAGTTATTTAATATTAGCACTAATAATAACTATATAGAAATAAGTAACAGCGATTTGAGTTCAGGAATTTACGAAATTAATGCTAGCGTTACGTTAAGTTATAATAATACTATAAGTGGTGATGTTGAACCAAATGATTTTACATTTGGATTATATGATAAGGCAATTGTAGATACTACTATTAATTCTTCTACTATTAATACCATTGTTACTGTTGAGACTTCTTTTAACTATGTAAAAAATAAAAATCTTATATTGGCATTTGATAATAGTTATAATTATTCTAGTGTATCATTAAATTATATTGGACCTTTATATAACTACATACACCTAAATTCTTCTAATTATAAAAGAGGAGTGTGTTACTTGGTAAATTCACAAAAAGATATTTCTAATTTTAATGTAGAATATTTTAGTTCAACTATTAAACTCTTAAATTATGACACATAGCACAATTTTTTATAATTATTTTATTGTTAAAGTAATTATAAAATTTATTATTTAATGGCGACGCCTTGGCCGTTTTGATTTTCTATGTCTTCTTGATTTTCTTGATTTTCTTGATTTTCTTGATCTTCTTGATCTTCTTGATCTTCTTGATCTTCTTCCTCCGCTGGATTCTGCTGGTGCTGGTGCTGGTGCTGGTTCTTCTATTACTTGTGTTGATTCCTCTGTTGCCGGTGCTGGTTCTGGTGCTGGTGCTGGTGCTGGTGTTGGTTCTTCTATTACTGGTGCTGGTGCTGGTGCTGATGCTAATTCCTCTGTTGCTGATTCCTCTGTTGCTGATTCTTCTATTACTGATTCCTCATCTTCTTTTTTTGCTAGTTTTGGATATACAGTTTCTAATCTAGTTAGCATGGCCTGAATCCCAACTTTATTATCTGACGTCTTTTCTAAAGCTGTTGTTAAAGTAGAATACAGTAATGATGGTGGTTCTTCATCAAGTGTATGTTCGGCATCTTCTAACTCCTTAATTTTAGGTTCTATAAGATCAATTAACGCTGTTTCATTTTCTTTACTAGGATCAGTATTATATGCTGCTATAGCATCATCCAGAGTATCGCCACCCTTCATTCTTCTTGTAGTTCTTCTAGATCTAGAACGTCTTACCATATTATTATAATATAATAATATTAAAAAAATTTGTAAAATATAATAATCTAAAAATAAACAAACAAATAATAAACTTATTTTATTTTGATTGTTTTGACTTTTTTGATTGTGCTTCAACTTTATCAGTTTTATTAGGCAATTTTAAAAAGTCATTATAAGCAATTTTTAATTCTTCAAGTTCTGTTAACCACATTTCTTCTAAAGTTTGTGCCTTAATAGTTTCTAACTCAGTTTTCTTTTGTTCATGTTCTTTCATTAATTTTTCAACATTTTCCTTGCTTACTGAATCCATCGGCATTTTAATTAAATAATTAAAGTCATTATTTTCTCCTAAATCAAATTTAAAATTTGTTAAGATTGTAACAATCTCTTCCTTGGACTTTTTCCGTAAGTCAATAGTACTATCTAAATTATATTGAATAAAACGTGCTTTTGATGTTAATATTTTAAGTTCTTTGTCAAGTTTTATAATAATGTATGCTTTACGCTGAGCATAATAGTCATGTCTAATAGCATAATAAGCATCAATAATGTCATAAACATTTTGATATTTGCGTAATTGCTCTTTTTCATTAAATAAATGCATATTTGTATTAGATTGAATGCTATACAGTTTCAAGTATTTTTCAATACCTTCAATATTATAGTCGTGCTTTTCTAACAACAATTTACTCATTAGTCCTGGATAAAATGTAATCTCAAATTCGACATTTAAATCAGTTGACATGTCTTTAAAATCTTTAATAACATCTTCTTTGTTACCTGTTTTAGCACTCCCTGTTCCGCTGTTATTGAGTCGCTGTTCTAAAAATTCCTTATAGTCTTGGGTCCATGTTCCAATAGGAAGCTCAGTAACACGAATTTTATCATTACCAAGTATTTCATAACACCCTTTAATAACATATTTATTAGCTTGTTCATCACAAGGATAAATTGTTCCTTTAAATCCTTGATAATATGGTTCAATTAGTAATGACTTCATATTACTATTCTTAAGTTTGCCTACTAAATAATCAATAATTTGAATAGGATTATAACACATAATATCTGTGCTAAATCCTGTTCCAATGCCCTTTGCGCCATTTACAAGCACCATTGGAATAATTGGAACATAATAAATTGGTTCAACACACACTCCATCATCCTCATTATATTTTAGGACATAATCATCTAATTCAGGAAATAGTTTTCGAGTAATTGGATTTAAGTATGTATAAATATACCTTTCAGATGCTGCGTCCCTACCAGCACCCATTAAACGCGTTCCAAACTGACCACAAGGCATAAATAAATTAATGTTGTTTGAACCAACATAATTTTGCGCCAATCCAATAATAGCGCCATTTAAGCTTGCTTCGCCATGATGATAACATGAATGTTCCGAAACATAACCACTGAATTGCGCCACTTTCATTTCAGATTTTAAATTTTTCTTAAAACCAGCAAACAAGATTTTCCGCAAACTGATTTTCAGTCCATCGCAAATATTGGGAATTGAGCGATCATTATCATATTTTGAAAAGTGTATCATATCATTATTAATAAACTCTTCATATGTCACTTCTTGGTTAGAAGTATTTAAATACACATTTCGGTCATAATGTGAAAGCCAATTTTTGCGATCATCTGCTCGCTTTTTATTAAATACCATATCAATTGTTGATCTTGAAGTTTCGGTGCTCTTAAAATTGACTATTTTCTTCTTTAAAAAGTATTCTTTAAATTCTTTACTAGTGCTTGTTCCCAAACCTTTGTAATATTTAATAGACCACTTAGAACTATCTTGCTGGCTGTTTTCTCTCCAATTCATATATTCGCCATTATTGTAAAATTCAAGCGTTTCTTTCCCCTTGGTCGCCTTTAAAATGGGAGTATTCATATATCCAATAAAATTGGGAATTTGAATTAGCGACTTCCATTCACTATCAATCATATTTATACCAAGACCTTTAATATGGCTTCCATCTAAATCTTGATCTGTCATAAATAATAATTTTCCATACCGTAATTTAGTGCTAACGTCATTTGCTGAATATTCTTTACCGTGTTCTAAACCCAGAATTTGCTTAATTTCAGTAATTTCTTTATTTTCCGAAATTTTACTAATGTTTTCACCACGAATATTAAACATTTTGCCTTTCATTGGATAAACACCAATAATATTACGGTCTTCACGTGATAAGCCAGAAATAATTCCTGATTTTGCCGAATCTCCTTCACACAAGATTAATATACATTCATTAGATTTAGCTGTTCCGGCATAATTTGCGTCTACAAGTTTTGGAATATTGCGAATAGTTTTACATTTTGTGCCGTCTGTTTTTTTTGCCGCTTTATTTTCTTTTACTTCCGTTAAACTACAAGCCACAGACATAACACCCATTTTAGCCAACTTTTCTATAAACTTAGAGCTAATTTCACAAGATGAACCAAAATTGGAAACCGCAGTGTTTAAATAGTCTTTTGTTTGGCTATCAAACGCTGGATTTTCAATGGTGCAATTTACAAATATCATAAGTTGTTCTTTAATTGACGCAGGTTTAACTTCAATGTGCTTCTTTTCTTTAATATAAAGAGTTAGTTTTTTTACTAATTGTCCTACAATATATTCCACGTGCTTTCCACCTTTAGATGTATGAATACCATTTACAAAACTGACTTGTGTAAATTCTTCATTTGGAGCTAAGCAAACAGTATATTCCCAACGCTCATTTGCCTTTTCATAAATGCGCGGATGTTCGCTTTTACAACCAATATAAAGATTAGCATAACTTTCAAAATCTTTGACGTCTGGGTCAAGTTTAAGTGAATTATATTTTACCTTAATAGATTTATCTGTAACCGCAGCAATATCAAAAATTCGCCGAATTAATAGTGCTTTAAAATCACTGTCAAAATTGCCTTCTTTTAAACCAAGTCGCTTAAAATCGGGCTTAAAACTAACACTTGTATAAGGTTTGCCTTTACACTTAGTAATTGTTGGTTTTTCAATAATATTTAAATTATTTTTGAATTCTTGGATATATTTTTGACCTGTTTTAGCATCTAGTGTTTCAATTTTGCCCCATGTCGACCATATTAAAACTAATTTAAATCCGAATCCATTTTTTCCTCCAACTACTTTTTTCTCAGTTTTATCATAATTAGTAGAAGTTCTCATATGTGCGAAAATTAGTTCTGGAATCCATACACCATATTCAGAATGAATAGAAACATCAATCCCATTACCATCATTAGTTAATGTTATAATACCA
>Ga0187844_10003491_pt1 | contig 10477 bp, 10 predicted proteins | sample SpaLakP09_SKY_50_FD_134517 | JGI IMG/M metagenome (GOLD analysis project Ga0187844, IMG submission 134517) | Oligotrophic lake water microbial communities from Sparkling Lake, Wisconsin, USA - SP09_SKY_50 | ecosystem: Environmental > Aquatic > Freshwater > Lake | place: USA: Sparkling Lake...
ACGAGTTTGGCGTCATCCGTTCCTGCAACGGTGGGCGTCAAGCGATAGATGACGGTAGAACCATCTATAGCTATCGACGCAAACCCTGTTGCATCGCCTGAGTGGGCAAAGACAGTCTGTGAAGCCAGCAGTGCCATTACTGCCAGCAGACTGCAGAGCTTAGAGTTCATCGTTTTTTAGACGGTGCCTGAGATGGTGGGAGCGGATTCTTACTAACAGCATCTATCATTGCCATCAGATTGGTGATTTGATATTCCGGAATCGTTACTGCTTCATTCGCACCCACGGGCAATACATAACGGCTATAACCATTCGGGCTGACCGTGCCTACCGAATAACGCGCAACAGGCTCGCTCTTCTTAGGTCGATAAATCATGATCAAAATGTCAGGCCGTCTGACGCCGAACTCATCTTTACCGGGCTGCAATGGTATGTTTTGTTCTTTACGAGTTCGCGTAAATACGGCGACCGCTTCAGCAATCGTTGTTGCCGCCAAAGGATCGGCACGATGTGCGTGATCTTTGGCGTTAGGATCATCTTGTTGTGCGTGATAGAACCAGATTCTTTTATCATCGCGCTCAAAACGATGCAGCTGACCCTTGCGCAAAATTTCAATCGCACCAATTTCATCGAAAGGTACAGTCACTAGCCAATTTGGCTGGTGACCCTCGGGCTCTTCGACGGCTAGCGAAAGCTCGCGTTCTTTAATAAAGATGACGGCGGCTAAGGCAAACACTGCGATCCAGATGATCGCAAGTTTATTACGACGCTGACTCATCGACGCCTCCACCATACAGCGACACCCAATGCTGCCATCAGCAAAGGCACCAAAATCAATGACATGATGAAGGTTCCCTTCATCTGTGTATTAGTCATGTTGACGTAGGGTAGATCAAAGGTGCGAGGCTCGACACCGATCAGGTTCTCACGTGCTGCAAGGAAGTTGACTGAGTTGAGGAACAGTGATCCGTTACCCAAAATATGGTAATAGGAATTAGTCGCAAAATCGGCATCGCCACCCACCACTATGCGAGATGCTTTGCGTGTGGCGTCAGGTTTAGGTTCGTTGGAATCCTCAGGTTTTTCACCACGTAATTGCTTCATTACGAGTGAGGCCGACTCTTCAGTTTTGGGATTGAACCCTGCACTCACCATTAGTGTTAATGGACCATTACGACTTTTGCCATTAACGAAATCCGCTCTGGATTTATCAGGAGTCGTAAAACTTTTGGTTGATGAGTTAATCACCGGACGAACCGACGTACCAGGAATTTTGACTGCCGCCGGGAAGATAGCGCGCACACCAGGGAAAAAAGTTAATGGCAAACGAGTAGTAATGTCATGACGGTTGTAATCAGTGACAGCAGGGGCGGATACATCGGCCCAGAAATGACTCGCCTCATCAATCACCATTCCATCATCAAGCACGATGCTGTACTTGCCTAAAATAGGTTCAAGCCCGGTTTTAGAAAACGGATCAATTAAGAACAGGGCATTACCGCCGTTATGTAGAAAGTTATCAACGATCTTAATTTCAGCAGGAAGAAATGGCAGCTGAGGTCCAATGATGATGAGTACCGAGCAACGGGACAAGTCACCGGCTGATTTCATCAACGCGACTTTTTCAACTACATAATTCATCGCTTCTAATGAATTCTTAGCTTTCGCCATACCGTGATTTTCGTGCGCGACGGTTTTTGTCTCCAAACCGTGCGCATGTCCTGTCTCACCTTCGGTGTGATCATGCGACTCTAAGCTAAATGGGTCCGGTTCACCGTGCCCATCGGTGAAGCAGGCCATTTGCTGTTTGCCTTGCGTGACGCGCAATATGCCATTAGCGATATCGGTTTCCGTCGGGCCGTTAACATTAATTTTGCGACCTTCACTTTCCATCAAGGCCGTGCCCGGGAATTCCACACCGCGCAGTTTGGCTTGTGATGGGTTGAGCATAGGATCGAAAAATTCAATCGTCAATTTGTCGTTTTGCGCAACAATTTGCTGATACAGCTCAACGGTTTCACGCATGCCACGATCATGAAAGAACGTGATGTGTACCGGTTTATCAACCGATTTCAGCATGTGTATTGTTTGCGGCGCCAGCGAATGTTCACGCGAGGCTGTCATGTCCCAGCGTGCCGCGAACAATGATGACACCCAAGCAATCGCAACAAATAAGAGCAGCATACCGAAGGTCATGAGCATGAGTTCGCCACGCTGTCCGCGCAACAGTAGCAGTAACTCACTGCGCAGTTGAAATAGCGAAAATCCGGTCAGACCCAGACCCACGATTAACAACAAAATCGAAACAAAGGATGAATTGACAATCAGCGCACTTGCAAACAATGAGGCGATAAGTAGCAACACACCTGCAATGAGAAAGAGGCCGTAGCGGAGTGAATTTTCCATGGATCAGTGGCTTTAAGTGTTCGGTTCAGCGACGCAGTTGCAGATAGCTGGTATTGAGAGTCAGTGCTGAGGCAATGACTGCTAGGAAGAAGATCACACCATCAGAGCGCAGCAAGCCTCGTATGAAATCCGCAAAATGCAGGGCAAACGACAAATGAGCAACCAAGTCACGCAGCATCATGGATGATTGCAATTGCTGCAGATGACCCACAAACCAAAATCCCAGCAACACTGGAATAGTAATAAGTGCGGCAACAATTTGATTTTCAGTCAGCGCTGAAAAAAACTGGCCAATAGCAATGCAGGTCATCCCCAACAAAATAAAACCGATGTAGCCGGAGATGATGTTCAATGTTTGTGGGTTACCGTAGAGATACAGAGGAATCAGATTGATCCACGTAGCCACCGTCATCAACAAAAATATGGTGACCGCGCCAAGGTATTTACCCATCACCACCTGCCAGGTTTTCACTGGCAAAGTCATGAGTAACTCCATCGTACGGGCATTGTATTCTGCCGAAAAAATACGCATGGTCAAAACAGGCACGATAGTCAACAACAAGATACCCATGTTTTGCAGGGTTGAATCCATCGTGCCAACACCGGTCAGGAATATGTTGTAAGTGAAAAAATATCCGGTACCGAGTAAAAAAACCGCAATCACGAAATACGCAATCGGCGAGCGGAAGTAGCTCAGCATTTCCTTGGTATATATTGCCTTCAGGGCGGTCATCGTATTCATGCGGCTTCCTTGTGTTCTACCGATTTAGACTTTCCACTATCGTGGTCGATGTAGCTCAAGAAGACATTTTCAAGTGTGGGTTGACGACGTTCGAGTCGGTAAAGTTCAGAAACCGAGGTCGCAGCACGAGCTATGCGACCTTCAACACCCACATCGTTTTGTACGCGGCATTCAATACTAAATACGCCAGCGCGTACAGGATGCGGGTGAATAATGATGTCGAGTACGCCATCAACTGAGCGCAGCGATTGCTCTAATGCCTGACGGTCACCTCCAGCATCAAGCAAAACACCATTACTTTGATCAGCGGCACGTTGCAAGCCCTCTGGCGAATCAACCGCCAATATCTTGCCACCATTAATGATGGCTACCCGCTGACAAATAAGAGTGACTTCAGGAAGTATATGCGTAGAGATCAACACAGCATGGTCACGTCCAAAATTACGAATGACTTCGCGAGTCTCTTGAATTTGTCCGGGATCTAAACCAGCAGTAGGCTCATCAAGTAACAAAACATCCGGTTCGCCAAGCAGCGCTTGCGCCAACCCTACGCGTTGACGATAACCTTTGGAGAGCTTGTAGCATTCTTTCGTCGTTACCGCTTCGAGACGGAAAGCGCTGATAACGCGATCGAGATTTTGTTGAATTCGTGCAGTCGGCACGCCTTTAGCGCGCGCTACAAATGTGAGGTACGACGTGACATCCAAAATGTCATACAGAGGAGGGGACTCAGGCAAATAACCCAATCGAGTCGCCGCCAGATCGCGCTGGCTCGCCATATCGAAACCAGCGACTTTCACTGTGCCTGATGTGGCCTCAGTAAAGCCTGCAATCATTCGCATGGTGGTGGTCTTACCCGCACCATTTGGACCTAAGAAGCCTACGATTTCACCTTTTTTAACATCGAAAGAGATGTTGTGAATGATGGTTTTGGAACCGTAGCGCTTTACAACGTTTTGTAGTTCTATCATTGCAATCTATCGTTACTACTTTTGTAAAAAAAAGCCCCCGCAAGACGGGGGCTTTTCAGAGGGTACAACGATTCTATATTACTTGTGCCACTTGTTGCCCATTGATGCGAATTGACCCGCATCGTGAGCCATCAAGATCTTGGCGCCTTCCAGGTCACGCATACGCTTGAGTCTCTCAACCGAATTCACGTAAGCCTGTACGCTGTAGTTCAAGCCTGCAACGTAGCCATCCAAGTTTTCCTGCATCCAGATAGCATCTTGAGACATGATGACGCTCTGGCCGCTGGCCAATTTAACTTTCATCGACTGGTGACCAAGAGTATGGCCAGGTGTCGAGAGAATTTTTACTGTGCCGTCGCCGAACAGATCATAGTCGCCGTCAAGTTCAAAGAAGTCATAGTCACGAGCTGAAACCAGATCATTCAGAACAAATGAACCGTTAGCAGCGCGGCCTTGAAACTTCTCAGGCCAGTAACCTTGATACAGTTCTTTCTTTTGATAGACATGAATAGCTTTTGGGAACAGAGCGATGTTGCCGCTGTGATCCAAGTGGCTGTGCGATGAAACGACAACTTTAACGTCGTCAACTTTGATGCCCAGCTTAGCTAACTGCTGATCAATAACGTCTGAACGCTTTTGGCTAGGCTTCAGGAAGTCGCAGTTACCAGCAGCCCAGTATTTTTTGCAGTTATCAGCGCCATCAGAAATAGCAGCGTTGTTACCTGTATCAAATACAACGATACCTTTTGGATGCTTCAGGATCCACATTGATACTGGGATCGTGATGTCTTTAGCTTTTGGGAACGTAGGGATCAGGCCTTGAATGTTAAAAGGACCGAAGAAACCACTGGTTGCCCAGTAAAGTTCTTGCGATTGCGCTGCAGGAGCAGCGCTGATTGCCAGTGCAGCCAGCATAGAAGCCAACAAACCGGTTTTTTTCATGAGTCTTCCTCCGTGGTGGTGATTAATCGCCTTTTTATACGCGCGTACCGAATAAATCCCCGGCTTTAAACCAACATGGTCAGGGACTTACGTCGATTTTCTACTTATTGGGGAAAAGAGCGCACGAAAAAAAAGTCCGCAATTAACCTTGATCGTATGGTGCATGGTGCTTTCCTCCCTGTCAACACCCCATTAATTGCTTAATTAACGCGATTGATCAGTTACTGGTTGATATGTTGCAGCGCACACATTGCGTAATGTCATGACTATAAATAAGAATAATACAAAACTTTATGCAATTCACTCTCGAATGATGCTCTGCGTGACAATATGCTTTTGGTTTCGTATTTCCAAAATGGACTCTTTAAAAAACTTGTCTTGCCGAATAAAAGCTGGTGGTTCAGACTGTATAAATAGGTATAAAAGCACAAATAAAAAAATAATTATCTATTTATTAAATCATTAAACAATTTTGATTATAAGAATATTTATCAATGATTTAACAATATACCTTTCTTCGACTTTGGATTATATCCACATCGAATTCTAAAAAACGTTCTAGATCAATTAGTTGAAATGATTTCTTCATCGGAGACCTCAATATGAAATTCAAAACACTGTCGCGTATTTTTGCGGGTGCGGTAACTGTGCTGGCTGCATCAGGAGCACTCGCGCAGAGCAAGCCTACCGAATTGAAAGTCGGTATCACAACCTTCCTTTCTGGTCCTGCGTCAGTGTTTGGTGTCCCAGGGATGGCAGCAGCTGATTTGTACATTGAACAGCTGAATGCCGCTGGTGGTATTAACGGCGTGAAGATTGTTCCAACCTACATTGATGAAGGCGTGGGCGCAGACAAACTCTTATCTGAATATCGTCGCGTGGTTCAGGAAACAGGTACTAAAGTGATGCTGTCTGCCGTCTCTAGCGGTAACTGCAACATCATTGCACCCGTGGCTGAAGATTTAAAAGTGCTGAATATTTTGTGGGACTGCGGCACTGAAAAAGTTCTCGAAGAAAAGCGCTATCGTTATGTAACGCGCACCCAAGCGAATGCCACCATCGAGATGTTATCGACCGTGCTTTATCTCTTAAAAACCAAACCCGATATGAAAACCATCGCGGTGATGAATCAAGATTACGCATGGGGACGTGATTCTTGGGAATTGTTCCGTAATGCCTTACTCGCGCTCAAACCAGACGTAAAAATCGTCGCTGAATTATTTCCAAAATTTGGTGCAACTGATTACTCCACTGAGATCAGTCGTTTGCAGGCATTGCGTCCCGATGTGATCTTATCGACCTCATGGGGCGGTGATTTGGACACGTTCGTGCGTCAAGCGTCACAACGCGGCTTGATGAAGTCATCGCTGTTGGTTTTACCTCTGGCTGAGAGTTCACTCGAGCGCTTGGGCACTGCCTTACCCGATGGTGTAATCGTTGGCGCACGTGGTGATCACTACTTCCTTCACCCGCAATTTAAAGATGAACCTAAGCTGAAAAACTTCACCAAGAAGTTTCAGGAAAAAACGGGGGCTTATCCTATTTATCCTGTGTTTCACATGGTGCAAGCGCTAGATGGTTTAGTTGCGGGCTACCAAAAAGCTATCAAGGTAAACAAAGGTCAATGGCCTTCCACAGAACAAGTTGCTGATGCTATGCGTGGCCTTGAGTTCCGCGGTTTAACTGGCACGGTGAAAATTCGTGAAGATGGACAAGGACTGGAAGATCAGTTGTTGGGCGTGACGCGTAAAGTGGCAGGCTACAACTTTCCCGTCTTAGAAAAAATCATGATTTACCCCGCTGATTTAATCAGCACACCGGTGGGTCAAAAATCGCCTGAGTGGGTCAAGACAATCAAACCTGAATTGATCAACAACCCACGCTTTAAACAGCTCAACTGATCTAGTTGATATTTTCTTTGTCCTGTCATGCCGAGTTTGGCATGACAGGGCGTATTGAATTTTTTTCTGACGGTATTTGAAAGACGGCTATGTCGCAGGACATTTATATTTTGGCGGTGTTGGACGGCTTGTCCTACGCCGCTTTGCTTTTTCTGGTCGCCCTAGGCATGACACTCGTGTTCGGCGTGATGAATATTGTGAACATGGCGCACGGCAGTTTTTATGCGCTAGGTGGCTATATGGCCGCCACGCTAGGGTTGTGGGCCACCGCCCATGGTGCTTCTCCGGCATGGTCACTGTTGATACTTCCGCTAGCTGCAATCATCGTTGGCTGCGTGTTCGGTGCGCTGATGGAAACCTCCTTGATGCAGCACATCTATAACAAGGATCCGATTCTTCAATTGCTGATTACGTTTTCAGCCTTCATGATTTTTGAAGATTTGCAGCGCTTAGTGTGGGGTACTCAACCTTATTTTGTCTCCGATATCGTGAACTATTTAGGTACAGCAGATATTTTAGGCATCACCTATACACGCTACCAATTGATGGTGGTGCCGGGTGTGGCATTGGTGGTATTTGTTGCCTTGCGCAGCTTCCTTAAATTAAGCAGCATAGGTCGACAAATCGTCGCGGTATCGCATAACCGTGAAATATCGACAGCGTTAGGCATTAATGTAAAACGCATATCGCTGCTGACATTTGTAGTAGGTTCTATTCTTGGCGCCTTAGCTGGCGCATTAGCTTCGCCTACTGTCTCGTGGGTGCCGGGTATAGGCGGCGAGATGATTGTTTTATCATTCGCAGTGGTTGCAACCGCCGGTCTGGGTCAAATTGAAGGGGCATTAGTCGCTGCGATTCTGATTGGATTAGCGCGATCATTTACTGTGTATTTACTCCCGGAACTCGAAGTCTTAATTCCTTTCCTGATCATGGTGCTGGTATTGCTGTTCAGGCCGCAGGGATTGTTTTCCGTCGCGCAGTCAAGGAGAGTGTGATGAACCGCGCGAAAATTGTCGTCATCCTGCTAGCGCTAGTAGCCTTACTGCTGCCGGTTGCTCTGCCATGGATTAAGACGCCTTTAATTCTGGGTACGGCGTTTGGTATTGCTGCATTAGGCATCTCTATTTTAATCATCTCGGGTCAGATTTCATTTGGACACGCGATGTTTGTGTGTGCCGGTGGTTATGCTGTTGCATTCGTCTCCAGACAATGGCCTCATCTAGATAGCGCCTGGCTGCTAGCGGTTGGCGCTACAACGGGAGTGATACTCGGTATCGTTGTTGGTTCATTTGTGGTTCGTTACCGCGCTATTTTCTTTGGCATGCTGAACTTGGCTTTATCTATGGTCTTGTTCGCAGCGTTGGGTAAATTTTTTAATCTAACGGGTGGTACTGATGGTTTGCGTCTAGAACGTGCACCATTTTTCGGTATGAATCTCGAGCGCGATGCCTTTGAGAGTGTGCTGTTGGTAGTGGGAGTCGCGTTGGCTTTGCTATCAGGCTGGCTGGTGCAGCGTTACCTACGATCCGTTGCAGGGCAGGCGTTATCCGCCATTAAAACCAACGAAACCCGGCTTGAGTATGTCGGTATCTCTGCGTATCAAACGCTGTGGATTGGCTACATCATCTCGGCCACGCTGTGCGGATTGTCGGGTGCCATCTTCGCCATTGCCCAAGGATTGGTCACTCCTGAAATGGGCTACTGGGTTCGTTCAGGTGAGATCGTCTTCGTCGCTATTTTGGGTGGTGTAGGACATCCGGTCGGTGCATTCATTGGCGCGGGCATTTTTGAATTCGTTAAATTATTCGCAGCCGCCTATCTCACCGGTGCTTGGCAGATGGTGTTAGGTTTTGTGTTGATAGCGATGGTATTTTTGGCGCCGCGCGGGATTTCCGCCATGCTTGAACAGCGAACTACGTCGAAGCGGGAGGATGTATGAGTACACCGCTATTACAAACAAAAGATCTGCAGCTAGCTTTCGGCGCTGTAGTGGTCGCAGACCATATCAATTTTTCGCTGAATGAAGGTGAACGCTTAGCCGTGATCGGACAAAATGGTGCCGGTAAGACCACGTTTATTAACATCTGCACCGGCTTGATCAGACCACAGGCTGGTCGCGTTTTCTTTGAAGGTAAAGACGTAACCGAACTCTCACCACGCGCGATTGCGCTGCGCGGCATGGTGCGCTCTTTTCAATTACCGCAACTATTTACAGAACACACCGTACGCGACTGTATTCGCATTGCTGCGGCGGGCAAGCGCAACCGTCTGGGTCTATGGACGCCGTTAACAAAGGCGGTTGATGACGACGAGGTAGCACGCATATTAACGATGGTGGGTTTAGATAAACGTGCCGACGAATTGTCGGGTGCCTTACCCGAAGGTCAGCGTAAATTGCTAGATATCGCGATGGCGCTAATTATGAAACCGCGTTTGCTTATTCTTGATGAACCCACTTCTGGTGTGTCTTCAGATGAAAAACACGGTTTGATGAAGACCATCATGAATGCGTTGGACGCACAAAAAGTAACCGCCATTTTTGTCGAGCATGATGTCGACATTGTCTCGCAGTACTCCACTCGCGTTGCTGCATGGATTGCGGGTCGTATTGCGGCGGATGGCACGCCAGAAAAAGTGTTGGCCGATCCTGAAATCCGTAAAAACGTGATCGGAGAATGACATGCTAAAAATCGATAACGCTAGCGCGCGCATTGCAGGTATTACCGTATTGCGCGACATAACAACGGAATTTAAACCCGGACAGTTACTTGCCGTAGTCGGTCGCAATGGCGCTGGTAAGACTACGCTGTTGCGCGCCATTATGGGCTTGCTGCCACTTTCATCGGGCCGCATTTCTATTGAAGGTCATGATCTGAGCAAAATTCCAGGGCATCGTCGCACAGAGTATGGCATCGGCTATGCCCCTGAAGACCGCGCGATGTTTCCAACGTTTACAGTGGAAGAAAATCTTCGACTCTCTTGCGAAGTATTAGGCTTGCCTCGTGCCGATGCAGACCGACGTTTAGCTCGCGTGTTGGAAGTAGTGCCTCAGTTAGAACCGATGTTGGTGCGCTCTGGCGCCGCCTTATCAGGCGGCCAGGGAAAAATGGCTGCACTCGGTCGCGCACTCATGGCTGGTACTCGACTTGTTTTGCTCGATGAACCCTTTCAAGGTTTAGCGCCTGTACTCGCGAATCAATATGCTGAATCGCTGCGCAAATTACATCAACTCTCACCAGAGTTATGCATCGTAGTGACGGAATCTAATCGCAGTCTGCTGCGTGATTTGCCCGATGCGACCTTGACGCTTGAGCGTGGTGAACTAGTTGCAGGCGAATTGGCGACGCACTAAACGATTCACTAAACAGTGCGCTATTAAAAATTAATTAAATAAAACAAACAAACAAATAATCATCGGAGACAACACATGCCAACTTTGCTGATAGATGGGAAATGGGTCGCTGCCCCGGGTGGTCAGACTATTGATGTCATTAATCCATGCGACGCAAAAGTAT
>Ga0187844_10003493_pt1 | contig 10474 bp, 10 predicted proteins | sample SpaLakP09_SKY_50_FD_134517 | JGI IMG/M metagenome (GOLD analysis project Ga0187844, IMG submission 134517) | Oligotrophic lake water microbial communities from Sparkling Lake, Wisconsin, USA - SP09_SKY_50 | ecosystem: Environmental > Aquatic > Freshwater > Lake | place: USA: Sparkling Lake...
AGGATTTGCAGTCCTCTGCGTCACCACTCCGCCATCGCGCCTCGATGCGTGGGAGGCGCGCATTTCTGCGGTTTTTGTCGCGCTGTCAACAGCGAGTACGCAGTCGTTTTCAAAAAGTACGCACTGTTCCTGATTCGTGCTCCTCTAAATTGGTGGACTGACGAGGGCGGCGATACGCTGCCGCCCCCATCGCGGTCGGGTTAAGGGGTTTCGAGGTCCTCGACCGTCACGACGTCGATCGAGGCGCGGTTGGCATCGAGATAGGCGAGCAGTTGGTCAAAAGCCGGCCGCCAGTTGGACAGGCCACCGCCCAGACCGTCATGAAAGACCAGAAAGCCGACGCCCTTCTGCGCGATGGCGCGGTCAACATGGTTCTTCCAATAGGTCGTGTAGATCGCAGCGTTGTTACCCCACTGAAACTCCCCCGCGCCCATGGCGCGGATGCGCATCGGGTCGGCCCAAGGGTAGGTCTCGATGACGCTGAACTCGCCAAAGTAATAGGCGCGCATCGACCGGAAGGCCTGCCGGAACATCGGATAGGCGACCATGTCGGTCGACCCGACATTGCTGAAATACGAACCGGTCGAGCCGCCCGATAGGCCCATCGCATTCTGCCAGTTGCGGAGCTTGGCCATCTCGGCGGTGCGCTGGTCGCCGCTGATCACGTCGATTCCGCCGGCGCCGACGTTGTTCTCGGTCGACCAGGCCTGGCTGGCGATCTGCCAGCCGAGATTGTCGTGGAGGTTCTTCAGCTGCGCGATCGTCAGCTTGTTCGTCCGGCCGGTGTCGACGGCTGGCGAGACGTACAGCACGCCGCGAAACCCGTAACGCGCCATGGCGCGCGAGGCATAGGCAATCGTGTTCGGAAACTGGTCGTCGAAGCTGATGATCATCTTCGCCTTGTTCAGGCCGTTGGCGACCAGCTCGACATTGCCGACGGCGATCGTCAGGCCGGCGCTGCTGTTCGCCTGCATCGTGACCATCGCCCAGGTCACAGCCGTCAGATCGGCACCGGTCCCGACAGCCGTAAATTGGCTGACCGGCGCGGCGAAAGAGCCCCAGCGCTGCTCCTTGTCCTTCTGGCCCTCCCGGATCAGGCCAGAGAAATTGAACTCGTGATAGTTCGCGCCCGGCGAGGATGGGGAGCCGCTCGAGTAGAGGCGGACCCTGTAGCTGTCCAAGCGCGGATCGACGTTCATGAGCGGCTTCGTCCAGATGCGGACGTTCTGTCCGATCGCATTGACCGCCGCCGTCATCGCCGCCGCCGGCTTCAGCTGGACCGTGTTGAAAGACGCCAGGGTGACGGTCAGGCGGGTGTCGCCGTAGAGCGGATCGGCCGCAACGTCGCTGGCCTCCCCCGGGGCGCCGGTGAGACGGGCGACCTGATCGAACGATGCAAGGACCGCGCTCGGGGTGGCGATCCGGTAGCGCTGGTACGCGCGACCGCCCACCGCCGGCCCCTTATCGCCGTCCGACGGCGCATAGGGCCAATCCAGGCTGGCCAGCGCGCCGGCCGGGGCGGGCGGGGGAACATTGACCTGAGCCGCCGCCGGGGCGGCGAGGAGGAAGGCGGCGAGCGCCGCGAACAGCTTGCGCATTACGGGACCCTCGACAGAGTGACATTGCAGCCGGTCGTGCCGCTCAGGGCGACATCGACCACCTGGGCGGTACCGAACTGGATCGTCGATCCGCCGCCGCTGTCCGGGGCGCTCTTGGTGGTCAGCGACAGCATGGTCGCGCCGTCCGGGGACCGGTAGCGAAGCGTCAGCGAGCCATATGCCGAGCAGGCTTGGTTCAGGATATAGGTCCCGCCGTAGAGCGTGGCGGCCGGCGCGGCCGTGTTGGCTGTGGCGAGCGTGACCAGCTCCTGCCGACCGGCCACCGGGAGCGGCGTCGTGGGGCTGGCGATCTTGGTCGAGCCGTCGGTATCGGCGAAGGCGACACCCTGGGGCGGGACGATTGTCGATGGCGCGATGATCTTTGGATAGGTCGTCTGACCGACCGCCGGCGCGGCCAGGACGCAGGCGAGCGCAATCGCACCCGCCCATAGACAGGTCTTCATATCTTGGTCCTTCCAGTGCAACGATTTGAAATATCGAGATTTGGGTCGAGCGTTGCTCGCAGATGGTTGTGGGGGTACTACGCCGCCCCGGAGCATGACGAGTTGACCGAATGAGCTACCAGGACCGTATATCGGCCAGCCCCGCGCACGCCATTGACGCTATCGACGCGACGTCGATCGCTCGATCAGTGATCCCCGGTCTCATTTGCGAATTCGCAGAAGATGGTCGCACCATTCTGTGCCGTACTGCCGCTGATGCGCCGGTTGCCGGGGAACTGGCGATCGATTCATTCACTGCGAACGAAGCCTTAATCCGGCAGTCCGCCGAGCGCCTTGCAGCGTTGATCTTAGCAAAAGACGCTTGGGCAAAAGCCTAATTACCTTGGCCATGCGTCCCAAAGCAGGCGGCGCTTGGCGTCACAGTCAGCAAGGTCGAACCGGCCGTCGCGAATTGTCGCGTCGTCGTCCGCCGCGCTGGCGCTACCGTCCGGCTGGCGATGCTGCGGCGTCGGCCGGCACGGCTCCCCCGCTGCGGCTGGGGGCGGCGGGATCTCGGGTGAGATCGGCATCGAGCGCGTCGATGTCGCGCACGCGGTCAGCGTCGCGGCACACAGCCCGACCAGCATCAGTTTGAGCATAGCGTGTCACTGTGTCTTTCGAGTGGATGATGAGGGGCTGACGGGCGGCCAGCGCGGCGGCATAGGTCTGGGCGCCGGCGGCTTGCTGGCGGGCGAAGCGCGCTTCGTCAGCAGACCGGGCTTTCTCGCTGTCTGCGATCGCCATCGACCATGCTGCGCGCTCATTGGTCAGCGTCTGACGGTAATCGGCGCGCAGCGTGTCGAGGCGCCATATCCATAGCCCGACCAGCAGGACTAGCGCTGCCGGCCAGAACCGAAGCAATCGCGTGGCGCCGGTCACAGCAGGATCGCCTTCGCGCGCGCCAGGCGCTGGCGGCGATCGTCAATGCCATTCAGGCCCCCGTTGATCAGCCGCGTCACCGCCTCGACGTCATCGCGATCAGCAGCAGCGTTGATCCGCCGCGAGGTCCAATAGGCGCACGCCAGCGCCATCGCGATGGGGGGCTCTGCCGCCCGGTCCGGCTGGCCCTCGATGTCGACGCCGATCAACGCGCCGAATCGTCGGTAATTGTCGCGGCCGGTGATCTGGAGAACGCCACGACCGCGATAGCGGAAGCCGTCGCCCGGGCGGACGTTGCCGAGATCCGCACGCCCCTCATAGCGCCGCTGCGCGGGCGTCGGCCCCCACATCTCCACCATGCGGGCAAAGCCCATCGTCTCGTGGCCCGCCTGGGCCAGGAAATGCGCCAGACGCAGACCACTGGCTAGGATAACCGCGCCCTCCAGCGCCACGACACCACCCGCAAGAGGCGCGGCCGTCCCCGCAGGCGCGCCGAGCTTCCGCAGCAGCGCAGCCAGCGTCACCGGCCCGAAATCGCCGTCAGCGCGCACGCCAAGACGGCGCTGCACGATTGCAACGTCCATTCGTTTATCCTTTGTTGGAGACACGCGGCGCGGCGCGGGATAGGGGAGCCACAGGCCGGCCCCGTCCCCCGATGGTTATCGCCGGCCGCAGGGGTCGCCCACCTCCCCTAGCCGGCGGCCCCTGCATTCATCGTTTCGACATCATTGAGCCCTACCAATCACCCGCCCGGCATTCGCTGGGCGGACAGCAGGTCGCCCCGCCCGGTCAGGAACGGGGCGGGGCGACTTGGTCACGCCGGAGGATTGTTTGTCCCGGCCAGCACCTTGAGCATCGCCTGAAAACCCTCGCGTAGCGCGGCGCCGACCTGACCCTTCGCCATGCTGATGATGCCGAGGCCAATGGCCGCGACCCCAATCCCGGTCACCCCCGCCTGGAGGAGGTCGAGGCTATGCGCCTGCGTCCACAGCGCGGCGATCAGCGCGCAGAGCATGGAGACCAGCACGTCGAGCACCACCTGCCGACGGCCCTTGGTCTGGAGGAAGACGATCGCTCGCGTGATGGCGACGGCGATAATGGAGATGAGCACCGGGCCAGGGTGATAGCTGTAACCGAGAAAATCCCAGGTGACCGGCGCGGTGGCGATGGGGGTCGCGGCGGCCGCCCCTGCTACGGCCGCGAACCTCACCGGAAGATGACCGCGACAAGCGCAGCCGCGAAACTGAGCGCAATGACGATCAGCGCGCGACCGAGCACCGGCCAGCGGCTCCACATGTCGACGGGGAGGGGAGCCTTGCGCAGCTGATGCTCGATCCCCGGCTCTCCAAGGATGACCAGCGCCATCCATGTGAAGCCGAACGCCAGCGCGATTGGGTCGACCATGCGCTTCGCCATCAGCGCGCGAGCGGTCAGTGCCGGATCGTCAGGGTTCCAGCCCCATAGGCTCACCGCCTCCGCCCCGCATCGGATCATCAGCGCCATGCCGGCGAGCAACGTGATCAACCGATAGAGGCTAACCGGGTCAAGCGGGTGGTCATACCGCCGCTGGCCCCAGATTCTTGAACCCTGCCTGCCGACCATCATCGCCCCAAGGAAGAACCCGGCCGTCATCAGGAACAGGTTCCACATGAACAGCTGGGGATCGTTGTTGAAGCTCGGCGGGGCCGGCGTCTGCGTGTTCGACACCATCGCAGCCGACAGACTGTTCGCTGCGTCGGAGGCTCGCGCGCTTAGAGACGCGATGAAGCCGAGCGCGGTCATTTCGCGACCGTTCGGGCTGCGAAGCTTCTATTGCTCATGTCAGGAAACCTCCGATGTGATATTGGACACCGCATGAAGCTTTCTCATGCAGCGATCTTCGCATTCCTCGTCGCCAGCAGCGTAGCCGGTCCGGCGCAAACGACCCGTTCAGCGCAGGACACCGTCACTGCATATGGGTCGCGGCTGCTGAATCCCGCCGACCCGACCACCGGGCAGAACAGCCGCCGGATCAACAACCGGATTAAGAGCCGCATAAACAACCGCGTTTCGACCAGGATCGAACGCTTCGCGATCGGCGCGACCGCCAACCCGGCCGAGGCGTACACCCGTGCCGCGCCCACGCAGAGCCAGTCCTTTGAGCGCGCGGCAGATGCAGCGCAGCAGAGGCAGGAAGACTGATCTAAGTGGCTTGCGACCGAGACTTGCAAAGGCGTATCTTCGGTATGGCACGACCGCCAAATTGGCCCGGCATCGGGAGGATGTCAGTGAACAGGATTGAGATCGCCGCGCTTATATCAAGCCGTCTTGAAGAAGCGGCGACCGAAGCCCGTCAAAACTACGCTGCGACCGAAAGCGACATCGGCTTTTTTGTCGTCGACAATCTTTTGCCCGACGATCTCGCCCGGAAAATTGCATCCGCATTTCCTGCCAAAGAAGCTATGGTGGCTAAGAAAAGCCTGCGAGAGCGCAAGGCCATTATGGCACAGATGAGTGAGTGTGCACCGCTCGTGGGGGAGGCAATTTACGCGTTCCATGAGCCGGCGGTGCTGAACTTGATCGGCGAAATCACTGGAACGCCGACGGTCGAAGCCGATCCATTTTTGTACGCTGGCGGCATATCGGCGATGGGGCGCGGCGATTTCCTGAACCCGCATCTTGATAACAGCCACGACAAAGATCGTGCGCGCTGGCGCGCCCTCAATCTTCTCTATTACGTGACGCCGGACTGGCCGGAAACGGAGGGCGGCAACCTTGAGCTATGGCCTGCGGGTGTCGGCGGCGATGCAGTGACGATCCACAGTCGGTTCAACCGGCTGGCTGTTATGGCGACGCACGGGAATGCCTGGCACTCGGTCAGCCCGATAACCGCCGATCGGGTGAGAATGTGCGTCAGCAACTATTACTTCACGCCCGAGCCGATGACACCTGGGGACCAGTTTCATGTCACCACGTTCAGAGGCCGCCCTGAGCAGCCAATCGCCGACGTCGTGCTGCGCGCTGACGCAATCGCTCGCGGTGCATTGAGGAAGCTGAAGCCTGGCGGAGTTGGCCGTCTGACGCATGTGAATGGGCCTGCTAGCTAAGCAGGCCCTTGAGCGTAACCGCGAGTGCCATGTCGGTTGGCACGCCGTTATTATAGGTCGTAATTTCGGCATAGGCTGGGTTTTCAGCCGTGAGCTTCGCTACGGAGCCTGGGCCGCCAAGCGCTTCGAGCGTCGCAGGGATAACCGTCGGCGATCGGGGAGGGACCTTGTAATACAGCCGGTTGATGCCCGGCCCGGCTCCCTTGTCCACGAACGCGATGTTTTCCTTGACTGCCAGAGAACCATCGGCGCCGATGCGCGCATTAGCGACTGTCTCGTCGTAGCCATACCCACCAGCGATGAAACCGCTCAGGTCGGGTCGTTCGGCTTGGTGGGCGAAATGGTTTGTGCCCAGCCCGTGTATCCGCACCTTGGTGGACGCGAAACTCATTTTCACGACTGGTCGGTCGCGGGAGGGGATATATGCCGGCGCGGCTTCAAAGCCATTTGCGGCGATAGTTATGCTCAACTCGGGGCTGGCCTCGCCTTTCATAACAATCTCGTTGATGCAGACCCGATCGTTGGCGTTCCGCCGGATGGTATTGGCGGAAATATCGATTGTGCCACTGGCAGTGCCGGTGTTGAAGTCGATGTCAAATAGGGCCGGTCCGCTGTGATTTTCAATGTAACAGCCACGGGCGGTAAAGCAGATCCCACCCTCCAAAGGACCACCTTCCACATATACGAGGGAGGTCGTACCATCACCGCAGCCTTCGATCCCGCAATGTCGAAGTTCGAAATTTGAACCGGTCCGCGAGCGCAAAACCCGTTTGACGATGCCCCCAAAATCGCAGCGATCGAATAGCAGCACGTTTGGCTGGGAATAGGTATCGGAACGCGCGTCTACCCCCATAAGACACCCGCTGATCTTGCTCCGCAGAGCGTGCACGCGAATGGTATCGATCATGTCTAGGTTGGTCGAAAACTGGTCCACCTGGACGTCTTCGATTGCGAGATCGGACAGCCGTGTCGTGCGAATCCCGTCGGCAGATCTGGCCGATGCGCTAACCTGCCGAAGCCTAAAACCGCGAAGTGTGGCATAGAGGTCAACGCCGCCATTTGGATCATCTTGATGGCCTGAGATGTACAGGGCGCAGGACTTAGAGGTGAGGGCTTTGCTGCTGACATTGGCGACCTTTGATACCTTGTAGGTCCCTGTGCCTCCGTTGCCAGTCAGTTGGTCGACAATCACGAGATCGTCCGGCACCCCGGCGCCCTTGACGATCGCTCCGATGTGAAGCTCGCCGGAAGATACCGCCGATACAGTCAGCGTCCGGCCGTCCACTGCCCCGGTGAATGAGGCGCCGCCAGGACCGGTATAAAACAGCTCAGTCACAGCCGCCCCGCCACCTTCGAGCGAAAGCCGTCGCATGTCGCCATTATCGACGACGGACGCGACATCTCGCCAATTGAAAATGAGAGGCTTGGAGAAAAACCACCGGTTACCACCTGGAATGAGGGCTTTGCGACCGGCGTTCAGCGACGATAACCCCTTGCCGGTAGCCAGGTCGAGTAGTGCTTGTAGGGCCGCCGCGTTCGACGCGGTTGTCGCCACGTCATCCCCCGGCCGCAAGCCCAACTGGGTGGCGGAGGGGGTTTCCTCCGCAAGGCGAAACCCCCTTCCGTTGCTGGAAATGAAGGACGTGCGGGGGTTCGCGGCGACATATGCTGCGTCGACGGTCGCGTCATACTGATAGCGGGCATGGCCAAGGCCCTGCTGCGCAAAGCCAGCCGTCTGCACAATGTCGGCTCCGGCTGGAATTGCCATACCGCTCGCGCCGGACATAAGCCCGATCGCCATGACATTGCCGCCAGGATTCCCCTTGAAGCTCCGGCCGATGCCCCAACCCGAATTCGTTTTCGGGCCGTACATGACGAGGTCCACCGCGTCAGCAGTGTCGTAATAGACGCTCCCTACGATGCCTAGGGAGGCAGCAGGTGCGCCATTTCCGAACAGCGGCTTGACCGCATCGCGTGCGTTCTCCGCCGCTTTGACCAGGGGGGCCAGCAGGTCGGCTCCATCGATTTCCACGGTCACTTGATCTTCTCCGAAAGTCATGCGGGCGGACGACCAGACGTCGGCGACGGGACGCTGGGGAAGGCCATAGGGCTGGATGCGATTGATCGGGGCGACCTCGGCACCGGTGACGCCGTCGCCGGTGATCTGGAACTCCCCCTTGGCCAGGCGGCGCTTGCGGCCGGCGATCGTGATCTGCCAGTCCCAGGCCAGCGTCGTGACGTCGCCGATTTCCCCGGCATAGGGGAGGGCCTCCATCGTGGTCTCGTTGATGACCAACTCGATGTGACTGGTTGGCAGCCCCGCGTCGTCGCTGGTCACCTCGACGAGGCGCAGCCCCTGTGCATTTCCATTGGCCACGGTCAGCAGGTCGACCAGCGGGGCGCCGGGGACATCTCCATACAGGCGGACCTGTGCACGCATGTCAATCCCGGTCAGGTCCAGCCCGACGACGAAGATGTGACGCACGACGGCGCCATAGCGATCGGCGATGATCGGCAGGTAGGCGGTATGAGCCATTTGGCGCTCCGAATTTAGGGGATTTGCTCGTCGCCCTCGGGGTAGCGAATTGGACGCCCATCGCCGCCCGGCGGGGACGAACCGCCGCCTTCGGACGGTGGTGCGCCGGCCGCTGGCGTGGTCACAGACCCGAGATGGTGGCGGCCCGGTGTAATTGAGGTCGGATATGCGTCGGCTGCGTTCGTAGTGGCGATGATCGTCACTGCGCCGCCGGCGCGCGCGGGGTCGTCGTAATAGAAGAAATAGGTCGTCGAGCTGGTCAGTCCGGCGATGATCGAGCCGGTCACCGCGACGGTGCGGTCCTGATAGACTCGGCTGTGGTCGGAGATCGTCGCGGTGGCGGCCCCTCCCGCGTCCGTCGCGCTGATCGTAGCTCCCACGGTATAGCTGGTGGTGATCAGCAGCTGCTCGACGCTCTGGTCCGCCACCGGAGCCGCTACACCGTCGAGCTCGCCGGTCGAGCGCAACGCCGGGACGGGCGGCGCCACGGCCGTCTGGCCAAGTGCATAGGCGTGCTTTGACGGTGTTTCGCCAGACAGGATAAACTTCCAGGTCATCCGATCCGGCATCGGCTGGCGCTTCATGATCACGCAGGGTTGCTTGATCAGCCCGTCGTTCGGCAGGTCGACAATGAGCAAATCGCCGGGACCGTATTTGCGCAGGCGCGGCTTCACGACGATCTCGATCTCGCCAAGCTCGCGCCGATCAAGCAGTTCGTACGCACAGAGCTGCGCCGCCTGATCCTTTTGCTGGACCAGGTTGAACTGCCGCTCCTCGCGTTTCACCTCGCCATCGGCCGCAACGAAGGTCGGCACAGACACCGGCTCGGTCGACGCGACATACTCCCATTTATGGTCACGGCTTCGGTATTTCGGGATCAGCGTGTTCAGCCGTTCTTCCCAGCCGAGTCCCGACGACACGACGATCTCGTCATCCGCCAGATCCGCTTCGGTGATGGTATCCAGCGCGATGCGCGGCGCGCTGACCTTCAGCCCCAGCTTGCCGTTCCGAAAGCATGGCGTCGCACCGCCGGCCGCCAAGATATCCTTTAGGTTTTGCCAGCGGGTCGATGACGAACCGATCGCCGGCTCGAACACCACCCCGCCGACCTTCCACCCGTTCGCATCGCAGACATTGGCAAGATGGACGAAGTCTTCGACGATGATCGCGGAGATCGGCAGACCGATCCCCGCCACTTTGCGATAGACCGACCCTGCCACACGCGGATCGCGGTGATAGGCCCCCATCGCATATTTGAGCGCGACAAGCCCCGGACATTCGGTGAAAGTCCATGTCGCCCGCGCCGCGTCATGGCCCGCCGTGTCCCCCGGCAAAGCCCACCGGTGCGCGCCCTGACCGCCCGTATAGCTGCTGTCCTTGCGCGGGTCCCAGGCGAGTTGTCCGCGCCAGACCGCCCCGAGCTGCGGCACGCCCGAGGCGAAAATCTTGCCATCGCGATCGAACAGCAACGACCATGCGATGGCGGCATGGCCCGACAGGCGGTAATCGGCACCCCAGCCGGGCGCGCCGGCCCAGTGCGGCTGAAGCGCAGAAGGCTCCGGAATGTCTCCGCGTTGGACCGCCGCCCATAGGAAGCCCGCCGCATAGCCCGATGCCGCCCCACCGCCGGCGGGAATGCCCAGCGACACGAAGTCCGCCATCGCATCGACCAGACCTTCGATCGGCCCCGCCCCGGAATAGGTATCGACGATCAGGGCATAGGGGTTTGGCACTTTCTTGATCGTCGGGCCGTAACCAATCTGGTGGATACGGCTGCCGCCATAATAGGTCTCTCCGATCAGGAACGGCATCGGCTGATCCGTGCCGATCGTGGTCGAAGAGACCGACCCCTTGGCGGGTGGCGTCTTCGCC
>Ga0187844_10003495_pt1 | contig 10472 bp, 8 predicted proteins | sample SpaLakP09_SKY_50_FD_134517 | JGI IMG/M metagenome (GOLD analysis project Ga0187844, IMG submission 134517) | Oligotrophic lake water microbial communities from Sparkling Lake, Wisconsin, USA - SP09_SKY_50 | ecosystem: Environmental > Aquatic > Freshwater > Lake | place: USA: Sparkling Lake...
GCAGCTTACGGCGTGAGCTTCAATGAAAGCTGTGCGGACGGCAGCAAGACCACATTCAACGGGGTGGGTACGCTCAACGTGGCCAAGAATGGGCTGACGGTGGTGGTGGCGAGTGCGGACGAGACCCGGGGGGCTGTGCTCTTCTTGGCAAAGTAATTTCACAGACAATTAAAACCAACCTAGGGCCTGGCTTTGCATTGGCAAGGCCGGGCTTTTGTACTGTGTGCACAGAAGAGTACACATTCACCAGATCTTTTCCGCATGTCCGTATCTGCAGCGCCACCCGAAATCCACCAGGCTCTGGCAAGGCTTATGCCCTATTTTTGGCGGGCTCTCTGCCTGAGTGTGCTGGCGGGGCTTCTGGTTCTGGCGCCTACTGTCTACATGTTCGAGGTGTACGACCGCGTGGTGAATAGCCGCAACGCCATGACCCTCGCCATGCTGACGCTGGCCGTGTTTTTGGCCATCGGTGTGATGGAAGTGCTGGAATGGGCTCGTTCGGAAACCTTGCGTGAGGCGGGTGCGGCCCTGGACTGCGCACTGGCCCCCCGTGTGTTCACTGCCATTCATACTGCGCACCTGAAGCCAGGGGCCGTGGTGGGGTCCCAGCCCATGGTCGATCTGCGGACCGTGCGTGACTTTTTCCACGGACCCGTACTTGGTGCCGCGATGGAGATGCCGGTAGCCCTGGTGATGTTAGTGATTCTGTTTGCCATCCATCCGCTGCTGGGATGGGTGTCTCTCGCCGGGGCCGTGCTTCAGGTCGGACTTTCGTGGCTGAATGAGCGCGGCACCAGCCCCGCCCTGCTGGGCGCCAACCAATCTGACACGAGGGCGCGGGCCTATGTGGATGGAACCTTGCGCCACAGCGACGTGATTGCTGCCATGGGCATGGAGAAAGACATGCGCCGCCGTTGGCTGGCACAGCATGAAGAGAGCCTGGGGCTGCAGTCCCAGGCGTCGGACCGTGCGGGGGTACTCCAGGCGCTGGGCAAGTTGCTGCAAACCACCTTGTCTTCGGCGCTCCTGGGCCTGGGGGCCTGGTTGGTGATGCATGATCAGTTGCCGGGAGGGGCTGGAATGTTGATCGTAGGGTCGGTGTTGGGCGGGCGTGTGCTGGCGCCGCTGGTGCAAATGGTGTCCCAGTGGCGCGCCGCAGTGCAGGCGCGAGCCGCATGGGGGCGGCTTGGGCAGCTTCTGGAGCGGTTGCCCGCCCCTGTGCAGGGGATGCCACTGCCCAAGCCGCGGGGGCGTGTGACGGTCGAGAGCCTGGTCGCGGGGGCGGCGGCTGGTGCCCCGCCGTTTGTTAAAGGGGTTGCCTTCTCTTTGCGGCCGGGTGAAGTGCTGGCGGTCCTGGGCGCATCTGCAGCGGGCAAGACTACCTTGGCCCGCATGCTGATGGGGCTGTGGTCCCCGGTAGCAGGCAGTGTCCGGCTGGACGGTGTGGATGTCAGCGTGTGGAACAAGACAGAGCTGGGGCCCTACGTGGGTTATGTGCCGCAGGATGTCGAACTGCTGGAGGGAACGCTGGCCGAGAACATCGTTCGCTTTGGCGAGATGAATGAGCAGGCCATGGTGGATGCAGCACAAGCAGTGGGTGTGCACACCTGGATCACATCGCTCCCGCAAGGCTATGCCACCCCTGTGGGGGAGGCTGGCGTGATGCTCTCCGGCGGGCAGCGTCAACGGATTGCGCTCGCGCGTGCCCTGTACGGCAACCCGGTGTTTGTCGTCCTGGACGAACCCAATGCCAGCCTGGACGAAGTGGGCCATGCTGCGTTGAGCAGGGCCCTCCAGGAATTCAAGGCGCGTGGCACCACCTTTGTGGTCATGACGCACCTGCCCAGCGTGCTGGCGGTGGCGGACAAATTGCTCGTCATGCAAGGGGGGCAGCAGCAGGCCTTCGGTCCCCGTGACGATGTGCTGGCGGCACTGCGAAACGCCTCTGCGGGCACGCCAGTGTCCGCCGCCGTACCTGCAGCACATGCTGCCTGATCCAACTTTTTGCCTACCCCACTGACACCATGTCCATCAGCGGATTTTTCTCGCGCAGCGAAATCACCCAGGCACTGCGGAGCCTGCGCCGTGAATGGGCCGTGATCGCGGTTTTCAGCATGGTGGCCAACCTGCTCATGCTGGCGCCCACGCTGTACATGCTGCAGATTTACGACCGCGTGCTGGTCAGCCGCAACGAGCTGACCTTGCTGGTGGTTTCGCTGCTCATCCTGTTCCTGTTTGCTGCCATGGCGTTTGCCGAATGGGCGCGGTCCCGGCTGCTCGTGCGCACAGGGGTGCGGTTGGACCGGTTGCTGGGGGCGCGTGTTTTTTCGGCAGAATTCTCGCGCGGTGCCCGAGATGGGGGCGGCAACCCTGGCCAGTCGTTCGCTGATCTGACGGAGGTTCGCCAGTTCCTCACAGGTCCCAGCATTTTTGCGTTTTTCGATCTGCCATGGACACCCATCTATATCGGAGTGTTGTTCATACTGCACCCGTTGTTGGGCGCCGTGGCCGTGGTCTTTGCACTGATCCAGGCGGCCTTGGCATGGCTGGGACACCAGCGCACCGTGGTTCCGTCCGAGTCCTTGGCCAAGGCGCAGCGCCGGTCGCACGCCTATATCAACGGCAAACTGCGCAATGCCGAGGCCATTGAGGCCATGGGCATGTTGAAGCACCTGCACCACCGCTGGGCGTTGCTGCAAGCGCGATATGCCGAAATGCATGCGGCAGCCCAGGGGCTGACTCACCGTGTCACGGCCTGGAGCAAGTCCGTGCGCTACGCCCAGCAGTCGCTGTCGCTGGCGGTGGGCGCGCTGCTGGTGATTGATGGTCAGATCTCGGCTGGGGCCATGATTGCCGCCAACGTATTGATGACCCGGGCCTTGGCGCCGATCGATCAGCTGGTGAGCGCATGGCGGGGTTTCGTCGGAGCCCGCTCTGCCTTCCTGCGATTGGAACACCTGCTGGGGGAACACCCGCCACTGTCCGCCGCCTCCCCCTCCCTGCCCTTGCAAGGTGACCTGCAACTGAGCAATGCGTACGCCACGGTGCCTGGTGGGACAACACCGATTCTTCAGCATGTGGATCTGCAGGCAGCGCCGGGTTCGCTGACGGTGGTGTTGGGGCCCTCGGGTTCTGGAAAATCCACGCTGGCGCGTGTGCTGGTGGGTGTCTGGCCCGTATCGCGGGGCGAGTTGCTGCTCGATGGCCATCCCATCGCCGCCTGGAGCCACGAGACCTTGGGCTCGCAGGTGGGTTATCTGCCGCAGGATACGGCCCTGTTTGCTGGGACGATTGCCGAGAATATCGCGCGTTTTGCTGCGGTGGATTCTGCCAAGGTCGTCGCTGCGGCCCAATGCGCGGGCTTGCATGAGATGGTGCTGAGATTCCCTAAGGGCTATGACACGCCGATTGGAGAAGCGGGGCGCCTGCTTTCGGGGGGCCAGCGCCAACGCATTGGATTGGCGCGCGCCCTGTACGGTGACCCGGCGCTCCTGGTCCTGGACGAGCCCAACGCCCATTTGGATGACGTGGGGGACGCGGCATTGCTCGGGGCCATGCGCCAGTTCAAGGAGCGCGGCAAGACCATCGTGATGGTGACTCACCGGTCTGGCGTGCTTGCGTTGGCGGACCAGGTGGTGGTCCTGCGTGAAGGCCGCATACAGCTGCGCGGCCCACGCGACGAAGTCCTCGCACAGCTGCAGGCTGAGCGCCAAACCCCTTCCTCCTCGGCGGCGGATTCCTTGCAGGCCCCGCAGCCGTTGCTGGCCTGACCACGTTGCGCACTTTCAAGTCGAGCGGACATCTTCTGAACCCTTGCCCATGGCCAACACTGAACCACTGAAACAAGCACCCACGGTCTCACCCCTGCCGGGAGTCAGATCTGCCCCCCTGCCACCGTCGGACACCGGGCGCGCGGCGCGTACCGGGTTGTGGGTGCTGGGCCTGGGGCTCGGCGGGTTTTTGCTCTGGGCGGCCGTCGCTCCTCTGGATGAAGGGGTGCCCAGCCAGGGCGTGGTGGCGATCGATACCAAACGCAAAGCGGTGCAGCACCTCAGCGGCGGAATCGTCAAGCAGGTCTTTGTGCGCGAGGGTGACGTGGTGCAGGCGGGGCAGCCATTGATCACCCTCGATGACGCGGTGGCCAAGGCCAACTACGAGGCAGTGCGCCAGCGTTACTTGGGTCTGCGAGCTGTCCAGGGGCGGTTGCTGGCCGAGCAGTCGGGCGCTGCAGCTATCGTTTTTCATCCTGATCTTCAGGCCGCAGCGAAGGATCCTCTGATTCGACAGCAGACTAAGAACCAGGAGCAGTTGATCCTGTCGCGGCGAGCGGCCCTGCGCGCAGACCTGCAAGGCATAGAGGAAGGCATCCAGGGTCAGAATGCCTTGCTTCAGGCATACGCGGGGATGTTGACCAGCCGGCGCGGGCAACTGGCTTCACTGGAGGAAGAGCTGCGCCATACGCGTGAGCTGGTCAAAGAGGGTTATTCACCTCGCAACCGACAGCTGGAGCTTGAACGCATGGTAGCCGACTCCAGCTTGGCCATTACGGAGCTGTTGGGCAACACGGCGCGCACGCAGCGCACGGTGGGGGAAATGCGCCAGCGGGCTCTGGCGCGGCAGCAGGAATACCGCAAGGAAGTCGAAACGAACCTTGCGGACATCACGCGTGAGGTGCAGTCGGACGCCGACAAGTTCACCGCGCTGAAAGCCGATCTGGACCGTACGGAGATCCGGGCACCCGCTGCTGGCCAGGTGGTAGGCCTGGCGGTGCAGACTGTGGGTGCCGTGGTCCAGGCGGGCCAGCAACTGATGGGCATCGTCCCACCCGATGAGCCTCTGGTGCTGGAGGCCCGCGTGGCCCCTCACCTGATCGACAAGGTACGCCCCGGTCTGCATGCCGATGTGCGCTTCAGTGCATTCGCCCATTCTCCCCAGCTTGTGGTGCAAGGAGAGCTGGCCTCGGTCTCCGGGGATCTGCTGACGGATGCGCAGAGCAACCAGACCTACTACCTCGCGCGGGTCAAGGTAACGCCGGACGGCATGAAGACGCTGGGCGCACGCCACTTGCAGCCAGGCATGCCGGCCGAGGTGGTCATCAAGACTGGGGAGCGCACCATGCTGACCTATCTGCTAGGCCCTTTGCTCAAGCGCGTGTCGGGCTCCCTGAAGGAAGAGTGAGCATGGCCTTGTTTTTCACGCCCTCGAGCGCCTTGCGGGCGGTCTCGTTCTCCGTCCTGGTGGCATGCGCAGGACCTGCCTGGTCCATGGATCTCCAGCAGGCCTACCAGGCGGCCTTGCAGCAGGACGCCACCATCCGCGCCGCCCGTGCAGCCGCCGATGTGGGGGATGAGCGGGTAGAGCAGGCCAAGGCCATGCGCTACCCCAATGTGGCCTTCAGTGCCGCCCGCAACCGCAACGACCTGAGCAACACGCAACGCAACGTCCTGGGCCGGTCGGTGACCGTGGATGAAAATTACACCAGCCACAACGCCACCCTGACCCTGCGCCAGCCTGTCTACCGCAAGTCGTTGTCGGTGGGGCTGGAACAGGCCCACCAGATGCGTGCCGAAGTGGGGGCGCAGCTGGATCGGGAGCTGCAGAACCTGGGCGTGCGCGTGACCGACGCCTACTTGCAGCTGTTGCTGGCTCAAGACCAGCTGGCCCTGGCGCGTGCGCAGAAGAACACCACCACCACCCAGCTGGACGCTGCGCGCAAGCTGCTGGACGCGGGCAGCGGCACGCGCACCGACATCGATGAAGCCCAGGCCCGACTGGACATGGCCGTGGCGCAGGAACTGGAGATCCGGCAGCAGCTGGACTATGCGCGCCGCCAGTTGGAGACGCTGGTCAATCAGCCGGTGGAGGCGCTCAGCCCGCTGGACGAGTCCAAGTTTGCTGCCTGGGCGCCCGAGCAGCGCAGCGTTGAGGACTGGCTGGCCCTTGCAGAGGACAACAGTCCTGAGATCCGGCAACAGAAAGCACGGCTGGATGTGGCCCGGCTGGAGATCGAGAAGGCCCGCACCGGGCACCTCCCCACGCTGGATGCTGTGGCCCAATGGACGCGCAGTGGCAGCGAGAACGTCACCACCCCCAGCTCCAGCTACACCAACCGCGTGATCGGTCTGCAGCTGAATATGCCCCTGTTTGCGGGTGGCTATGTCAGCTCCACCGTACGCCAGGCGGTAGCGGAGCAGGTGCAGGCCCGCGAGCTGCTGGAGTCCGCGCGCCGGGATCTCAGCCTGCGCATCCACACTGAGTTTCGGGGCGTCAGCGAAGGTCGCCTGCGCATCCGGGCGCTGGAACAGGCCGCGCGGTCTGCCACACAGCTCGTGGTGTCGAGCCGCCGCTCGTTTGAAGGCGGTGCCAGAACCCTGGTGGATATCCTGAACGCGGAGCAGCAAAAGGAGCTGGCCCTGCGCGACCTGGCCCGGGCGCGCTACACCTACCTGGTGTCTTGCGTGCGCCTGCAGGCCCTGGCAGGAGGGGACCGGGATAGCAGCATCGCTGCCGTGAACGCGCTATTCAAGACGCCCTGAGTCCAACTTTCCATGCACGACGTGGCTTGGCCGTGTACTCCTGGGGCCTCCTCCCGCCGTCGCATGGAAGAAAAACCCCCTGCGCCCGGAGGTGCAGGGGCCAAGAACGTGAATACGTTCTATGCACCCTTGTAGCTGCGTAGAGCCAGTGTTCAGCGGCTGCTCGGAAAGCTGAACACCGCCCCCTCGCGCACGCCCGCCGACGGCCAGCGCTGGGTGATGGTCTTGCGCTTGGTGTAGAAGCGCACGGCGTCCGGTCCATAGGCGTGCAGGTCGCCGAACAGGCTGCGCTTCCAGCCGCCGAACGAGTGGTAAGCCACCGGCACCGGCAGCGGCACGTTCACACCCACCATGCCGACCAGAATGTTGTCGGTGAAGTAGCGGGCGGCTTCGCCATCGCGGGTGAAGATGCAGCTGCCGTTGCCGTATTCGTGGTCGCTGATGCGCCGCATGGCTTCCTGCAGCGTCTCCACGCGCCCCACGCCGAGCACGGGGCCGAAGATCTCCTCCTGGTAGATCTTCATGCCGGGCTTCACGTTGTCGAACAGGCTGGCGCCCAGGAAGTAGCCTTCCTCATGGCCCGCCACCTTCACGCCACGGCCGTCCATCACCAGCGTGGCGCCTTCGGTCACGCCGCTGTCCACAGGCCTTCACCTTTTCAAAGTGCGGCTTGGTGACCAGCGGGCCCATGTCGTTGCTGTTGTCGGTGCCGGGGCCGACCTTCATCTTGGCGATCTCGGTCTTGAGGCCCGCGATCACGGCGTCACCCACTGCGTCGCCCACGGCGACCAGCAGCGGGATGGCCATGCAGCGCTCGCCGCACGATCCATAGGCTGCACCCATCAGCGCGCTCACGGCGTTGCCCACGTCTGCGTCGGGCATCAGCACTGCGTGGTTCTTGGCACCGCCCAGGGCCTGCACGCGCTTGCCGTGTTTGCAGCCTTCGCTGTAGATGTACTCGGCGATGGGGGTGGAGCCCACAAAGCTCACGGCCTTCACGCGGGGGTCCTGCAGCAGCGTGTCCACGGCCAGCTTGTCGCCATTGACCACGTTGAGCACGCCGGGCGGCAGGCCTGCTTCGAGGGCCAGTTGGGCGATGAACAGCGTGGAGGATGGGTCGCGCTCGGAGGGCTTGAGCACAAAGGTGTTGCCACAGGCCACGGCCATGGGCCACATCCACAGCGGCACCATGGCCGGGAAGTTGAAGGGCGTGATGCCCGCCGTCACGCCCAGCGCCTGGAACTCGCTCCAACTGTCGATGCTGGGCCCCACGTTGCGGCTGTGCTCGCCCTTGAGCAGCTCGGGCGCGTAGCTGGCGTATTCCACGTTCTCGATGCCGCGCTGCAGCTCGCCGTGCGCGTCGGCCAGCACCTTGCCGTGTTCGGCGGTGATCAGCGCGGCGATCTTGTCGGCGTTTTCTTCGAGCAGCACCTTGAGTTTGCTCATCACCCGTGCGCGCTTGAGCGGTGGCGTGTTGCGCCAGGCGGGGAAGGCGGCTTCGGCGGAGGCGATAGCCGCTTCGACGGTGGCCTTGCTGGCCAGCGCCACGCTGGTGGTCGATTGGCCGGTGGCGGGGTTGAACACGGGCTGCGTGCGCTCAGCATCGGCGACGCTCTTGCCGTCGATGAGGTGGCCGACGGTGGTGGTGACGTTCTTGTCGTGGTTCATGGTGATTTCAAGTAAAAAATGCCGTTTGCGCGCGTCCAGTATGCGCAAGCAGCTATAAAAAGATGAGTGACTATGCGGCCTGTGCCGCCGCCTGGGGTTCCAGCGTGGGCACCACATGGGCCAGCGCCCGGTCGATGAAGGCCTGTTTCTCGCCCACCGGGGCAAAGTAGTGCAGCACCTCGCGGGCGGCGTCCAGCCCCTTGAGGCGGGCGATCAGCCAGGCCACCAGATACTGCGAGGCCAGGCACCCGCCCGCCGTGGCCACGTTGCCGTGGGCGGCAAAAGCGCGCGGCACCACGTCCACGCCGGATTCCACCACCCAGGGTTTGCTGGTCAGGTCGGTGCACGCAGGCGCGCGGCCCAGCAGGCCCAGGCGGCTCAGCAGGAAGGTGCCAGAGCACTGCGCCGCCAGCAGCTGGCGCGCCGGGTTCAGTACGCGCAGCTGCTCCATCAGCGCCGGGGTGTTGGCCACCTCGCGCGTCTTCATGCCGCTGCCAATCAGCACGGCATCGGCCTGCGCCAGCTGGCCCAGGTCTTCATGCGCGTCGATGGTCAGGCCGTTCATGGAGGTGACGCGCGGCGTGGGGCTGGCGATGTGCACCTGCCAGTCCTGGTCGCCCAGCAGTGCGATGCGGTTGAGCATGCCAAACGCCACGAGCGAGTCGAGGTCGTTGAAGGCGTCGAAGGTGAGGATGGCGATGCGCATGGGTTGGCGGGGTGGGCGACTCAAGCCGTTTCGTGCAGGGCGTCGCCCAGGGCGCTGACCATGCGGTCGATCTCGGCGGAGGTCGAGATGAACGGGGGCGCGAGCTGGATCGTGTCCCCGCCGTAGCGCACGTAAAAGCCTTTTTCCCAGCACTTCATGGCGATCTCATAGGGGCGCTTGGCAGGCTCGCCGGGCAGTGCGCTGATGGTGATGCCGGCAGCGAGGCCGTAGTTGCGGATGTCTGCCACGTGCTTGGCGCCTTTCAGGCCGTGCACCGCGTTCTCGAAGTGCGGCGCCAGCGCCTTCACGCGGCCGGGCATGTCTTCTTTTTGCAGGATGTCGAGCACCGCATTGCCCGCCGCGCAGGCCACGGGGTGGGCCGAGTAGGTGTAGCCGTGCGGAAATTCGAGCATGTATTCAGGCCCGCCCTGGCTGATGAAGGTGTCGTAGATCTCCTTGGTGGCGATCACGCCGCCCAGCGGCTGCGCGCCGTTGGTGACCTGCTTGGCAAAGTTCAGGATGTCGGGCGTCACGCCGAAGGCCTCGGCCCCCGTCCAGGCGCCGCAGAGGCCGAAGCCGGTGATCACTTCATCAAAGATCAGCAGGATGTTGTTCTGCGTGCAGATCTCGCGGATGCGCTCCAGGTAGCCCTTGGGCGGGATCACCACCCCGGCCGATCCCGAGAAGGGCTCCACGATCACGGCAGCGATGTTCGACGCGTCGTGCAGCGCGATCACGTCCAGCAGCTTGTCGGCCAGCGCACGGCCGCCGTCCTCGGCCATGCCCTTCTGGAAGGTGCCAGCCGGTGGCTGGGTGTGGGGCAGGTGGTCGGCCTCGATGCCCTGGCCGAAGGTCTTGCGGTTGCCCACGATGCCGCCCACCGAGATGCCGCCGTAGTTCACGCCGTGGTAGCCCTTTTCGCGGCCGATCAGGCGGGTCTTGCTCGCCTGGCCCTTGGCGCGCCAGTAGGCCCTGGCCATCTTGAGCGAGGTGTCGGCCGACTCGGAGCCCGAGCCGGTGAAGAACACGTAGTCCAGGCCCGCAGGCGTCAACTCCTTCAGCTTGTTGGCCAGCGCGAACGACGCCGGGTGGCCGAACTGGAACGCGGGGGAATAGTCCAGCGTGGCCGCAGCCTTGCCGATGGCTTCGGCCACATCCTTGCGGCCATGGCCCAGGCCCGAGCACCACAGGCCCGAGAGGCCGTCAAAAATCTTGCGGCCGTCGGCATCGGTGTAGTAAGCACCCTGGCCGCTCACGATCATGCGCGGCTTGGCCTTGAAGTTGCGGTTGCCGGTGAACGGCATCCAGTGCGCATCCAGCCATTCGGCGTCCATGCGGGGGCTGTCGGGGCCAGCGGCGGGTTTTTCGATGTGGACAAAGCTCATGGCGGGTCTCCAGGGCGAACGTTGATGGCAGGCGGGGTGACGGCAGTGCAGGGGCTTGCGTGGCAAAGCCCTGCAAAGCGCCCATTGTTGTGCCGCCTGTTAATCTCTCAAATAATCCAATATCAATGTTTACTTGACGATTCATGCAAGTAAAAACACCCCCACCCACCCCTGCAA
>Ga0187844_10003496_pt1 | contig 10465 bp, 12 predicted proteins | sample SpaLakP09_SKY_50_FD_134517 | JGI IMG/M metagenome (GOLD analysis project Ga0187844, IMG submission 134517) | Oligotrophic lake water microbial communities from Sparkling Lake, Wisconsin, USA - SP09_SKY_50 | ecosystem: Environmental > Aquatic > Freshwater > Lake | place: USA: Sparkling Lake...
ATTCAGGGCGAAAAAATTGCTGGTGTAACCGTCCTTGTCCGGATTGGCACTGGCCTTCTTGGCGCTATCGATCGCAGAAAAGCCATCCGACGCAGATTGGCCGAGGCTGAGGTTTAGGCGAACGCCCTCGAAGACTCCGGCGTACCCGGCTTGTAATTGGCGCGTGTTCGACGTACCCCAACCGACCGAGCCATAGGCATGCGCTTTGCCCTTGCCCGTAACGGTGGTGATACTGATGACGCCGCCCACAGCGGCATCGCCATACAGAGCGCTTGCATTGCCGCGCAGTATTTCAATGCGCTCGATCTGTTGCAGGGGAATATCAATGACCAACAAAGAGCCAATTTGATCAACTGACGAGCGCACACCATCGACGACGATCACGCTATTGATGCTGTTTTGTCCGCGCAGAAAAAACGAGGTTACTGCGCCCGGCCCGCCATTGCGGGCGAACTCGAAGCCCGCTTCGCCTTGCAATAAATCGGCCAGTGATTGTGCTTGTGAACGCTCAATGTCTGCACGCGTGATGACGGAGACCGACGACAAAACGTCTGCAAGCGGCTGCTCTACCCTCGTAGCAGTGACCAGGACTTGCGGCAAGGCCAGTGCACCATCACTGGCATACGCAAACTCCGTTGTAAAAATAAAAGAACATGCCAAAGCCACGGGCAACGCAGAAACGCGCACGGCAAAAATACCATTTTTCATAAAGATAGATACCATCAAAAAAACCCTCGCCGTCCTCCCCGACAGCGCATGGGCGTTACGGTAGCGCGCAAGCGCACCACCACCTTATTGGCCGGTATCCGGGCTGATGGCGCAACTCCCATCGCCTTCCCAAGTGCTTGTTCAGGGCACTCAGTGGCTGTGATGGGAGCGAAATCCTTGCGGATTTGTCCACTTACCGTTGCGGGGGCAGCGCAGGTTAGGTCGGCTTTGCGGGGCCTTCCCTCCTGCTTCCCGTTGAACTGCACCATGTGAACCACGGCGCGAGCACCAACAGACGGATTGTAGGCCTAGGGCAAGGGAGACCGAGGCGCTACTACAATCGCCCTCTATGGAGCAGGCATCCCCCATTGACCAGATTGCCGAGCGCGTTGAGCGCTTGCTGCTGCGCTACGAGGAATTGCAGCGCACCAACGCCCTGCTGACACAGCAAGTGGCCGCCCTCAGCCAGGAGCGTGACTCGTTTAAATCCCGCCTATCAGCGGCCCGCTCCCGCGTTGACGCCCTGCTAGAGCGCATCCCCGAAAACGCCGCCCTGGTCGCATCCATAACGCCGAACGCTCCCACTGATAGCCACTTTTGAACGCCATGAAACAACTCGAAGTTCAAATCATGGGCCAGAGCTATTTGCTCGGCTGCCCCGATGGCGGCGAAGAGCAGCTCCTCAAAGCGGTGCAGCGCGTGGATGCGGGCATGTGCAAGATTCGCGACGCCGGCAAAGTGCGGGCGCGTGACCGGATCGCCGTGCTGGCCGCGCTCAACCTGGCTTTTGACGTGGTGTCAACCAATGGCGATCTGCCTTCTGAGCTGGCAGTTGAAAGCGGCCCCGCACTGACGCTAAACCGGCGCCAAAGCGACCGGGTGCTGGAGCCGCTCATCAAACGCCTGGACAAAGTGCTGGCCAACGACGGCCTGTTGTTCTAGCCACATTGTGCGCTTTGACCTCTACAATGGTCAGCGTCTGCGGTTCCACCGGGCTTTTTATTTCCTGAACCAATGCTCATTGAGCCAGGGCTTGGAATATCGCTCCCCAGGCGTGATCATCTCGCGTTAGATGGACCCAATGGGGTGCTGACCTCGCCCACCTAAACTGCGGTTTAGGATGCGGGTCCGGTGGCCCACCGCAGACACCTTTGCTCCTTCTCACAAATTTCCAGTCGCCCTTATGTTTGAACCCCTCATGGTGATGGAACTGGCCGTACTCGGCTTAGGAGCAGGATTGCTGGCTGGCATGCTGGGCATTGGCGGAGGCATGCTGATTGCACCCTTTGTCAGCATCATCTTAGAGCGGCGCGGTGTGGGCACCGACATCAGTGTGAAGATGGCGATTGCCACTTCCATGGCCATGATTGTGTTTACCAGCCTGTCCAGCGTGCGCGCCCATCACCAGCGTGGCACGGTGCGCTGGGATATTGTCAAAGCGCTAGCACCGGGCATTGCCTTGGGCGGTGCGCTGGCCAGCGCGGGCCTGTTCGCCGTGCTCAAGGGGAGCGCCCTGTCGCTGATTTTTGCCGGTTTTGTAGGTTTCTCGGCCACCCAAATGCTGCTGAACCGCCAGCCCAAAGCCAACCGCGAATTGCCCGGCTGGAAGGGCCAGACGCTGGCTGGCGGGGCGATTGGATTTCTATCCGGCCTGGTCGGCGCGGGTGGCGGTTTTGTCAGCGTGCCTTATATGGTGGCGCATAACGTGGCCATCCTCAACGCCGTCAGCACCAGCGCGGCCCTGGGCTTTCCGATCGCATTTTTCAACACCATCGGCTATATCGTTGCAGGCTGGCACAACGAAGCCTTGCCGCCCTGGTCCCTGGGCTATGTGTGGTTGCCAGGCCTGTTGGTCACCGCGTCATGCAGCGTGTGGACTGCCCCCTTGGGTGCCAAATTGGCACACCGCCTGAACCTAGTCATGCTCAAGCGCATATTCGCCATCATGCTTTATGGCTTGTGCGCTTATATGGCCCATAAAGGTTTGAACGCCTAGGCATACTGCCAATTGCGCCCAAAAAAAGGGCCGACGCTAGCGTCGGCCCTTTCTGCTTAAAGCCTTGTAAGCCCGAAGCACCTTAACCCATGTGCAAACCACCGTTCACCGAGAAGTCCGCGCCGGTGGCGTAGCCGCCTTCTTCCGACGCCAGCCAGGCGATGATGGAGGCGATCTCGCTAGGCTCACCCAGGCGTTTGACGGGCACGGTGGCGACAATCTTGGCCAGCACGTCTTCGCGGATGGCTTTGACCATGTCAGTGCCGATGTAGCCAGGGCTCACGGTGTTCACGGTTACGCCTTTGGTGGCCAGCTCTTGCGCTAGCGCCATAGAAAAACCATGCATGCCGGCTTTGGCAGCCGAATAATTGGTTTGTCCAGCTTGGCCTTTTTCACCGTTGACCGACGAGATGTTGATGATGCGGCCCCAGCCTTTTTCCACCATGTCGGCGACCACTTGCTTGGTCACATTGAACATGGAGTTCAGGTTGGTCTCGATCACCATGTCCCAGTCCTCGCGGCTCATTTTCAGGAACATGCGATCGCGTGTGATACCGGCGTTGTTCACCAGCACATCGATCACGCCATGCTCAGCCTTGGTCTTGGTGAAGGCTTCCACGGTGGAATCCCAATCACCGACATTGCCCACGGAAGCATAAAAGGTGTAGCCCAATGCGGCCTGCTCGCCAATCCACTTGACGTGGTCACGCGTGGGGCCACAACCGGCGATCACTTTAAAGCCCTCTTTGTGTAGGCGTTGGCAAATGGCGGTACCGATACCACCCATACCACCGGTAACGTAAGCAACTTTCTGATTCATGTCTGTCTCCTTTTTTTTGATAAAAACTAACGCAACTTTTGTAATTAACGCTCGATGGTGAGTGCAACTCCCATGCCACCGCCGATACACAGGCTAGCGATACCTTTTTTGGCACCACGGCGGCCCATTTCATGCAGCAAGGTCACCAAGATGCGGCAACCAGACGCACCAATCGGGTGACCGATGGCAATCGCGCCGCCATTGACATTGACCTTGGACGTATCCCATCCCATTTCTTGGTTGACCGCACAGGCCTGGGCGGCAAAGGCTTCGTTGATTTCCAACAAGTCGAGGTCTTGCGCTTTCCAGCCGGCGCGGGCCAGGGCTTTTTGCGAAGCGGGTACCGGGCCCATACCCATCATGGCCGGATCCAGGCCGCTGGTGGCGAAGCTGGCGATGCGGCCCAAGGGGGTCAAACCTAGGGCGGCGGCTTTTTGCGCCGTCATCACCATCACCGCAGCAGCGCCGTCGTTGATGCCCGAGGCATTGCCAGCGGTTACGCCACCGGCCTTATCAAACGCGGGGCGCAGGCCGGCTAAGGCTTCAGCATTGGATTTGCGGTTGATGAACTCATCGGCTGCAAACACAAGCGGGTCGCCTTTTTTCTGGGCGATGCTAAAGGGCACGATTTCATCAACAAACTTGCCTGCGTCTTGCGCTGCTGCGGCTTTTTGCTGGCTGGCCAGGGCCAGTGCGTCTTGCATATCGCGGCTGATGCTGTGGGCCTTGGCCACGTTCTCGGCGGTTATGCCCATGTGGTACTGGTTGTACACGTCCCACAGACCATCGACAATCATCGAGTCCACCATATTCCAATTGCCCATGCGCTGGCCGTCGCGGCTGCCCATCAGCACATGGGGCGAGGCGCTCATGTTTTCCTGACCGCCGGCGATCACGATATCGCTGTCCCCCCAGGCCACGGCTTGCGCAGCCAGCATCACGGCTTTGAGGCCAGAGCCACAGACGGCGTTGATGGTCAGCGCTGGTGTTTCTTTGGCTAGGCCGCTTTTTATAAGCGATTGGCGCGCTGGGTTTTGGCCCGATCCAGCGGCTAGCACCTGGCCCATGATGACTTCACCCACCTGGTCTGCGGCCAGACCGGTGCGCTCAAGAAGGTTGCGAATGACCGCAGCGCCCAGCTCAGGCGCGGCGACTTTGGACAGGCTGCCGCCAAATTTACCCACGGCGGTGCGGGTGGCTGCGACGATGACGATGTCTTGCATTTTTATGTCTCCGAAAAGTTAAGGGTAAACCGACTCAATGAATAACGTGTGAAATGGGCTGGCCGCACTCAGGCCTTGGCCAGTACATAGGTACCGGGCGCGGCAAAGCTGGCTTTGTATTTTCCCCGGCCATAGGCCTTGGGAGCGACTACTTGCTTGCCTGCGTGGGACTTGAGCCATTGCGCCCAATCGGTCCACCAGCTACCTGGGTGTTCCACCGCCGTTTGTAGCCACTGCGCGTGGCTGGCGGGCAGTTTGCTGTCGGCGCGTATCCAGTGGCTGCGCTTGTTTTTTGCGGGCGGGTTGATAACGCCGGCAATATGGCCGGATGCGCCCATGACGAAGCGCTTTTTACCTGGCAGTGCTTGTGTGGATGCATAGGCCCCACCAATCGGCACGATATGGTCTTCGCGCGAACCATAGATATAAAAAGGCGTTTCCAACAGACCGAAATCAATCTGCTCGCCGCACACCGTGCTTGCGCCGGGCTGCACCAATTTGTTTTCCAGATAGGTGTTGCGCAGGTACCAGGCGTAATACGGGCCGGGCAAATTGGTAGCATCCGAATTCCAGTACAACAGGTCAAAAGGCGGGGGCGTTTCGCCTTTGAGGTAGTTGCCCACCACGTAATTCCAAACCAGATCGTTGGGACGCAAAAAGCTGAAGGTGGAGGCCAGATCCTGGCCTTTCATCAAACCGCCATCGCCTAATTCCTGCTCGCGAAATTTAACAAAGGACTCGTCAATAAACACGTCCAAGATGCCGCTGTCGCTAAAGTCCAGCAGCGTAGTCAGCAGCGTGGTGCTAGCCACCGGGTGTTCGCCGCGTGCCGCCAGCACTGCCAGCGCCGTGGTCAGCATCGTGCCGCCTACGCAAAAGCCCAGGGCGTTGATGGTGTGGTCAGTGCCGCGCTTGCCAACGATGTCTTGGGTCACGCCAATCGCTTGGATCACCGCGTCTTCGATGTAGTCGTCCCAGGTCTTGTGCGCCATGGATGCGTCGGGGTTACGCCAGCTCACGACAAAGGTGCGGTGGCCTTGGGCTACAGCGTAGCGCACTAGCGAGTTGTCGGGCTGCAGGTCCAGGATGTAGTACTTGTTGATACACGGTGGCACCATCAGAAAGGGCTTTTCAAACACCTTGGCTGTCAGGGGCTTGTACTCCAGCAACTGGAAGAGCTCGTTTTCGAAAACTACCGCACCCTCAGTGGTCGCCACGTTTTTACCCACGGTGAACACGCTCTCGTCGGTCATGGACACATGGCCCTGGCGCATGTCGTGCAGCAGGTTTTGCATGCCTTTGGCGATGCTCTCGCCCTTGGTCTCCAGGGCTTTTTCCTGAGCTTCGGCGTTAAAGGCCAAAAAATTGCTGGGGGCTGCTGCAGCCACCCCCTGCTCGACGGCAAAGCGCAAGCGGTTGCGGGTTTTTTCGTCGGCATCGACTGCGTCGGTCAAAGCCATCAGGGTGCGGCTGTTGAGCAGGTACACGGCAGCACTCAGGGCAGCCACCGGGTTGTGGTGCCAGGCCGGGCTGGAAAAGCGTTTGTCCTGCGTTTGCAGGCCGCCTTCGCTCATCATTTGGGTCATCAGGGCCTGCGCGTCCTGGATGTACTGTTGTTGTACCGCTTGTAATTTGTCCGCAGAAAACTGGATCGCTGGCGGGGCCGAGGGATGCGCCATGGCCGACATGGCCGCACCCAGGTCCAGGTTTTGGAAATTGGCCAGGGCTTTGGCCCAGGATTGGCTTACAGTCTCCTGGAATTGGGAGGCGGTTTTCGACCAGATATCAAACTGCGGGTTGTCCACGTTGTGTCCTCTTGATCCGCAGAAAGGTACTGCGTTGGTGGCGTTTGCTTCAGATTATCGGAGTGCTGGCCTTCGCCAGACTGACAATTTTTGCTGCGGTGCAGCATTTTAAGCGAAAAATATGTATATCGTTCCTATTGCCTGGTTGTATGTGGCTTTTATGATGGCCGTGGCCGAGGCCACTAGCACACAGGGTACGGTACTCGGGGCGTTTTTTACCTTCGTGCTCTACGGGCTGATGCCTATCGGCTTATTGCTGTATTTCATGGGCACGCCAGGCAGGCGGCGCAAGCGCCTGGCGCGCGAGGCCGAGGAAACCGAGGCCTATTTGGCGGCCCAGCAGACTCCAGCGCTTGAGCCAACACAGGCCGCACTCTCGGAACAGGAAATGCAGCAAGCCCCCGAAGCACAGGCGGCACTGAGCATACCGCCCGCTCAGCCCATAGAGCAGAACGGCCCCGCCTCAATGCAGGCAAACGGTGGCCACTTGCCGCCCGGTGACCCTGTCGCGCCGGTACGAAAAGAATCTTGAAGCATTGCCTACGGTGCACCAAGCCGGGCTGCCGTCATTGCCAAATACCGCCGAGACACCGCTAGCCGCCAGGCGCTGACGCGCCAGCAAGGGCAGATCGGCCAAATATTTGCCACCAGCCAAGGGCACGAATGCCTGCGCCGCCTCGGGTGAAAACGCCATAAAAGCCTCCCATACTTCGGCCCCCACTTCAAAAGCTTGCGGGCCAATGCACGGTCCCAGCCAGGCCAGCCACTGCGCCACGGGCCTACCCGTCGCAGCCTGAGAGGCAAAAAAGGCTTCAACCACGCCCACATGGACCCGGGAAACACCGTGCTTGGCGGTATCTGCATCCGCCGGACTTGGAGCCAAGTTCGCTCCCGTCGCACCACCGGCGAATCCAGCCAAGCCGCGCCAGCCGGCGTGCAGTGCGCCTACTTGGGTGGCTTGCCCATCGGCCACATGGCAGAGCAAGATCGGCAGGCAGTCGGCGATGCCCACGGCGCAAGCCAGACCGCGCTGGCCAGTGTAGCTGCCGTCGGCGACTTGGTAGTGGGGGGTCTGCGCCTCCAGGGCCAGCAAGTGCGTTCCGTGCACCTGCTTGAGCATCACCGGCCGTGCGCCCATAGCCTGTGCCAGGTGCTGCCCATTGCTAGCCACCCGCTGCGGCGCGTCGCCCACGAACGCGCCCAGGTTCATGCTGTCATACGGGGGCTGCGACGTACCCCCGGCGCGCGTAGTGCACAGCGCGCGCACGCCAGGCGGCACGGGCCAGTCAGGCACCAGCCAATCCGGGTGCGGCAGAAAGGGCGCAGCGGGCTCTGAAATTTGCATAGCCCGAGCATAAACCTGCGCCCGCGCCGCTAACATCGGCCATCGTCACCCTGGCGCATGGCGCGCACTCCACCCATCGCACGCGAGCACGACATGATTCTTGAAATTGCCGACATCCGCATCCATACTGGCCAAAACGCCGACTTTGAAGCCGCTATCGCGCGTGGCGCAGGCAGCGTCATCGCACAGGCTAAGGGTTTTCATGGCTACAAGGTCAACCGCAGCATGGAAACACCCGAGCGCTATGTGCTGCAAATTTTTTGGGCCACGCTGGAAGACCATACCGTGGGTTTTCGCCAGTCGCCCGCATTTACCGAGTGGCGCGCCATCGTGGGCCCGTTTTTCGCCGTACCGCCGCATGTGGAGCATTTCGAACTCGTTGCCCAGTCTGACTAAAGCAGGAGCCGCATCATGATTTACAGCTTCACACCCCCCGGCGTCGTTGGCGTCCCAGTGGTGGACTCACCCGCACTTTTTCCAGTGCATCGCATTTATTGCGTGGGCCGCAACTATGAAGAGCATGCCAAAGAAATGGGTGGCACGGGCCGCGAAGCGCCCTTTTTCTTTATGAAACCGGCCGATGCGGTACTGTATTGCGCGCCAGAGGCCAGCGCGCAAATGCCCTACCCCACGCTCACCTCCAACCTACACCACGAGATTGAGTTGGTGGTTGCCATTGGCGTGGGCGGTCACCACATCAAAGCCGCCGATGCGCACCGCCATATTTTTGGTTATGCCGTGGGCCTGGACATGACACGGCGCGACCTGCAAAACGACATGAAAAAGCAAAGCCGCCCCTGGTGCATCGGCAAAGGCTTTGAGCACTCGGCGCCCATTGGGGAGATTACCCCCGCATCGCAGGTGCCCGGCATTGAGCAGGCGCGTATTACCCTGGAAGTGAACGGCCAGGTGCGCCAAAACAGCGTGATCAGCAAAATGATCTGGAATATTGCCGAAACGATTGAACAACTCTCTATCGGCTGGACCTTGCAGCCCGGCGACCTGATATACAGCGGCACCCCCGAAGGCGTGGGTGCGGTGCAGGCCGGTGATGTGCTGGTGGGCAGCGTCGATGGCTTGTCGGATTTGCGCATGATCATCACCGCACCGGCGGCGATTTAAGGCAGCGGTATGCACGGATCTCCGATCAAGCATTGCCGCCAATGCGGCAGCGCGGTGGAACAGCGCATTCCCGACGACGGCGACACCAAGCCGCGCGCCGTCTGTCCGGCCTGCCACACCATCCACTACATCAACCCGCTCAATGTGGTGGGCACCATCCCGGTTTGGGGCGACAAGGTGCTGCTGTGCAAACGCAACATTGAGCCGCGCAAAGGCAAGTGGACGCTGCCTGCGGGCTTCATGGAGTTGGGCGAGACCACCGCCGAAGGGGCAGCGCGTGAAACCGTGGAAGAGGCCGGGGCGCAGTTTGAAATGCATGCGCTTTTTTCACTGATCAATGTAGCGCGCGTGGGCCAGGTGCATTTGTTTTACCGCGCCACTTTGCTCAGCCCCGAATTTGCGCCAGGTACGGAGACACAGGAAGCGGTGTTGTTTGACGAAGCCGATATTCCCTGGGACGAAATAGCTTTTCGCACGGTTAAAGAAACTTTGGAACAGTTTTTTGCAGACCGGCGCGCGGGGCACTTTGGCTTTCACACGCTGGATATTTGATGCAGGCCCATCTGCAGGCCCCGGCACTGCTTGCTTTTCGTCGTTTCCAGCATGCGCCCTGGCCCAAGCGGCGCGAATGGCTGCATGGCTGGTTCTACCGCTTTGGTATTTATGCCTCGCTCAACTTGATTGACGAACCAGCCTGGCTCGCGCTGATTTTTTGCTGAATACTGCCACCGACATGTTGCCCTGTTTTGTCGTCATCGACCTGGAAACCACCGGCGGCAATGCGCAGCAAGACCGCATTACCGAAATCGCAGCGGCGCGCGTTGAACATGGCGTAGAGGTGGCGCGCTGGAGCAGCTTGGTCAACCCTGGCGTTCGCATACCACCCTATATCCAAAGCCTGACCGGCATCAGTGAGGGCATGGTGCAAGACGCGCCGTATTTCGAAGACGTAGCCAGCCGCTTGCTCGAACTGCTGGACGGTGCGGTTTTCGTAGCGCACAACGTGCGCTTTGACCATGGCTTTGTGTTGCATGCGCTGGAGCGTATGGACAAGCCCTTCAAGGTCAAAACTCTGTGTACCGTGCGCTTGTCGCGCAAGCTCTACCCGACGCACAAAGGCCACGGCTTGGACGCCATCTCACAGCGTCACGGCTTGCACACCCTGGCGCGCCACCGCGCCATGGGCGATGTGGAGTTGGTTCTGGGTTTTTTACAGGTAGCGCGCGCAGACTTGGGCGCTGAAGTGCTGCAGCGCGAAGCCCTGGCTTTACTGCAAGGCAGCGCCAGCGTACCGCCGCAATTAGAAACTCCGATAGCTGATGTGCCGGACCGACCCGGCGTTTATGTGTTTTTCGGCGAAGGCGCAATACCGCTGTACATAGGCAAAAGCGTGAACATGCGCACCCGCGTGCTTTCGCACTTTCAGGCCTCCACGCGCCAGGCGCG
>Ga0187844_10003497_pt1 | contig 10463 bp, 7 predicted proteins | sample SpaLakP09_SKY_50_FD_134517 | JGI IMG/M metagenome (GOLD analysis project Ga0187844, IMG submission 134517) | Oligotrophic lake water microbial communities from Sparkling Lake, Wisconsin, USA - SP09_SKY_50 | ecosystem: Environmental > Aquatic > Freshwater > Lake | place: USA: Sparkling Lake...
CTGTCCAGTAGTGTGTCAGGTACGTCGTGTTTCTTCGAGCTCATTGTGTCTCCAGACTAGGTGGCAGTTTCCTGCCAAATGTCCGTTTACACAAAATTCAGTACACGCCCCTCAAACCGAACGAAGACGGCGGGCGTATTCCCCTTACGGGTCTTGTATTAGCCGCACACCCGGCCATAGACGGGAATTATCCTGCATACGCGGACAATACGAAACCTTGGGCGTACAGATGCCGCCAACCTGACGCGGGCGGCAAACGCTTCGTTGGGTGTTTTGAGCACCTGCGGCCACTCTAGGTACTTGAACGACAAGGGGAAACTGACCGATAGGCATGGCAGAAATGAAAACAGCCACCGGGTGGTGGCTGCTCTACATCAAAAAAACTAATCATCACTCCAACACGCGTATTCCATTTATTGGATCTGCCTGCGTCACCCGTTTGCCAGATGGGTCGTCGATATAGATATTGCGTGCAGCACAGTTCAGCACCGCATCCGCATCCGCTACTAACGTGGCAAACCTTAGCAAATCGTTCCTGTTGTCCTGATACTGCTTCATCTCAACAACCAAATGTCCACCTTCCTCGAAAATATGATTGTTGCGCCGCAGCACTTCCATCCGCAACTTCGCCGACTCATACGCATTGGCACCATACTTTGCAGCAGGGTCGCAGACAGTCTCAGCGTGACTGCCAACCGCACTGTTAGTGCTGGTCGTACTTGAGCATCCGCGCTGGATGGCAAAGAACACAAAACCGAACACCACAAGAATGCATAATGACAATAGAATGAAACTTGGCGGCTGGTTGCTTGAACCGCATGAGGGGCAATGTGAGATGGTGTCTTTTCTCTCATAACCACACTGATGACATTTCATCATTATTATTTCCAAACCAAGGGAAAATGAAAAATATAAACTAAATACTGAAAAATGAGGCCCGTCCAAAAGACATGTTACAGCTAGGATTCAATCAAATCTAAAAAATATTTCACAATGAGATTTTGTATGGAATATCTTGATAAATTAAATCTATTAGATAGCGCTACTTGTGAAGCGTGTGCCGTTTCACAAGCTGCCGCCAATAAATATGTTGAATCAAATATTGGCTATGCGACAAAAGTTTTTTCTCAAATATGCAACTCATCTATCTCGCTTATGAAATCTCTCCCTCACACGAGATGGATCAGCGCTGATTTCTTCACTTGGAATTTTAGTTCTTACGCGCCGCACATTCGAATGATTCTCGAAGGCTGCATAATTTTTCACTATCTTACAAAAGATGGATCGACTGAAGAAAAAGAAGCAAGAATACTACTGATGCATGCATATGACTGTGCAAAAAGAATGAAGTTTTTCTTGGAATGTGACAATCCACAAGAGGCTGCATTTTTTGAGTTAGAAATGCAAAATAGAAGAAGAAAATTGCTCAGCAATAAGTATTTTTCAGGGATGATGGGAACACTAAAGAGTGGGGAGGTTAAAAAATACCTGCAAGGCGAATACATGCTACTCGACAGCAGAGACTCTTTACTAACCGAAATGGGCCACAGCCCGAAATTTTTTAATGCAATGTACATACTCCTTTCTCAGCATCTCCATATATACACAATGGCCTTTTATCGAATGGAAGCAAATGGTAGAGGAACAGGAATTATAAACGAGTCCGACGTTGGGTACGTAACAAGATTTATAAATTTAGCAGCAGAATTTATAGCATCAGCAACAAACAAGTTATGTGAATTTTTCCCCGATGCGACATTGGCAAGAAATGGAATCTACTCTAAATTTTCACCAGGCCCAACTCAAAATAGAAGATTTGAAAATTACTTCTTAGAGGGAAATAGAGAATTCAATGCAGACAAAGAGCACGAAAGATCAATAATTTGCAAATTAATATCAAATATTGACATGGCCTAAGAATTTTTTCAAACACAAAAAATATATAACCAATGAAAGAAGGCAATAATGAATGAAAGTACCAAACCAAAATGCTCTAATTCAAAAGAGACATATGAACTAGAAAAAAAGAAAATATGCACAAATGGTGTAAGGAAGGAATTTTCACTTGCACTGTCTGGAGGAGGAATAAGATCCGCATCAGTTACTCGTGGCTTTCTTAACCACTTAGAAAAAAACGGGCATACTAAAAAAATTAGTTACATTTCATCCGTTTCTGGCGGAAGCTATGCTGCAAGTGAATTTACCTTCAATCAATCACTCGCAGACAGAACTCATAACCCGAAAGAAGTTAAATACAAATTAAGAGATATGGTCTTTTCATGCTTTACAAGTATTATTCGCAGACTGCTAATGCCGATTTTTTTTGGCTTTGTTGTGTTATTAATATTTGATTATTTAAATTTATCACCGTCACAATGTATTTCAGCTAAAGATGTCAAAAAATGCAGCCAGCTTTTATCTAACCGCTATTCATCATTAGCCTCATTTTGCGTTTTCATACCTGCTTTATTTATTGCTGCTCTTCGGAATAAATTATCACCCAACACATTGGCATCAATGTTAAAGTTCATTTTAACTGTCGGGATGCTGATAGGGATTTCAGCACTCTTTGTTACCATGAAATATACAATAATATATGTTTTTTTTGCATTATTTATAGTGACATCTTTCATTCATTCAAAAAAACCTCACCGAAAAACCGACTACGCCATATATCATGGGCTTGATGTAGCACTAATGAATTCTTTGATTTCAATTGGTGTATTTTACTTCACTGAAACAGCTAACAGCAATGCAAAAGGCTGGGCGCTTTTGACTATTTTTCTTATAATTCTTTATTTAACACTATGGTCACTGTACAAACTAATAAGCAGTAGAAAGCTACCTTCATTTTCGCTGTTCAAGTATTACGAAACATTGTTAAAAGAAACTTTCATAGCCCGCAATAGAAAGACACTCTTATCTGAATCTGAGTTCAAGATACCTTTCTTAATCATAAATTCAACCGCCTACCAGGATGGAATTAAATCGCACTGTGAAATTACGCCGCTACACATTCTATACTCTAGTAAAGATGGTTCATCAAAATATCTCGAGCATAAAAATCAAATCACTCTTAGCCAAGCCATTGCCGCATCTGGCGCTGCGATTAATTACAATAATCTCCCCTGGGGACTAAACGCTATCAGCTCGCTCCTCCCCAATCTCGGGGCAAAGATATGGATAAAAAACGACGCCACCGTAAGCAGAACGCCATCACGGAACATATTCATTAACAATAAATCAGTTTTGGTCGAATTGTGTGATGGTGGATTTACTGATAATTTAGGATTACTTGCATTATTCAAAAGAGAAGAAAAAAATATAATTTGCCTCGACGCTGCATACGATGAAAAATATTCATTTAACGATTTAAAAAATACGATAAACTACGCAATCGCAAATGATTTAATAAACGATGCAGACATCTCAAATTTATGTAAATTTAAGCAAGAACTCCGATTCTCTACAAACAAAACAGAAGTAACTCAAATTACTATTGAATATCAGAATGGGAAATGTGGTGTTATTTTGTATGCAAAACTAAATGCAAGAAAATCCACCCTCAGGCGCAAGTACTTAGATTTTCCACATATACCAACTTCAGATCAACAACTAAAGATAGAAGAAATTCAGGAGCTGATAAAAATTGGGGAACATTTGGGTAATGAGGCGATGCGCAAATTTAAAGAACTTGCAAAGCAAACCCACCTTAACAGGGACGCAGCAGTGACACCAAGTTAAAGATTCATTGGCTGATGTGAAGTTTACTGCTTTTTATTTTCTATCACACTAAATCTAATATATTCGAAGCCCAGTCGAAGATTGGGCTTCGAGAAAATTATCTATTTCCCAAGCATTCTTTAAAACTAGGCTGGCAGTACTCTAACAGCTGCATTGTCACATCTTAACACCATAGGCCAACAACACCGCACCACCAGCGCAAGCAACAGCGCGATAACGCTGGCAATGGCAAAGATGAGCTTGCCTGCACTACTTGTCATCTCAATTGCATCCTCTCCCCTCATGGCACTCAACCAGCCCTGTTGTCTCACCCTTGATATGTGCGTGCCAGCCTGGTTGTCAGCACCTTCCTGAACAGTCAGTCCACATGCCCCTTGGCCATGTCCTGATTGCCTGCCACGTACTGCTTCCACGCCGCTATCCAGTCCGTGACCATGGCGTGCTGGGCGGTGGCCAGCGGCAGGCTGCCGTCACACACCATGCGATACAGCACCACTTCCAGCTGGTCTTTCTTGGCGGCATTCCATTCGCTCTTGCGCGGCTGTGGCCACAGGTTTTGTGGGTCGCGCGGGGCTCCGCCTATTCTCAGGGCGATCAGGTGATATGGGGCTTGAAAGCCGTTACCTTATTGGTCTATCAATGTAGCTACCGCCTTCGTGGCTTTTTTCACAGATGTTGATATGGAACTTATTTGGGCTACTAATAGCTTCAAGATCAATGGAGTCACCTACGCCGGCTTTCCGATCCTGCTCCATGACTCCATGCGGGGTGTCAGCGAAGTTAACTCCTTCCTTCGCTATTACTTGGTTGAGCGTGGTCGTGTTGGATCAAATAAGACATGGTTGGTAGTAGGTCAAGCTTTATACGACTACTACGGATTCCTCCAGGCCCATGATCTTCGATGGGACAAAGTCTGCCTGGGAGAATCCTCAAGCATCATCGCTGCGTATAGGGACTATTGCCTAAGAACCGTCAAGCTATCCAGAAACACAGTACGGCAACGGTTGAACTATGTGTGTAAGTTCTATGAGTATGCAGCCCAGCATAAGTGGATCAGCGACGTGCCGTTTCATCTTGAATCCGTGTTTCGAGGCGCGGCCGACAACTTGTTTAGCCACATTGACAGCTCTGGCGGCATGACGCTCGCCAAAGATGTCATGCCAAAGAGCCAGAAGCTACTACCCAAGCTTCTCAGCCGAGATGAAATTCGCCTACTGCTCTCTGTACCATGCAATCGGCACCACAAGATGATATTGCGCATGGGATTGCACACGGGGATGCGTCGGCAGGAAATTGCCACGTTCCCAGTCGACTACGTGTTCGATCCGGCCACGTCGGGCCAAACTGCTCGCAATATTCAAATCTGGCTTGACCCCAATGATGGCACTGGCATGCAGACCAAGGGCAGCAGACCACGCAACATTACAATTAGCCGCAACTTCATGTCCGATCTCTGGCAGTACCACGTGCATGTCCGTGGTGAACGTGCCCGCCTATCTGGCCAACAACACCATGCACTGTTTCTCAATCAGTTTGGTGAACCTTTTGCGGCGGGTGGAAAACGACTTGAACGCATCATCCGGGAAATCGGTAACTTGGTGGGTGTTGATGTACATCCTCACAAGCTACGCCACACTTATGCGACATACACCTTGCACGCCTTGCAAGGTGGAAAACGGAGTTTCGAGCCGCTGGTTTTCTTGCAGCAACAGCTTGGTCACGTATCCATCCAAACAACAATGATTTACGCCCATTTAGTTGATTCACTGGTGGACGATGCCGTGCTTGCTTTTGATGAAGAGATCACCAACTGGTGCACGGAGACCTGAACTGAATGGCTGGCAAGAAGACTTTTGAGCGATCTGACCTGACTGGACACGTTAGCACAGCTCATCTACTCAAAGGGGAAAATGCCTCACAAGTGGCATGTCAGCGCCGCACCATCGTTGACTTTCCAGCGGATGGAAATGCAACGCTCAGGCGCACTTTTGATTTTGCTCGGTGGTACGGTGTAGGTATTGATGACGTTACCAGTGCCTGTCAGCTCCAAATTGAGCGTTTCCTCGCAACTGGAGAGGGGGATTGCTCCATCGCGACGATAGTAGCGTACTGTAGTGGCGGGCTACATCACTTCCTCTCCTACTGCGCGCTGGTCGCGAGCACGAAAGCTCACTCTCTTGGTTTAGCAGATGTCGACCGTGATCTGATTGATGGTTTCCTGCTGTATCTGAAAAGCACAGGCACGAAGACCACGGTGCAGAAAAATTGGTATACAAGGTCCAAATCCGTACTGGTCGCCCTCGGCAAGCGGGGCTTGAAAATCAATCACAGTGGGGATAAGGCCACATTCCCCAAAAATCCATTCCCCAATACGAATCGAAAATTCACGGCAGAGGATCCGCTTTCAACCCGTGAGCGCAAGGCATTGATACTCGCGCTGAATGCAGAGTTGTCAGAGCTTTACCGCGACGACTGTAAATTAACGGGCCATTTACTGGCCTGCGCCCTGTGGGCCGTGGCATTGCGCACAGGAAGAAATACTGCACCCCTGCTAGAAATGACCACGGATTGTCTTCAAGCGCACCCCAAAAGTGGCATGAAACTGCTAGTTGTATACAAACGCCGTGGCAACAACACCAATAAGGTAGCTGTGCGCGACACGAAAGACATCGCAGGGCACGTCGGGGTCATGACTGATACCGTTCGTCTTATTGAACGTGTTCAGCAGCTTACCGCTCCGCTACGGCTGCATGCACCAAACTACTTACGCGACCGGCTTTGGCTGTTTCCACCCAGAAGGCACAACCGTGATAGGCCAGTAACCGTTTTAACTAATAACACCTTGTTGCTCTCTATCAAGTCCCTAGTAACAAAATCGGGTCTACGTGACGCTAATGAGCAGCCTCTGGTTGTAAATATCTCGCGCCTGAGAAAGACGTTTGAGAATCGAGTTTTCGAGTTGGCTAACGGTAGTCTTGTCGTTGCTGCAAAGGCAACAGGGCATTCTGCTATCGTTGCAGACCGCCATTACATGACGCCCGGCGAGCATGCCGCAAAAAACTGGAAATTCATGGGGGTGCTCCTTGCCAACGAACTTGGGAGTGGAAGCCTTAGCACACAAGATAGAACACCATCTGGCCAATGCTCCGATAACAAGCACGGGCAGTTCGCTCCTAAAAACGGCGGAACGTGCTTCAACTTCCTATCGTGTATACGCTGCAAGAACTATGTTGTAACAGCAGACGACTTACACAAGGTGTTTTCCTTCTATTGGTTGATAGTACGAGAGCGCAATCTTGTAGGCAAACGGAAGTGGGCGGAAGTATACGGCCATATTGTTCGCTTGATTGATCGAGATATTGCCGATTTTGGCGTCCGTAGAAAAATTTTCACACAGGCGCAGGTCGATTCTGCACGTGATACGGCTAAGGTCGCGCCTCATCCCTACTGGGCCGCCCGGGATATGCTGGAGTCCATCGATTGACAACTACCACGGCCAATTGGCATTTTATCGACCAGCCACTTGATTGCAGTGGATTGGTACCGGAAGCCCGGGACGAGCTTATTATCACAACAGTCCATGTTGATGGGATATGGCAAGTCTTAAGTCGCTACGGTGACGATGTGTGGATCCTTTCTGGAGGACCTACCAATCGCCATGCGAATCAGCGCCGCTTGGACTTCAACAAAGTGCCTTATGATTTTCGCTCTCAATTCAAGGCAATGCTGTATCGGTATCAACGACGTGGTCGCGCCGGCAGCACGCGTCCTGGCGCAAGCTCGATGAAGGTTCTATTCACCAATGCGCTACCATTTTTTTCATTTCTTGAGTCCTTGCATATTAGGCGGGTATGTGACGTAACGCCCATGTTATGTGCTACTTACGCTCAGGCCTGTGCTGAGCGTAAGTCAGCACGCTCGAAGCCGTTATCAAAGGCTTTTCTCACCAAGCTATACGAAGCTGTTGAAGCTTTATTCGAGCTTAGCCAACATACGGATGATCCTATGCTGCAGCCTCCTTGGCCGGAGTCGTCTGCGGCGATTAAGGCCGGTACCGCCAGCGCGACGGCCTACTCTACACGTAATTCGACTACCCCATTGATTCCTGATGAGGTGTTCTGCTCCTTGTTTGCAGCCGCTCAGGATTGTATCGCTCAACATGAACAACTTCTTTCGCTTCGAGATTCAGTACAGATGATTGAACAGCGATATCAGGGTCGGGATCCTAGAACTGTAAACGATGCGTCAAATAAATTCTTAAAATCGCAAGGCTGGTTTCTTGGGGTTCGTAAATTGCGAAGCGAAGTTCGTGACATTCGAACCGCTTGCTACATCATTGTTGCTAGCTTATCTGGCTGTAGAAATCACGAGATTGCCTTTATTCAACGTGATGCCTGTTACAAGACGGAAGCCGAAGACGGCGAGGAATACTGGTGGTTCAATTCCCGATCGATGAAGACTGATGCAGGTCACACAGCATGGATGATTCCAGAAGAAGCTGTCACTGCTCTAAAGGTCATGGATCGCTGGGCAGTGCCTTTCCAGGCTATGATTGATCATGAAATAGCGCAGCGGCGTATTGCCAATCCAGCCGATACAGGCATCGCGGAGGCGCAGGCCCATCGTGATGCGGTCTTTTTAGGAGTGGATACTAAAAAGAACAATCTGGTGCGGACTCTTTCTCTTATGTCGTGGAATAGTCACCTAAATACTTTTGCGAAAAAGAACGGCATTGTCTGGAAGTTTGCAAGCCATCAATTCCGCCGAAAATTTGCCAACTACGCTGCGAGGAGCAAGCTAGGCGATCTTCGCTACCTTAAGCAACACTTTAAACACTGGGCCATGGACATGACCTTACTCTACGCGCTCAACGAAGCACAAGAGATGGCATTATTCATTGACGTATTAGATGATCTTGACATACTACGGGAAGGTAAAATTGCTGAATGGACTAATGTGAATATGCCCCTATCAGGTGGGGCGGGAAATAGCTTTACAAAGTGGCGCCGACGTGACGATATTCACCTCTTTGCAAGCCAAGCTGATATGGTTCAAACAATTGCAGAAAATATTTCTATTCGATCCAACGGCCACGCATGGTGTACGGCTGATAGTGGCATTGATTGCATCGGAAATGGTGGTCTTGACCGAATCCGCTGCTCAGATTGTTCCCATTCAATTATTGAACCTGTGCATATTCCCATTTATCAGCGTCTTTACGACCAGCTTGCATTACTCAAAGACCTTGAAGATATAGGCGAAAGTGGGCGCAACCGGGTAAAGAGGGACCTCGCACGATGCGCCAAGGTGTTGCAAGACCTTGGGTACGACCCTGAGCAGCAGAAGCCGACACTATGACCGACTCCAAGCGGCTCAGTATCGAAGCCAGGACTAAAGAACTACACCTTGCCATCAAACGAATTCAATGTGGCCGGTCGCGTACTAACGCCGTCAAACTCACCATCACCTCGGTTGCTCGCGAGGCCGGTGTGAGTACAGCGCTAATCCACAATATTTATCCCGGAATCGCGGAAATCATCCGAGAGATACAAGGTCGCTCAAGTCGGGCCCAGCGCGACGCTAAACATCAAAAGCTCAAAGCTGAACGGGACAAGTTACATGCCTTGCGCGTCGAGCTTAGGGCGGCAAAGGCCATGATTGCTGATCTCGCCTCCATCAATGAGGTATTGTCGGCTGAAAATGAAAAGTTGAAAGCCATGTCGACTGCTGGAAATGTTCGTGCCTTTCCAAAGAACTAATAAGAATCGCGGCATGTGCTTGAAACTGTGGCTTGGCTTGCATTTAACTAGATTTTCAGTTGGGTGATTCGCCTCGAGTAATGTTTTACGTGTAAGCCTCACCCGGTTGCGGTGCGTCGCCTTCTCCGTTGTAGTCAGCGCGACCGCTTTCTCAGGCGCTCTCGGCAGCACCGCTCTCGTTAACTGTTTGATGCCTTCCTCAGTTGCTATCCGGATGTCGCGTACCCTACCAAACTGACCATACCGGAGAGGATTCTGACCGACTGCTTCGGCCGTCCTACCAAAAGCTAGCGGCAGCTTTTACAGCTATTCTGTGTCAGAATCCGGCCCGATGCAGCCATCTATCTCGTTGGTATTACGCTAACCCTGTGATTAGGATGTAATATTAATCGGATGGTTAACGCCCAGCTTGTCCGAGTTACCACAATTTCCGCATAGTGCTCACTTAGGTTCAAACAAGCCCTACAAGGGCTAGTCAATGAAATAACTCTCGTTCATATCAGGATGCGCCTCGAACGAGTTCGTACCAAGATAAATTAGGCCCACTTCTTTCGGGAGGTCATCTAACCGAGTGATCGCGGCGTTAAGACGGTTGCACTGATCAGAGCTGATATAAAAACGGTGATTATCCAGCCAATTTCTCGACTCATGATAGTTATCAAGAGTAGCTGCTTCAAAGGCGGCAACATGCCGCTCAAGCAAACTGCGGCTCACCAACTTCCTGAGCCTGGGAATGATGTCGATAGTGCGATCATCGGATACAACAATCGCTAGTCTCCGATGACGGCTTGCCTGAGCGTAACGCACACCCGAGTTGTATCGGGATCCTCTGGACGGAGGGGCATGTACTGAATTTTGTGTAAACGGACATTTGGCAGGAAACTGCCACCTAGTCTGGAGACACAATGAGCTCGAAGAAACACGACGTACCTGACACACTACTGGACAGCTTGCTGGCTA
>Ga0187844_10003500_pt1 | contig 10461 bp, 13 predicted proteins | sample SpaLakP09_SKY_50_FD_134517 | JGI IMG/M metagenome (GOLD analysis project Ga0187844, IMG submission 134517) | Oligotrophic lake water microbial communities from Sparkling Lake, Wisconsin, USA - SP09_SKY_50 | ecosystem: Environmental > Aquatic > Freshwater > Lake | place: USA: Sparkling Lake...
ATCCTTGTCCGTCTTTTTGACAGCATCGGGAATCTTTGCCTTATCCTCCATATATTCACGTGCAGGAATCGAAAGAACGATCGCCAGAGCCGCCAGAACCGCAACGAGCAGGGAAACCGATGAGCCGAGGTATACGACTCCTGCCAGAGCCGCGAGCTGGGCAACGGGGGATGCCAGGAGAGAGGAGATGACACGGGGAGCAGGGCGGGTCGCAAACACAATGTAGAGCACCAGGATACCTGAAACAATGAACTGAGCAGTCTTGGGCATTGCTGTTATTATTACTTTATCGCTGATTTTTTCTACCCGTAGTTTCACAATGGCGTCCTACGCATCCTTAGATGAAGCGTTCGGCGGATCGTATGGAAAAAAAGGACAAATCAAGCAGGAGGACAAAATCTATAACTCCCCTACTCGCCGCACCGAGAGTGCTCTTCAGGAACATTCCAAGGTCATTGGGGAACTGACGAAGTCTCTTCCCATTGCATCCCGCGAGTCCGATGAGACCGATAATTATGCCCCCGCCATGATTGGTGGAGGACGGTCGGCTATAAACCAGATCGAGCCGTTCAGTGTTCGCGATTACAAGGCCCCTCCGATCCCTGGAACTCCTGGATTCGCTTACGCCCCGCCCGAACCAACGTCCGACCGCCGCGACGGATACGATACCCGCGTGGAAAAACTACTTCGTCGCATGGAGCGCGACAGCTCAGGATCTGAAACATCTACGCACGATCTCCTACTTTACATTTTTACGGGCGTGTTCATGCTCTTTGTTCTTGACACCTTTGTCCATATCGGCAAGCGGTCGAAGTAGATTCTTACTGATCGCCCGCCGTCCACTGCTGGACATCATACGGCCAGTTGTAGAGCACACTCTCTACAACTTGCATGAGATTGTTCAACGTCTCCTGGCTCTCCGCGAGAACGTCTGCGCGCGAGACCATCACTACAGGATAGCACGGAGCATCAAGCTGGACGAAGTGGAACTTCTCATCATCCACCTTCAGTAGGGTGAAGACGTTCTGGAGATACTCTAGCACACTGGTACGGTCAGAGAGGAACAGCGTAGAGTTCGATGCCGAGAACGCAGACTTGTGATTGATACGCCAGTCGTTGTGCGTACCCTTGCTGACGGTGAAGATCTCATCCTTCAGGGAGTTGGCGTTGTCGCGGATCACACGGAGCTGGATGTTGGCGGGCATTTTGTTCTTACTTGTTTGGGTATGCTTCTTCCTAAATCTAAAAACGGCTGATCCGTTTTACCTTGTTGCGGTTCTAGTCTAGATTAGTATTTATTTACTGACCGAAATAGGCCAGAATCATCATGAAGAATTTCAGGAAGTCACGGCACTTTGTATAGTTCGTCGCGCGAATGTACTCGCCGAACTCTTCGATGTGTTGACTGTCTTCGTCAAACTTGATGCTGTCCAGGATTTCGTCCACCCGTTGGCGGAATACGGAATCGTAGACGTCTAGATGGTTGTAATCAATAAACTTGTCTGCGAGGACCTCAGTAAAGGTCTTGAGTTCAGCCAGACGCTTTTCTGGCGGTGGCAGCGGCGGGAACTTTGCGTTCATCCTGGGGTTGGGCGGCATGATGTCGATAGAGAGATGGTTGAAGGAGGAGAGAAGAGAGTTCATGTTCGTTTTGTGCGATTCGGGAGGCTCTTCCATTTCTAGCCCCTTCACCGATCCGTTTTTGTTCTTACCTTACGCCAGTGTGCTCACGATCCACACCGTAATCGCCGCCGATCCCTGGGCTGCCAAGTACGTTAGAGCCTCCGCTGACGGAATCTTGCCCGACAGCCACGACCACAGGGTAATGGCAGGATTGAAATGTGCCGCCGACATTTTTCCGATCACGCCAATGGCCAGCGCAAGTGCGGCTATAAAATAGAGGGGGTGAGCCGTGAACGCCAGCACGGAAATGATTAGGAGAGTACCTAGGTATTCTGCTGCAAATCCATACATCTCAGTTCTATTTGTATAAAACGAATGAAGTTTTTGTAGCAGGTAGAAACAGCAGCATTCTCTTCATGGCCACACTCACTTTAACCCGCAACGGATACAAGGTCCCTAAATCCACGATTGAAAACCTCGATACCCTGCGGAAAGAACTCACTGTGAAACCTTACGTCCCCTCTGTCTTCGTGAACCCCAGATACGTCAAGAAGTATCCCGTTTACCACGAGACCGAGAACTTCATTTACGTTCCCAAACAGTTCGGGATCAAACGATGGGGCGAACCTACTCCTGAAATTACGTGCACATCTTCCCCCGACCGCTGGACCTTCGCAGGGTCTATCCGCCCTGCCCAAGTAGAGGTCGTGGACGCTTACCTCAAACCCGATGTAAAAGATGGTATGATCTGCCTTCAAACAGGCGGAGGAAAGACAGTGTGTGCGCTCTACATTGCGTCCCAACTAAAAGTCAAGACCTTGATCATCGTTCACAACACGTTTCTCAAAGATCAGTGGGAAGATCGTATAAAGGCATTTCTTCCATCCGCTACCATAGGCCATCTCCAAGGTGAAACAATTGATGTGGACAAAGATATTGTGATTGCGATGATCCAGTCCATTTCTATGAAAGATTATCCAAAGGAAACCTTCAAGGGATTCGGTCTTACAGTGATTGACGAATGTCACCATATTGCCTCCGAAGTGTTTGTCCAAGCCTTCCAGAAAATCACGTCCAAACATATGCTGGGGTTATCGGCCACTCCCGATCGAAAGGATGGCTTGATGTACGTGATTGAATGGTTTCTCGGCCCTATTCTCTACCGCTCTGAATCTGGCGATAAAGTGGACGATCTCGTGCGTGTAGAATTCTACAAGCACGAACCTTCCGATGTAGAGTTCAACCGCATTCTCCTCAATAACCAGGGTGTGATGAATGTTGCAGGAATGGTAAATAAATTGGCGGACTTCAAACCTCGCACCGAATTAGTGATTAAAATCCTCAAAGATATTCTGGAATCTGAACCCGATCGTCAAATCCTGGTTCTCTCGGACCGTGTTCAGCACTGTAAAGATCTGATGGCCCTTTTGGATCCCGCCGTCGCCGCCATTCTTGCCCAGAATGTAGCATCCTCCAAGCGCACCGAGTTCTGTGCGTCCAAGAAAATCTTGATAGCCACCTATTCCATGTGCAAAGAAGGATTTGACGTCGCGTCGTTGAATACTCTGGTGATGGCCACCCCTCGTCCAGACATTGACCAAATTGTAGGACGGATTCTACGCACCGAAAAATCCAAGAGAACGGTTCATCCGCTCATCGTGGATATTGTGGATTCCACATTCCGCCGTCAGTTCCAAGCTCGTTTGAAACTGTATAAGGACAGAAACTATGTGGTAGAAGAAATGGAGGTGTAATATAATACATAGAATGCCCGCCCACGATCGCCCGAAACGCCAGAGTGTGAAATCCATGACCAAGACCGAAAAGGCAGAGGCGGATGCGGCTCGTAATAAGGAGGCAGAGAAGGCTCGTCGCACCGCAACCACTGCTGCTGCGACGAAGAAGCGTGCCGTCAAGGTCACAGTCGACGATATTTCTGACCGTTTTTCCAAGATGCAGATTGCGGGTCGGCGCACCCATCGTCGGCATCGGACTACACGCCGAAAGGCCCGTGGATCTCGTATCCCTGTAGCGTAATGTCCCGATACTCCCGACTACCCGTGCTCAAGAAATGCCTCAGATTTTTGCTCCAATCAACGAGTTCATACTTTCGGTTAATTAGAAGATCAACGCCGTAAGGGTGCGTAATACGATCAGAAATAGCGAACTCAATATGGTCGTCGAGCGACCAACCATATTGACTTACAGTCCAACGCAGGGTTTTCGTGATATTGAACCCTGCATCCTGACCTGCGGGAATAATCTTTTTATGCGTGTGATTAATCAAAAACTCGCTCATTAAGTTATTTGGATGGATACACCCACACAGTTAAAATCATTGCAAGGAGCAGTAGCGAACTGAAGTATCCTTGAAACATATACCTGTTCTCACGATTGATCTTCAATCCAAACATGTTGAGAAACGGGTCTATGATGGTCACGTTCTGGCCATGATAATACCGTTCTAGTCGTGTGAAAGGACACCCGTAGCCCGATACGTGGAAAAATGCGATCGGAATAAAGACTGCGATCAACAGCGGACGGAGGTTCGGGCGACTTGCAAACATTGCGACGAACAGAACTAGAACAAATTGGTGGGCTCCGTATATGACCCAGCCAAGATTCATGGCTTACTTACTTCTTACTTCTTCTCAAGAAGAGAACGGCTGCAGAGAATGTAGATGAACAGGGAGTTGATCACAGGGATAGCAAAAGCAAGCAGGCTGCGGAAGAGGAGCATCCACCCCTTCTTTCCACGGGTCGAAACGATAAGGACGACATCTGACACCACCACAAATCCAGCCAGTAGAGCAATCAGGCCGAACATAATGTAGAAGTAGCGGCACACTGTGGAACTTGTGATCTGCTGCATCCAATCAGGTTCAGAGGCAGGAAGAACATTCATTTGCCTTTTATTACTAGGTTCTCAAATATCTTCATCATAGTTGTAAGTTGCCTGTTCCACATACTCTTCAGCATTCGCAGCACGCGCACGCATATCTCCGTAATCTCCGTAATCGTATTCAACCTCCACATCGCCATTCTGAGGGACTTCACCCTGCGGCCCCACATCCCGCTCATCGTTCAGCCCTTCTTCGGGTATATCTGCCTCTTCTTCCCGCTCGCCAGGTGCCACCACTGGATTATCAGGTTCCAAATTTTCTAGATCCGCCCGCAGTTCCGCCACAAACGCATCACGATCAGCCTTCGTAATCAGGTAAGGCGCAAGGCCAAGATCGCGTAGAGTATTGGTCACTTCACGCTGCGAATCTGTCATGTTACGCAAGCGAGACTTGAACTCTTCGCGCTCGCGGGCCACATAACGGTCCACCATACTGCGTGTTTCGGCCGCTGACGACAGAAGAGTTTTCAGGGACGCATCAGTTTTCAAGGCACTCTCAAACTGCGTTTTCACCGCCTCGCTCTCAGCCACGCGAGAACCCAGTTCAAGAATGAATCCCTTGTAAATATCGCGACGCAGGGACGAATCGCCTGCGGCCTGCTCTACGGCCTTTCGCGCTCCCTCGATGTATGACCGCAATTCCCGACTGGAAATCGTTTCCTCTGCCAGAAGACCGTAGACGCGCAAAATAAACGCCTGAAGAACTCCTGGTCTTTTTTCTTCCACGATCTTCTTCAGTGAATCGATAGGCTTAATTTTGAGACGCCGACGGATCTCTTCGGTGGTTGTTGTTGTTGCAACAGGCGTAGCGAGGGGGGCGGGGGGAATAACTAGTTGGGCTTTTCTGGAAGGACGCAGGGGCCGAATAATCTCGAGCGATTCCTGGGTATACGAAAACCGCGTGGACGGAGTGAGCCATGGTGTATATGCCCTACACGAATACCGCACTTCAGGTTCAGTATTTACCCTATCCTCTGGCGCCAAAAAGCTTATATCCCGCGACGGCTGAACCATTGGCGGATCAAATGTTTGCCGCATCACTGTTCCTACGGCCACACTCTCCGTTCGTTCCCGTGCTGCCTGCAACTCTTTTGAGAACCGAGGAGCAAACTGTTTCTGCAAACTGGAAAGAATTACGCGTCGTGTTCCCTTACGATCGTTCAGGAGAGTTCGCAAGAAGATGACCGAAGAACCCTTGAATGTTCCAGGATAACTCTCGAAGGTCTGCATCAAGGCTCCCATCAAGGAATCAACGAGGGGTGAATCATTCAGGTCTTCTGTATCCCTCGGGAATCCACGCAGAAGTAGGGGTTTCGATCCAAATGATCGACGAGGAATCAGTTGGGGCTGGTGGGTTTGTAACAAGATAATTGTGGCATTGAATCCGAAGAGCGAAAGAGCCATATCCACATCGCCCTGCTGCTTTGCTGATAACTTTTTTCCTGAAATACGTGCCTGGACTTTCCCTGATTCGGTCCTCACATAATCCAAAATAGGTTGGAGCTGTTCTTCCAGCGGCAAAACTTGGATGAGAGACAGAATGAGATACATCAGATCTTCACCTGGACGATCATTACGAAACACAGACTGCATATTCTTCAGCTCGGCCGCAAAACTTATGTGTTCCATACTTTTTGCCCCTACTGCCGCCGACTTTCCGTAATGGGCCATCACTCGGCCATTCTCATCAAACTGATCCTGCTGCTGAATGACCGCAGAAATACGTTCCCCCGAGTATCGGCAGACATAATACCCCGACTCTTTCTCACACCACGTTTTCAAGAACTCTCGTGGATCTTTGGCGTACGCTCCCTTGAGAATTTCCAGTTCGTGTTCACATACCAGAAACGCCGATGATTCAGGGTCTAGATACAGATGATCTTTCAGCGGAACATCGCGAATCAGTGCTTGGATTTCATACAATTTGTCTTCCTCCGCTTTCATGTCGTCGTCGAGAATCGACACAATCATTTTGCGTGTCTCGTTTTCCAATGAGGCAGGAGCAGCAGCAAGGTTCTTGGTGAAGAAGTCTGTGTTGTATACCCTGTATTTCTCAAGCAGAGCCATATGCTCTTTCAAGATACGATCATGCGTTCCTGGCGTCCACGGCTGCCGATTCTCATACGGATCATCTTCCCGCTCCTTTTGAATGAACTGGAGAGGAGTGCACCCATACCCTGCCAAATACTCAGTGGTCACTTTCTTCGTTGGGCAAATGAGACCCGAATGACCTACGGCTCCACATGATGCACACTTGGGCGCACGAAAGATTCCGCGCGTCTGGAAATCCGTGAATCCCGAGATCTCGGGAGGAAGGCAGTCATCGGCGGTTCCATCGATGGGTCCTACTTCAGGCAGTACGATGGGCGGAGGAATCGCATTCACACCCACATCTCCTGCTTGGGATAGTAGCATAAGAGATACGAGGGATCCTCCATCAGTCTGGGACGATAACCACTTGCGGGAAGAGAGGGAGGAGTACCATGGAGTTTTGTAGGCGTCTAGTAGAGTTTTGGACGGGGCATCTTCGTCACGGGCAGTAAACGACAGTTCGGTGGGAGGAGGTGATTCGTCCACAACCGCTACAGGTGGGAACTTTTTCGTCCACAGAGCATTGGGGACATCACGAAGACCAATATCGTAAATCTTCATGTAGTTAAGACCTTCGGTATACGGATCATTCGTTTCAGGGACTGCGTGTTCAAATACAGCCTCCATCGTGGGCAGAAGTTCAGGGAGAGGTTCTGTGGACTCTAGTTTTACAGGATGAGCGTGAACAGAGAGAAAGGGGTGGTCAGTGAGGGGAGCAGGTGGAGCAAGTGGAGGGTTGTCAATAACATAGTGTGTGAACTTTGCAGTATCTCCCGTATCTTCGCGCATCACAGGAACAATGGTATACGTTCCATCCTCGCGATGACTTGTTTTCGTATACTGAAACCTGTCGAGAACATACCGTCCTTCAATTTCCGACTTTCCGTTGATAAACACAGGTGTACCATCTCCACCTTCAAAATAGATGGCAGATTTGGGGAGGGCGTCAAGGAGCAGAAGGTAGTAATTCGGAGCCATAGCGGCGGTTCCGTCGTCATAAAGAGGCGTCCACCGTTCCATCCAACTGTACCCTGTGACCTGCGGCTCTCCCTCGTGACCATAATGCACCCATGGAAGTGTTAGGGGGCGAGTATATTCTGTGTGTGCAAACCCTTCTGTCGTTTCTTTGACGGCGCGCTTATACAGTTTCGTGAACGAGTCTACTTCATACTCTGCTTTCCTCACCACTGCTTTGGGAATACGGCCCTGGGTAGGAAGAAGCTTTTCAATGAAATCCGAAGCCTGCTCTTCATACGTGAAAAAGCGAATGGTTTCAGGTCTCTGAACATCTTCTTTAAATTCGAATTCTTCAAGGACCTGAAAGTCCTTGGAGGGATCAAACAGGAGTTCGGCGGCGGACATTCCCCTCTTCTTGCTTACTTCTCCACACTAGAAATTGTGCTATCACACAGACCGTGAATCGCCGTTCCCACCATATCGAGAATCGATTCAGGCGTGCGGGTTGTTGCAAAGCGGAATACCATTTCGGGGCGGAGAGGGTGAGGGACATCGTAACTCACAAAGGAACACAGATCAGATTCGTAGGCCACAATCTGGGCTAGGGCGCCAATCGTGTGACCTTCCGTCGTCGAGACCACGCGGTAGACATTGGGTTCCGATTCACGAATAATGCTTTCTTTTCCCGCCTTCACCCACGCTGTGGTGCGGCTCTTAATTAGATCTAGAGCATCCTTGAGCAGTTCCTTGGCGGGGATCACACCAATACTCTCGATCTGGACATCGAACCAGTCAGGGCGCCCCTTCTCGTTCTTGTGAATGATGCGCTGCTTGTGGAACACCTCGAATGTCTGCTTGTCCGTGTGTTCCTCCCTCACGAGATCCGCCTTCGCCTGATCGACGTGCGCCGCATACGACGCCAAACACACCTGCGATGACTTGGGGTTCACGGTGAGTCGGGCAGTAATGTGGATTGTTTCGCCCTTCTTTAGTTTCATGAAATACATGGGGGTCTTGAGATCACGGTCCTTCATCAGGATATCTGCCCTCGCCCCCGACACCACGAAATCATTGGATGTCACTTCCTGTGTATCCTCTACCACTGGATAGCGCAGAGTCAGGCGGGCATTCCTGATTACGTCCTCGTCGGTGGGGCGAACGGCAACAGGGAGCATTTCTGTGCGATGCCTTACCAGTTCGTGGGGCATCAGAGTAGTGTTATCCAGAACCTGGACGTCCGTGATTTCCACGGTAGGAGTTTCGTTCAGAAGAATGCGACGAATGGCGTTCACAAACTGGGGAGGGACGCCGCGAACCTCGAACTTCATGCCGTAGCCGCCGAGAGTGATAGACTTTGCAGGAATCATGGTTGCTGGTGTGCTTGCCATCCCTCTGTCTCGTTATTGAACTATTCGTTTTTATCTACTTGAAATTTAATGTCCACGAACGCCTACGTTCCCATCCTCTTTTACAGTGGCCAAAGTTGTGCCAATTCCAAAGAAGTGGTAGGAACCATTCAGGCCCTGAACAAAGCTTCCCTGTTCCGCTTCGTCGACGTCCAGACCACCCCTCGCCAGTTCCTGCCTCCTGATCTCAAGAGTGTTCCCACCCTTCTTTTTCCCCAGACTAAGCAGATGGTGGTGGGCAAGACCAATATCTTTGCTCACCTTTCGAAACCCGTGGAGAGCCGCCGCGAGATCCCCACACCTCGTGCCCCTGCCACCCAGCCCGCCGAACCTATGTTTTGGTCCTTCAGTGAGTCGGGAATGTCCAGTGGATTCTCGAGCTTTGATGGTCAAACCAAAGTCGCTGAAGATCAGTTGCGGTATTCGTTCCTCGACGGCGAAATCAAGACCTCGGGGCAGGAAGTGATTAATCCTACAGGAACAACTGATGGCGAGGGCGGAAGCAAGACGGGTAGGAACAATGATGTAGCCTCGCGGATGGAAACCATGCAGTCTATGCGCGACGCCGAATTCAAGGCTACGGCGCGGCAGTAGCGCGGCAGTAATTTACAGATTCGTCGGTCTATACATATAATCATAGATGTCGGCCACCATCTATCTCAAGAGTTTTTTCCACCAGCTCTCCGACGTTGTCGGCGAGCTTGCGGATATGTTTCCCGACGATCCCGATTTCGGTGTGTTCAAGACCTATATTTCCCTCCTCCAGCGCACGAATCCCACGATGGTCATCGATACCTTTTACGAACATGTAGCCATGAAGTTCGAAGACCAGATTAATGCGAAAAACGAGGACTTTGTGTTGAAGTATGAGGCTACCGAATACGGTTCGGAAGGAATGGACATCGTGTCAAAAATCAAGTCCTACTGGTCTGTTCTCTCCCCTGATTCCAAGACTGCGATCTGGCAGTATATCTATATTCTCAAAGAGCTGGCGAAGAAGTATAAGTCGTGAACGCCGTATCCAGCCGCCAGTTCGGGTTTGATTCAGGAAGAATGAGGGGAGGAGGCGAGTCAGATCTGTTCTCCACATGTGAGAGCCGCATCTCCAGATTATCGATACGCTGGTTCAGTCGCAGGTTTTCCCCAACTACAACCTCATAACTCTCGTCCAAATCAATGAACGCCTCCTCCACCGCCTTCATGCGAGGAATGAGATGATTGATGTAATACTCCGACCTCTCAATATCTTCGCGAAGTCTTAGAAGCGTGCGTACAGCCTGCTCTTCCTCGCTGTCTACTTCAACTTGATCCTGCTGCCCGTCCATCTCCTGCTTATCCGCCCTGATCTGCTGAACTGCGCGATGACGACGCTCCTTCTGATTCTCGAACTCCAAGAACCGCTTGAGACGTTCACGACGGGCCTCGATCGTCCCTGATGCACGTGAATGACGAGAGATGAGTTCGCGGTTCAGTTGCTCGATA
>Ga0187844_10003502_pt1 | contig 10459 bp, 8 predicted proteins | sample SpaLakP09_SKY_50_FD_134517 | JGI IMG/M metagenome (GOLD analysis project Ga0187844, IMG submission 134517) | Oligotrophic lake water microbial communities from Sparkling Lake, Wisconsin, USA - SP09_SKY_50 | ecosystem: Environmental > Aquatic > Freshwater > Lake | place: USA: Sparkling Lake...
ATATTCCTGGAAAATTTGTCTCCTATATGAATGCAGGTCTACCTGTGTTTGGACTTGTTAACCCTGGGAATGATCTAATTGAAATAGTCAATGCCTCTAAGTTAGGGTTTATTGGCGATGATTCCAATTCAGATGACTTATCAGGAGCAGCTGAAAAATTTATTAATCTAAATCTTAGTGAGTCAAGTATCCGCCAGCGGTGCAAAGAATTAGGTAGTAATTTATTTGATTCAAAGCGAGTAGTCAATGAGATTAAATCTAGTTGCGGACTAATTGGTTAACCAACAGCCAGCCTCGCACATTGCTGCATTACCCGGTGTCGCAGCATTCTCCTAGGCATTTTTTTCCATATGGCTTGCTCTCCCTTGACTTCTTCAAAGTACTCCCGAACGATTATGGGTAGGATTCGGTCTTTTCGATATATGGAGCACTCCATCCAGGTCGGAATTCCATTTAAATTTTCCTCGGATTGAATAAAGGTAATGCCATCAAATGCTGGGTGTCGATTGAGTATTTTGCTGTACCCCTCTACGGTAATGTAAGCTTGCCAATGACAATCATCATATAAAGCTAAAGAGACCTCATCTTTTAGTGGGTCTAAATTGTGTTCTCTAGCAATTCGAAGTAGAGCTAGTAATGTTTGTTTAGGCGCCATTACTTGAAGATCGACCCAGGCCTCTAATTCAGCTTCTTCAAGATCTAAAGCTTTAGCAGTCTTACCAATCTCTTTTTTAATGAGTTGATTTATTAGATCAATTGCTAAGACAAATTTTTCTTGCGAATTAATCTTCTTATTGTTCGACCCCTGTTCCTCTTGAGGGATCTGCATATTAATAGATCTTATTTGATCTGTATCCTCATCTAATAAATCTTCCTTGATAGTTACTAGATTAAATACGGGTGCAAGATCTTGCAAGGGTTCTTTGGAACCCGCTGAAAAATCTCGCTGGGCTATCTCTTTTAAGGTGTAGGTGCGTTTACCCATTTGTTTAGTCATTTTCTTAGTACTTTGTTGTGGTTTCATGGTTCGATTTCCTATTTGCTTGTGAGTTCTTTAATGACCAGTCTGCGTGAATTTTGAATGGGTGTTTGATATTGCGGTATGAGCTCTGGATGCTCAGCTTCTAACCTTTTATTATCTAAACGATAACTTTGCTTGGGACTCTTCCAGGTCGCTAGCACTTGGCCTTGATAGGTCAATAGTTCCGCCTCCCCCATTTGCCCCATGATGGTTTGTTTAATTTGCGAGATCTCCAGTTCTTTGGATTTAATTTCGCTATTAAGGAATTGGAGCTTTTGGGTAAGTTCGCAAACCATGGGATCTGCTTCAACAGATTTTCCAGTCACCTCCTTTTTAAATAGATGGTGATAATCTGATTCGCATTGCGCTGGAGGAGGAGTATCGGCTAATACATAGTCACTCCAAAAGGTAGCTGCCTTATTGATAATGAGATCTTCCAATTCTTTATCTCGATATACCTCATAGATTCGAAAATCACTATTGCCAAAAAGCACTGCTACATCGCAGCGCTCGAGATTGGTAATGGCTAAGTACCAAAGACACTGCACTAGGTAACTCATGGGTACTTCATCGGTTCCGAGCTCACCCCAATGTGATTGATTAAAGGGGCTAGCAGTTTTGCATTCCAAAAGATGTGAGGCGATGCAAGAGCCATCGCTATTAAATAGTTCATCAGTATCGGTTCCTTCACCATCAAATACATAGCGATCAATGTGCCCGACCATAAAGGGGTATCGGGGATGAGCTACACCGTCTTCGCTATGAACTAAGGCACATCCAGTTTGAGTGGCATATTCAGAAGCAACGAACTCTTCAGCAAAGGAGCCAAAGCGCACGGGTAGGTTATTGACTTCATTGACTACGCGGCCAGTTTTCTCGAGCCAGACATCAATGGCGGTGCGGTATTTAGAAAAACCCAGAATGGCGCCAATATCGGAACCGCCTAGGTATTTGCTGCGATTAGCTGTAAAATCTTGATTATTAAGCATATTTTATCCTTTATTAAATATATATTGTTCTTATATTAGAACAATTAGTTCTAATATAACAAGAAATTATTGTGATTACAAGCGGGCAAATTAAAGCGGCAAGAGCTTTAGCGGGAATGACGGCTGCAAAATTGGCTGAGTTATCTGGCGTTGCCTATACAACTGTGGTCCGAATGGAGTCATCTAACGGCATTCCTTCTGGTCAAGTTAAGACTTTAGATGCCGTCCAAAAAGTTTTGGAGGATGCTGGCATAGAATTCATCGGCACCCCTGAAGAGGGTGCAGGCGTGCGTTGGAAAATTACTAAATAGCCTTCACTTCACAATGACTCAGATTCGCACTGCCGTTATTAAGCATCTTGCAAAAGCTGCTTTCCCAATGGTTAATCGGGCTCAAGTAGAAAATATTTTGGTTATGGCGATTTGCCACTATCGTTTATTTCTTAAGCGCACCAAAAACAATACTGCACCCTTACCAGGACGCATGCGTCTTAATAATCCGCCTAAAACGCGTGGACCCAAAAATAAAAAAATGCCAAGACTATATCTACAGTCGCAAATTCACTACGCGTGGATCGTGGGTAAAAAATCCTATCCCAGTATTAATAATGTGGACTACCCCACCAGTCCTTTTATTGCCTTTGCCGAGGACGTCATGGTGGGCGAAGGCATCTTTAGGGCCACCAAAAACTGGGAAGAGTTTCGCTCGTTCCGTAAAAAAGCCTTGCAACAATCTGGCATTAAGCTCGTTCGTGGAAAGACCGTTTAATTAACGGGGGTGTAAAACAATTAATGGGGGTATGAGGGGGGAAATTTGATCAACCATATAGGCTTGTTCAACCCAAAAGGAGTAGTAACATGGCAAACAAAAGCCACCCCCAAACCGGCCCCAAGACTGAGGCAGGCAAACAAATCTCATCCAAAAACGCCCAGCAATTTGGCATCTTTTCTAAAGGCTATTTAGCCAGCGAAAACCAGGCAGCACTTGAGCAACAATATCTCGCCTTATGTCAGCAGTGGGGCGCCCATGATCCCACTCGGCAAATCTTGGTCCAAGGTTTGCAGCAAGCAGCCATTTGCGCCCAGCGCTTAGTGCAATCCCAAAAGCAAATCATTGACGCGCAAATGCAGTCCCCTAATGTGCGCCATCAATTCTCAGAAATGGCTGATTTGGATCCGCTCATTGCTCGGTATTTGCCCAGTTGGTTTTTTCAAGGACCTGATCACCCTCAAAAGAAAATGGCGCTCTTGGTTGATCAAGTATGGGTAGAAGCAGATGAGCTCAAGCGCCAATACAGCGATGCCTTAGTAGCGCAGGTGCAAACGCGCTACCCTAATCTCTATCAATATGTGATGCAACGAGAAAAGCCTGGCGCCTCCTTTGTCAGTGTGATGGGCCAGCGTTATAAGCAAAATGTTCCTGCGCAAAATCTGGCGGTGCTCATGAATGAGATCAAAGAAAAATTTCAATACCATTTGATTTGGGCGCAAGACCCTGAACGTTATGAAATCTACATTGATGGTATACGTGGGCAGCAAATGGCTCAGGGGATGGATTGGGAAAAAACTATTCGGTATGCCACGTCATTTCAAAACCAAGTCGTTAAAGCGTGCGGCGCGCTGGAAAGTATGGACCGCTTAGAAGGCAAGGGCATTCATGCGCCGGTAGCACTAGAGTCTTCTCAATCCTCCAATTCTTCCGGTACCAATGCAGTGGAAGATGGGGTGATTGATGGATAAAGGGTTAGCTAGAGGCAAAGTGGGCTAAAAAGCCATTTTGCAAAACGAAATGCCTTTAGTTTTTTTTCTTAGTGAGGTGATGGTTCTGAGGGCTCTAGCTATTGATATTAGCCCGAGTCCTCAGGCCACATCTCGATTGATATTCAGATGATTGGTGCTCAGATTATGGAGCTGGCTTACAGTCAAGCAGTCGACCCATGATTAAAGGCTGTCGCGAGAGCGGTAGTGTGCGCTCCTCACTATGAATCAATTTGCACTGTGCAGGGATAGGAAAATTAATTAAATTACGCTGGGTGATAAAGAGTAAATTTTGTTGATCTACTGGCACATTACGTGCATTGCCCTCTGAATTTTTCAGGCATGGGTAGATTGTTAAATTAAGTTCATAAGATAGTAAATGCATGGGGTAGGCATAGAGGCATTCTGCTTCTCCGTATTGGGATTGCGTTGATAACCAGCGCGCGCTTCTACCTGCAGAAAAGCCAAAGTAGTCCGTTTCAAAATACTGTACTGCGGGGCGCTGACGTGCTATTTCATTAAGGTAGCTGTAGTTATATGGATAAAGCGTGACATTGTCCCAAGCAAAGAGTGCGCCAGTCAGCATTAATCCTACTAGTGTGATTTTTTGACTTAGAAAATACAAGCTGCTAATCCCAAGGAGAAAGAGCAGTGGAAACAAAAAGAGGGTTTGGCGTAATTCGTTATACAGGCCTACTCGCATGATGATGAGCGCTAAGATGATCACCAGCACGCCACTAGCCAGTCCCATCCAAAGCGCGATCGATTGACACTTTTCTTGAGAGGCTTTTTGAAGTGCTTGGCTTTGAACTGGTTGATAGCGGTGATAAAGAGCCCACGGGGATAGCGCCAGGCCAATCAGCGCAATTAAAGGCAGCTTAGCTAGTAACCATACCGCTATATATAAATAGAGCTTACTTCCTGGCGCAATAAATCGCCCTGCAGTTAATGTAGTGCCATCCCAGGGATGATGGCTCATATACGTAATAGCATGAATCAGTTCTAGTGGGTTGTGCCAGGCTATCGGATAAAACAAGATCAGAGCCATCAAGAAGACTGGTGAAAAGATAGCTACTTGGATTGCGATCCATTGGAGAATACCTCTAGCACTTAAGAGATCGCGCTCTTGTCTAGCGTAAGCAAAATACCAATAGCTGATTAACAAACAGCCATACTGCGCAAAAATCAGAATGCCAGAAATACGAATCGATAGTAACCAGGCCGTTGCAATCGCCAGCAAGATAAGTCTTCCTGTTGACCCCTTTGATGTTTTTATGAGTTGAGCTTGTTTTGGATTCGGTGTCTGCTCATGGGGTATCTGCAGTAGCGGCAAGGCAATGACCGTGCACAGTAACCAGGCAAACACAAAAGGCATGTCTTTGATATTCATCAAACCATGACCCAGCAAGTAGGGCCAAAGCGCAAAGACCAGCATACCTAAGTTAGCCATCAAAGGATTGGCGATCAATTGTTTGAGCAGCGTGCGAACCAGTAGAGCGCTTCCCAAGAAGCAAAGCCAAACACTGACATGTGTCAACATCAAGGAACTGGCATTACTAAGGGCAAGAGAGCTATGGGTGATTGCAAAAAATGCTAGGACACTTTGCAAAATTTGCGTGAGCGCATAAGCCGGTAGGTGAAAGCCAATGCCATAGTAACGATCGCCATGGGCTAGTAAAGCTTCATATCCTTGGGCGCTGCCTTGCAGTAATCCTTGGATAGCCGCAAGATTAATCAATAAGGTCGCGCGCTCCGCTTCTTCATCCCAACCAATACCAATATCAATACTTGCCCAAAACCCCCAGAGCGCCAGCACCATCAATGCCAGCCAGATCAGCGCATTGAGACCAAGATCGGTCAATCGATCTAGGTAAGTCCTTGGAGGGCTAGTAGTGTAGCTATCAGTTGTCACTATGGAGTGGCTTTAAATAGAGGGTCGTGGGTTGGGTTGGTGGGGTAGTGGGGTAGTAGGGTTGTGGGGTGGTGGGGTGGTGGGTAGGTCAGTTTGGTGGGGATCAACAAGTAGCTTTAAAGCGCTTTAGCGATGATTTTGCTGATTGCGCTCATGGGACTTTCATACCCTCTATGGTAATTGATTGGCATGGGTGGGGCGTTGCTAGGGCATTACTAGAACATTACTAGGACATTGCTAGGACCTTGGTATGTAATGTCTTGATCTTGCATGGCTTTTTCTTATTTTTGCTGGGTATTTTGAAGGAATTATTACCGGGGCTAATGATATGATTTGCACGCATATGTCCCTAATTAATTGGGGACAACTCTGAACCAGAAGATAGCCTAAAGCACATGAATTGCCGCAACCTCATTGCCCTATGACTCAAACTAGCCATCCTGTAAATCCATCTGTTCGCTTTAGTCTTTTGTGGCTTTTGGCCAGTGGGCTTATTTTGGCTGCGATCACTGCAGCACCGATTACTTCATTACTCAATTTATTTCACGACGATTCCTTTTTTTATATGGTGATCGCGCGCAATCACGCTGCTGGATTAGGTTATAGCTTTGATGGTTTAAATATGACCAATGGATTTCATCCACTATGGCTTTGGACTTTATCGTCTCTGGGTTCTTTCATAGCGCTGACTGGTGATCAGGGAATTCGGGTAGTAGTCGCCCTACAAACAATCTTCAGTTTAAGTGCCGCCTTAATGTACGTGCGTTTGCTTGGAAGATACGCAGTCTCTAGCTTGATTCAAGGACTCTTTTTTCTTGCCTATCTCTTTTTATGTACTTTAGCTGATATTGGGCAAGAAAGTGCGCTCTATAGTTTTTTGGTAGCGCTAATCATTTCGATACTGTTTGATGGTCGCAAAAGTAGCGAGGCCAAAGCTTCTTTTTTACAGTGCTTTGCTTTAATGCTGCTAGCAATGCTAACGGTTCTCGCTCGTCTAGATTGCGTCTTTTTATTGGGAGGCATTGCACTTGCACTTTTATTGGTTCGGCGCAAAGCAGAAGCGTTTGTACTCTTATTGGGTATGACAATGGGTCTGGCAGGGGTATTTGGTTTTAACTATCTCGTATTTGGTCATGGCTACTCGATCTCCTCATGGTTAAAGTCGGGTTTTGATCTAAATAAAGCCTTGCAGATATTGATCCCCGGCTTATTGGTCAGAGTAGGGCTAGTTTATTTACTGCTAGCTGGCGCCTTGTGGCAACTCAAAAGAGTTGATGCCTTTAATGGATTGCGATCGAACTTGTCCAAAGTATCTTTTGCTACGCTAGTAACCCTCTGTGTGTTCTTAGCTTACAGCGCTTACTTTGCTGTATTGTTTTTAGAGGTGAGCGCATTAGGTTCTTGGTATTTCAATCAAGCCTTGGGCCTTTCTTTATTTTTGTATGCGCTCTCTTATCAAGATCATCCGGAGCTATTGTTAAGGAATGCTCAAAAGCACGTTCATTTCATAAGCTTCTTGCCACTGGTATTTGCTTTAGCAATTGGCGCATCATTGTTTAGTTCAAAATGGATGTGGGCTCGCAGTTCAGATGCCACTTTAGAAATGGGTCAATGGCTTGCTGCTAATACTCAGCCTAGCGATGTGATATTTCAGCGCGATGGCGCAGGCGCAGTGAGTTATTTTGCCCAGCGACCTATTATTAATGGCGATGGATTAGTCAATAATATGCAGTATCAAGTGATGCTTCGCTCGGGTAGATTGTGCGACTATCTAAAAGACCAACAAGTGCAATATCTCGTGAGTAATACTTTTGTGAATTCTTCTGGCCTGGTTCAAGATTACATTTTTCTCTGGACCAAAGATTTAGTTTCCCTGCCGCTGACGAATGTGTCTTCTTCTGATGCCTTGTATAGTACTCAGGCTAATCCGCAATATAGAGTCTTTCGGCTTACAGAAGCTGGAACTGGGTGCCAGTGGTAAAGATGCTCAAACGACTACTCTTAAATTTAGTTGTCATCTGTTTGGGTTTAGCCATCATTCCCATTACCCTGGAAATTGGCTTACGATTTTTTCCAGTCTTTTCCGGAATGCCGGTCAATCGCGCTAGCGCTGTTTACTCCTTTACTCCCAATACCACAATTGTGCGCTCTGCCAATTGGGATATGAGTCATGCCCGCAAGCGTCAAGTTAATAACGTAGGATTTATTAGTGATCAAGTGTATGACAGCACTGTAAAAACGCCATTGATTGCTATTGTGGGCGATAGCTATATTGAAGCAATGCAAGTTGATTATCCTGACACTGCAGAAGCCAATTTATTGGCCAAGTGCTCACCGAACGCAAGGGTCTACTCCTTTGGTGCACAGTTTGCTCCCTTGAGCCAATATTTATCCTGGGTGCAATATGCTGGCCAAACTTATCAACCTAAAGTGATGGTAGTTAATATTAATGGCAATGATTTTGATGAGAGTCTTTTAAGCCATCAGTTAGAAATACATCATGGCGGGGTGCCGGGCATGCAATTTTTTGATTTCTCAACAGGTTCTGCTCAGACGGTAAGAGTGCCTTTTGAGAACGAGAGTCTATTTAAGCAAGCCCTTCGCCACTCAGTACTGGCTCAGTACTTGGTTCGCAATGTTGGAGTTGTCAATATCTTCAATGACTATCGGGCAAGATTAAGTAGTCTAGCTAAAATAGATGAGCAGGCTAAAAAACCAGCGCCAGCACCCAATCAAAACCCAATTGCCCCTAGTCCATCCAATACTCCCGCCATATCCTCAATAGCCAATGTTGGTGCTGAGAATAAGATTTCTCAAGCCCCCATTCTTTCTGAATATGTGGGTAATGCCAAGCGCGCCTATACCCCAGAAAAATTGCAGCTCTCTAAAAGAGCGGTAGATACCTTTTTAAAGCAATTGCCTCAGGCAGCCAATTTGCCGGCAGGATCGATCGTGCTAAGTGTGGATGCAGAACGACCCTTGATTTATACATCCGAAGGTCAAAATGATATCGATTCATTTTTTTCGGTGATGCGTCAGTATCTATTAGCTCAAGCAAAAGCTCAGGGTTTTATCGTGCTAGATTTACGGCCTGCCATGATTGCCCAATTTAGCGCAAACGGGAAGCGGTTTGAATTTGATGACGATAATCATTGGAATGCGCGTGGGCATCAGCTAATGGCTCAGGAGCTCTATCGGCTTGCGGCAATTAACCGGCTTTGTACAACCCGCCCCGATTGATTTTAGAGTCCTTATTAGGTGTTCTTGCGCATCCCTAAAAGGAAATTACTCTCTAGATAAGCTTGGGTAAGGGTTATCAGGGGCAATTACAGGGTAAGTCCCTTAGTCATGATCAAAATTACATTAAAATACAGTTCATAAACCCTATTTTATTTTCTTTAGCTGACCCATCATGGCCATAAATCCCGCAAACAATTTTGATGCCGACATTATTGTCATAGGTACCAGTATTGCATCGCAAACGGTGATTGGGCAACTCAAAAATAGTAATTTAAAAATATTAGTTTTAGAAGGGGGTGATCTTGACCAAACCCCTTTTGCGCAAAGTCTGACCTTCAATGACGAGCGTGGTCATTTTGTCAATCACCATTGGGGTGGGCATTGGCTTAGATCCTATGGCGGCGCATCACGGGTTTGGAATGGCTTTTCTGCACCCCTAGAAAATTGGGATTTGATTGGTATTGATGGCAGGCCAAAATGGCCTCTTAGTATTGATGAGCTGGAAAAGTACTATCGTTTATCAGCGCCGGTGATGAGTGAGGATCCTTCAGTTGCGAACTTGGTTAAATACAATACCGCGCAAGAATTTGTCGATCGTCCCTACATCATCATGGAGTCACCGCTCTCTTATTCTGATCCGAAACTCTTGACTGCGAATAAAAATATCGAATTGCGTCTTAAGCATAATGTGATTAAATTTACGGCTGACGAAAGCGGTAACTTTATTAATGGGATTTGGTATTCAGTTGATGGTGACATTCGTTTTGCGAGTATCAAAAAAAATGCCCAAATTGTGCTGGGCGCAGGCGGACTTGGTAATGCGCAGGTGTTACTACAGCCTGCTGATAATCGTCGGGTACCGGTTGGAAATGAATCTGGCTTAGTCGGTAAGACCTTGATGGGTCATCCACATGTGCCTACAGGCGAAGCGTTTGTAGACCCTGTAGTTTTAAAAAAGCCCACATGGGCACAAGTAAAGTATAAAAAATGGTTACCCGCCTACATTATTGGCGCAGACTATAAAACAAAGCACAATTTACTCAATGCTTCACTCTCATTAACCATAGCGCATGATACTGAGCTGAGTCCAAATGAAAAGGCAGTCAAAGAGTTTTACGAAAAAAAATGGGGTAAAAAACTTGTAAGACAGTCTTTGTACGCTAGAACCGAGCAGTTACCCAACCCAGATAATCGAATAGAAATTACTGCTGAAAAAAATGCTGCCGGACTCCATAAATTAGTAACCTATTGCGTCTTTGGAGCGCGCGATATGATGGGGGTCGATACGATTGCTAGGATGTTAGCTACCCATTGGATGAAAAATCAAGTGGGTGTGGCAACCATTGATAATGATTCCATTTTTTTGAAGATTTGGGGCTGGGCACATCCCAGTGGCATTACCAGATTTGGCGCTACACCTAAAGACAGTGTGTGTGATGCCAATGGCCGTGTTTGGGCATATCAAAATTTGTATATTAATGGCAGCAGTCTTTTCCCAACAGTGGGTTATGCCAATCCAACCTGGACGATTGCAGCCTTA
>Ga0187844_10003503_pt1 | contig 10458 bp, 8 predicted proteins | sample SpaLakP09_SKY_50_FD_134517 | JGI IMG/M metagenome (GOLD analysis project Ga0187844, IMG submission 134517) | Oligotrophic lake water microbial communities from Sparkling Lake, Wisconsin, USA - SP09_SKY_50 | ecosystem: Environmental > Aquatic > Freshwater > Lake | place: USA: Sparkling Lake...
CTTTATGCCAGGAAGTCATATTAAAATCGTAACGCCAGATGAGTTACGTGCTAGCAGACCAGATTATGTTGTTATATTACCTTGGAATATAGCACCAGAAGTTATTGCCGAAAATTCCAGCATGTTAAAAATGGGGACTAAGTTCGTTACAGCTTTGCCACACCTACAGGTTCTATGACAATTCGTATATTAATCACTGGAGCGACAGGATTCGTGGGTAGACATGTCTTACGCAGTCTTCTAGAGCACGATATTCTAGTTACTGCGGTTATACGAGCTGGGAGTGAGCAAAGACTTGAAATTAATCAAAAAATTGATAGCGTTTTTAAAAGCAAAAATATTTTTTCTGAAACTGCAGGCTGGTGGGAGCAAGTATGTGAAAATGTTGACACAATTATTCATTGTGCTTGGTACACAGAACCAGGTAAATTCTTGCAGTCATCCGTAAATTTAGATTGTTTACGAGGTACTTTGGATCTTGCACAAGGTGCATCTCGGGCCAAGGTTCGACGTTTTGTTGGAATTGGTACTTGTTTTGAATACGACGTTAGTTTTGGTGAACTCTCAGTTGAAACCCCTTTGCGACCATTCACGACTTATGCAGGTACTAAAGCTGCCGTTTATCTAGCTCTGTCACAATGGTTTCCAACTCAATTAATAGATTTTGCATGGTGTAGATTATTTTATCTCTTCGGACAAGGCGAAGACGGCAGAAGATTAATTCCATATTTAAGGACGCAACTGTCTTCTGGTAATATAGCAGAACTTACCAGCGGGAATCAAATACGAGATTTTATGGACGTAAAAGAAGCGGGAAGCATGATCGTAAATTTAGCACTTTCGAATCATTTGGGTGCTGTAAATGTTTGCACTGGAGTGCCAATTACTATACGCCAATTGGCAGAAAATATCGCTGATGAATATGATCGTAGAGATTTACTTCGTTTTGGTGCACGTCAAGATAATGGGATGGACCCCGTCAAAATTGTAGGTATTTTAGGTTGTCATTTGTGAAAATTATTTATTATAAAAAATAATTTACTTTAAAAGTATCATTGTTTTTTTGAAACTTGCAAAAAAAGTCAGTTAAATATAATTATTTTATAATAAAAGTAGATATGAATATTATTAACGATCTAAAAGATAATTTAAAAATACACTATCCTGAGCAGTCGGTACTTTATATTTCGTATGATGGAATGATGGAGCCCTTGGGTCAGTCACAAGTACTGGCATATCTTAAAAAGTTATCAATTGGTAGAAAAATCTATTTACTTTCTTACGAAAAATCTATAGACTTATTGAAACAAAATGAGTTTGAAATTTTAAAAAATGAAATCGAAACATCAGGAATTAATTGGATTTCTCTAAGCTATCACAGAAGTCCATCTGTCTTGGCTACATCTTGGGATATTGTCTGCGGTATTTTTGTTAGTCTGTGGCTAGTTTTTAAATATCGAATACGAATAGTGCACGCACGTAGCTATGTCCCCTCGTTAATAGCGTTGGTTATTAGGAGAGTCACTGGCGTAAAATATATTTTTGACATGCGTGGTTTTTGGCCAGATGAAAAGGTAGATGGAGGTTCTTGGAGAAAAAATAGTATTTTGTATAAAATAACAAAAAGCTTAGAACGCCGCTTTATTTTGGAAAGTGATCATCTTGTATCACTTACCCAAGCTGGAATTCGCGCGATTAATTATTTCGATTATATTTCTGATAATATGCCGCCTTATACGGTAATATCTACTTGTGCGGATCTTCGACATTTTAGTCATTCACCAATTTCAAAATCAAATAAATCGTTTGTTTTGGGCTATATTGGAACAGTAGGTGGATATTATATGTTTGATGAAGTTCTATCCTGCTTTGCGATGTTAAAAAATTTGCAAGCCGATGCGCGTCTTTTGATAGTTAATAGAGATCAGCATGATTATATTAAAAATCGGCTAGTTGCTTTCGGGCTTCCAGATAGTATGGTTGAATTAACTTCAGCAAACCATCATGAAATGCCAATATACATATCACGCATGGATGCTGGAATATTTTTTTATAGGCCTTCCTTTTCAAAACTAGCAACTGCCCCGACTAGATTGGCTGAGTTTCTTGGTTGCGGAAAACCGTGCCTTACAAATACCGGTGTTGGCGACATGACCGAAGTTCTTGAAAGCGAAGATGTTGGAGTAGCAATAAAGTCGTTTGACAAGGAATCCATTTCGGATGCGCTAAACAAAATATTAGCAATGGTTTCAAATCGCAAAACACCTGAAAAATGTGTTAAGGCTGCGCATCATTACTTCTCTCTGGATAGTGGTGTTAGAAAATATAGTAAAATTTATGATGATCTTTCATGCATTTAAATTTTAAATTACTTTTAATGATTGATTTTAAATATACATTATGAATGTTTCTGAGGTTAAAATAGCATATGTCCCTTACGGTGACAATTTCGATACTCCCGCTGACCGTAGGCGATTTATATTTTATGCTAGCGAAAGAAAAATTGAATTTGAGCGCGCAGATTCTAAATGTATTTATGATATTGTTTACTTGACATATGGTTGCGATCTTGGTGTTTGGATTGACTATAAAAGAAGGAATCCCTCTGTAAAAATTATATTTGAATTAATTGATTCTTATCTACTTCAAAGGCCAAATATTTTAACGTTACTAAAGGGCCCGATAAGATACATATTAGGATACGAAAGTAAATTTTTTTTAAATTATAAATCAGCGCTTCACGAAGTTATTTCTTTAAGTGATGCCGTCGTTTGCTCCACTGAGCTGCAAAAAAATGATTTGCTTTACCTCAATAAAAATATTCATGTTTCCCTAGATTATTTTGGAAAAGATATTTCTTTAAATAAAAAAAATAATTATAAAGTAGGTGAAAAAATAAAGTTGGTTTGGGAGGGTCAGCCTTATTGGGCTAAGAATTTACTTTTACTTAATGATATATTTAAAAATCTAGAGTACGATTTTGAAATAAAAATATTAACTGATAGAACTGCCAATTATTATCTTGGACTTCGTAAATTGGAGGTATCCAAAATTCTAAGTAAGTTGAAATGTCAGTACGAATTTATCGAATGGAATAGGGAGACATTTGTCAGCTTGATATCTGATTGCGATCTTGCATTAATACCGATTGACCCAAGTGATTCTTTTTCAATAAATAAACCTGAAAATAAACTTTTATTTTTTTGGGAGGTGGGAATACCGGTACTTACATCTGATATCCCGGCTTATAAGCGTGTTATGGATATGGCCGGTATAGATTGGTATTGCACTTCTGAATTAGAATGGTGTAAAAAAATTGAAAATTTTTTTAAAAGTGATGAAAATTTAAGGAAAGAAATTTCCAGTAAGGCAAGTAGTTATTTGGATAAATTTCATTCCAAGGATTTAATCCTAGCCAAGTGGGATCTAATCTTTAATTCGCTTTAATATTGAGACTCATTTGTTTAAAACATTATATTTATTAATTGTAAATGAAATTTAAATCTACATTGATTTGAGTGCTGAGTAATCACACTTATCAGCATTTCCATTACCTTAACCATTTAATATATATAAATTACTAATCATTGCATTGAATTCAAAACGCTCATGAAAAACTTTGATCAGAAAACCGTAAAAAGCTTTGGAGACGAATGGACTCGCTTTGACCAATCTAGTATGCCGGAGGAGGAAGGTTTTCAAAGATTTGAGGAGTATTTTAGAATTTTTCCGTGGGCAGGCTTGCCAGAAAATTCTGAAGGTTTTGACATGGGGTGTGGGAGTGGGCGCTGGGCCAAATACGTTGCTCCAAGGGTGGAACGTTTGCATTGTATTGACCCATCAGATGCAATTGATGTGGCAAAAATTAGTTTAAATAATTTTGCAAACGTAAATTTTCATCGTGCGTCAGTAGATCAAAAAATTTTGCCATTGGCTATTCAAGATTTTGGTTATTCATTGGGGGTATTACACCATGTGCCAGACACTCAAGCGGCGATTACTTCATGTGCTGATCTTTTGAAGTCTGGAGCTCCATTGCTCTTATATTTGTATTACTCTTTCGAAAACAGGAGTTTGTGGTTTCGAATGATTTGGCGATTTTCAGATATTTTGAGACGAATGATTTACTGGCTGCCGCATGGTCTTAAAAAGGTAGTGACAGATTTAATCGCCATATTGATTTATTCTCCGCTTGTGATGCTTAGTAGGGGTTTGGAATATTTTGGTTTTGATGTTACAAATATACCCCTTTCTTACTATCGAAATTGTAGTTTTTATACCATGCGTACAGATGCACGCGACAGATTCGGTACGCCGCTAGAGCATCGATTTACAAAAGAAAAAATCATATTTATGATGGAAAGGTCAGGACTAATGGATATAAAGTTTTCTGATAAGGCACCATATTGGTGCGTAATTGGATTCAAGCGGTAAAAGTGAAAGATCTGCCGTAGTTTTTAAAAGTCCCTCATGTTAATTCTCAGTAATTGAACTCCTATGTGTGGAATTGCAGGTTTTTTAACTAATATTTTTAATTCTAAGCATCACTCAGGTGGAATTGGAGAGCGTAATTCGGAGGAGATGACGGAAATTGCAACGAAAATGACACTCGCCATTATCAAACGTGGACCAGATAGTGCTGGAACATGGGTTGATACTAAGGGTGGCATCGCTCTTGGACATCGTCGTCTTTCAATTGTTGACCTTTCCGTAGCTGGACACCAACCCATGCAATCTTTGGGTGGCCGTTATGCTCTAACATTTAATGGTGAAATTTACAATCATTTATCACTACGTAATGAGTTAAATAGTGTAAATGGGCCAGGAATGCTGAAAGAATGGCGTGGGCATTCTGATACTGAGACCCTGCTTGCATGTTTTGAGGCGTGGGGAATAGAGGCCACCCTTAAAAAGACAGTAGGCATGTTTGCCTTAGCATTGTGGGATAAACATACGAGGACATTGCATTTAGGGCGCGACCGTTTTGGCGAAAAACCACTTTATTACGGCTGGGTAGGAGAGGGGCAACAGGCTGCTTTTGTATTTGGGTCTGAGCTCAAAGCCATTAGGGAATATCCTGGATTTCATAACCCAGTCAGTCGTGATGCATTAGCGCTTTACATGCGTTTTACATATGTGCCTGCACCACATAGCATTTATCAAAACATTTATAAGCTTGAACCTGGTTGTTTGCTCTCAATGTCCAAGGGTTTTACAGTTGTTCCTAATGCGCCATTGCGCCCGCCAGCTCAGCTGGGTGGAATGTTGTTGCAGCGGTGGTGGTCTTTAAGTCATGTTGTAGAGCGGGGTGCTGAAACATTGCTAAGCAATGAAACAGCAGCAGTGGAATTATTGGAAAAAAATTTGCAGCAATCGGTGAACTTACAATCTCTTGCGGATGTGCCATTGGGTGCTTTTTTGTCCGGCGGCGTAGACTCGTCTACGATCGTGGCCTTGATGCAAAAGCATTCCATGCGGCCGATTAAAACCTTTACCGTAGGGTTTGAGGATGCAGGTTTCGATGAATCGCCCCATGCACGCGCGGTGGCGCAGCACTTAGGCACTGAACATCACGAAATGTTTGTCACGGTTACCGAAGCTCAGTCAATCATTCCAAATTTGCCTGATATGTACGACGAGCCTTTCGCCGACTCATCGCAAATACCTACCCATTTGGTATGCAAGGCTGCGCGTCAATTGGTTACCGTTGCACTCTCTGGCGACGCTGGTGATGAATTATTTGGTGGTTACAACCGGTATTTCTGGGGACCTCGTATATGGAACCGGCTTGCTTGGATGCCATATCCTGCTCGGCAGTTGTTGGGTGCCGCAATTCACTCTGTGCCGGTCTCCGGATGGGACGCATTATTAAGTCCTATCAATGGCTTGCTACCTAGTACCAGTGGCGTTAGCCAAGCAGGTGATAAAGCTCATAAGTTGGCAAACCGATTGATAGGCGTGAGCAATCTTGATGATCTCTACCGAAGCCTTATTTCAGAATGGCAGGACCCTGCAGCAGTAGTATTGGCTGAAGATAGTGATGGCAAATATACCTTTATTCACGAACCGGCAAGCCTTTTAGATGATCAGCTACCATTACAAGGTGTCGAGTCACATCAACTGCGCATGATGTTTCGGGATAGCATTACATATTTACCGGATGACATACTTTGCAAAGTAGATCGCGCATCAATGGCTAGTAGTCTGGAGACTCGCGTTCCTTTCCTTGATCATCGGGTGGTCGAATTAGCATGGCAATTACCGCTTAGCATGAAGATTCGTGGGGGCGAAGGGAAGTGGGCGTTAAGGCAAGTGCTATATAAATATGTGCCTCGAAAATTGATTGAGCGTCCGAAAGCAGGATTTGGTATTCCTGTGGGTCAATGGCTGCGTGGACCATTGCGTGATTGGGCAGAGGCTTTACTTGAAGAGAATAGACTTGAGGTTGAAGGCTATTTTTATCCTAAACCTATTCGGTTGAAATGGGCGGAACACCTATCGGGAAAGCGAGATCACACTGGCAGTTTGTGGGCAGTGTTAATGTTTCAAGCATGGTTGGAGAAAGCCCACTAAATGTTCACATATTGGTTGCTTTTCGGTGTCGTCGCATGGATGGCCATATATAGCATTCAGGTTACTTCTTCAAATGTAAGTTTGCATTCGCACTGGCCATTGGCATGGGTAATTTGTTTATGGGTTTTGACTTTGGCGATTGGGCTGAGGCATGAAGTGGGAGCAGACTGGAATGTATATCAAGATATATTTGATATGGGAATTGGGAGTACGCTCGGAGAATATCTGGCGACACCGATGGAACCTGCCTATGGATTGATAAGCTGGTTTGGTGGAAATATATGGGGTTCAATATATATAGTTAACTTTTTATGTGGCTTATTGTTTACTTGGGGATTGATAGTCTTTTGCCGCTCTCAGCCACTCCCATGGCTTGCACTATTGGTCTCTGTGCCTTACTTAATTACTGTTGTCGCGATGGGATATTCAAGACAAGGTGCTGCAATTGGCCTTGCAATGTTGGCGATTACTACACTTCTGCGCGGCAGCTTATGGGCGTTCTTATTATGGATCAGTTTAGCGATGACGTTTCATAAGTCGGCTATCGTCCTTATTCCTTTTGCATTATTTGCAATCAATCGAAGTTATTTTATTTCTATAATAAGCGTCATCAGTGCAGCTCCAATTTTATTCGTCTTAATGTTGCAAGAGTCGCTTCCTTTTTTAATTACAGGTTATATCGAAAGCGAATATGAATCGGCTGGTGCAGTTTTTCGAATCGGTATGAACGCGGTTCCTGCCTTATTATTCTTGACATATCGAAAGAGATTTTCTTTGAGCAATACAGAGAAAAATTTTTGGACAATAATGTCAATCAGCGGACTATTTTTTGTGGGTTTTCTATTTGCGTTTAATGCCTCAGTTGCGATTGATAGATTAGCACTTTATTGGATTCCATTGCAGTTATTCTTTTGGTCTAGATTGCCCAATGCGATGGCGAGCAGCTTGGTTACAAGACGATCATGTGCGGCTATGGTGGTTGCTTATTGTTTCCTTGTTTACTACGTATGGTTGAATTTTTCTGTTCATTCAGAGTACTGGATACCATACCAGTTTTATCCTTGGAAGCAGTTGTGGAATTAATATGCAAATAGTTTAACCGGATTCTTATTTATGGCTTTAAGTCTTATACATATTAAAAATATTTTTGGTAGTAAAGATGAAGATAATAATTAGCGTTAATACTGCATGGAATTTAATCAACTTCCGAGAAGGTTTAATAGGTGCGCTGATTACCGAAGGCCATGAGGTGGTGGCAGTCGCCCCGATCGATCGGCATGTAGGTCGCGTTAAATCGCTAGGTTGTCGATTTTTGAACATTAAAATTAATAGTCGAGGGAGCAATCCATTAGAAGATTTCGTTCTTTTCGTTCGGTTTCTTTTACTTTTCCTTAATGAAAAACCAGATGTGTTCCTAGCATATACTATTAAGCCCAATATCTACGGTAGCCTTGCTGCATATTTTTTAGGTATTCCTGTAGTCAATAACATTTCAGGACTGGGTTCAGTTTTTGTAAAAAATACTTTGTTGACCAGTGTAGTACGTGGCCTTTATAAGTTATCTTTACGTAAGTCAGTAAAAATTTTCTTTCAGAACGAAGACGATCGAAGTTACTTTGTAAAGGAGGGTCTTGTCCACTCCATATTGACGGATATTCTTCCTGGGTCTGGTGTAGATCTCAATCGTTTTGAATTTACGCAACTAAGTGATACAAATGATTGTGTGCGGTTTTTATTTATCGGACGCATGCTTTGGGATAAAGGAGTTGGAGAGTTAGTTCAGGCTACGCGTCAGCTAAAACAACGCGGTTTTAACTTCGAGGTTTGTCTTTTGGGATTTTTGGATGTGAAAAATCCGAGTGCTATTGGGTCTGTGCAAATGGATGAATGGGTTGAAGAGGGGATTGTTTCATACCTTGGCGAAGCAGACGATGTACGGCCTAATATTATTGGTTCAAACTGCATAATTTTACCGTCTTTCTATCGTGAAGGTGTTCCTCGTAGTTTGCTGGAAGCCGCAGCCATGGGTCGGCCAATTATCACGTCTGACTCTGTAGGTTGTAAGGAAGTCGTGGATGACGGAGTCAATGGTTTTCTATGTCAACCGCAGAATGTGGATGATCTGGCAGAAAAAATGGAACGATTCATAGGGTTATCTGCATTTACTCGTGAAGAAATGGGTAAACGTGGCCGAAAAAAAGTTGAACTTAATTTCGACGAGGGAATTGTGATTTCAAAATATCTTCTTGCAATTGCAAGAATTAAAGATAAATCATTTTAAATTGCGGCATTACTATTAATTACTTTGGAAAAAAAATGTTTAAAATTTCTAGTGATTTATTTTTTATGATGTCTAAAGAGAGATGAGTAAAAAGATCATCATCTGTCTAAATACTGCTTGGAATATTTATAATTTCCGCACTGGTTTGATACGTGCCCTTGTTGCACAGGGATATGAAGTGGTAGCTGTCGCACCGTACGATGAATATGTACCTCTTTTGAATGGTCTGGGTTGTCGTTTTGTAAACTTCCCTATTGACAATCAAGGAACCAATCTTTGGCGTGATTTCTTGCTGTTATGGCGTTTTTGGAAATTATTTCGTCGCGAAGGCCCGCATGTATATTTGGGTTTTACTGTAAAACCAAATATTTATGGATCATTGGTGGCGCATGCAATTGGGATTCCAGTCATCAACAATATTGCCGGTCTTGGGGCCGCATTCAAAAAAAATGGATGGTTACGCTGGTTTGTTACTACTTTGTACAGGCTTGCACTGAGAAAGTCAAAGAAAGTTTTTTTCCAAAACTCAGATGATCAAAAAATGTTTATAGAGGCTGGTTTAGTGCGAAAAGCCTGCGCGGCGTTATTGCCAGGATCTGGGATCGATCTTCAGCATTTTTCGAGCCGAGTTCAGGTGGTTGATTTTGGTGGTGATAGAAGTCGACGATTCCAGTTTTTATTGCACGCCCGTATGTTGTGGGACAAGGGTGTTGGTGAGTATGTTGAGGCAGCACGTCTTTTAAGAGGTAATGTACAGGGTGTGGATTTTTTACTTATGGGATTTTTAAACGTACCCAATCCAGCGGCGATTCCTGAATCGGTAATGAATGCATGGGTGTCAGAGGGGTGCATTAAATTCATTGAGTCAACTGACGATGTAAGGGAGGCAATTGCTGAGGCTGATTGCATCGTACTACCTTCATACCGTGAAGGGATACCTCGCAGTTTGTTAGAGGCGGCCGCAATGGCGAAACCTATCATCACAACTGATGTGAGCGGATGTCGAGATGTCGTTACTGATGGTGTGAATGGTTTTTTGTGCAAGGTGGGAGATGCAGAAGATCTTGCTCGGTGCCTGGAAAAAATGGTCAACCTTGCCCCAGCTAGCAGGGTCGCGATGGGGGCCGCTGGTCGTCTAAAGATGGAGCAACATTTCGATGACAGAATTGTGTTTGCAAAATATATAGATGCACTGGGTTCTATTCTTTAATTCTTGGTTGGATTCATCTGTTACTCTGTGTGGTTTCTGTCTGAGTTGTTTCTTTGCGAGGAGAGTTGGATAAAAAAAATTTCGAGTCATGATGGAATCAAGTATCTTGCCTCGGATTACCAAGTTTGGAGTTTAGGTGAACATAAATACTAAGAAAATAAAACTTGCCATCATCGGTCTCGGCTATGTTGGGCTTCCACTTGCCGTTGAATTCGGTCGGAAGAGAGCGGTGGTGGGATTTGATATCAACCTTAAGCGTATTGAGGAGCTTACCTCGGGTTTAGATTTCACAATGGAAACGACAATTGATGAATTGAAGGCGGCACATTTTCTGAGGTACACAACTGATATCAATGCACTTAAAGAGTGCAACTGCTATATCATCACAGTACCC
>Ga0187844_10003504_pt1 | contig 10457 bp, 10 predicted proteins | sample SpaLakP09_SKY_50_FD_134517 | JGI IMG/M metagenome (GOLD analysis project Ga0187844, IMG submission 134517) | Oligotrophic lake water microbial communities from Sparkling Lake, Wisconsin, USA - SP09_SKY_50 | ecosystem: Environmental > Aquatic > Freshwater > Lake | place: USA: Sparkling Lake...
ATGCAAGGTAGGCTGAGCAAGCCTTTAACAGGCAAAATTCAAGAATTCCCAGTTAATACTTGGAGAAATGAATTCAAATTAGCAAATTCCCTTGGACTGCAGGCAATCGAATGGACATTAGATTTTGCAAACTTTAGATTGAATCCTATTTTCAACTCAGAAGAGCAATCTACCATTGAAGATCTACAAAAATTGTATTCGGTTCTAGTTCCCTCTATAACATTAGATTGTTTTGTTGAAGCTCCATTTTATAAGCAAAATACTTTTACTGGTATCAAGTCAGAAATTCAAGATTTGCGTTGGGTTATTGAGAATTTGCAAAATACGGAGGTAAAGATTCTCGTTTTACCTATAGTGGCGGAAAGTGGGAAGTTTAATGAGGTCCATCTCGTAGATTTGATTAAGTGTTTGAATCAGGTTGACGAACTACTAAGCCAAACCAGCAAGCAGATTGCCATAGAATGTGAATTCGATATTGAGTCAATTGATAAATTGCTGAGTGAATTAAATCCAGATAATTTCGGTATAAATTTTGATATGGGTAATTCAGCATCACTGGGTCATGATCCGGAGGAAGAACTCAATGTTTGCAGGGATCGAATATTTAACATTCATGTTAAAGATCGGCTTCTAGGTGGCCCTACCGTAAAACTTGGAGCTGGCAACGTAAACTTTAAAAGAATTGCAAAATTATTGTGTGGTCAGGAGTATGCTGGAAATATGATTTTGCAAGCAGCAAGAGATCCTGAGAAAAATGAGCCAGAATTAATCGCAACATATCTGGATTTCTGCAATCAATACAATTGGGTTAAAGATTAAAATGTCATCTTTCTTTGATAATTCTTTAAATGACAAGATTGCGATTGTCACCGGAGGCAGTGGTTTTCTCGGACGGCAACACTGTATGGCACTACTTGAAAAAGGTTCAATTGTTTTTAACTTTGACCTCTATCCGCTTAATATCCTAAATTTTCCTGAATTTGAAACTTATCGGAAAAAACTTTTTAATGTTACCTGTGATGTCACGAATGAAAAAAATGTAGAAGATTCTTTCAATAAAGTTATTGAATCCAAAGGTAAAGTTGATATCTTAATAAATAATGCTTCCATTGATCACAAGGTTTCACCTGATCTATCTACAAATAAACAAGATTTCAGATTCGAAAATTTTGATTTCTCTTTTTGGCAAAGTGAACTAGCGGTTGGATTAACTGGAGCTATTTTTTGCAGTAAATATGCAGCGAAATCCATGATAAAAAATAAAAATGGAGTAATAATAAATATCTCATCCGACTTAGGGGTTATAGCTCCAGATCAGAGAATTTACGAAAAAAGCTTGGCACCTTTAAGTAAAATTCGATATTTCAAACCTTTCTCCTACTCAGTAATTAAGCATGGATTAATTGGACTAACAAAATATTTAGCAACTTACTTATCGGAATTTGGTATAAGAGTTAATACTTTGTCTCCAGGTTCTATACTCAATCATCAAGACCCTGAATTTATACAGAAACTCGAGCACAATATTCCACTTGGAAGATTGGCGGCAGTTAACGAATATCGAGGGGCAATTCAATTTTTAGCAAGTGATGCTTCAAGCTACATGACTGGGCAAAATTTGATAATTGATGGAGGAAGATCTACTTGGTAGCAATGATTACAGTTTTAGCCTGAAATCTATTAGAGTCTTTATTCCTCGGGAAACTTACAAAATGACCAAATTTAGTTAAACGAAAAACCCGCATCATAATTATGGGAATTAGTAGTTTTCTCAGGGGCCATGTTTGAACATAAAAATATTTCGTATTTTTACGTAACCTTGATGGTACCGCGCTAATTAATCCCTGCTTGATTACTGATAATTTAGGGTCAATTAAAAATACCCAATCAATTTTATAAAATCCTGCTTCTTTAAATGCTTTCAGATACTCGGAAAGTAGATATTCATGCTCGCCGTTTTCCGCTCGAGTCACGCTAATGTTTTCATCAAGTCCACGATCAGTTAGAAATTTTCTAGAATAAACCGTGTTCTCGAGCTCTGCTCTTCTAGTTTTTGAAGTACCCCAGTGAGACCGATCTATGGCTAAAAGTTTACCTCCTGGTTTTAAAATACGTGCTGATTCTGAAATTGTTTTAGCTAAGTCAAAGCTATGGTGCAAACTATCAAATTCAATAATAAAGTCAATAGACTTTTCTTTCAATTTAATTTGATCAAAATTTCCAACTATCGGAATTACTGTTTCTTCCACTTGGTTCATCTGAATCAGTGGAATTGCAGCATATTCAATAATTTCGGGAACTATTTCAATCGCATAGATTCTGTCAATTTTCGGATTATGCTTTGCAAGTTCGACAGAAATTGCCGCACACCCAGAGCCTAATTCAACACCTACACCTGTTGGTGAAAAATTAGTAATTTCTTCACACTTGTCTAAAATCTCTAAAAGTTCTATTTTCTGAATATAAATGTGCTCTTTATAAATTTGATTTTCTCGAACTTCACTACTTACCTGTTGGCTAAAATCTGAAACAAAACTCCGAGAATGAACATAAACTGCGTTTAGCAGTTCTTCAGGTTCCAACCAATAAACAGCTTTCCTATTTTGTCCCAAGTTTTCATCCTTTGCCATTATTTGATCATACTAACTTTGGACAGAATTTTGAGAAACAACGCTTTTTTGCACTTTTTCCCACGCATAAGGTGTATCTTCACGTACTGAATTAATTCATTGTTGGAAAGCGAGTTTAGTGATGCCTAAGGATTACGTGGCTGTCCAATACAACATAGACCGAAGACCAATTACATCTTATCCAGCAAAGCTTGCTCAAAAGCTGATCGACCACCATAACCTACCGGTAGAAGCTAAACTTTTAGAGGTTGGAGCAGGCAGGCCGGATGTTTTAAATGGATTCCGTTTAGCAGGATTAGAAGTTTTTGGATGCGACATTTCAAGAGTAAGTGAAATCGCGTGCAAGAAGGAAAAGATACCTTTTAGATATGTGAACTTAGACAAAGGAAAGCTGCCATATAAAGATAAAACTTTTGATGTAGTATATTCAAAAAGTGTAATTGAACATATGGTCGATCCACTAACTTTTGTAACTGAATCTTTTAGAGTTCTTAAGCCGGGTGGGATATTACTTATTTTGACTCCTGATTGGGAAGCTAATTACAAAACTTTTTTTGATGACTTTACTCATGTGAGACCTATGTCCCGGCGATCAATGAATTTACTACTTTCAATGTTGGATCCATCTGAACTCAATACATATAGATTCAGGCAATTACCAATAACTTGGAAATTTCCTGTTGTGAATAAATTTTGTGCACTTATATCGCCATTCGTTCCTGTAACGGCAAAAAAACCATTTTTTAGGTGGTCAAGAGAGTTAATGTTGGTGGGTTTTGCGCGCAAAAAGTGATATTTGATATATGATTCTAAATCAATAAAAGAGTTAGGTGGGTAAAAGTGAGTTCTGTTCAGGTAGGAACTAAATTAGTTTCAGAGGTGACACCAACCTACATGATTGCAGAAATTGGAATTAACCATAACGGAGACTTAGAAATTGCTAAAAGATTAATTGAGGAATCATCTAAGGCAGGCTTTGATGCAGTTAAGTTTCAAAAACGCACAGTTGACATAGTTTTTACACCGGAAGAATTAGCTCGTCCCCGGGAAAGTGTTTTTGGTAAAATAAATGGAGATTTAAAGTATGGATTGGAATTTGATCACAGTGACTTTGTTGAAATAGATAAACACTGCAAAAGGAACAGCATTGATTGGTTTGCATCTCCATGGGACATTGCCAGTTTGAAATTCCTTGAAGAATTCGATGTTGTCGCGCACAAAGTCGCATCTGCATGCCTAACGGATACAGAACTGCTAACAAATATGAAGGCTACAGGTAAACCTATATTTTTATCGACTGGTATGAGCACTTTGGATCAGATTAAAACTGCCTTAGGATTGCTAGATCCTGAAAATACGATATTGATGCATGCAGTTTCTGTATATCCAGCAAAACAAGAGCAGTTGCACCTATCTTGGATAAATGACCTTAAAAAGAACTTTTCAAATTATTTGATTGGATACTCCGGTCATGAAGCTGGTGTAATGCCAAGTGTAATCGCGGTTGCAAAATATGGAGCAGTCTGTGTTGAAAGGCATATAACACTTGATCGAGCAATGTGGGGTTCAGACCAGTCCGCATCACTTGAGCCTGAGGGTATGGAAAGAGTAGTAAAATACATCCGAAGTATTCCAATTGTAAGTGGAACCGGAACTAAACAAGTTTTAAGTGAAGAAATTCCAATTTTGGAAAAACTTCGTCGTGTCAAAGACTTCTAATAACAAGCGAATTAAGATTGCAATTATCCCTGCGCGGGGTGGTTCAAAATCTATACCTAGGAAAAACCTTCAAAATTTAGTTGGAATTCCTCTTATAGGTTATTCAATAGATAGTGCGCTTAGAAGTATCTTAATTGATGAGGTTTACGTCTCAACTGAAGATTCCGAAATTGCAAAAATTTCTCGTAGTTTTGGAGCCAAAGTAATTATTCGCCCGGATGCTATGGCCTCTGACGCTTCAAGAGACGACGAGCTTTTGTCCCATGCAATTGAATATGAATTTCCAAAATTAAGCAATGAGAGTTTGGTTGTATTTTTACGGCCAAGTCATCCACTTAGGAATCCAGAAACAATAAATAAAGCGATTGAACTGTTTGAGAGTAATTCTGGATACGATTCATTAAGATCAATGAAGCTATCGTCAGAGATTCCGTATAAAACTTGGAGAATTGGTAACGATGGTAGTGCCGTTCCAGTTTTCGAAACAAGTGATATTGGCATATTTGATCCTAGTAATGCTCCACGTCAACAATTACCTCAAACTTACTACCAAGATGGTTACGTTGATATCTTTCCATTTAAAACAATAACTAAGTATGGGAATACTATGGGCAGTAAAATACTTCCGTTTGTTATAAATGAATTTTCTCATGACATAGATACTTTCCAAGATTTAGAACTAATTAGTAATAAACTTGAAAACCTTCCATGGCCTTCATGGTTTAGAAAGCCAAGCCAAGATTTATGAATTGTTTAGTAGTTGGTTTAGGTTCTGCTGGGCAAAGGCACTTACGCGTACTTAGTAAATTTCTTGGTAACGAAGCGAATATTTGTGTCTATAAAGGTGATCATGCTCGAGGTTTAATCTCGGAAGACCTAAGTTTTGAGAATTTTTCAATAAACCCAATCGATTACTATCATGCGAAAGAAGTTCCTGCAATAGCAGAGCTTTTAGGAAAAACTTGGGATCTCGTAATTATTGCAACTCCGCCAGATTCTCATTACTTTTATGTAGAGCTGCTAATTAAAGCTTCTATGAGAATTCTTATTGAAAAACCATTAACTATAAAGCCTGACGAAGCAGTAAAAATCTCAAATCTTGCAAAAACCACTAATATCCCGATACTAGTTGGATACCAACTCACTTATCATCCAATTAATGCTTTTATTCAGGAAAACATTAATAGTGTTGGTTATATTGAATCTTGTGCCACAGTATTTAAGGAGGATTTATTATTAATGAACCCGTATCGAAGCATGGAGAACCACTATTTGTCAAAACCAACAGGTGGCGGGGCATTTCTTTCACTAAGCCATGATTTAGATTTTATGTTAAGGGTTTTTGATCAAACTTTCGCCCAAAATGTAGTTTTTTCTGGCACAAAATATTCAAATAATCAGTCGTTAGTTGAGTGTAATTTGAACTGTAACATTCAATTCCAATCACATGCGATAAATCTGATTAGTGAGTATAGTCTTTTGTCCAACCCGACTTGTAGAACTGGAAAGATAAAAGGTACAAAAGGATCTATCGATTGGGATTTTGTGAAAGGGGAGATAGCTTTGACGGTTCATAATCAGCAGACGGAAAAAAAACTAAGCTTTTTAGCAAATAAAGATGAACTTTTTAAATGTCAAATAGAGAACATATTGAGTTTAAATCATTACAATGAATATTGCCAGGTCAATTTAGGTAGAGCAAGATTCATTATTGACGCGAATGCCAAAATCTCATAATACATGGACATTCATAATTTTTTAAGAGAAATCAAAAGAAGGGAGAAAACGTGAAAACTGCAATTTTTCAATTCGCGTCTGGGTCCATTCATTTCGCAACTTCGCTGGAGATCTTAAAAAATAATAGTTTGGCAGGGGACGAAGTGTTCTACTGTTTATGGGGATCCAAAACAAAATACCCAGGAAGAATGTCAGTGGGGTTCGAAAATTTCAATGGGATTGCTCCAAGATTAATAAAAAAATTAGTTAAACATGCTTCGCCAGGTGTAGTTTTTACAAATGATTTAGCATTTGATCACATTTGGGTTTCAAAAATGACTGATAGTTTCTATAAAGTTATAAATAATGCATCAAGTATTTCACTTCTGGAAGATGTCAATTTAGCAGGTATTACTCCTGGTGCTGCTTTAGCAAATGAAATCACCACTTTAACAAAAAATAGAGATATAGATCCGAGCAAGAATCAGATCCTAATTCGAATTCTAATTGAATCTTACTTGCAGGTTTATAGTGCAACAACTAAATTCATCTTGGAAAATACAATAGAGCGTGTATTTCTATTTAACGGTCGTTTCATACATGAAAGAGCAGTATGGGATGCGGCTAACGCTCTCGGCAGGCAAGTCATTCTTTTTGAAACTACTCGGAACCGATATTTTTTACGTAAAGAGGGTTTCCATAGCAGGATAAACAATCAAAAAGTTATGCTCGAGCATTGGGAAAATTCAGATTTAGATATTGAAAAGCGTATAGAGATCGGGTCTAAATATTTTTCAGAACTGCGAAGTAGATTAAGGCCATTTTTTACTGAAACTAAACAAGACTTTAAGATTACCAAACCATATTTCGTTTATTTCTCTTCATCAGACGATGAAGTGGTTGGATTTTGGGACGAATGGAAAGAGCCTTTAGGTGAACAGATAGATTGTGTAAAAAACTTAAAGAAAATTTTTGATGAGCAAAATAACTTTGAACTTTTAGTTAGGCTTCATCCCAATTTAAAGAATAAGTCCGAAAGTCAAAAAAGTGGTTGGTTAAATATCAAGAATTCTAAATCTACAAGAGTTATCGGTCCGGATGAGCAAGTATCGTCGTATGAGTTATTAGATAACTCTGTTGGAACAATCTCGTTTGGAAGCACAATTGGATTAGAGTCGGCATTTGCACTAAAGCCAAGTCTCGTAATTGCTGATTGTGGGTATGATCTTCTTGGGGTAGTTGATAAAGCTGAGAACTGGTCAGACGTATCAAAATGGATATTAAGTCGTCATAAGATAAGCACTGAGACACTAATGAGTAGAAGAAATAATGCTTGTATACGTGGATTCTTTATTGCAACCGGTGGGATCCCTTTTAAATACACGTCATTAGTTGATAAGGGTTTAGGCGCTTGGGATGCTATATTTTTTGATGGACTAAAAATAACATCTAATTCGATTGCTTATAACTATAGAAAGTCAATCAGCCGTATCAAATTTAGACGGATTAATTTGTTAATTCATGATTTACTATGAGATAAAAACTTAAGAATTTTTTGCTTTTCAGTTTACTAAAAGTTTCCTATTAGGCATTTGATTATGCATGTAATTTAAGTTATAATACTGTATTGAACAGAACGGACTTAAATGAATTTCAAGAGTTATGTCAGCGATTCTATCGCTAATTTAAACGCCATTAATAATGAAAAGTTTGATGAAGTTTTTAAGTCTGCTGCAAATATGCTTCTAATCGCAATAAAAAATAGAAAGCCGATTTTAGTTTGCGGAAATGGTGGATCACATTCTGACGCACAACACTTCGCAGGAGAATTAGTGAATTTTTTTACTAGAGAGCACAAGGCCTTAAAGGTAATAACTTTGGGAACTAATAGTGCGGTTGCTAGTGCATGGAGTAATGACCATTCTTTTGAAGAACAATTTGCTCGTGAGGTAGAAGCATACGGGGAAACGGGCTCTGTTCTACTTGGAATTACAACTAGTGGTAAATCTAAAAATATAAATAATGCCTTTATTAAAGCTCACTCTATGGGCATGAAGACAATTGCTTTAACAAGTGATAAGGCTATTGATAACTTATTTGAAAGTGTTGATGTAATAATCCCAGTTCCAGCTAGTAAAACTCATAAAATTCAAGAATGTCATATTGTTATTTATCATGCGCTATGTATCTTTATTGAAAACTCACTTCCAGAAGAATTCTTCATTTAAATGCTTTTTACTTCAAATTCTGATTAACAAATAATGCGTTTCCAGAAATAGCACCAACTCGATCGATAACGCACTTAAATCCAATCGAGCCCAAAAAACTTCGTATTTCTTTTGCGTCTGGCATACCTTCGTAAAATTGAACATTCGATATTTCTAGATGCAATAGTTTTACACCCTGTTGCATTGTATCTTTTGATGATTTCATCACATCTAATTCCATTCCTTGTATATCTAGCCAAAGCAAATCCACAATATTGAGATTATTGCTGAAAAAAAATGATTTTAAGGTCACAGCAGGTGTCAATTGAGTTTCATCAAAACTAATTTCAGGAAAATATTTTTTATGCAAAGATGGATTGAGAAGTGAGCTAGATCCCATTCCCCCAAGCTCTCTATTTGTGCGTCCAATATAGATATTTACTAATTCTGTTTTGCTAGACAATGCGACTTGAGAAAGTTTTATACTACCTATACTTTTAAATTTGTCTGTCAAAAAATCAAATTGTTTTTTGACTGGTTCTGCGGCAAATACAGTTATGCCTGGAAAATTCTGCACAAAAGCCAAGGTGTCAACACCATCTGATGCTCCAGCTTCTACGATAAATTTTGGGCTTTCCATGTATTTACGAATCTCATCAATTTTTATTTTTGAATAATCTTTCCTCTGTGACAAAATATGAATAAAACTTCTAAATGGGTGTTGAAGCAGAAATTTTAATCTATAAAAAAATATGGTTACTTTCAAAGATAATTTTTTCAATTGCCTCCATTTTTGTCCTGGGACTGCTTTAATGTGCGTGGGCCCTGTCGGGATCGAACCGACGACCCACGGATTAAAAGTCCGTTGCTCTACCGACTGAGCTAAAGGCCCTAATTTATCACTTTATGATAATTGCATCTATTCATAAGTCTAATACTAAAATTTTGGTTTACTTGCCTGAAGATGCCTTCGTTGCCCTGTCTCTAATGGCGACCGCTAAGCCATCGCCTTTTGGCAAGAGAACTACTACTTTTTCTAGCTTTTTTGTGTCGCCTAATCTAAGAGCTGCGTAAAAATCTCTAGCAAACTCTTTAATTGAATTTGGCGACGCCAATCTTATCACTCCGCTCGGAGTGGGAATATCCGCCATAGCAATAAGGCCTTCTCCATTTTTTGCGACCGAATCCAAAACTACTTTTGCATTTGGGGAATAATGTGACTCTAATGCTCCTGGTGCTCTTATTTTAGCTTTGTCGCTGTTTGTTGAATTATCTAAATCACAAATTTTTGAAATCATTTCATTAGTTATGGCGCCACTTCTTAAAACACTGGGAGTTATCTCATTGCAGTTAATAATGGTAGATTCGATTCCAATCAAACACTGCCCCCCATCTAGAATCAAATCTTCTAACTTCAAGAAATTTTCTAGCTCATCTTTGACCGCATTTGCTGTTGTTGGAGATACTGCACCAAATCTATTTGCACTTGGGGCAGCTACCCCACTGCCTCCTAACTTCTCAAACTCATTTAGTAGGGCTAGAGCAATGGGTTGGTTTGGAATTCTCAGACCCACATGATTCTGACCTCCTGTTATGAAATCTTTAGCTAAATCACTTCTTTTCAATATCAATGTCATTGGCCCCGGCCAAAATTCTCTGGCAAGAGTAAACGCATAATCAGGAATATTTACTGCCCAATCATCTAATCGATTGATCGATGCAATATGAACAATTAAGGGGTGATCACTAGGTCTGCCCTTAACAGAATAAACTCTGCCTACTGCATTTCTACTGGTGGCATCAGCGCCTAATCCATAAACAGTCTCGGTTGGAAATGCCACAAGATTCCCATCTTTCAAAGCTTTAGCAGCCTTCTTAACAACATCTTCTGTTACATTGATCATTATTTCCATGAGTAAATCATCCCATTTAAGTAGTTTTGATCTGTCCTATTTGACCGATACCCTTCTCCTTCAGGTCCCCATCGTCTAGTGGCCTAGGACGTCGCCCTTTCACGGCGTTAACACGGGTTCAAATCCCGTTGGGGACGCAACGGAAGTTGAAAGAGATTTCAGCTTTCGAAAAGGTAAGGCCCAGTAGCGCAGTTGGTTAGCGCGCCGCCCTGTCACGGCGGAGGTCGCGGGTTCAAGTCCCGTCTGGGTCGCAAGTGCTTAACTGCACTTTG